>Ga0187814_10000280_pt1 | contig 15773 bp, 20 predicted proteins | sample NC_S_4_FD_132450 | JGI IMG/M metagenome (GOLD analysis project Ga0187814, IMG submission 132450) | Wetland sediment microbial communities from Neuse River Estuary, North Carolina, USA - ASW-S_4 | ecosystem: Environmental > Aquatic > Freshwater > Wetlands > Sediment | place: USA: North Carolina... | reverse complement strand
TCAGTTCTCGATAGCAGGTGGCGAACGATCAGAGTGGCAGCGGCCGGTGATCCCTTCACGAACCCGAAGAATGGACCGAAGTCCTTAGTCGCCGAGAAGCCAGTGATGTAGAGCCCGTCCAGCGTCGTGTGGAAGTCCTCGTCCAGGACGGGGAAGCCATCCGCGAGTTCGACTTGACCGAGCACGCCGCGCAGGTACGGAACTTTGTTGAGGTCGACGCGATACCCACAGGCGAACACGACGTAGTCGACTGCGAGCCGCGCCGAGTTCGACAGGACCACCTGTATCGGGTCGTGGTCGCGGCCAGGGGTGACCTCGGCGACGTGGACCCCGGGCCAGCGGCTGATGCCGTGCCATTCGAGCCGCGGAGTGAGCCAGGGCTCCAGCGTCAGTCTGCCCACCTCCCAGAAGCGCCTGGCGATTGCGTCCTGCTCGCTTTTCGAAAGGTTGCGCCAGTAGCCGCGCATGGTGACCGTGCGCTCGACGTGGGGGTCGACGAATTTCCAGCTCACGCGTTCGAAGCGGGGGACGTCGTGGCGGTGCACGACGTCGATCCGGGCGGCGCCACATTCCCGGATCAGGGCCGCCCATTCATAGGCGCTCTGCCTGCCGCCGATGATCAAGACGCGCGCCCCGGCGAGCTGGTCGAAGTTCACCAGATCGCACGTGTGCGCGAAGCGGCCGTGAGGTAGCGGGGCCGCCCAGTCAGGGAGGTTCGTGTAGTGCCGCACTCCCGGTGCGGCCACGACCGCATCGGCAAGAATCCGCTCTCCACTTTCCAGCCTGGCCTCAAACCGCCCGTTGGGCTTCGCCAGGTTGGTGACGAAGTCCTCGCGGACGTCCAGTAGCTTGCGTTGCCTGAACCAGTCGGCGTAATCCAGAAACAGGCCGATCGGGATTGGGTCGACGTCATCTGGCCGGATCTGCCGGTCCTCGAGGTACGCCTCGAGCGTATCTACTCCGGAGCCGTCAAGGTGCCAGTCCGGACCGGAGCGCAGGAACATCCCCTCCGGCATGTTTTCTCGCCAGAAGCCCATAGGCCGTCCCACGATCACGGTGTCGATACCGCGCTCGCGCGCAAGCGCTGCAGTCGACAGCGCGTATGGCCCGGCGCCGATCACCAACAGCTGTGTATCCATCGTTCGTCGCGCCCTTCGGTCCCGTTGCTCTTGCTGCCCCTTCACAGGGGCGACTTTACATGTGCTGCAGGCCGGCGGCGGACAGATCACCTCCCGGCAGGCAGCGATCGCTCCTGGAATCCCGCCGGAAGTCCCGGCTATACGCTCAACAACGTATGCTTTTCGAGCCTGACCGCGATCGCCTACGCCGATCAGTGAATCCGTCTAGGAGAGCTGCAAACCGCAGTCGCAGGCGGGATGGAGTCCATGTCCAACGCGCCGTACCTGGTGCCGAACGCTCGCTGGGGCCGCCGCCGCGGCGGCTGTTCGTCGTAGCTGCTTGCGCGCCGCCGACGGTTCCCAGTGCCGGCCGGCTGTCGGACCGTGGATGATGCACAGGAACATGCCGACGGGGAGGTGGGCTCGGAGCTCGAGCCAGGCCTGCAGCGAGCAGTTATTCCGATGTCGGAATAACCCCTTCGCGCGGATTGCGAGACGCTCGACACGTGGCGCTCGCAACCGTCGGGCAGGCTCACGTCCGACGATCTCGCCGGGGGCTTTCAGCCCCAGCCGAGCTGGACTCTGCCCCGATTTTCGGGGTCCCACGATCGCGGATCCGACCATCGTCACCCGCTATGTCGGCGGAGCCGCAGCTATCACTTCTAGCATCTGCCGCTCACGGGTGGCGCGGGCACGGTACCCATCCCGCTGATGTGGTCAAACAACAGTGATGGCCAGCGAGTCACACCACCATCGGCGCCTAATCTCTCAGCAGGAGGCCGCCTCACCTGTGCGTCGATGGGCAAACATACCCAGAGGGAGGTAATGAGTTGGCAATCCAAGACCCAGCAAGCTCGGCAGCGGCTTCCCAATCGCCAACCGCAGAAGGGTCCCTTCTCGGTCGCTTCGTAGCGATCATCACGCCGTTCTTCGCGCTATTCGCCGGATGGCTCGCGGGCGTGGTAGCAAAAGCAGTGCCAGGTGTGACCCTTGACAGAGGACAAATCGTCGCATTCATGGTCGCGATCGCGACCACTGTGCTGACCGCGGGATGGAAGTGGTTGCAGGGATGGCAGCAGCATGAGCAAAACGTCGCGGATGGGAAGTCTCCGCCAATTAAGGCTTTTACCACCAAGTAGGAGCGGCGACAAATTGGTGAACGAAATGCCGGGTTGGGGCACCACGGATGCATGACCGCGATCCGAACTCTGGTGCTGCTGAGTCCAGGGCGATGAGCTCCTCATCGCAGCTGGCCGCTACGCCGGAGATCCGGCGATCTCCGCTGGACGAAGATGAGGGGCAACTGATTCCTGGCGTGGGCCTTTGCCTGTCGGGTGGCGGTTACCGAGCGATGCTGTTCCATGTCGGCAGCCTGTGGCGTCTCAACGACGCGGGTTATCTTCCAAGGCTAGACCGTATCTCAAGCGTTTCCGGAGGTTCGATTACCGCGGCCGCTCTCGCCGTCCAATGGAGCGAGCTGACCTTCGACGAAGCGGGCAAGGCGGGAAACTTCGACGAGCTCGTGGTGCGGCGGCTGCGGGACTTTGCGCACAACACGATCGATATTCCCGCGGTTCTGTTGGGAGCTCTGGCACCGAGGGTCACCATCAACGGGCATCTCGCGCGCAGTTACCGCCGGCTCGTAGGGAAGCTCACCCTTGCCGACCTCTCGGAACGCCCCGAGTTCGTGTTCGACGCCACGAGCCTGCAGTCGGGAGATCTATGGCGGTTCACCCATCAGGTGCAGGGCGACTGGCGCGTCGGTACGCAGCGGCAGCCGAAGACGCCACTGGCCCGAGTGGTAGCGGCATCCTCGGCGTTTCCACCCATCCTGTCACCCGCAAGACTGTCGCTGCCCGGCGGGACCCTACAGCCCGGTCCGGATCCCGAGGTGAACCGGCCTCCCTACACGAGTCGGGTCGTCTTGGCAGATGGCGGGGTTTACGACAACCTGGGTCTTGAGGCTGTTTGGTCGCGGTACACGCAGGTCCTGATCAGCGATGCCGGCGGTCACATGGGAAACGTTGCTCGGCCAACTTCCTTCTGGCCGCTGCAGGTTCTCCGGGTCCTGACGGTCATCGACAATCAGGTGCGAGATCTGCGCAAGCGCCAGGCGGTACAGTCGTTCATCGATGGCCAAAGAAGCGGCGCGTACTGGGGGATCCGGAGCCACGTCCGGGACTTCCATTTACCCCAGCCAATCATCGAACCTTCGGACGCTGCGGTGCGCGCGCTCGCCGGAGTGCCGACAAGGCTCGCTCGTATCGACGATCCCCTTCAGGAACGCCTGATCAACTGGGGGTACGCCATATGCGACACGGCGCTACGCGCGCACGTGGACAGCGCAATGCCGCCAGGGAAGCTTCCATATCCGGAGAGGAGCCTCGGTGAATCGCGTGGCTGATACGCCATAGCAGGAAGCCGACCGCGCGCCGCGTGACGAATATTTGGCGGCTGCCCAGAGATCGCTTCCGCCTCACTACGCCGCCAGGCTGTCGTCGAGCCACATGGTCCCTGAGTACGTTCCCGTGCCCCAGAACGGCGGTACGACCTTCAACGAGAACTGCAACTCGCCGCGAGCGTTCTTGTAGAAACCGGTGCTGTTCGCTCCATCCACCGACAGATCAGCCCTGAGGTTCTCTTGATCGCCGACTTCCAGGAACTCGAGACGCAAGTCGCCCTTGCTGGTGTTGATGATCAAGTGGCCAGGCATCCTGTAGTTCGGCGGTACGAGCTCGAGTTCGCCGCAGGTTCCCGAAAAGATCCCCGTGCACTTGTCCGGGTTGATCACGAGCTTGGTCTCCATGTAGTGAACCCGCTCGAAGGTCGCCTTTTCACCCCCCATGCCGGGCGCCTCGCGACGCGCCGGAGCGGGAGGCCCTCCGTGTCCGGAAGGACCGCCGGGAGGGCCAGCTGGTGTTCCCGACGGGTGCGGGTAAGCACCGGATCGTGCGGTGGCCTGCACGAATGGATCATTGCCGTTCGCGAACGGGTGCTCACTTGGCCGCGGCGGAAGCGGCGTCACGATCTGCTGGACTAGTCGTACGGCAATGCTGCCGTGCGGAAGGTCGAGCACAAACTCTCGCTCGTCCGGCGCGCTGCTGCCGAAGCGGTATCCCTGATAGAGGCCGGCGATGTCGCCGCTGAAGATCCCGCTCGACCCTTCGCGGCAGGCGATCGCCTTGATCTCGCCCTTCACCTCGACCTTCCTCATCTACGCCGTCCCATTCGCAAGGAGTTGCTTAGCCTACTCCGGGTGATCTTGCCGGTCGCACGGCGGGGAGGTGCAGCGTGACGCGTCGGGCGTGGCGGGTGAGCTGGCCAGCGACATGCAAGATGCGGTAGCGAAGCCGCTTGGGCTCGCAGAGCCGGTGCTCGCCGTCGAGCGTGAGCAGCTGCGTCCAGACCATGACGTCGTGCGCAGCCAGCGCGAGCTCGAGCTACGCGACGTTCGCGTCAAGGGAGTGGAACGGCAGGTAGGAGGCGCCGGCGGCCTTGAGCGTTTTGACGCGATCCTCGACCTGGGCGTGCTGGCGGTGAAGAGCCTCAAGCGCGGCGATGTCCTCGTCCTCTTGGTCGGTGATGAAGCACTGGAAACGGTGGCCGTCCAGATCGGTGAAGGTCAGCTGCGCACCGGGATGCGGACGCTCGCGCCGACAGATCAGCCTGGTCCCGTCAGGCCAGTCGGGGAGATTGACTTTGTCGGTCAGCTCGGTCACCCACGCCCATCGCGCGGCTCGCCGTCCTGGTCTGCCGCTGCCCCGCCATGCCGATCCTTCAACGCAAAGCAGGGCTTCGCGCACCGGCTCGCCGATCAGATAGCCGAACGAGAAACGGACATCGCACTCCCCACAGGCGTCCGCGAGATCGTGGCTCGCCCCGGCGGAATCAGAGCGCGCGAGAATCTCCCCATCAAGCGCGTTCCGCGGCAGCTGCCCAAGCGCCAGATCGAACGCCTTGATGTGATCGTCGGCGTTGTTCGCCCGGCGTTCCCCGGCCGCAGGATCCCGGCGGCTACCACGGAACGAAGGGCTTCTCTACCCGCCGGACCCGCCGACAGTTGAGGAGATCATGGCGGTGATGCGCGCCGCTGACGATGGCCTGGACGGCATGAGGCTCCGCGGGCTGATTGTCGTGCTGTGGCGTGCCGGGCTGCGGATCAGCGAAGCGCTCGCGCTCACCGAAAGCGACTTGGACCCTGGGCGTGGCGCTGTCCTCGTCCTCATGGGACGCTAACGACCGAGTTGCCGTCGCGTCGCGAAGCGAGCGTCCGCCTAGCCGGCGGGCGACGACCCCGGTGGGCGAATGCGAGCGTGAGCACGCGGTCGAGATCATCCCCAGCGGGAGTCCTCCGCCTCGTCAGTCGGAGCGGAAGACACGATATTTGCCCCATCTGTACCGATCGAGCTACAGTCGGCTCCAAGGTCCCGGCGTGCCGCTGCGAGGGCGGCGTCGGTGGTTGCGAGGCGAGCGGCTAGGAGGGAGCATGATGGACGGTGAAGACCGCGAGGCGAGGACCGAGGAGCAGATCCACGTTCGCCAGGTCACCCATGTTCAAGCATCGTGGACCGAGAAAGAGCGTGGTGGCCCAGGCGCCTTCACGTTCCAGCTCATCCTCGACAACGGCGCCGATGAGTACGTCATCCGGGCGACCGCGGAGGACGCCGACGTGCTCATGCAGCTTCTCTCACAGAGTAAGAGCGCCACGTTCGACCGGAGCCGGAAGGTCTTGATCTTCAACAACCTGTCGCTCGTGTAACACCTGTCGCTCGTGTAACGAGGCCGACGGACCGAAACGAGAACGCTAGAGGAGTGGACATGATGGATGACATGCCCGAGCCCGCAGCCAGCCGGGCTGCGTACGGTGAGATCGCGGCCGAACTCGAGCAGAACCTTCGTGCGTTCGGCGCGTGGGATCAGCCGGCGCCCCAGGGCCCGGTCAGGGGCGCCTTCGGGGCGCCCGACCTGGCTTTCCCTCAATGGTTAGAGCACATCCTCTGCCCACGACTGAGGGCGATCGCTGGGGGTACCGAGGATCCGCCGGCGCAGAGCAACGTGTCCGCCATGGCGGTACGCGAGTTCGACGGATGCGACGCCGCAGGTCCGATCATTGAAACGCTGCTCAAGCTCGACCATCTGGTTGAGTCCTGATCGAGCGATCCGGTTGCGCCGGACCGCAAGCTCCCGGGCTCTTCGCCCATTTGCAAGACGATCGCAGCCGCACGGTCCCAGTGGATGGAGGCCCCGCTCGGTCCGTAGAGCGATCGTTAGGATCGACCGATGCGTGTCTACCATCAACCGGGTCGCTGACCGGTTTGGGCGACGCATTGGCAACGCATGACTCGTCGTGCAGGGGGGCAGCGGCCTTAGACAACGCCTCGCCGTCCTGAACGACATCACCATCATCCCTCCGGCGCCGGTGGGGCGCTAGTGTGGTGTCTCGTATTTGAGTTGCCAGCTATTTGGGGTTGGGAGCGCACCTGTTTGGTGGGGTGCTTGAGCTGGCCGGGAGGCGGGGATGGTGCGAGTTGGTCCGCCGCAGGCAGCGAGCGGCACGCCGGAAGGTCGGTTCTCATTCGACTCGGGCGACATGTAACGTCAGCACGACGAAATCCTGGGTGTAGAAGCGCTCGGCCGTGAGGCGATCGAGTGTCGCGACAATCGGTTCCGACTGCGGGGTGCTCGCCTCCGCGGGCTCGATGAATCGCCGCTGCTACCGTTAGGCGCATCAGGTCGGGCGGATTGTCCGACATCGAAGTGCGAGCGCTCGTAGTCGTTGCTCATAGCACCCTCCGCAGTCGCAGCACGCATCAACGCAGGAGGAAGCACAATGGCTACTGGAACCGTGAAGTGGTTCAGTGACGAAAAGGGATTTGGATTCATCACACCTGATGATTACTCCAAGGACTTGTTCGTCCATCACAGCGCGATCGTCGGCAACGGCTATCGCTCGCTCGCCGAGGGCGCAAAGGTCTCCTATGACGCCGAGGCCGGCGAAAAGGGACCGAAGGCCGTCAACGTCCGGCTGGTATAGCGCTGCGCGCCGGCCGGCCGTAGCCGGTTGGCCGGCGCTACACGCTCCCTGAAGGGAGATCTCGATGTCCAATCAACGAGGCGACGATGTCGTCGCCGCCGAGCACCCAACGGTCGCTGCTCGCGACGAGGCGCGGCTGCTAGCACTCCTGGAGAGCGATGAAACCGGTGGGCTGACGATGGCCGCACTGCGAGAACTTGGAATCACGGCTCCCGGCCAAGCGGTGTACGCGCTCCAGCTCGCGGGCTACCAGATCGAACGCGTATACCGCCAGCACTCGGACGGGAACCCGCGGCTAGCGTATCGTCTCCGCACCTCCTAGTGATCATCTGCGGCCGCGTCGGCCGCCGGCCTGGGCCGTTGCTCTGGACCGCGTAAGAGGGGGCATGGTGGCGAGGCGCTGCTTCCTCACACGCGGGATGACGAGACACCGGCCCGCATCTGGTCGTTGGCCGGGACGCGGCCTGCTTCTGACCGCCCAGCGACTATCGAGAGATGCGCAACGTCGAATCCGTCTGGTTTTGGGCGAGCCCCGGTTTCATCTCACGAACCGTCTAACAGGACGGGCTAATTCAGCCTCAGGCAACCTCATCGAAGATCAGAAGATCCGTGCAAATGAGAACCTACCTGAAACAGGTAAATCGACTCATAATCCGAAGGTCGCGGGTTCGAATCCCGCCCCCGCTATTGAGAAAGGCCCGCAAAGCGGGCCTTTTTGTTGGCCCTCTCCGATTCACGGCGGACGCTCGGGTACCAACGAGGTACCAAACAACTCGACGCCTGGCCCGTTTGGCGGCGACATGCTTCTCACCGGCCTAGAGCAGCAGAGTGCACGCTGGCCATCGGCCTCGAGTTGAAAACGGCAAGTCACGCGTGTGCGGCCATGGCGCAGCTCAGCCTCCGGCGACATCGGACGCTCCTCCTCCTCTTGCGATGTGAGAGCCCCGGTCTGATGTGACCGGGGCTCTCAGGGGCTGCCTCTGTGCCTGCGGAAGGGCGCTGTGCCGGACCAGCTGGGCAAGGGCGATTAGGAGGGGCCAGTCGTCCTGGTCAGCGTCGCCGCTGCGGCGCTACGGGGCGAGCTGTTGCGTCGTAACCGAATTGCCGACGTGGATGGTTAGGGTCGCGTTCTGGTCCACGACGCCGCTGGCGACTCCGTCACTGTCGACAGGCACGGCGGTAGTGACTCCACCGGTCGTGAGGTCTACGCTGCCGCCCGCGGGTACCAGGACGACGAACTCGCCATCGTCGGTCAGGACAATGCCCCGTTGCTCTGCGGTGGCCGTGGTGCTGCATCCGACGCGACCGGAGCCGCCATCCCGGTTGGTAAAGCCCACGCAGATCATGGATACGCCGCCAACGGTGACTTGGGACACACCCCCGGTGTAGTTTGGCGTCGAGAACGCATGAATGGACTGGAACGCGGGGACGCCGTCGGCTGACGCAGCGTGAAATGCGTTGGCCAATGCGGGGTGCGAACTAATCTCGGTCGCCGGCGAGGTCAGGATCGGGAACGCCTGCGCTGCGGTCGGACCTCCTCCAGCGGAGAACAACAGTGCCGCCGCAACGGCCGCTGCGAGCCCGGCGGCGGAGCCACCCCGCACGAGTGGAGGCAATGAGTGGAGCTTCGGTCGACTCGAGGAACGCGACCGCGCACGGGCCGTGATGGGCTCGGTGCCTTGATAGTGGCGGTGCGCCGCCTCGACCAGCGCGCCACGTAGTTGGGGATAGATGTCGCTCACGGAGTCTCCGAGATCCTTTCCTGGGCTAGCGGTACAAAGTCGTTGGAAGTCGTTCGCGCAGTGCGCTCAAGCCGCGGCGGACGCGCTGGCGCACCACGCTTTGCGAACAGGAGAGGCTGCGCGCGAGCTCCCGGTAGTCGCGCTCGTCCACGACGCGGCCGTTGACCGCCACGCGCTGATCCCCGGGAAGCTCATCCAACAGATCGAGCACGCCGGAGTTCGCAGCGTCTAGCTGCTCGATGCGCTCCATCGTCTCGTCGCTCACAACGAGCGGTCCGATCCCTAGCCGCTCGCGCGCACGGTTCTCGACGCTTCCGCGCTCCCAGGCATCCGCGAGCTCGTGCCGCGCGATCCCAAACAGCCACGCCCGTGCAGACCCACGCTCGGGGTCAAAATGCACAGCCGACTCAAGTGCTTTCGCGAAAACCTCTCCGGCAAGGTCGGCCGCGAGGTCCGCTCGGCGCGTCCGCCGCCAGAAGAATGCGAGAACGTCGCGTTCAAAGCGCTCGTAGAACACACCGAACGCCTCGGCGTTCTCCGGCGTCAGCCGCAGGAGCGCCGCGTCGGTCGCCTTTGAGAGATTCACACGCGCCATCACGAGGATATTCCGGCGACAGCGGAATCTGTGACACGCCCAACCGGGCCGACGCTCCGACACTGCGAATCCAAAGGAGTCCCCGGTCGGTGCTATCGCCGAGGGAAAACGCCCCCGGACGACATGCGCCGTTGTCGGAACGCGCGAAACGCGGGTCGTATCCGTCAGCCGCGACGAGAAGCCGGACGGACGCCACTGCCGAAAGCTCTGCAACGCGCGACAAGCACGGCTGCAACGCGCAGAGACGCGGCCTGGGGCCTTGACGACCGCCAGGACGTCCCGCTCGCCAGCGCTCCTGGCCAGCGTTCAGCGGCCGGTGGTACAGGTCCCCGGCTCCCGCGCCAGCGCAGACGCTCGCAATCGCCCAAGAGCGAGCGTGCCCGGGCCAAGCCCGCACGCTCCCGTGGGCTTCCGCCTGCCCTTCTTGTTGTTGGAAGGGGGTCCAGGAAGGCGGCGTCGAGCAGGGCTCCTCCCACCGGCGTCGAACACGACGCGCGAATACCGCAAGGCAAGCAAATGGAAGACCTGATGACGTGGATGAGGAGGATGACAATGACCGAGAAGCCCACCAAGCCTGCCAATAAGCGCGTCAGCTCGCCTAAGCCCAAGACGAAGCGGCGCAAGCCCAATCACGACGAGATCTCCGAGCGCGCGTACTTCATCCACCTCAAAGAGGGTGGGTGCGACGAGCTCGAGAACTGGCTTCGCGCGGAGCGCGAATTGACGGTCGCCTGAGGCATCTCGCGCGCCGCTCGCCTTGCCCGCATAGCCGTTCGTGCATTGCGGGCTGCGAGCGGGTCCGCTTCCGCATGGTCGTAGACGTCGCTGGGTACCGGTGACCAGGCCGGATACAAGCCTGTTGAGAGCCATCGTTCTCACCAGCGGGGAGAGCTCGCCGATCTCATAGACGCGCTGGATCAGCGCCTTGCACCCGGTCTGGCGGCTGGCGATCTTCCGCAGCTCCCGCTCGAGCTGGGCGATCTGAATGTCGAGCAGGCCTCACGAACCCCGGCACTTCATTTCATCTTTGCCACGACGCTGGGAGCTTCGTTGCCGGTGCCCGCATCACACCGCGCGACGGGAACCTTCGCTGCTGTTACCTTTGGCGCATCAGGTCGGGCAGTTCGCCCAATATCGCGGTGCCAGCACTCGTAGCCTTTGCTCACAGCAAGCTCCGCGTCCGCAGCACACAACAACGCTGGAGGAAACACAATGGCTACCGGGACCGTCAAGTGGTTCAGCAACGACAAGGGATTCGGGTTCATCACGCCCGATGACCAGTCCAAGGACGTGTTCGTGCATCACACTGCGATCGTCGGCAGCGGCTATCGCTCGCTGACGGAGGGTGCGAAGGTCTCCTACGACACTGAGAGCGGCCCCAAGGGCCCGAAGGCCGTCAACGTCCAGCTGCTGTAGCGATCCGCGCGCCTGCCGGGTGTGACCGGTCGGCAGGCCCGAGACGGCGACGAGTCGCCGCAATCAATCGCAAGCCTGAGATGCTCGCCAACGTGCCTGTGACGGTCGTGCGGCCTTCGCCACGACGCGGCGATCATCCGCGCGATCTTGGCGAAGCGGTCCACGCCCCCGCCGGCAGTTCTGCATTAGGGCGCATCGGCCGGTTGCCGGCGGGATGACTGTCAGCAGGCGGCGACCTCGGACGCGAGGGCAGGCGCTTGCAGCGCGGTCCGATCGCGCAATAGCTGGGGTGTAGTGTCCGATCCGGGCATTGCGGGCGTCTCCAACCTGTCGACTCGCGCCGCAGTGTTCGGAACTCTGGTAGGGTCGCGCGCTATGGCCAGTGTTCCGAACACTCGGCCTGTGGTGGCCGAGCGGGTGCTCGGAACGCTGCTCGAGCGGTTGCTGGCGGGCGCGTACTCGCCGGGCGTGCGGCTGCCCGCGCAGCGCGCGCTGGCCGCGGAGCTCGGGGTAACGATGACTGCGCTCCGCGAGGCGCTCAAGCGGCTGCAGCAGATGGGTCTGATCGAGGTCCGCCACGGCAACGCGATGTGGGCGACCGATTGGCGTGAATGCGGCGCACTGGACGTTCTCACACACCTGCTCGTGCGACGCGACCGGCCCGACCCGCGCGTGCTGGGAGACATTCTCGAGGCGCGCTGCTACATGTTGCGCGAGCTCGCGGGCCTGGCCGCGGCGCGTGCCGGCACGGAGCGAGCCGCCCGGATCTCCGAGCTGGCCGCGGCACTGGCTGCCGCGCCCGATGCCACAACCGCCACGCTCACCGACTTCGCGTTCTTCACCGAGGTCGCGCGCGCGGCCGAGAACATCGTCTTCCTGCTGATTCTCAATTCGATCCGCTCCGTTTACTTCGAGCGTGCCGAGCTGTTCCCGGTCGTTGCCAGCCACGAGCAGCTCGCGCCAATGTACGTGTCGCTGGCCGGCGCGATCGCGGCGGGCGAGGTCGAGACGGCGCGCGGCATAGCCTGGGATCTGGCGTGCAGGCAGCGGGAGCGAGTCGGGGTATGACCCGTCGGGAGCGGGGCACCGTCGGGATTCTGATTGAGTGGGCGGTGGCGCCGGAGCCTCCACTGCCGGCGGTCGCGGAGACGGACGCCGTTGCCGCCTTCGTCCGCAGCCTCGAGCATGGCCCGCGTCCGCATCGGCTTGCGTTGCGCGTCGTGCTCGTGGCGCTCGAGTTGCTGCCGCTCCTCGCAGGTGAGCGTCGGCTCCTGTCGCGCCTACCGCGCGACCGTCGGGTGGGGCTCTTGGGCCGGCTCGAGCGTGGGTTTGCGGCTCCACTCGGCGACGCGCTCGCAGCGCTGGCGCACCTGTCCTACTACGGCGATCTCGGCGTGATGCGCGAGCTCGACTACGACCCCGGACAGGTTCGGGAGAGCGGCCGCGCGCTCCGGACCGCGGAGGGCCGCTGGTGAGCGGAGTGCGCCCGACCGGCGAGCAGGCCTACCGCTCAGGAGCGGGCGCGTTCGTGCCGGGGGTGCGGCGTGTTGTGCGTGGAGCCGAACTGGCGAGACGACACGTGGTCACTGCCGACGTGTGTGTGATCGGGTCCGGTGCCGGGGGCGCCCCGATCGCGAAGGAGCTTGCCGAGGGCGGGATGCGCGTGATCGTGCTCGAGGAGGGGGATTGGTGGAGCACGGATCAGTTCGCGGCCCGGCCTCGTGACATGCTGCCCAAGCTTTATCGTGACGGCGGGCAGACGGTGACCCTGGGCGTGCCGGCGCTGGTGCTGCCGGTCGGCAAGGCGGTCGGCGGCACCACGGTCGTCAACTCCGGCACGTGCTTCCGCACGCCGGCATGCGTCCTCGAGCGGTGGCGGCGGGAGGACGGCCTCGAGGCGCTCACGTCCGAGGAGCTCGACCCCTACTTCCGCCGCGTCGAGCGAGAAATCAACGTTAGCCGTGTGCCGCCGGCATTGGCTGGACGCAATGCCGAGGTGATCCGGCGTGGCGCGGAGCGGCTGGGCTGGTCGGGCGGATACCTGTACCGCAACGTGCGGGGCTGCGTCGGCTCGGGCGTGTGCGCATACGGATGCCCGAGCGGGGCGAAGCAGCACACCGGGATCACGTACGTCCCGCGCGCCTGGGCGGCGGGCGCGACAACCTTCACCGGCACCAGTGCCGTCGGCCTCGAGCTGGCCCGCGGTCGCGTCCGTGCGGTGCGGGCACAAACAGCGGGCGGCGGTAGGCTGCGGGTGCGTTGCGAGGTGGTGGTGGTCGCGTGCGGCACGCTGCACACGCCAACGCTGCTGCGCCGGTTCGGCGTAGGCGCGCCGGCGCTCGGCCGTAACCTCTCCCTGCATCCGGCGAGCGCCGTCCGCGCGCGGCTCGACGAGGACGTGCAGATGTGGGACGGCGTGCCCCAGAGCTATTACATCGACGAGTTCGCGGGCGAAGGCGTGATGCTCGAGGGGACCGCCGGTCCGCCCGACTACCTGGCGATGATCACGCCGCGCACGGGAGCCGAGCACCGTGAGCTAATGCTCGACGCCAGGAGGACCTCGATGTTCGGAGTGATGGTCTCCGACTCCTCACGCGGACGGGTGTTCGCGCTCGGCAGGCGGCCGATCATCCGCTACGACCTCGGGGAGGCCGACGCGCGACGGTTCAAGCGCGGCATCCTGGCGCTGGTCGAGCTCTATTGGGCAGCCGGCGCACGCGAGGTGATCGTTCCGGTGCGCGGCGTGCCGACGCTGTGCGACGGCGACTCCAGCGCGCTGGAGCGCCACCCGGTGCCGCCCAGATCGCTGACGGCGATGGCGTTCCATCCCCTTGGCACGGCCCGGGCGAGCGCAGACCCAGCCCGTTCGGTGGTCGATCCTGAGCTCGCCGTGCGGGGCGTCCGTGGGCTCCACGTGGCCGACGGGAGCGTCATCCCGAGTGCGCTCGGGGTGAACCCACAGATCACGATCATGGCCCTTGCCACGAGGCTCGCGTTCAAACTGCTCGGACGCCCGGCCCCCGAGCACGAGCCTCATCCGGAGCACATCGTATGACCGACGATCTCCAATCCGCGCGCTTCCCCTGCGTCCCCGTCGATGCCGGTCACTACGAGAGCTTCTACCTGAAGGCCGCCGATCCGCGGCGCCCGCGTGGCGCGTGGATCCGCTACACGGTTCTCAAGCGTCCGGGACTGCCCCCGCGCGGGTCGCTGTGGTGCACCGTTTGGACCGCTGGCGGACCGCCACGAGCTGACAAGGTGACCCTCGAAGCGGGAGAGCTCTCGACCACCCCGGAGGACCTCATACGTATCGGCCCCGGCCGATTGGCCCACGGCAGCGCCACCGGTTCGACCGGTGGGGCGGCATGGGAGCTTGACTTCGCGGGAGCGACCCCCGCCTTCCCCTACCTCCCGCGGAGGTGGATGTACGGCACGCCAGTACCGCGGACGAAGGCAGTGTCCCTCCACCCGCTCGCGACCTTCCGCGGGCAGGTGACCGTTGGCGAGGACACCCTGACGATCGACGGTTGGCCCGGCATGGTCGGACACAACTGGGGCACCGAACACGCCGAGCGATGGATCTGGCTCCACGGCGCGGGCTTTCCGGATGCTCCGGACGCGTGGTTCGATGCAACCATCGGGCGGATCAGGCTCGGCAGGCTGACCTTGCCGTGGATCGCGAATGGCGGGCTTCTGCTGGACGGCCGCCTGCATCGCCTGGGCGGTCCGACCGCGATCCGCTCGACGTCGGTGCAGGAGCAGCCCACTCGCTGCGTCTTCGGTCTGCACGGCGGCGGCGGCGTCGCCGTACGTGGCGAGGTGGCCGCTCCAGAGCAGATGGCGGTCGCCTGGCGGTACTCCGATCCCGGCGGCGGCGAGCACCTGACCGCGAACTGCTCCGTCGCGTCGCTGACGCTGACCGTGCAGGTCGGTGCCGGACTGGAGCGTGTCTTACACCTTCCCGCCGGGGCCGCATACGAGCTGGGCGCGCGTGAGCAGCCGCAAGGGATCCCGATCCAGCCGTTCCCCGACCCGTGAGGAGTGCTCCGATGAACACCGGCAGCGAACTGCTGAAGCGTGTCAATAGATCCATGATCGCGTTCGACCTGGCGTTGGGTAGCGGTGCCCTGCTCGCGCCCGACGCAACGCTCCGCTTGCTCGGGCACGCCCGCCCGTCCGAGGACGCGCGGCACCTGTTCCGTCGCAGCGGACCGGCCTGGCTGACGTTCGCGGCGGCGCACACCGTCGCGGCCGTGCGCGGCCGGCCAGAGGACTGGTGGGCACTCGCCTGGCTGCGCGCGACCGAACTGCTGACCGATGTCGTCTGGTCGCGCTCGCCTGCGATTACAAGGCCGGGCGCAAAGCTCGCACTTCAGCTCGCGGGTGTGGCAAACCTAGTGATGTCGACCGGGTTCGTCGCGATCGCGCGACAATCACGATCCGCGTGACCCGCCACCGACCGTGAGCGAGAAGGACCCGAGCGCGTAACGCGGGTCAGCGACGATGCGGGGCTCCGTCATCCTCAAGCGCTTACCTGACCACCCACCGACGACCGCGGCCACCCGCAGCTCGAAAGGACAATCTCGACTCGACATGCAGACGGTGCGGTGTCAGGGTTCGCAATGATCGAGCCTGCGGCAGGACTGAACCCGCCAGGGGCCGGCCTTCTCCTCGAGCGCGCAAGGGGAGCGACCACGAATGCGGCGATGCCACTGGTTGCGATCTTGCTGAGAACGGCGCCTCATCGGCGTGATCCGGATATGCCACCCCAGGCAGCGCAACGGCGGGCCGTTCACGCGTTGGAGGCGACGGCGAACGGCGGCCAAGCGGGCTTGAAGGGACCGGGCATCCGATTCCTGGTTCTCTCG
>Ga0187814_10000277_pt1 | contig 15822 bp, 11 predicted proteins | sample NC_S_4_FD_132450 | JGI IMG/M metagenome (GOLD analysis project Ga0187814, IMG submission 132450) | Wetland sediment microbial communities from Neuse River Estuary, North Carolina, USA - ASW-S_4 | ecosystem: Environmental > Aquatic > Freshwater > Wetlands > Sediment | place: USA: North Carolina... | reverse complement strand
GCTGGGGAGATGTGATCGGTGGTGACGCTGTCGCCGAGCACCGCCAACACTCGGGCGCCCTCGATGTCGAGGATCTCCTCTGGTTCCCGCGGGAGTCCCTCAAAGAACGGAGGCCTGCGGACGTATGTGGAGCTCTCGTCCCAGGCGAACAGCTCGCCGGTGGGCACATCGAGCGACGCCCACCGCTCGTCTCCCTCGAATACCTCGCCGTAGCTCTTGCGGAACATGTCCGACTGGACCGCCTCCTCGATCGTCGCCGCGACCTCCGAGGCGCTTGGCCAGATGTCCTTGAGGTACACCGGCTCCCCGTGATCGTCGCCCCCGAGCGGCTCGTCGTAGAGGTCGATATCCATCGTCCCCGCGATCGCATACGCGACGCACAGCGGCGGCGACGCCAGGTAATTCATCTTCACGTCCGGGTTGATCCGTCCCTCGAAGTTGCGGTTGCCCGAGAGAACCGACACCACCGCGAGGTTCTCCGCGCCCACGACGTCTGAGATCTCCTCCGGAAGCGGTCCGCTGTTGCCGATGCACGTCGTGCAACCGTAACCCACGAGGTTGAAGCCCAGCGCGTCCAGGTACTCGGTCAGCCCCGCTCGATCCAGGTACTCCGTGACCACCTTCGAGCCGGGTGCGAGCGAGGTCTTGACCCAGGGCTTCACCGTCAGGCCTCTGTGCACGGCGTTGCGCGCCAGGATCCCCGCACCGATCATGACCGACGGATTCGAGGTGTTCGTGCAGCTCGTGATCGCGGCGATCACCACGTGGCCGTGGTCGAGTTCCGTTTCGGTTCCATCGGCGAGCGTGACCGGGATCCTGGTCCGCTCGCGCTGCGCCACCTGCACGCCGCCGGTGTCGCCGAGTGGCTCGTGCCCCTCCCCGTTGGGGACGTGCGTGGAAACCGGATCACTGGCCGGGAAGCTCTCGGCCACGGCCTCGTCCTCCGGATCCTCGTCGGGGAGGAAGCCCTCCAGGGCCATCCGGAACGCGGGCTTGGCCTCGGTCAAGGAAACGCGATCCTGCGGACGCTTGGGGCCGGCGATGCTCGGCACTACGTCGGCGAGATCGAGCTCGAGCTGGTCTGTGAACGTGGGCTCCTCGGAATGCTCGTCGTGCCAGAGACCCTGCTCCTTGGCGTATGCCTCGACCAGCGCGATCAGCTCGGGCGGGCGGCCGGAGAACTTGAGATAGCGCAGCGTCTCCGCGTCGATCGGGAAGATCGCGCAGGTCGAGCCGAACTCGGGCGACATGTTCCCGATCGTGGCCCGGTCCGCCAGCGGCAGCTTCGCCAGGCCCTCGCCGTGAAACTCCACGAACTTGCCCACCACGCCGTGCTCACGGAGTATCTCGGTGACCGTGAGCACCAGATCCGTGGCGGTCGCTCCCTCCTGGAGCTGACCGGTGAGCTTGAAGCCGAGGACCTGCGGGATCAGCATCGACATCGGCTGACCCAGCATCGCCGCCTCCGCCTCGATCCCGCCGACGCCCCAGCCAAGCACCCCGAGGCCGTTGATCATCGTGGTGTGGGAGTCCGTGCCGACCAGCGTGTCCGGGTATGCGCACGCCTTGCCGTCCCGCTCGGAGACGAACACCACCCGCGCCAGGTACTCCAGGTTGACCTGATGGACGATGCCGGTGTCCGGGGGGACCACGCGGAAGTTGTAAAGCGCCCCCTGGCCCCAGCGCAGGAATGCGTAGCGCTCGCGGTTTCGCTCGAACTCCAGCTCCGCGTTTCGCTCGAACGCGTAGCGCGAGCCGAAGACGTCGACCTGTACCGAGTGATCGATCACGAGCTCGGCCGGGACGAGGGGATTGATCTTGGCGGGGTTGCCGCGCATGTCTCGCATGGCGTCGCGCATCGCGGCGAGGTCAACGACCGCGGGGACCCCAGTGAAGTCCTGCATCAGGACCCGCGCGGGCGTGAACGCGATCTCCTTGCTCGGCTCGGCCTTGGCGTCCCACGCGGCGAGCGCCTCGATGTCCTCGGCGCGGACCGACTCCCCATCCTCGGTTCGCATGAGGTTCTCGAGCAGGATCTTGAGCGAGAACGGAAGGCGGGCGATGTCGTACTGCCCCTGCAACGCGTCCAGCCGGAAGATCTCGTGGGAGCGCCCGCCGACAGTCAGCGTTCCCTGGGCGTCGAAGCTGTTCACCCCTCCAACTCTACGACGCCGCACTGGCTCGCCGCACCGCGTCCTCGAACGCCCAGCCAGAGGTGATTGCAACAGCTCGAGCCGCGGCGGGGGGCTCCTACAACCCTCTTAGGGCTGTCTTCGCGGGAGCTTCGGCCGGGCACGGATCCTGCGTCGCGTAAGGCCTCCCGACCCTCGAAGGAGACAGCCCATGAAGGTCCTGACCTCGCTCACACTCACGGCGATCGCGGCCGTCGCGCTCGCCGGCGCGTACGCCGAGTCTCACCGGGTTCCCGATCAGCCATGAGCGATCTCGTGGACGTGGAGATCGTGCTCCCGGTGTACAACGAGAAGCGTGTGCTGGAGGGGTCGGTCCGCCGGCTGCACGGATTCGTCTCGAACGGCTTTCCCTTCTCCTCGCGGATAGTGGTCGTGGATAACGGGAGCGATGACGGGACGGTCGCGGTTGCCCGCCGGCTCAGCTACGAGCTCGACGACGTGGAGGCGATTCGGCTGCCTGAGAAGGGTCGAGGCCGGGCGCTGCGCGCGGCCTGGTCGGCGGGCAGCGCCCGGGTTCTCTGCTACATGGATGTCGACCTCTCGACGGATCTCGGCGGTCTCCTACCGCTGGTCGCGCCGCTGCTCTCAGGGCACAGCGATGTTGCGATCGGCACGCGGCTGCATCGCGACGCGCGCGTGCGACGCAGCTTGAAGCGGGAGCTGATCTCCCGCTCCTACAACCAGCTGCTCCGGCTCCTTCTCGGCACCCGGTTCAGCGATGCACAGTGCGGCTTCAAGGCGGTCCGCGCGGAGGTCGCCGCGGCGTTGCTTCCGCTCGTCGCTGATGACGAGTGGTTCTTCGACACCGAGCTGCTGGTCCTCTCGCAACGGCTTGGCTTGCGGATCCACGAGGTGCCCGTCGATTGGGTCGAGGACGCGGACTCGCGCGTCCAGATCGTCCCAACTGCGGCCGCGGATCTCCGAGGTGTGCTGCGCCTCCTCGTGCATCGACCTCCGGTCCACGTGAAGCGGCCCACGCCGCGGCGGACGGTTCTCGCACCATGACCACGGAATCGCTGTCCTATCCCGCTCCGCGACGCGGGCGGCTCCCCGCACAGTCCGGGCGTCGCGCGCGCCTGCGCTGGCTCACTGCGCGTCCCGAGCTGATCGGGCTGCTCGGCCTCACCGCCGTACTCAATCTGTGGAATCTGGCGGTCGACGGATGGGCGAACACGTACTACAGCGCCGCCGTCCGGTCGATGACGACGAGCTGGCACGACTTCCTGTTCGCGTCGCTCGACAAGAGCGGACTGATGACGGTCGACAAGCCGCCGCTCGCCTTGTGGGTGCAGGCGCTCTCTGCGCGTGTGTTCGGCTTTCACCCGCTCAGCATCCTTGTCCCGCAGGCGTTGATGGGGATCGTCGCGGTGGGACTGCTCTACGACCTCGTGCAACGACGCTTCGGGCGGGCGGCCGGCTTCATCGGCGGACTGGCGCTCGCGACGACGCCCATCACGGTGGCTGTCGCCCGCCACAACAACCCCGACGAGCTCCTGATCCTGTGCTCGGTGGCTGCGCTATGGGCGGTGGCGCGCGGACTCGAGAGCGGGCGCACCCGTTGGCTCGTGCTCAGCGGCGTGTGCATCGGGCTCGGCTTCGAGACGAAGATGGGGGTCGCATTGATGATCGTTCCGGGGATCGCGGCCGCATGGATGTGGCGCGCGCAGCGGGGTCCGGTCGCCGCGCTTCGCCAGCTGCTGGCGGGAGGCGCGGCCCTCGTCACGGTTGGCGGTGCCTGGCCGCTGCTGGTGACGCTCACCCCCGCCGCGGACCGGCCGTGGATCTCGGGCACCTCCGACAACAGCATCTGGTCGCTGATCTTCGGCTACAACGGGCTCGGCCGGGTCGCCGGCCAATCGGGCGGCCCGGGTGGCAACGGAGGCTTCGGCGGCACCCTGTTCGGCGGTCCGACCGGCCCGTTCCGGCTCCTACAGGCTGGCCTCGGCGATCAGGCCGGGTGGCTGCTGGGGTTCTCAGTCGTGGCTGCCGTTGCCCTGGTTGTGCTGACCCGCCTGCGCCGGCGTGACGCTCGCACCGGGTGGCTGATCGCAGTGGGCGGGGCGTTCCTTACCTCGGCGGTCGTCTTCAGCTTCGCCCGCGGCATCTTCCATCCGTACTACGTCTCGTTTCTCGCACCGTTCGCGGCCGCGCTTGTCGGCGCTGGAGCGGGTCTGATGTTCCCGCGCTCCCTGGGCGGCGTCGGTGACCACACGGCGCGGATCGTGGCACCGCTGGCGATCGCCGGCGGTGCCGTGACCGAGCTGATCGTGCTGGGCGAGACGGGCGGGGCGCTGCCGTGGGCAGTCCCCCTTGTGGTCGTAGTCGCGGTCGGTGGAGCGGTGGTCCTTGCGCTGAAGCCCGCGCCATGGCTGCGCGCCGCCGTGGTCGGGGTTGCGGTTGCGGCGCTCCTGGCGGCCCCTGCCACTTCGGCTGCCGAGACGCTGGGACACTCGACCGGCTCGACGTTCCCCACGGGCGGCCCCGAGAGCGCATCGATTGGCGGACCGGGCGGGCCCACAGGTGGCGGGCCCGGTGGGCTCACAAGCGGCGGGCCGGGTGGACTCGGCGGTGGCCGAGCCCCGTCCGCGCGCGCCGGCCTACCCGGCGTGGGCGGGTTCGGGCCTCCGGCTGGCGGAGGGTTCGGCAGCCGGGTCGGGGGCGGCGCCGCGCCCGGTCGCACCGCCGGCGGGCCCAGTGCCGGCGCGGCCGGTGCCGGGGGTGGTCCCGGGCCTGGCCGCTTCGGGTCCGATAGCACCACACTCACCGCCGCTGTGCGCTACGTGGCCGCACACGGTGGGGGTACGATCGGCGTCGGGAGCCAGAGCAGCGCCGCCGACGTGATCCTCGACTCGAACGGGAATGTCGCCGGACTCGGCGGATTCTCCGGGCGTGAGAGCTCGGTCACGGCCCGCTGGCTTGCGATGGAGGTTCGTTCCGGTCGGCTGAGCTGGCTCCTGGTCGACTCGAATCAGCAGGCCGCCCTGCCCGGCGATACCCGAACCGGAAGTCAGGACGCGATCGCGACCGCCGAGCGCGCGGGGCGCGCGGTGACGTTCAAGGTGAGCGGCGGGACGACGGCTACGATTTACGATCTACGTGGCCGCGCCTCGGGGATCCTGAAGGCTGCCGGGCGCGTGTCGTGATCCGCGACGGGTTGGGGAGCCGTCGCGGTGGCCGCCTCAAGCTGGGAGCGAGCGATTCCGAAACTTAACTCCGTGGGGGCATGGCTCTCGACCGCAGCAGTGACCGCGGCCGTTCTCGTGAGCGCGCCCGCCGCGTTTGCGAACACGACCAACAGCACCAACTGGGCCGGCTACGCGATTCACCGTCCGGGGCTCTCGTTCCACAGCGTGCAGGGAACCTGGACTCAGCCGACGCTGACGTGCACTCCGGGGATCCGGGCCTACTCGTCCTATTGGGTGGGACTCGGCGGGTACAGCGTGAACTCCAGCGCGCTTGAGCAGATCGGCACCGAGGCCGACTGCACCGCGTCCGGCCGTTCCCGGTCGACGGCGTGGTACGAGCTCGTCCCGGCGCCGTCCGTTCAGCTGCGCCTGGTCGTGCGCCCCGGCGACCTGATGCGCGCGCGGGTCAGGGTCGATGGCCATCGTGTGGTTGTCTCCCTCTACGACGTGACTCGCGGGCACGGCTTTACCAAGACGGTCAGGGTGAGCCCGGTCGACGTCTCCTCGGCGGAGTGGATCGTGGAGGCGCCGTCCGAATGCCTCGGCGCCTACGAGTGCCAGTCGCTCCCGCTGGCGAACTTCGGATCGACCGAGTTCGGGTCCGCGATCGCGCGGACGGTGAGGGGGCACGTCGGTTCGATCTCGAACCCCAACTGGAAGATGACCAAGATCAAGCTCGTGCCGGGCGGCCGGCGTCTCGTCTCGGCGATCACCCCGGACGTGACCGTGGGGACGGCGATCCCGTCGGCGCTCACCGCGGGCGGAAGCGCGTTCGAGGTCACCTATTCCGAACTCACGCTTCCGGCCGGCCAGCTGTTCGCCCGCTCATCTCGCTCCACGCCGACGACGTTCCTTGGTTCAATGCTTCCGAGGTGAGGCGGCTCCTAGCAATCCTGATCGGCAGCGCGGCGCTGGCGTGCGGTGGCGGGCTTGCCGCGGAATCAGCGCTTGCCCAGGGCACGGGCACCTCCGCAGGTGACCAGCAGTACGTCGACCCGCTGGCGCCCACGACTTCCACATCGTCCGCGACCGCTCCAGCGCCGCCACAGGGGAGCTCCAGCTCGAGCGCCGGCTCCACGACGACGTCCTCCAGCTCCGCACCGCCCGCGTCCTCGGCGACCAGCTCTACGACGCCGCCCTCCTCGCCCGCGTCCCAGGCGAGCAATGCGCAGAGCTCCGGCGCGACGCTGCCATACACGGGTCTCAATCTCTGGGTCGTGGTCGCCGTCGGGGCAGGACTCCTCGGCGGCGGCCTGCTGCTCCGCCTCGCCGTGCGCCGCGCGTAGTGGAAGCGGGCGGGGCGCTGGCTCATATTCCGACGGTCGCGATCAACGCACGCGCCGCTGCTCGCGCAGAGATCGGCGGCGTGGAGCGGCTGGCGCGCCAGATGGCGATCAGACTGCCCGCGCTGCGCCCGGATCGCTATCGCGTGATCCGCCCACCGGAGGCCCTCGCTCACCGCGCCGGACATCTCTGGGAGCAGTCGGTACTGCCGCTGCAGGGGGCTCGGTGCGGGCTGCTCTACTCGCCGGCGAACCTGGCTCCCGTGGTCTCGCGGCGCAACGTGCTGGTCCTGCACGACGCGGCCGCCCTGCGCCACCCGGAGTCCTACTCGCGGCCGTACGTGGCCTACCAGCGGATGATCCTCCCACGACTTGCAAGGAGGGCCCGGCTGCTGATCACCGTCTCGGACTTCTCGAAGGGAGAGCTGATCGAGCTGCTCGGGTCCTCGCCGGAGCGGATCGTGGTCATCCCGGACGGGGTGGAGGAGAGGTTCAGACCGGACGTCGACCCGTCCGGGGCCCGCGCTCGCTACGGCCTGGGCTTCCCGTACGTGCTCGTTGTCGGGAGCGTCTCGGAACGCAAGAACCTCGGTGTGCTCGGCCAAGCGGCGCGTGCCCTGGCGGAGCGCGGGGTCGATCTGGTAGTGGCCGGGTCGGGACGCACGTACCTGCGCGGCGGATCGGTGGGTCTCCGGCGGCTCGGCTATGTGGCCGATGAGGACCTGCCCGCGCTCTACGCGGGAGCGCGGGCGCTGGCGATGCCCTCGATGTACGAGGGGTTCGGCCTTCCCTGCCTGGAGGCGATGGCCTGCGGGGTCCCCGTGGTCGTGGCGGCCGCGGGGGCGCTGCCCGAGACCGTGGGCGACGCAGGGATCCTGATCGACCCAGGGGACGCGGACGCGTTCGCGTCGGCGATCCTGGCCGCCTCCTTCGACGAAGCTCTAAGGGCAACGCTGGCGCAAGCCGGCGTTCGCCGCGCCGCGAGCTTTTCGTGGACGCGGACCGCGGCGCTCACCGATGCCGCGATCGGCGCGGTGCTCGCTGCGGGCTGACGCAACGCTCCGATCACCGGCTCGGGGGGTTCGAGCGGTGATGCGTAAACTCAGCAAGAGATGAACAGGTTGTCCCTCGCCGTCTGTGGGGCGGCAGCGACGGCGGCCTTGGCTTTCGGGCTCACGGGGACCGCCGCGGGGGCTCGCGGCACCGCGCCCTCCCAGGCGAACGTGCCGCAGGGCTTCGTCGGCATGGTGGTCGACCAGCCGACCTGGCCCGACCCGTTTGTGAGCGTCGCTCAGCAGCTCGACGTGATGGTCGCCAGCGGGGTTGAGTCCGTGCGAGTTGTGTTCGACTGGTCGACCGTGCAGCCCTACCAGAGCTGGGCTGACGTGCCTGCGAATGAACAAGGCCAGTTCGTCGATGTCGGCGGCATACCGACCGACTTCACGACTCTCGACCAGCTCGTCGGGCTCGCGGCGGCGCGCGGCCTGACGGTCCTGCCGGTGATCCTCAACGCGCCGAGCTGGGACGGCGAATCGCTGCCCGGCGGGACGGTCGAGATCCCGCGGTCTCCGGGTCCCTACGCCGCGTTCGCCAGGGCACTTGTCGAGCGGTATGGGCCTCGCGGGACGTTCTGGGCGAATGACCCCTACGGCGCGAAGCTCCCGATCGAGATGTGGCAGATCTGGAACGAGCCGAACATCCCTGCGTTCTGGCCCAAGCAGCCGTACTACGCCGGCTACGTGGCCCTGCTGCGCGCAGCCCATGCGGCGATCAAGAGTGCCGACCCAACGGCCAAGGTGGTGCTCGCCGGACTGCCGAACTACTCGTGGCTCGAGCTAGGTCGCATCTACAAGTTCCGCGGCGCGCGCAAGCTGTTCGACGCCGTTGCCGTCCATCCCTACACCAAGACGCCGCAGGGCGTGATCACGATCCTCACGTACGTGCGCCAGGTGATGAACCAGCACGGGGATGCGGGCAAGCCGATCCTCGCCGATGAGATCAGCTGGCCCTCGTCGCTCGGCCACACCAGCCACGACGTCGGCTACGACTTCGCCACGACCGAGGCGGGCCAGGCCCACAACATCGGCACGTTGCTGCCGATGCTCGTCAGGGACCGCATCCGCCTGGGGCTCGGTGGCTTCTACTACTACGACTGGGCAGGGCAGGAGCGCGACAACTACCTCGCGTTCGACTTCGCGGGTCTGTTCCGGGTGAGCGACGGGAGCTTCGTGGCGAAGCCCGCATTCCAGGTGTTCAAGCGCGCAGCCCTGGCGATGGAGGGCTGCCGCTCGAAGGGCCCGCTGGCGACCGACTGCGGCACCTGATCCGTCAGGAGCAGAGGGCGATGGTCGCGGCTGGGGAGGACGCTGCCCGCAGGCCCTCGGCAAAGGCAACCGTGTCAGGCGTCGATCCGCCCCCCGGCGGGGAGATGCCGAACCAGTCCTGCGGGTTCGCCGGATTGCGCTCGGGCGTCACCCACGCATACAGGAGCGCGTCCGACACTCCGCAGTCGAGGTGGCCCAGCGCCGCGAACGTCCGAGCAATGTAAGCGGGGCGCAGCCCCGGGGGAGCCCAGTCCAGTGCCCCCGGGGGGTGCGTCGTCCAACCGAACTCGGTCACGTACAGCGGCACCGTGCCGAGCCCGAGCGAGTCCAGGGCGAGCCTCGCCGACCTGACCGAGGCGAGGACGTCCTGCGGCGTGGCGCCGTAGGGGTGGATGCCGACGCCGTCGATGTGGCCTCGCAGCTGCGGGCTGGCGGCGAGCAGAGCGGTCGTGAACGCCGCGGGATGAGTCAGTCCCCCGACGATCACGGTCGCGTTCGGCTGGACCGCGTCGATCGCCCGGCGCGCGGTGATGTAGAGGTTGGCGTAAGCGGTGGGATCGGGTGCGGGCGACCAGAACACAGGGTTGTCGGGCTCGTTCCAGATCTCGTACGTCTTGACCGGCTGCTGCTGGAGGCCGGGATGGGCGGCCCAGAACGACCCGTTCGGCCCGTACCGGCTCGCGAGCGCCGCGGCGTAGTCGGCGTAATCACCGATCGACGCGGGCGGCGAGTGGTCCTGGCCCGGGACCGACTGCGCCCAGGGCGCGGAGTAGTCGATGATCGGCAGCCAGCTGAGCCCGTGCGCCGCAAGCTGCCCGGCAATCGCGTCGTCGAAGGTCCAGTCGTAGCGGTGGGCGCCCTGGACGGGGGCGATCGGCTCGGTCGCCTCCCACAGCGCGTCGCTTCGAGCGACTGTCGCGCCGCTGTTGCGCAGCGCCGCGAGCTGCGCGCCGATTTGCGCCGGGCTGTAGGTGCGGTCGTTGAACAGGCGCCCCACATTGGCACCAAACAGCTCGGTCTTGGGGGGTGGCTGGGCGGGCGCGTTCCGCGGGGCGGTCGATGAAGGGGTCGTCGGCGAGGGAGCCCGGGCCGGTCTGCGCGGCGGGCCGCCCTGCGCCAGGATCACGATGAGGGAGGCCGCGACAACGGCCGCGGCCACGACGACCGCCGCCGCAGCCCGCCGCCTCCTGGTCGCAAAGGCGTGACTGATTCGAGAAAGAGATGGCACGGGCGAGGCCTTGTTGCGTCACATGATCGTCGCCAAGCTGCGAACTGATGCCTCCCAGTCCCACCCCATGCGAGCGGCGGGCTTTGCCACTCGGCGAAACGTGGAACCAGGTGACCCGCAAGGCCGAGCTTGTGGAGACGGACCTTCGCGCAGCGATGGCCGGGGGCGCGCCCGGCGCGCCGCCGGCTCGCTAGCGCCGCGCCGCCCCGGCAGATCGGAGCTACCGATCGTCGCTCGCTACCCCCGCGCCGCCCCCGGCTTATCGGAGATCGTCGCCGGACCGGTAGCGCCGGGCTCGCCTCAGCGCGCGCAGCTGTCGCCGCTCGCGCTCGAACGACCGGCCGAGCGCCCGTTTGGCAGCGATCCGTGTTGCGAACGTGACCGCCTGGGCGCCGTCGTCAAGCAGAAGGCGGCGATCTCCCATGTGCCCACCCACAGCCTCGCGCCGCGCACGGGCCAGCAGGTCGAAGGGTTCCTCGCCGAATGCCGCTCCCGTCGAGTGCGCGCGGTGGTGAAGGACCCGGGCGTCAGGCCAGAACCACGCCTCGACCCCGGCCTCGGCGGCGCGCAGTCCGAGGTCCAGATCCTCGCCGTAGAGGAAGAAGCGCTCGTCGAAAGGCCCCAGACGCCGGAGCGAGTCGGTGCGGGCGAGGAGCGCGCAGCCGACCGCCCAGCCGACGCGACGCGGCGAGCGGGCGCGCCAGGGAGTGAGCGGTACGGCAAGGAGGCGCGGCATGGCGCTTGCGGGAAGCAGCGACCGGGCCAGGTCGGCCGGCGAGCCCGGGACGGGGTGCACGGTGTCCTGTGGCGAGCCATCGGTGGACAGCACGAGCGGTGCAAGCAGGCGCTCTGCGCGATCGCTCCGCAGCAGCTCGGCGGCGAGCGCGAGCAGCGAGTCGTCGAGCAGCTCGACGTCGGGATTGAGCAGTGCAACAACGGGCGCTCGAACGTCCGCCACGCCGAGGTTGCATGCGCGGGCGAACCCGACGTTCTGCTCGAGTGCCGTCACCTGGGCCGAGACAAAGCGCCGCGCGATCTCCAGGGTCTCATCCGTGGAGGCGCAATCGACGATGTGTACACGCACGCTCGGCAGGAAGCGCTCGGCGGAGCGCAGCAATCCCCTCAAAGCGGACGCGGACTCGTGGGTCACGGTGACGATCTCCAACGACGCGGCCGCGATCCCGGCCCGCGATGGCGCTCGCCGCACCGGGCTAAGCGCGCGCACCCACCGCGAGCGGGCGCTCGTCCCGTCGAAATGGGTGCGCGCCCGCTCTCGGCCGGCCCTTCCCATCCGGGCTGCGAGCTCGTGGTCGGAGACGACCCTGACCAGCGCGTCGGCGGCGGCGTCCGCGTCGCCGGGTGGGTAGAGAAACGCGCACGAGCGGTCGGCGATCTCGGCCGGGCCCGCGGCGGCAGGAACAATCGCCGGCCGCCCGGCCGCCAGCGCCTCCAGCACAGCCAGCCCGAACGGCTCACGGTCGGCGCAATGGAGCAGGCAGGTCGCCCGCGCCAACTCCGCCGGCGCGTCCGCGGATGCGCCCGCCAGCTCGACCGCGCCGTTCAGATCGTCACGAGCCGCGCGGGCCTGGATCGCCTCGACGGCTCCGTCGGCCGCCGCGCCATCGAGCGGTGCCCCGACGATCCGCACCCTCAGCTCCGGTTCTCGCCGGCGTGCGAGTGCGCATGCCTCCAGCGCCAGATCCACGCGTTTCCACGGGACCAGCGCGCCCAGGACGAGCACCTCGGGCGGCCGCGCGGGAACGGCGTCGGGCGAGAACCGATCGAGATCGATGCCCGGGTGGATGACCCTGATCGCGTGGGCAAGCTGGTCGGTGGGATCGAGGTCGGACGCCACCGCGCGCGAGGGGACCGTAACCACCGCGGCGCGCTTCGCCGCCAGCCGAACGAGCCGGCCGATCACCGGCCCGGGGAGCAGGTCGTTGTGCTGGAAGGCGACGGGAAAGCGCCGCGGCAGCCCGAGAAGAGCGATCGCCGAGCGCATCCCCCACGCGACGACGAGCTCGGGATCCAGGCTCGCGGTCAGCCGTCGCAGCTCGCGCGCGTGGGCCACCAATCCGGCGGAGGCGAGCAGACGCCGACCTGGTGAGCCGCGAAGCTCGAGTCCGCGGGCCGGCGCCGCGAACACCCGCAGTCCGGCCGCGCGCGCGGCGCTGGCCAGTGGACCTTCCGGGCAGGCCAGGCAGGTTTCGCCATCGAGCGCGAGAGCCCAATCGATCAGAAGCCGCTCGGCGCCGCCGAGCGCCCCCGAATAGCTCGCGAACAGCACCACTTCAGCATGCAGGCTATCTCCGCCCGACCCTCTCTCGCTCAAGATTTAGGCGCACTCGTCCTCAGCGGCATAGACTGACCGGGTGGGGCAGGAGAACGTCAGCACTCCGGCGCGTCAGGAGAACGGCTCGCGACCGGGACGGCGGGTCGCGCTCGTCCACGACTTTCTGCTGGACGTGCGCGGTGCCGAGCGGGTGTTCCTCGAGCTGTGTGAGATGTGGCCGGAGGCGGACGTCTTCACGACCGTCTACGACCCGGAGGGGACGGAGGGTCGGTTTGCGAGCCGCGCGGTGCAGACGTCGTTCCTCCAGCGGCTGCGTCCCTCCGCACGTACGTTCCGCGCGCTGCTGCCGCTGTATCCGGCGGCGGTCGAGTCCTTCGACCTGGATTGGTACGACCTCGTGATCTCGAGCTCGTCGGCGTGGGCGCACGCGGTCGTCTGCGACGAGCGCTCGGTCCACGTCAGCTACTGCCACAATCCGTTCAGGTACGCCTGGAACGATCGCCATCGCACGCTGTCCAGGCGCCGTGACCCGATCACGCGGGCGTTCCTCAGCGGCACCTTGCGCAGGTGGCGGCAGTGGGACTGGGTCGCCGCCCAGCGCACCAACCGCTACGTCGCCAACTCGCGAACCACTCAGGCGCGCGTACGCGCTTATTTCGGACGAGACTGCGCGATCGTGTACCCGCCCGTCGAGACCGAGCGGTTCGCCCCGGGCCCGGTCGCCGATCACTACGTGGTGGTCTCAGAGCTGATGGCGCACAAGGACATCGAGGTCGCCGTGGAGGCATTCAATCGACTGCGCCTCCCGCTGATCGTGATCGGAGACGGGCCGGACTACAGGCGGCTGCGCAAGCTCGCCGGGTCTACCGTCCATTTCACCGGGCGACTCTCGGATGCCGCCGTCGCGGAGGTGATCCAGGGAGCCCGGGCGCTAATCATGACCGCGGTGGAGGAGTTCGGCATCGTCGCGGTCGAGGCCCAGGCGGCGGGCCGTCCCGTGATCGCGCGGCGCGGCGGCGGTGCGCTGGAGACGGTCGTGGAGGGCGTGACGGGCTGCTTCTGGTCAGGCGGTCCCACGGAGCTGGCGGAGGCGGTGCTGGAGCTTGACGACGCGGCGATCGATTCACAGTCGTGCGTCCGCAACGCGAAGCGCTTCGATGCGGCAGTCTTTCGCCGCAGGATGCTCGCCGAGGTCGAAGATGCGTGCGCGGATCACTCGCGGCCACAGGGTGGGGAACGGCGGCTGACCGCGACGCGCAGAACACGCCAGAGCGCCGCAGACGCACAGCACTGACGCAGTGGTGCGAGCCGGAGTGACGTTCGCGGCGCGTCTCGTCCTGCTGGGCGGCGCCACCGTGCTGGCGTTTTACAGCGGGGGCTACTTCAGCGAGCAGCAGGCGTGGGCGGGCCTGGTTGCGTGGGCCCTGGTCGCGGTGGGGATCGTCGTCGTCCCCAGCGCGCTGCCGCGCGGACGCTATGCGTGGCTGGCGCTCGGCGCCCTGGCGCTGCTGGCTGGATGGACGCTCGCCTCGATCGCCTGGGCACCGATCGCCGGAAGCGCCTACCACGCCGGACAGCTGGTGGTGCTTTACCTCGGCGTGCTGCTCGCCGCCGTCATCCTGCTGCGCTCGCCGGGAGCGCAGCAGGCGGTCGAGCCAGCCCTGGCAGCGGGCGCGCTGCTCGTGATCGGATACGGGATCTCGGAGCGCCTGCTTCCGGGGCTGCTGCACTTCGCTCGCTCGACGAGCGCCCAGGGACGCCTCGAGCAGCCGCTGACCTACTGGAACGCGATGGGGGAGCTCGCGGCGCTCGGTTTCGTCCTGTGCGCGCGGATGGCGGGTGACCGGACGCGTCCGCTCCGCTTGCGTGTTGCCGCCGCCGCGGCGAGCGCGCCGCTCGGCATGGGGCTGTACCTGTCGTTCTCACGCGGGGCGCTGTTCGCGTGCGTGGCGGGTCTGGTTGCGCTGATCGTCGCGGCGCCGCGGCGCGAACAGCTCCAGGGCATCCTGGTCGCGGTCTGCGCCGGGGTGCTGGCCGCGCTCGTTGCCGCACCCTTCCGTGGTGTCACCTCGCTCGCGGATTCGCTGGCGACGCGGGAGCGCCAGGGGGCGATCGCGCTGGTGGCGCTGGTGGCGATCGTGATCGCCGCCGGCGCGGCGCAGTGGCTATTGGCGCGCCGCGGCGGAGCCCGCGAGCTGCGACTGCCTCGGCACGGCCCCTGGGCCGCCCTGGCAGTGATCTGCGCCGGGCTGACGCTGGCGATCGCCGTGGGGGCCAAGGAGAGCACGGGCGCTCCGCTGAGCGCGGGGGCGGGACGTCTCGTTACGTTTCAGAGCAATCGCTACGACTACTGGAAAGTGGCCCTGCGAGCGTTCGCGGCCGAGCCGCTGCACGGCGTCGGTGCTGGCGGCTGGGCGGTGTGGTGGCTGCGCTACCGCCAGATCAACGACTTCGCCCAGGACGCCCACTCGCTGCCGCTGCAGACCCTGGCTGAGCTCGGCCTGGTGGGGATTGCACTGCTGGCCGCGCTGGTGGCCGGCATCGCGCTCGCAGCGCGTGCGGCTCACCGGATCGCGCCGGGCGCGGCCGCGGGCGCGATCGCCGCCGTGGTCGCGTACGCGGCCCATGCCCCCCTCGACTGGGATTGGCAAATGCCGGCGGTCACGATCGTCGCACTGGTGCTGGCCGGGATGCTGGTGGCGCAGGGCGAGCCTCCGGCGGAGCGAGCACCCCTCGCGGTCAGAGCTCCTCCGCGATCCGCGGCGCCTCACGCCTGAAGATCCACACGGCGAACACGCAAACGGCCACATAGATCGCAATCGGGACGACGATCGCCAACGTGCCCCCCGTCACCGGGGCCGTCGGTGTGATCATCCAGCGCCTGGCCAGCTCGAAGATCGGCGTGAGCGGGTTGAGCGAGACCAGCGTGAGCGCCGCACCGTGCAGGCGTTGCAAGGGGTAGAGGACCGGAGTGGCGTAGAACAGCGTGGTCGAGAAGACGATCCAGATGATCCCGACGTCGCGGAAACGCGGATACAGCGACGACAGGGCCATCGCGAGCGCCGTCGTGAATACGAACAGGACGAGGAGCAGGACGGGTAGCAGCAGCCACGTCCACATCGGCGCGACTCCGAAGCCGAGCATGAAGATGATCATGACCAGGAGGTTCGGGCCGAGGTTGAACACGCTCGTCAGAACGACCGCCAGCGGGATCACCAGCCGCGGGAACTGCGTCTTGCGGACGATCGCCTCCTGGGAGACGATCGAGGGAACCGAGGTGCCCGTAGCCTCTTGAAAGAATCCGAAGAGCACGATGT
>Ga0187814_10000275_pt1 | contig 15823 bp, 12 predicted proteins | sample NC_S_4_FD_132450 | JGI IMG/M metagenome (GOLD analysis project Ga0187814, IMG submission 132450) | Wetland sediment microbial communities from Neuse River Estuary, North Carolina, USA - ASW-S_4 | ecosystem: Environmental > Aquatic > Freshwater > Wetlands > Sediment | place: USA: North Carolina... | reverse complement strand
GGGCGCTTTGTCGATCATGGCCCTGTCGACTCTCGTCTTCGACCTCACGATGAGGATCTCGGCCTCGGCGATCTTCGCGATATCAGTCGTCACGGCGCCGAAGGCCCCGAGGCGCCCGGGAAGATCCGGCGCGAAGCCGTCGGCGAGTAGGATGACCATGGTTTTCTCCCAAACGAAAGTTCGACTTGAAGCGTGTTGGCGGGGCCGACTCCGGTCGAAAAGTCGGCCCAGGCGAATATTATTGTAGCATTCCGCCAAATCGTGTCAAGTTCGTATGCCGGAACGGCGTTCCGAATATTGAAGTCACAGAGGATCGGAGACAGGACAATAGCCCGCGCTCCGAGCACCCGCATGGCTTTCGACCGTCGAATGCATTATAAGATAATCAAGCATGACATCCGCGAGCTCGATCGCGAATCGGACGGGAGGCTCCATGACCATGACCGAGCGCTACGCCGCGAGCGACCGCGAAATCATGACGAAAGCCAGGATATACTTTCCGGTTCTCGTCATCCTCGCCCTGGGATTCGCCTTCGCGATCACTGCCAATCTCGTGGCCCAGGGTTTGACTCCCTCTTTTTTCGCGGGACTCGTGGCGATCGCGGTGATCGTCTATTGCGTCTTTCTCCTGAGAAGGGGCAATTTCGCGGCGGCATCCACGATCTCCTTGTTCTCTCTGGCCGGGATTCTCATCATGGCCCTCCCTCTCCAACTCGCCACCCTCGGATCGCATCTCTTCGCGCAAAACGCGGCCACATTCCTGATTGTTATTTTTCTGGCAGGCTTCTTCCTTCCCGGAAGGTTTCGGGTCGTCGTCCTCGGCGCGGGATCGGCTGTGTGTTTCGTATTGGTGGAGCTGTGGTCGGCGCTGGGCGGCAGAATCGACCTCAAGTCGGCGAGCGCAAGCGCAGCATACGTCGTGCCCGCGATTCAGCTGCTTGTGGGCGCCGGCGGGGCGATCCTCATGCAGCGGCTGATGCGCGACAACACCGAACATCTTCGCGATCGCATAGAGGAGGCCGAAGCCGAGCGCAAGAAGAACCAGGAGCTCGTCGGCGAAGTCGCGGCCCAGCTCAACCAAAGCGAGAAGCTCCGCGAGAGCGCGACCGAAACCGCCGCCACGAGCGTCGAGATCGAGCAGAATCTGGTTTCAGTGGGAGCCTTGACGAAAAATGCCAGCAGTCGCTTCGCGGAGGCGGAACGCGCGCTCACGAAGGTCTCGGAGGGAGCGCGCACTCTCGCTTCACTGGTCGAAAAACAGCAGGCGGCCGTGGCCCGCTCGAGCGGCGCGATCGAGGAGATGGTCGCCTCGATCCGCAGCGTGAGCGCCACCATATCCTCGCGCCATTCCGCCATCGTCGGGCTGCAGCATCGGGCGCACGAAGGAAGACAGATCGTCGAAACGTCGACGCACGCCTTCGAAGAGGTGAAGGCGCTCACCGAGGGCATACAGAGCATGGCGGGCGTCATCCGTGGTCTGGCCAGCCAGACCGACCTGCTCGCGATGAATGCCGCGATAGAAGCGGCCCACGCCGGCGAGACCGGCAAGGGCTTCGCGGTCGTCGCCTCCGAGATTCATCGCCTCGCGGACTCGAGTAACGAAAGCGCCGGAAGCATAGAAAAGGATCTCGAGCAACTCACCGGAGCCATCGGAACGGCGGTGAAGGCGGTGCATGACATCGACGGCGCGTTCGAAAAGGTCGACCTCGACGTGGAGACCGTCGCGAAGGCGATGGAGGAAATATCCCGCAGCACGGGCGAGCTTGACGAGGGCAGCGCGGAGATTCTCGCGGCGACCGTCCAGGTGCGGGACGCGGCCACGGGAGTCGCCGAGAGCGCGCATTCGGTCGAGGGCGCGCAGGGTGCGATCGGATCCGAAATGCGCGAAATAGGCCGGGTGATCGTGCAGATCGACGGCAGCATGGCCGAAATCGGAATCGGGGCCCGAGGCATCCGCGCGGCCGTCGACACGCTGAAGGATCTTTCGACCCATCTGCAGGAACAGATCGCGCGTCTGGAGAAAGCCGCTTCCTGATCCGGTTGTCGACTTAAGCCGTGATTCTCCGCGCCTCGATGTAGAATCTTTTCTCCGGAGCCTCTCCCATCGAAAAGGTCTTGCGGGGCATCGTGCCGTTTCTGATCACGGTGCCGAAGAAACTCGACTTGTCGATGGGCGGAAGGTAGAGTCCCAGATTGCCCGGCTTGGTCGCGATGGCCAAGAGACTGCCCGCGCCATGTATATAGTCGATCCCGACTTCCGGATGTTTCCCAAGGCGATCGTCGAGGAATTCCTGGATGGTGCCTGCTGCGAGATTGTGGGGCGAATCCCTAAAGCTGATGCAGATATTCGCGCCTTCAGTGACGACTCCGATTCGGTGGATCCCGGGCTCGGCGGGGGCATCCACACGGGCAAAGACTTCGGCGGGGCTCGCGAGATGCTCTCCTTCGTGTTCGACGTGCCAATCGGATAGCCCCTCGTGCATGAAGGGAACGCCGGCTCCGAAGAGCGCGCGATGGATCGGATGGAATGGCAGACCCTCGTCGTAAATATTGACGAGTTCCACAAGCGCGTAGCGTGCCGGGTGGCTTTCGAGAAGAGGGTCGCCGCTCGGCAGCTTCGCCTTCGTCTCCTCCCATATGGCCTTGGCCGTGGCGAGCGAGTGGTTGCCGTCGCCGACGGCGAAGAGAAGAACATCGTCCCTGCCGTGCTTGGCTCGAAAGGCGGCCGGGTCGGCCAGCCTGTCGAGGGCGGCCGCAACGGCGGCAAGGCTCGCCTCGTCCCGCACGTGCCAGCCGCGGATGCGGCCGGAGCCGAGCATCAGGTCGAAATCGTAGAGCCGCGGCAAACGCTCACGCTTGGCGTACAGCGGTTCGATTACGCCGCGCTCAGGGTCGTCGACCAGAAGCATGATATGCGGGAGCTCAAGGGGGGCTCCGCGTCTGATTTCCATGCGCGGAGGCAATCGTTCGACGATCGTTCCCTCGGTCGGCCTGATGAGGGACTTCGAATCCTTGCCGTATTGGTATTTTTCGAGATCCACGGCCATCACGAGGCCCTTGCGTGGAGCCTTTTCGTAGGGCGTGAAACGCTCCACGAGGACAAACCCCGGTCCTTTCGGGCCAAGAAGGCCACGGGCGAGATAGTCGCCCATCGTACCGCGGATTCGGCCGACCCGAGTCTCCTTGTCCGGATCTTCGAGATAGCACTCGGGGAAGATCAGATTGAGGGTCGATGGGGCCGAGCCGACGGAGATCGCGGCTCTCTCCCAGTAATCTCGCTCGGACGAATACTGGTCGCATGCCACGACAGCCCATTTCCCCATGTCGACCCCCTCCACCGGAAGGAGGACATCGGGCACGCGGACGCCGAGCCGCGCAAGCGTTTCTTTCGTTCCCATGGTCATGCCTGCCTTTTGCCGATGCCCTCGTCCCTGGCGAAGACGAGGGTGATCGCGAGGAGAATAACCGAGCAGAAAGTGCTCATGTCCGCCACATTGAAGGTGGGCCAACGCTCGAGGCCAAAAAGGCCGTAGAACTTGAAGGAAAGGAAGTCGACGACGCCGAGGGGCCTGAAGACGCGATCGACGAGATTTCCCACTCCACCCGCCACGATGCCGGCGATGAGCCAGCGTTGGAAGAAAGACGGCTCGTCGGAGCGGAAATAGTAGATCAGAAGGCCGAGGACCAGGATCATGGGCAGGGCGATGAAAAGCGCCGTGCGCAGCTGCACCCCCAGGCTGTCGCCCATAGAGAATGCGACTCCCGTATTCTGTTGGCGGACGAGCCAGAAAAAGTCGCCGAAAGCGGTCCAGGCTATGGTACCGAGCTTGATGTGGGCGACGATGAGAGCCTTCGTGATTTGGTCGACGGCCACGAGCGCCATGGTCATGACGAAGGGAGCCAAGGGTTTGCGGGTCGTCGGGGGCATGCGCTGCTTCCTTTGCGCTGGAGTGGGCGCCTCGCGATTTCCGGACCATCCCGGCGCCGGCAGCACTATACAGGCTCGCGCCGATGTCTGTCGACACGGGGCGCAGCGCGCTCGGCCGGGCGCCCTTGCCTCAGAGACCGGTCGGAACGTCCACGAAGATGGTTTCGACTCCTGTCTCGCGCCCCAGCCGGGCGGCGACGGCCTTGACTCCATGGACTTCGGTTCGATAATGCCCGGCGGCCACGAAGCTTGTGTGGCTCTCGACGACGGCGCCATAGATCGAGTGGCTCGTCTCGCCGGTCACGTAGAGGTCGATACCGAGGGCTATGGCTTCGGCAACCTCCCGGGCCGCCCCTCCCGAAATGACTGCCGCCGTCTTCAAAACGACCGGCCCGGCGGGTATGACGCAGATTGCCGCGCTGCCGTCCGGACTGACACGGGCGATGGCGGTGGCGAGGTCGACCGACTCGGAGAAGCGGCCTCTATATCCAAGTTTGACGCCGCCCTTATAGTCGCCGAAGGGCTCGCGATCGACGAGGCCGAGCATGTCGGCCAGGACCGCGTTGTTCCCGACTTCAGGATGTCTGTCGAGGGGGAGGTGGCATGCCCAAAGGGCCAGATCGGCGTCGAAAAGAAGCTTGATCCGATCGCGCATGAAGCCCGCGATTCTCGCCGCGCGCCCCCAGAAAAGGCCATGGTGCACAAAGAGAAGTTGGGCTCCCGCTTCGGCCGCCCGGCGGATGGTCTCCGAGCTCGCGTCCACGGCGAATGCGACGCGATCGACTTCCGCGCCGGATCGAGCCACCTGAAGACCGTTGAGGGAATCGTCGACACTCGCGAGGGCGTCCGGATCGAGGAGGGCCCGGAACCATGCATCGAGATCGCGAAAAGTCATTTCTCAGCTCTCCTTCGTGAATCGCGGGGCAGAGCCCCGCGATTCACGGTGACGAAACGCTTCGCGTTTCGTCGGGCACGTCCCCGCGATTGGCGGTGACGAAACGCTTCGCGTTTCGTCGGGCACGTCCCCGCGATTCACGGTGACGAAACGCTCGTCGCCCGGCCAATCGCGGAGCGATTGGCATGACGAAACGCGAAGCGTTTCGTCAAGGTACCTTGGCGATCATTTCCTTCAAATAGGGCTTGCGCTCGAGATCTCGGGCGAGGCCCTCGGCCCTGGACTTGTTCACGTAGTCCCGGGACTGGAAGACGTAACTATACTTTGTATGCAGATCGTAGGTCCCTGCCATGATCGCGTAGGAATCCTCCGTGATCACGAGTTCCTCGTCCGTCGGAATGACGAAGACTTTCACCTTCGAACGCACTGAGGTTATGTCGAGCTCCGCGTTCCGGCACTTGGCAAGTTCGTTTTTCATGGTGTCGATCTCGATCCCGAATTCCTGGAGACCGTCGGTGGCGAGACGCCTGGTCATCGGGCCCATCTCGCCGACGCCGGCGGTGAAGACGATGGCGTCGATATGACCCAGGGCAGCCATATATGAACCGATGTACTTCTTGATGCGGTAGCTTTCGATTTCCTGGCAAAGCTTCGCGTTTTCGTCGCCCTTTTCCGCCGCCATCTCGATGTCGCGTCGATCGGCCCATCGGCCGGTGATGCCGAGAACCCCCGATTCCCTGTTGAGTTTTCTCTCCACCTCCGAAGCCTTCATCCCCAGGGTCCGCATGAGATGGAAGACGATGCCCGGGTCGATATCGCCAGAGCGGGTGCCCATCACCAAGCCTTCGAGAGGAGTGAGCCCCATCGAGGTATCGAATGAGCTGCCGTTCTTCACGGCGTTGACCGAGGCTCCGTTGCCGATGTGGCAGATGACGAGATTGACCTCGTTGGGATGCTTGCCCAAGAGCACGGCGGCCCGTTTGGCGTTGTACAGAAAGCTCGTACCGTGAAAGCCGTAACGCCTGACCATGTACTTCTCCGACCATTCGCGCGGAACGGCGTAGGTATAGGCCATCGGGGGCATGGTTTGGTGCCAGGCCGTGTCCATGACGGCGCATTGCGGCACGCCGGGCATTACGGCCTGCGCCGCCTCCACACCCATGAGGTTCGCGGGATTGTGAAGGGGGGCAAGATCGCTGATGAGACGGAAAGTCTGGATCACCTCTTCGTCTATGAGGACCGAGCTTGAGTATTTGGGCCCTCCGTGGACCACGCGGTGGCCGACCGCCTTGATGGTGCTCATGTCGTCGATCACGCCGTGTTCGGGATGGGAGATTGTCTTGAGGATGAGTTCGATCGCGGTCGTATGGGTGGGGCACTCGTAGGAGGCGGCGTATTCCTCCATCGGAAACTCGGGGATCTTGCCCGAAACGGCCAGGTTGGCATGCAGGCGCGGTTTGTGGGTGATCGAGGAGTTCCCGAGGGTCACGCGTTCCACGAGTCCGGTCGCGAGAATGTTGCGCGAGTCCCAGTCGTACACCTGGTATTTGACGGACGATGAACCGCAATTGAGGGTGAGGATGACCATGGAAGCTCCTTGTCCGGAAGACAACATGGCCACGGTAGCATCGAGTGGCGGGGAGCTTCAATATGGCGGGCAAAAAAGCACGAATTGCCCCACCTCGGCGCGACGCGGCCGTCAACCGGGAACGACCGCGTCGAGCGTCTGCGCCGGCGCTTCGAGAGAGCTATTGTTACTTGCCGTCTTCCTCGATGAATTCGAACTCGCCCTTCATTTCCTTGTTCGCCTCCTGCGATCGGAGTTGAACCCTCCTGATCTTGCCCGATATCGTCTTGGGCAAATCCTGGACGAATTCGATTTTCCTCAGTCGCTTGAAGGGGGCCACCTTCTGTCTGACGAAGTCGAGGATGCTCTTGGCGGTCTCCGGGGTCGGATGGAATCCCGGCGCCAGCGTGACGTATGCCTTGGGGACGAATCCTCGAATCGGGTCGGGAGAGGGGATCACGGCGGCCTCCGCAACCTCCGGCGACTCGATGAGTATGCTCTCGATCTCGAAGGGGCTTATCCTGTAATCAGAACTCTTGAAGACGTCGTCCGCCCTTCCGACAAACCAGAAGTAACCTTCCGAGTCCCTCGTGGCGACATCGCCCGTTCTATAGTACCCCCCCGACATCGCCGTTCTGGTCTTCGCCACGTCGTCCGCGTAATTGATCATCAGTCCGACCGGGCGTGGATCGAGCTTGATGACGACCTCGCCCTCGTCCGACTCCATGCCATCGGCGTCCATGAGCTCGAGCCGATAGCCGGGCGCCGGTCTCCCCATCGATCCCAGCTTCACGACCGCCCCGGGCATGTTGCCCACCTGAAGCGTCGTTTCGGTCTGACCGTAGCCGTCCCTGATGGTGATGCCCCAATCGGATCGGACCTTCGATATCACCTCGGGATTCAAGGGTTCGCCCGCGCTCACGAGCTCGCGGATCGCCCTCGGCCTCGGCTTGAGGTCCTCGAGGATCATCATCCTCCAGACCGTCGGTGGAGCGCACAGCGTGTTCACTTCGTATTTCTTCATGACTTCGAGCAGGGCCTTCGGCGCGAAGCGCGCGTATCTGTAGACGAAGATGCCGGCCCCCGCGTTCAGCGGAGCGAAGAACGAGCTCCACGCGTGCTTGGCCCAGCCGGGCGAACTGATATTGAGATGAAGATCTCCCTCGCGCACGCCGAGCCAATACATGGTGGATAGATGCCCGATCGGATACGAACCGTTCGTGTGCAGCACCATCTTCGGCTGCGCGGTGGTTCCGGAGGTGAAATAGAGGAACAGTGAATCCGTGACCTTGGTCTGGGTATCGGGCTTGAAAGACGCGAGCGATCCGTACGCCTGTTCGTACTCGATCCAGCCTTTCCGTTTGTCCCCGGCGACGACTTTGAGGAAGTCGCCTTCCACGCCCTCGAACTTGTCGACGTTATCGGGCACCGTGACGACGAGCCGGACCCTGCCCCGCCTTATCCTGTCCTGCACGTCCTCTTTCGTGAGGAGAAGCGAACAGGGAATCATGACGGCCCCGAGCTTGATCGCCGCGAGCATGACTTCCCAGAGCTCCGGCTGGTTGTCGAGCATCAACAGGATGCGGCTGCCCCTGCTGATCCCCTGGCGTTTGAAAAAGTTGGCGACCCTGCTCGACCTTTCCGAAAGCTCGGCGAAGGAGTATTTCCACTCGGCGCCTTTGTCGTCGACGATCCAAAGGGCCGTACGATCGTTGCCTTCGGCATAGCTGTCGAAATAATCGGTCGCCCAATTGAAATCTTCGATATCCGGCCATTTGAAACCATAGTATGCCGATTCGTAATCGTCCCTTCTGCTCAGGAGAAAATCTCGCGCCTTCAGGAATTTCTCAAGCTCGGTTTTCACGGGGCATCTCCTCGACTCAATTTGCAGTAGTAATGGTCCAGCCCGCTCCCGCTGTCAACGCGAAATCACCGATTCCCGAAGGCGACGTCCAATTTTCGCGAGTGATCCGCGCTCCGTTTAACCATAATTGTCTACCTATAAAATATGGTAGATTTCCTTCACATCAGCGATATCGGATCGACATCGATCTCGAGCCGCAGCCCCGAGGGAGGGGACCACTCCAGAAGCGCCCCGCGCAGAAGGCGGTGGATACCGCCCAGTTCGGGAGCGCGGAGGATGAGCTGCCATCGGGCCGTGCCCGCGATCAGGCCGATCGGGCATTCCGCCGGGCCGAGAATCTCGGCATCGGAAGGGAGCGAAGGACCGAGGACTTCGGCAAAGGCCCGCGCCGCCGCGGGCGCGCGCTCCCTGTCCTTCGCCCTGAACACCAGCCTGATGAGGCGCGAGAAGGGAGGAAAGCCGAGGGCCCGCCTCACGGCGAGTTCCTCCTCGTAAAAGCCGGGCACGTCGAGGGCCGCGGCGTGGCGTATGACATGGCTCTCCGGACGCAGAGTCTGAATGACCACGAGACCTTCGGGGGAAAAACGACCGGCCCGTCCGGCAACCTGTACCACGAGGGAAAAGGCCCGCTCCGCCGCGCGAAAATCCGGGAGATTGAGGCTCGTGTCCGCGAGGACGACGCCGACGGTCTTCACCCTCGGGAAGTTGAAGCCCTTGGCGACCATCTGGGTGCCGAGGAGGAGATCGAGGCGGCCCTCGCGAAAATCGGAGAGTACGCGCTCGAGTTCGCCCTTCTTGGCGGTCGTATCCGCGTCGAGGCGCCCGATGGCAAGGTCGGGGAAGAGCCGCGAAGCCTCTTCCTCCACCTGCTCGGTGCCGAAGCCCGTCCAGCCCATGTCGAGAGAGCCGCACTCGGGGCAGACCTTGGGCGGAGTCGTGCGGTAGCCGCACCAGTGGCACACGAGGGCGTTGCGATCCTTGTGGAAGGTGAGCGAGACCGAGCAGTGCCGGCACCGGATCTCGGCACCGCAGGTCCGACAGCGGAAAAAATAGGCGAAGCCCCGCCGGTTGAGGAAAAGGATGGACTGACCTCCATGGCGATGCGCGTCGCGAACGGCCTCGGCGAGGCGGCTCGAAATGGGCGAACCCTCTCCGCCTAGGTCGACGACTTCGACCCTGGGCAGGGCGCCTCCCGCGAGACGACGCGACAAGGAAAGCCGTTCCACCCGGCCCTCGGCCATGAGATTCCACGCTTCGGCCGATGGCGTCGCGCTTCCCATCACCAGGCGCGCTCCCTCGAAAGCTGCCCGCTTCATCGCCACCTGACGGGCATGGTAGCGCGGCGCGTTGGAGGCCTTGTAGGATCCCTCATGCTCCTCGTCGATCACGATGAGACCGAGGTTCGGCAAGGGAGCGAAGACCGCGCTGCGCGCCCCGATGACCACGCGGGCCTCGCCGCGGAGAATCCGGCGCCATTCCGACAACCGGTTGGAAGGCGTGAGCCGCGAATGAAGGACGGCGCAGCGTTCGCCGAAACGCCTGCGGGCGGCCTCGACGACCTGGCCGGTCAGGGCGATCTCGGGCACGAGATAGATCGCGCCCCGTCCCTCGGCGAGGGTGGCCTCGGCGGCCTGAAGGAAGACCTCGGTCTTGCCCGATCCGGTGAGACCGTGGAGATACCAGGTGCCCGAAGGAACGGAGACGATGCGATCGAGGGCCGAGCGCTGCTCTTCGGAGAGGACAAGGGCATGCTCCACGATGTCGAGATCGCCCGCGCCCATGGTGGAGGCTTCGGTCTCCCTGCGCCCCGACGGCAGCATGGAAGCCAGGCACTCGCCCTGGCCGGAGAGGTACATGCCCGCCATCCAGCGGGCGAGGGCGATCGTGGCACCGTCGAAAAGGGGTTCCAGGTCGACCGTCCGTGTTATGCGCTTTATTTGTGCCTCGGGCAGATCCGTCGAGTCCGACCGGCCCACGACCCAGCCCACGAGTTCGCGGCGGCCGAAAGGCGCCGCGACGCGAAAGCCGGTCGTCGCGGGCCCCTTCGGGTCGTTGCGATAGGTCCACGAGCCGGGCAGGGGCACGTTGAAGACCACCTCGAGGAATTCGGCCATCGGAGGGAAAGGGCGATCAGCCGTTGCCGGGATCGTCGCCGCCTCCAGGTTCCCCGTCCCGGCGCGGTTCGAGCTCCGAAAGGCGGAACTTGAGAGTTTTGAGATCCTCCCACGCGGGGCGTTTCAGCGACTCGTCGCGGAGAAGCGCGCTGGGATGATAGGTGGCGATGAGAGGAATGCCGCGGCGCTCGAACCATCGGCCCCTGAGCTTGCCGATGCCCTCGGCCGATCCGAGCAGGGCCGTCGCGGCCGTGCGTCCCATGGCGACGATGAAACGGGGACGAAGCGCCTCGATCTGCCGTTCGAGCCAGGGCATGCAGGCTTCCTTCTCGTCGGGGGCCGGTTCCCGGTTCCCCGGCGGCCTGCATTTCACGATGTTGGCGATGTAGCAGTTCGTTTCCCGCGACAGGCCGATGGAGGCGAGCATCCGATCGAGAAGCCGGCCGGCCGGCCCCACGAAAGGCCGTCCCTGCGCGTCCTCCTCGGCTCCGGGGCCTTCGCCCACGACGAGAACGAGGGGCTCGGCGGATCCCTCGCCATAGGCCGCGTTGCGGCGACCCTCGCCGAGCCTGCATGCCCGGCAGGCGTCGACGTCCAAGCGATCCCTCTCGAGATCGACGGCGGGGATGGCCGGGCTTGGCTCGGTCGATCGTCCGATCGGCCCGCCCCAGCCGCTTTTCGGGTCCGCCGCCCCGAGCCAGTCGGCGATGATAGCCAGAGCCTGTTGGGGCGTTGCGGGGTTCCGCCCGTCAACCGCTCCCATCGGCAGCCTCCCCGACCTCGGGCCCGTCGGCCCCTATCAACCCGAAGGACCTCGTCCTCAAGAATGCTTCGATGAGGAGAGCGTCGCCGATTCGCGCCTTTTCCACGTCGAGCAGCCTCAGCGCCACGGCGAGATTGCGGGCGGAGTCGGACCCGCTCCCGAGTTTCGACGCGAACCAGTAATAGAGGATCTGATCCTTCGCCGGAAGAAGGAAGCCCGCGGCGAAGATGTGCGATGCCTCGGCGAGCCAGAACTTGGCCCGGTCGAGACTGGCCCGGTCGAAACAGGATTCCACGAGCACTATGAGAAGCGTGAAGGCTGGCCACCAGCTCGAATGCCTGAGCCCGAGGGTGAGCCCTTCATGGGCGCTTTCCTCCGCCTTCGACTCGTCTCCCGCCAGGTGACGGCAGAGCGCCAGAGTTCTGAGCGCATCCAGTTTCTCGAAGTCGTTCCGGATCTGGCCGGCCCGCATTTCCGCCTGCACGAAGGCGTCCCGCGCCCGTTCGCCGTCGCCGAGCCTGAGCGAAGCCGCCGCGAGCATCGAGGCGGCCTGGGAGAGCGTCGATTCCGAATGGAAACTGGAAGAAAGCATCGCCGTGGCGGTATCGCGCACCGCCGAGAAGTCGCAGAGCTGCCAGAAGGCCTTGAGCCTGAGATCCTGATCGTAAAAGATGCCCGCGGCATCGTCGGGGGCCCGCGACGCGAGACTTCGGTCCGCAGATTGGAGACCCCGCCTGTAGTCCCCGGCCAGGATGTGGTATTCGGCCCTCGCGTCGGCCGCTTCCCGGGGATCTCCGCCGGGCACCGCCTCGCAACGGGCGACGAGGCGCCTCGCCTCGTCGAGTTCCGCGCGCTGCACCTGCGCCAGGGACAGGTAGCGCAGGACGCTTTGCACGCTCTGGGCCGGGGCGCCCGCCCGTTCGTAATAATAGAGAGCTTTCCGCCCCGTGAAGACGGATTTTTGGAAGGAGTAGGCGATCGTGGAATACGCCGTTATGTAGTGGTACGCATATCCCATCAGAAGGTCAGATTTCGCCTCGATCGCCCGTCGCATTATGTGTCTCAGCACTTCCTCCGACTCGCCGTGCCTGCCGCGGTTGAAGAGCAGGGAAGACTTGATGACGAGGAGGGCGAAGGCCGCGTCGGAGCCCGGGTCCGAGCGCCTGAGAATGGCCTCGACGAGGGGGAGATACTCCCAGGTGTAGGTGCGGCTCGGATCGTCGCGGATGATCCTCGTGGCCTCGTCGATCCTGCCGGCGCGCACGAGGTGGCCGACCAGTCTCGGACGATGCGGTTTTTCGCGGGAGAGGAGGAGATCCGCCACCACGCCGTGGAGGATGCGCTTGTTGTGATTGAGGAGCGAAGAATAGAGGGCTTTCTTGAAAGCGTCTATCCTGAAGAACCAGTTGCCCTTCACGTCGCCTGCGATGAGTCCGTCCGACGCGAAGGCCACGAAGGATTCTTCCACGCCGCCCGGATCGCCGGAGGTGGCCTCCTCGACGAAGCGGGCTTCTTCCACCGTGAATGAATGGAAAAAGACGGACAGCTTCTTGACGAGATCCCTGCGGCGCGCGGGGTAGCGCTCGATGGTCGCGAGGAAGATGTTCTGCACCCCCGACGGGAGGCTCGATGCGTCACGATGCCCCCGCGCCCACAGAGCGTATTCGCGGATAAAGAGCGGATTGCCCAGGCCCGCCTCGAGGATGCGCGCGAGTTGCTCCGACGTCACTCCGGGCCAGTGGGCCTTGGCGAGCGCCGACGAGGATTCTCCGGGCAGGGGTTGAAGTCTGAGGCTCGCGAGACCGCCGAAGATCCTGCGAAGCTCCTGGGAGAAGTCGCGGCCGGTGAGAAGGAGGAAGGGCTTCCTCCGCGCCGTCCGGAGGAAGTAGCGAAAGAACGAAAGCGAAAAATCGTCGATCGCGGGAGCGTTGTCGACGACCACCAGCAAGGGATAGATGCCTCCGGCATGAAGCTCGACGATCGCGTTGAAAATCGAATACAGCACGGCCGTGATGCGAGGATTCCGGGAAGCGGATTCGACGGCGCAGCAAATGTGGGCGAAAAGATGGCGCGCGTCCTCGTCCACGCCGGGGAAACGCCCCAGGGCCGCCGCCAGCTCGGCTTCCGGAGCGGAGGGCGGAAGATGGAGATAGTCGAGGACGACATCGACGATCACGGGCACCGCCCCCGGCCGGTTCTTGAGGGCCCTCGCCGCAAGCAGAGGTGTGTCGAAATCCGGGAAGAGGCGGATCTTGTCGACGAGGGCCTGGACGAGCCGCGTCTTGCCGATGCCGGCGTCTCCCGAAACGAGGAATCCCGCTATCCGCTCGCCATCGTGGCGAAGATAGGATTTCAGAAGCAGGTCGAGCTCCTCGCGCCTCCCGATGAAGGGGCCCTCGTCGTTGAGCTCGCGCTCGGCCGGTCCCTTCACCGCCGAGGCCCGGATCGCCTCGCTCTTGCCCTTTGCGATGATGTCGAACGGCTCCGAGAATTCGAAATCGTGACCGGCCGCGGCCCTGGTCTCCTCCGACACGAGGATGGTGTCGGGTTCGGCCGCGGCCTCGAGACGTTGAGCGACGCTCATCGCGTGGCCCGTGACCACGTCGAACTCGCCGCGGCGACCGGTGGTCACGAGACCGGTATGGATCCCGGTCCTGAAGGAGATGGCTCCCCGTCCGTCCCGTCCCATGTCCTCGCTCAGCCGCGCGCGGAACTCCAGGGCCGCGTCGATGGCCCGCGATGCGTCGTCCTCGTGGAGTTCGGACACGCCGAAAACGGCCACCAGGGCGTCGCCGATGTATTTTTCAACCACGCCTCCGCGGGCCCGGATGATCTCTTCGTAAAGACCGAAGATTTTGCCCATCAAGGCGTCCATGTCCTCGGGATCCGTCCGCTCCGAAAGGCTCGTGAAACCCTTCATGTCGGAGAAGATGATCGTGGCGATCCGCCTCTCGCCCACCTTGAGACCGTCCTGAGGATTCATCGACGGCAGGATACACGCGGGGAGCCCGCACAACAAGGCCGGCCTCCGGAAGCCCGCTGGCCCCGATCGCGCGCCGCTGCTATAAAGGTGGAATGGATGTCCAGATCCTCACCCTCTGCGATTTCGCGGAAGATTTCGGCGGCAAGATGTGCATCACGGGCACCTTCGACACCCTCAGGATCGCCGATTTCGGCAGGAACGTCAGCAGCTTCTCGATCGCCGCAAGAGTGGCTTTCGACCAAGGCGAATTCGGACGCCAGGATTTCATCTTCGCCATCAGAAACGAGGAGGGACGCGACCACGTCCCGCCGATGAGCGGCTCCTTCGAGATACGGGAGCGGCACAGCTTCCTCGGCGCCTCGAACATAGTCCTCACCCTCAACGGACTCTCCTTTCCCCACCCCGGCGTCTGGTTCGTCTCCCTGTCGATCAACGGCAGCCACCTCAAATCGATTCCGTTCAAGGTGGAACAGGCCAAGGCTTGACCTCCCTTTCAGTCCTCCTCCTTGCCCGCGATCCAGGGTTTGTATTTCCTGTCGCTCAGCGATATGTGGCGAGTGAGCCAGGATTTGAGAAATTCGGCCATTCCGGCCGCGGACCCGTGGTCCCCCTCGATGATCCTGGCATGGAATTCGGCGACCCTTGCGACGAAGGCCCGATGCTCGTCGACATGGCCCGAGGCGCCGGGATAACCCTTCGAGGTGAAAAGTCCTTCTTCATGCGAAAAATGCACGTGAATATACCGCACGAGTTCCTCGGCCACGTCACGTAAGACCGTCCGGTCGGCGCCCATCTCTCCCGCTTCGTCGAGCCGATTGATGAGGGCGAACAGTTTCTTGTGCTCCTCGTCGAGTTCGGTGTTCCCCACTCCCAGAGCGGGCATCCATTCGAGCCGTGCCATATCGCCATCCTTTCCGTCCCGGCGCCGAAGCCCAACGCCGCCGCGCCCCGACCGGATAATAGTATCACGCGACGGCCGGCTTCCCGTACGGGCGATGCGAAAGTCGATCCTTGCCGCGACCTCGTTTCCATGGCATTCTCCGCTCGTGGACGACACATCGAACACCGGCCATATCGATGGCGCGGCCTCCGAGCCAGCCGATTCGCCCTTCCCCGGCGTGGAACTACGGTTCCCCGTCACCTTCGACCTCCGCATCATCTACCTCAAGGCCGAAGGGCGGGACATCGTCGACGACCTCGACGCCATCTATCGCTCAAGGAGCGTCGCCTGCACGCTCATGCAGGGCGCGGACATCCCCGGCTCGAAGTACGCGCGAATGGGCAGCAGGTTGACCTTCACGAGCCGTGAGCAAATGTACGGGACTTACGAGGACATCGGCAAGCTTCCTTACGTGAGGTCGGCGATATAATGTCCCGACGCGGCGAATTCGCCGAAGACGAACGCCGGTCCACGGAAGAACTGCTCGCCCTGATCGCGCGACAGGCCGCCGAATTGGACGCGCTGAAGCGGATCAGCCTGAACCTGACGTCCCGCCTCGAGCTGGGCGAGGTGCTCGAAACCGTGGCGAAGGAGGCGATGGGCCTGGTAAAGGACGCGCGGAACATCAACATTTTCCTTTTCGACGAGAATGGCCCGACCTTCGGCGCGGCCTTGGACGATACCGGCGAAATCAGCACCGTTTTCGCGCCCCCCCGGCCCAATGGCCTCACCAATACCGTCGCGCGGTCCAGGAAGATCGTCATGGTCG
>Ga0187814_10000274_pt1 | contig 15834 bp, 12 predicted proteins | sample NC_S_4_FD_132450 | JGI IMG/M metagenome (GOLD analysis project Ga0187814, IMG submission 132450) | Wetland sediment microbial communities from Neuse River Estuary, North Carolina, USA - ASW-S_4 | ecosystem: Environmental > Aquatic > Freshwater > Wetlands > Sediment | place: USA: North Carolina... | reverse complement strand
TACCGGAATGACGGTGGCCGTGATGTCCGGCGACCCCGCGATCCCAGTTCCTCACATCCTGCGTGATGTCGTAAGCAAGCTCTGAGGGCGTCTCGCGCCCCGAGTTCTGGTCAATGTCCCCGTACGGATGCTGGTTGATGCCGCTTCCGGTACGCGTGTACAGGCTGTAGGCCAGCGCGAACACACCCACGACGAGGAACACAGCGACGATCACGCTTCCGCCGGCGAGTGCCGCAACTGGGATTGTCGCCACGGCCTGCATTTGCGACTCCTTTGCACCAGACGGTACGCCCGAAGTCGAGGCTCGCTATCCGCACGTAGCCCTGGCCATCATCAGTACAACGCCGCATTGGCGCCGCGCCGCTGGGGCCGCGCCGCATCGAAGACCGGGCGGCTACTCGCCGCGCCACACGGGAGGGCGCTTCTGGAGGAACGCGGTCATCCCCTCCTGGGCGTCTTGAGCAAGCGCGTTATCCCCCATCACAACCTTGCAGTGCTCGTACGCGTCGTGCTCGGTCCGGTCGATTTGGGCATAGAAGGCGCGCTTGCCCGTGGCGACGGTATAGGAGCTCGAGCGCGCGATCGCATCGATCAGCGTCGCGACGGCAGACTCCAGGTCCTCGACCGGCACGACGCGGTTGACGAGCCCCCAATCGAGCGCGGTCGCGGCGTCGATGGGATCGCCCGTAAGCAGCAGCTGCATGGCGCGCTTGCGTCCGACGGCCCGGGACACCGGCACCATCGGCGTTGAGCAGAACAGGCCGATCTTGACGCCCGGAGTGGCAAACCGCGTGCCCTCTGCCGCGACCGCCAGGTCGCAGGCGGCGACGAGCTGACAACCGGCAGCGGTGGCGATGCCGTGCACCTTTGCGATCACCGGCTGCGGCAACTGGTGAATCGTCTCCATCATCACCGTGCAGACGTCGAACAGCTCGCGGTAGAAAGCCTCGTCTCGGCCAATCATCTCCGACAGGTCATGCCCGGCCGAGAACGCCGGTCCGGCGCCTTCGATGACGATCGCGCGGGTGTCGGCGAGCTCCGAGGCCTCTCGCAGCGCCGCGATCAGCTCGTCCATCAGCTCCAGCGAGAGCGCGTTGCGCTTCTCGGGTCGGTTCAGCGTGATCCGGGCCGCGGGCGCCTCGGTCCTGAGGAGCAGGCTCCGATACTCGGTACCTGGCACGGACTTCATGCCAGCAGGGTAATGGTGCGACGGGTCCGCCGCCAGCTACGAGGCTTGTGTGTCGCGACCGGCGCCCGTCGCGACGAGCGCGTCGATCGTTTCCGGTGTGATTGCGTATCTGTTGATCGCGTTGGTCGCCAGGAGGGTTGCGCGCGCCGGTGAGGCGAGCACGCGGGCCACGATGAACGCGAGAGCGGCGGCGCTCGGAGGGTCGCGCAGCACCGGGGTCAGCTGCTCGTGGCTGGCCGCGTAGTGGCCGTGGTGCGAGATTGCGCGTCCGAGCTCTCTCAGAACCGCCGCGCGGGATCCCTCGTAGGCGGCTGTGCCGAGGAGGAGCGCGATCGTGCCGTGCGTGCGTACGCCTGCTCGGCCCGTCCGAGGGGGTGAGGGGAGCTGGGCTCCGAGCGTGAGCCTGACCTGCAGCTCCGGGATGTTGACGCCGCTCGCCGCCGCGTTGGCGGGCTCGACCGTCCGAGGGTTGCATTCGATGTATTGCGGTGCCCCGCCCGTGTGGAAGTAGTCGAGCGTGAGCCCCCCGTGCCAGTTCAGGGCTTCGCCAAGCGTCGCGATGTCACGACGCGGGAGCGGGTGGTCGACACTCAGGCGGGCCGCGGCGCTCGGTCCGAGTCCCGTTCCCGTCTGCACGCTGGTGTGAGCTGCGACGAGCCGTCCGTGGTCGAACAGACCCTGGACCTGACCGTACTGTCCGTTCGCCGGCTGCTGGGCCATCGCGGATGTACATCCTTGCCGGAGCATCGCAGCGACCGCTGCCGCTCGCGAGTGCTCGTCGGTGACGCGGCGGACACCCCGGCCAGCGGTGCTGAACGGGGCCTTCAGCCAGTACGGAAACGGAAGGCCCTCAAGGTCGCGCTCGTCGGCGACGAGCGTCCATTGTGGCTGCGGAAGGCCAAGCTCGTCGAGCAGACGCGCGAACTCGAGCTTGCTCTGAACACGCTCAAAGGCAGCGATGTCTGCCACGGCGACGGGGACCCTCGACGGCGACAACGCGGCCGCGGCAAACAGCCACGCCTGCTCGTGGGTCGGCAACGCCGCGTCGATCTTTCGCTCGGCCACGATGCGGTTGAGAAACGCCAGATAGCCGGTCGGATCGACCGCCGCAGGCGGACAGCGGTGGACCCGTCGCACCCAGCGGCTAAATCGCGCGATGCAGAGGCGATCGGAATCGAGGACCTCCAGCTGATAGCCGGCCGGCCCCAGGCACGTCACGACCTCGCGCGCGGTCAGACTCGAGCCTTCCGATAACAGCACCCGCACCTCAGGCACCGCCGGAGTGTCGCATCGGGATGACTGCTGAGGCGCGGAAAACCCACACAGCCGGGCTTTGGTTAACGCGCGTCAGGTGCGGCGCGGGAGGGCCTGACACCCCTCGCCAACAGCGCTCGCAACCCGGCAAGCGCACCGCTCAACACCTACCACATGAACCTGCATTGCGGGCAAATCCTCGCGGGTATCCGACGAGTCATCCGATCCAACCGCGATGCTAGTTCACAGCCGCCAAGGGGTTTCCTAACCGATCGCCAATTCACTCGCTGTCGGCTGATGAGATCACAACCCAACCTCTCGGCCTCACCGGAAGGCTCGCAAGAGAGCCGCCTGCCCGAACTTGGGGTGTGTGGCCAAGCACTGATCGAATTCGATCTCCAGCCGCAGCGACTTGTGATTTCGGTCTACGGAACGCTCGATCTTCCCTCATCGCTGGCGCTGGATGATCGGCATCTCTCTCGCATCGCGGTTCGCCAGACACACACGGTTGTGGACGTGGCAGGGCTCTCCTTCACCGAACCCGCGGCACTGCAGGTGCTTCTGCGACGCCAGCGGCTGGCTACTCGGATCGGCTCTCGCGTCCATCTGAGGATCGCGCCGCATCAGGTGCTCGCAGCGGTATCGCAGATCCAGGCGAGCGCGGCGAACGACGTCGGCCATGAATGCATCACAGGCGATGAGATCGCAATGGATCAGCGCGCCCGCGAGCGCGTCGAGGTCGGCGACGTCGCTCGCACGGCCGGGACGCTCCGGGAACTCGTGCTCGATCGTCCATGCCATCCGGCGCCGCGCTTCCCGCCCCGCGCGGCCCGGCTCTGCGGGGAGTCGCCGACCGCCGGAGAGGCCGTGCAGAAGCTCAGGTAGCCGGAGGTCCGGCCGCGGGAGCGACTCCTCCTCGTGGACAACCGACTCCAGGACCTCAACCGCACCCCGATCGACGGCTTGGCGGAGTACCGGCTCGAGTTCACAAAACGCGGGCTTACGCTTGGCGATACCGCTGAGATAGTTCTGATCGAGATAGAGCCGGAGCGGGGAGGTCATCGATGGGTGCCGGATTTTCACGGCGCGAACTCTGCCCACCATCGCCCTGACTAGCGCCGGTGTACGCGCCGTCCGCTGGCGCTGGGGTCATTCGTACGGAGGGCTACGGCGCCGCCACGACGTTGCCGAGGGCCGAGAGGTTGCCGGTGGCATTGATCGTCCGCAGCGCCAGGAAGCGAACACCGTGCGGGAGCGCGGGCAGCGCCATCTTCTGCAGCAGGCCGGCGGGCGCGGGGCGCGGCGCGCCGGGCAGACGACGGGCGCGGCTGCAGCTGCGATCGAAGCAGGCGAGCACCTCGTAGGCCGAAGCTCTGCCGAGTTCGTAGTCGCCGCCGGGGGCGGTCCACAGCAGTACCCGTCCGCGCAGCCCCAGGTCGAGGATCGCCTCCGGCCGGCGCGTGTCGAGTCCGTACAGCCCCGCGTTGTGGTCGTCGCCGCGTAGGTGCGACCAGGAGTTGTCAAGCCGCGCGGCACCGCGCACGCGCCATACGAACAGCCAGCCCTCGCGCGTGCCGACGGCGTAGCGCAAGCTGCCGTTCATCGTCGCGTCGCCGACCACACCGCTGAAGCTGGGCCATTGACCCGTGTACTTGGGGAATCCGGGCGCCTCGCCGCCGTGGATGTCCCAGGCGTGGACCCAGTAGGAGTCGTTGCCCTCGATCACCTGGCGAGTCCCGTCGCCGGCCACATCGGCGGCCAGCGGGGCGTCGTAGAAGGGGAAACCGTCCTGGCGGACGGGGAATCCGGACGCTACGGCGCCGCTCGCGACGTCCCATACCTTCTCGTAGGCTTGCGGGAGCGCTGCCTGACCCGAGGAGCTCATCGCGCCTGCGAACGACTGGGCGCCGACAGAGCTCTGCAGGAACTGTGGGGTGCCGGTATTTCCGAGGTCGCCGAGGCCGCCCTGGCCCGTGAGCGTGAGCGTGAGCGTGTCGCCGGTCGGATCGTATGGCGGATTGGGAGCGCAGGCGGCGCTCTGGCACCCCACCGACAGGCTTCGTGCGATCGTCCCGTTGCCGTTGATCACGTACACCGGTCCGGTGACCGGGCTCGAGACGATCTGCAGCCGTCCCGCGCCGAAGTTGCCGATCACCGGCGGGCTCGTGCCCTCGCCGACGAAGTCGATCGACTGGTCATAGCACTCCTGCAGGCTCGGCAGACGGACCGGCCAGCCTGGCAGGTATGCCCCGCCTGGATGGCGGGTGCCCTGCGCCCAGATCCCATACAGGAAGGCCGCAGGCCGGGCGCCGTCACACTCGAAGCTCGATACGAACACCTGGGGTCGTCCGGCGTGGAGCACGTCGCCGACCGCGACGGCGTACATCAGCTTGGGGTCTCGGATGTAACTGCTCGGGTCGACGCCGTCGCGCGCGAAGTCGGGCGCGGGGAGCTTCACCTCGACCGGCCAGCCGGGCACCGGCCGGCCGTCGGGTCGCCACGCGTACACGTGGCCGTCGAATGCGCTCATCAGGATGTCGAGCCGGTGGCCGCCCTCGAGCGGCGCGAGCACGGGTGGCGCCCAGGCGCCGCGGGCGGGCAGGCGGCTGTGCGGCGTCGCCGCCGCCGGTGTCGGGACCGGCAGCGTCCAGTAGCGGCGGGCGGAGGAGACGGGGAAGCCGGGCAGCCTTTGGCCGTGCGCGTCCCACGCGTAGACGTCGGCGTTGGAGGTCGTCGCGACCACGTCGAGCGTGCCGTCTCCGTGCAGGTCGCCGACCGCGATTCCGACGATTGGGTCGCGAACGTCTCGGAGCGCCGGCACGGTTCGATACGCGCGCGCGGGGAAATTCTGGGGGTTGGCGGGGTCGATCTGCCGGTCGAGGTCGGTGTAAACGGGGAATCCCGGAACCTCGCGTCCATCCGGCCTCAGGGCGTGCACGTCGCCGTCGGAGGTTGCGTACACGAGGTCGAGCTGGTGGCGTCCCTCGAGGTCGACGTAGCTCGGTCCGGCGGCGATCTCGCCGCCGATCCGCTTGGGGAAGCCCTGCATCAGCGACGGGTCGTGCCGGACGCCGATCGTCCGCCGGTCCTCGGCCTTCAGCCCGTTCGCGTCGAGCACCCGCAGGCGCAGCGTGAGCGTGTACTGCTCGGGTCCGTCGGGCGGCAGCGTCGAGGTGGGCGCGTGCTCGTAGTAGCTGGGCGGGACCTGGCGCAGATCGAGCGTGCCGAGCCTGCCGGCAAGGCGCGCGCGAGTGACCCCGTGCGCGATCGTGTGGAAATCGCGGTCCGCGGGGTTGGCGCCGAGCGCCCACTCGAGCCACCAGCGCGCGCTGCCACCCGAGCGCCAGCGACTGGGCGCAAGCGAGCCGGCGACCGTCAGCGAGTGCTGGCGCACCGGGTCGACGTACTCATACCATGGCGGCGAGTCGATCTCCGCAGTGGGGGGCACCCGGCCTGACAGCACGAGCCTGGTCGCGGCGCCGAGGTCAGGTCGGCCGTATCCGTACTCCGTCGACCAGTTGGTGTGGGTGGCGTTGGTCGCGCTCCCCGGGTTTCCGGGCCATTGGTGCGCAACCCCTGGCGCCTGCGTCTGGGGGATCACCGGACTGGCGGTGTCCATCAGCACTTGCTTGACCTCATCAGGCGCAAGGCGGTCGGGGATGGTTCCTCGGTCGCGCGCATCGAGCGCAGCCGACTGGACCATCGCGAGCATCGCGGCCTGAAACGGCGTCGCGCCCGAGGTCGAGTTCTCCTCGCCGGAGAACAGGCTGTGGGTGCCGTAGCTGGTGACGTTCGAGCGCGCGCGGAACCACCGCGTGGCCGGGGCGGGCTGGTCCTCGGTGAGCGAGTTACCGGGGAACACGTGGGCGAACAGCATGCCGTCGCTGTGGTCCATCGAATCGAAGTCGTTGGAGTCCAGCGACAGCAGCACGCCGTGGCGATAGGCGTAGTCGACCGCCTCCTGCGAGAACGAGGAGTAGCTGTACTCGACCACCACCGAGGAAATCGCGGTCGCCCCGAGATCGGTCGCGTACAGGATCGACTCGCCCCACCGGTCCGAGCGCCCGAGCGGCTCGGCGTCGTCTTTGATGGGCACGACCATGCACCGCCGGCAGACGCCGACGCCGGCGTAGTCGTTGTTGGCCTCGCCGCCTAGCAGCGAGATCAGGCTCGGCGCATGGTTGTACGCGCGATCCTCGGTCTGCGGGTCGTTGTTGTTGCGGTCGAAGTTCCAGCCGGAGATGTCGTTCGGATAGCCGTTGCCGTCGTTGTCGTAGTGGTGGCCGGGCCGGCAGAAGCGCGCGCGGTGGCGGACGATCCGGCAGTCGCCGAAGACCGCGATCAAATCCTCCGGCGACAGGTAGGGGGTGAGCGCACCGTGCACGTGCACGCTGTGCAAGTAGCGGTGACGGCCGTGTGCGACGCACGACCAGGTGACGCCCTCCTCGTGGTGCACGAAAGGCTTGACTCCCGCCGGGCACGGCGGGTTGACGCGCGGATCCTGCGCCCAGTCGCGGATGTCAAAGCGCCCATCGTGGTTGAGGTCGTAGGTGTGGTGGTCGCGGCCGCTCGAGTCCTGCGGCCACGGCAGCTCGCCGCGGTTGAGGTAGATCGAGTCCAGCCCGTCCTTGATCGAGTCGCTGTCATAATTGACTCCGCCCTCGATGTAGCCGATCAGCACGTCCGGTCGGCCGAGGTTGCCCTGCGCCCAGGCGCCGGTCATGTCGACACCGGAAACGTGCTGGGGGTCGGTGGCCTTCGGAGCCCAGCACGGAAGGCCGCCGTCCGGATGGGGCAGCACCGGCGCGAGCGTCCCCGCCGCCGGACAGTCGTTGCCCGGGAGGGGACCGAACAGATCCCACTGCTCGTTGTCCTTGCACCCGGTCAGCGGGTCCTGATGCTCGCAACCCGCAAAGCCCGGATCGTTGGGGAACACGAGGCGGGCTGGCGCCGACCGGACCGCGGCCCTCGTGCTCCATGGAGTCGCGGTCGCCGCATGAACCGGGTTGCGGGCATCGGCGGCCGCAGCACCGGTCGGCAGCCACACACAGATCGCCAGGAGCCAGGCGATCGGCAACCGGCCCCGCAGCCTCGTCCACACCATTCGCGTAGTCCTACCAGAGTTCAGAGCCGAATTACCTTCTCCAACGCTTGCGCCAGAAGCGCCTGACCCGCATAGCTGGGGTGAATTCCACACTTGCCGAGCTTCGGTTCTGGCCCAGATCGGCGTCCTCGACGCATCGGGGCTGCCGGTGGCCGGGGCCGAGCAGGCCGACCGCCTGCTCGAGCTCGCCAGCGCGGGTGAAAGCTCATGAGCGGAGCGAGTCCCCGGTCATCGAGTCGACGCGGGGACCACAGAGCGCCACCGGGGGGGCGGCCGACGGTCACGTTCGTCCGCAAATACCGCAATTGCATTATGCATCTGCTGGGTGCCACCGATAGCTTCCCTGGAAAATACCGCCGAGCCAGTGAGGGCAGAGCGGGTGTCATCGCAGAGGGGGATCGCATGAAGCGCTTTTCGTCTGGTGTCCGAGTCGTGGTTGCGAGCGCGGCGTTCTTGACGGTGGGCTTGGGGGCCGCGCCGATTGCTCAGGCTGCGCTCCAGGTCGATGTCTCACCTGGGAGCGGGGCGCCGCCGACGACCCTCGGGGGCTACACGATGGTCCCCTCCCCGCAGGACGCGCGTCCTGAGCCCTCGACTGTGATGGATGCTCCGGCGACGCCAACGTCGTCGTTCTCGTTTGGCACGGACATGGGACTGCAGACCGTTGGTTCGAGCTGGGCTTCGAGCAACTGGGCCGGTGGAGCGTATGCGGGTCGCGTCTACTTCTCCCTGGGCGCAAATGCCGTGACGATCACTCTGCCCTCGCCGTCGAGCGCGGTCTACCTGTATGCCGCTCCGAATCAGTCGGGGCCACTCGAAATGGAGGCGACGGCGACCGCGCAGAGCCGGGCGACCGTCTCATCCGGACCGATTTCCGTTCCGGAGAATCCCACCGGGGACGCACTTCCATCGGGGCAGTACTTTGGCTTCTACGGCACGGGCGGGGACACGGTTCAGTCGATCACCGTGTCGATGGTCAGCAGCGTTGTCTACAACGGCCTGGCCGTCGGCGACTTCGCGCTCGCCGGCGCTGCCAGCGATGACGATCTGGCCCTCTCGGGTGTCCCAAGCGACATGTCAGTTGATGCGACGGGCCCTGATGGAGCGCCAGTCACCTACGCTGCTCCGACCGCGGTCGATGAAGACACTCCAGCAACGGCTTCTGTCAGCTGCTCGCCCTCCTCCGGCTCGACGTTTGCGATCGGCGTCACAACGGTTACCTGCACGGCGACCGACGCAGACGACCTCAACAGTCCGGTGAGCCAGTCGTTCACGGTCACCGTCAAGGGCGCGGCGCAACAACTCTCCGATCTCGCCGGCGCCGTTAAGGGGGTCGGCCCGGGCGCCAGCTTGGCTCACAAGGTGGCTGCTGCCGAGGCTGCGCTCGCCAAGGGAGAGAAGCGCAAGGCGTGCCGCAGCCTCGAGGCCTTCAGGGATGAAGTTCGCGCTCAGGCCGGAAAGACCATTCCCGTCGCCGAGGCTCGCGAGCTGATCGCTGACGCGCGGAGGATCGAAGCCGTGATCGGCTGCGGCAAGGTGACGAAGCGGCACTAGGGTGGACTAACCGGGAGTCGTGGCGACACTCGGGTAGATCTTCACGGGCTTTGTAGGACGGACGGTCCCACCGATCGGCGAGGCCGTCCGTGCGTCTGCTCAGGATCCCTCTTTTGGAATCACGATCTTCGAGTCGCTTGGCTGTCGAGGGCAGCGCCCCGTCGCGAGCTGCGACGATCGCGGAAGCCGAAGCGAACAATCCGAAGGAGGCTCCAGATGGCCGAGTTCCCCGCACCGAAAGATGGGATCGTTCTGACGCACTTCATCGTTTCCAACGACGTCGAGCGCTCGCACCGCTTCTACACGGACGTACTCGGCGGCGAGCTCGTGCTTGATGGCGAGCCGTCGATCGTCCAGCTCGCAAACGGCTGGGTGATCATCAACGTCGGCGGTGGCCCGACCGACGACAAGCCGATGGTCACGCTCGAGCCGCCCCGCGACCCGAATCTGGTGAGCAGTTTCCTCAACATCCGCGTGGCGGACATCCAAGCGATCTACGCAGACTGGAGCGCCCGCGGCGCCGAGTTCCTAACGGCGCCAAAGGACCACGGACGCGAGATTCGCTGCTATCTACGCGACCCGGATGGGCACCTGATCGAGGTCGGCCAGGCGACGGGGATCCTCGAGAGCCGGACCGGGTCCTAGCGGGAGGCTGCCTCTCCGGAGCGAGAGCCTCATCGGCGGCGTTGGCGCCGTCTCTCGCGAGTAGATGTGCCGGTTCATGAGGACCGTCATAGCGTCTGACGGCCATCGGCATGGCCCGATAGGCTCCCGGCAGATCGGCAACGAGACAGGAGAGGATGATGGCTGGCGAAGCTCTGTTTATCGGCTGGGGTGCGGTCGTTCGCGGTCGGGAGACGCAGGCGCTCCAGGTGTTTCAGGAGTCCATGGAGTACTACGGGAAGTTGCAGCAGGACGGCCGGATTGAGGGCTTCGATGTGGTCTTGCTCGCGCCCCACGGCGGTGACTTGAACGGGTTTGTGATTCTGCGCGGCGACCGCAAGGGACTCGCCGAGATCAGGTTCAGCGACGAGTTCGAGCGACTGCTGGCGCGCGCGTCGGCGATCATCGACTCGCCTGGCGTCGTCCCGGCATACAGCGGCGAGGCGCTGGCGCAGCAGATGGGGATCTTCCAAGACGTCGCCGACGAGTTCGGCGGATGAGCCACCGACCACAGCCAGGACCCCCGCTCGACTCCGCGCGAGGCGGACGCGAGCGGATCATGTAGCCCGCTGAGGGCGACCACTTCGACCGAGCTGGCAACCGCTCCGCTGACTGCCTGCGATCGATTGTCCCTAGGCGCATGGCGAATAATGCGATTGGGTCGATCGATCAACTAGGTGACCGCGACGGTCAAGCAATTTCGGCTAGTGGCAGAGGTCCGCACGGCTAACCGGCGCGAGGTGCTTGCCGCGCTGCGGGGCCTGTTGCCTGACGGACAAATCGGGGAGACGGCCGGCGGCACGGAGCTGCTTCTTCGATTACGTGCCAAAGGGCACCCGCGGAGCCCCTTCGCGCCCTGGCTCCCCGGAATAGCTGGCAGCCTGAGCTAACTGCCTGGCGGCTTCTTCCAAAGCCGGGCCTTGGGGCCGGTGGTTCTCTAGACTGGGCCGAGCCGAGGAGCACACGAGCCCATGGCCAAGGCCAAGTCCACGGACAGCGACGCGACGCGCGCGAGGAGCGCGCCGTCGCCGGACGGGGCGCCCCGGCCCGCCGGGCCCGAGCGCAAACGGCTCACGCGCGGACAGTCCGAGACAGAGCTGGTCAAGCTCCAGCGCGAGCTCGTGATCATGCAGGAGTACGTCAAGGCGCACGGCCTGAAGGTGGTGGTGATCTTCGAGGGGCGTGACGCGGCGGGCAAGGGCGGTGTGATCAGGCGTATCGCCGAGCGGACGAACCCCCGTGTCTGCCGCGTGGTCGCGCTCCCGGCGCCAACAGAGCGCGAAAAGACGCAGTGGTACTTCCAGCGTTACGTGCAACACCTGCCCGCGGCGGGGGAGATCGTCCTATTTGATCGCTCGTGGTACAACCGCGCCGGGGTCGAGCGAGTGATGGGGTTCTGCACGGAGCACGAGTACGAGGAGTTCATGCGCTCGTGCCCCGAGTTCGAGCGCATGCTGGTGCGCTCGGGGATCCAGCTGATCAAGTACTGGTTCTCGATCTCCGACGAGGAGCAGGAGCGCCGCTTCCAGGCTCGCGTGCATGATCCGATGCGCCGCTGGAAGCTGAGCCCCATGGACCTCGAGGCGCGCGCCCGCTGGGTTGCCTACTCGCGCGCCAAGGACGAGATGTTTCGCTATACGGACATCAAGGTCGCGCCATGGTACGTCGTACAAGCCGACGACAAGCGCCGCGCGCGGCTGAACTGCATCGCGCACCTGCTGTCGCTGATCGACTACGAGGACCTCACCCCGGTCCCGATCGAGCTTCCGCCGCGCGCCGAGGACGCCTACGTCCGACCGCCTTTGGAGGAGCAGACGTTCGTCCCCCAGGTGTACTGACGCTCGCTACTGCAGCCGCATCGGTGAAGCTTCGGGGCAGCGCCAGCTAACCATCGTTGGAGGCAGCCGCGGCGTGATGCTTGAACGGAGTTCCGCGGTCAGGCAGCCGGGTGCTCGCGCCCCAGCCGCTCGAGCGCTTGGGCGGACTTCGCATCCCGCCCCAGCACTAGCTCGCGCATGATGCGTGCATCGAGCCGCGCAGGTTCGGTCTGGTGAAAAAAGGCTTCTAGCGTGCGCGCGAACCGCACGGGGTCATCGAGGTGCGGAAAGTGGCCCGCCTCGTCGAACAGCTCGAGACGACTGCCGGGCATCGCCGCGTGTGCGGGCTGCGCGTGCTCCACCGGGATGATCCGGTCACGGCGGCCCCAGACAATCAGCGATGGCATCTTCGACGCCAGGTAGAGGCGGTCCGATGCGTTGATCCGCTGCCCCGTCGGGTCAATCACACCGCGCAGTGTGTGAATGAAGGCACTGCGTGCCTCGGCGTTGGAGAGCGACTGATAGCCCCGTGCCATCTCCGTTAGGTCAATCCGTGTCCGCAACCCGACGCGCCCAAGTGCTCGCGGGATCACCGAGGCGAAATCCACCACCCGTGCGTGCGCGAGCAGCGGCAAAACGAACTCTGATCCGGGCAGCGTCGCGGCTCGAAGCAGCGGATGGACCTCCTCGCCCAGACCGCCGCTCGAAACGAGCACGAGCCGCTCACAGCGCTCCGGGAACTGGTAAGCGAACTGCATAGCGATGCCACCGCCGAGCGAGTGGCCGACGACGGTCGCCCGCTCGACGTTCAGGGCCACTAGCAAGTCCCGGATGCCTGACGCATGGGCCCCGAGCGAGTAATCGCTGCGCGGTTTAGCTGAGTCGCCGTGGCCCAGCAGGTCCGGCGCAACGACAGCGTGGCGCTCAGCCAGCAACTGAACCGTCTGGTCCCACTGCGTCGCGCGGCCGGCCACGCCGTGGATCAGCACCACCGGCGCCCCCTGGCCGGCGATATTGAAGTTGAGGCGATGGCCGTGCAGCGAAACCTCGGCCCGCTCGATCCTCGGTACCGCCCACATATGCCGCTCGCGCCCTCCGATCACCGGCTTCGGCTGGGGACGCTCACGAGCACGACTCGACGCCATGTGCCCTCACCGTATCGTGTCCGAGCAATCCGCGCCTTTCGCCTTTCGACCAATTTCCGCGCATCGACCGGCATCCGCACACCGCGCAAGCCGGTCACCTCAAGCCGGCGCGTCCACGCCAGTCGGCTGCTTCTCGCCCAGAGGGGCTGCGCGGGATCAAAGCTCCGGTAGGACGTCGGCGGCGAGGCGTTCCATCTGGTCCAGGTCGTCGACGAGGGGGTTCAGGAGGATCAGCTCGGCGCCGGCGTCTGCTACCTCGCGTAGGCCGGCGGCGCACGTGGCAGGCGGGCCTGCAAGCGCCACCGCGGACCAGCCGCCGCGGCCGTAGTGCCGTGCAAGCGCGGCCTCGAGGCGCTCCCGCGCTCGCGCCGGGTCGTCCTCGACGTGGATGTAGACCCGCTTTGCGATCTTGAACGTCGCCGGATCTCGTCCAAGGTTGGTGAGCTCCTTGCGAACGACGTGCACCTGCTCAGCGAATTGCGGGGTCGTCTGCGACCCCGCACCGAAGAAGCCATCGCCAAGCCGCGCAGCGCGCCGCAGCGCAGCCGGATGATTGCCGCCCACCCAGATCGGGGGGTGCGGCTTCTGGGCGGGCTTTGGCTCCATCGCAGCACGATCAAGCTGCCAGAACCGGCCATCAAAGTTGATCTCGGAATCACTCCAGCAAGCCTTCATCAACGCGATGCCCTCGTTGAACCTGGCCACCAGACCACTCGGATCGACGCCGAACGCAGTGAACGGCCTCGCCCGCCCACCTGTACCAACGCCGACCTCGACGCGCCCGTGGCTCAGGTGGTCAACGGTCGTGATCGCCTTGGCCAGGTGAACCGGATTGTGCAGCGGGGTGACGAACACCGCGCAACCGAGCCGCAGCCGTTCCGTGCAGGCCGCCGCATAACTCAACGCCTCGAGCGGGGCCAGGGTCGGCGCCGAACCAAGGATCTGCTCCTGCACCCAACCGCTACCAAACCCCAGGTCCTCGGCCCGCGTCAGATGCTCTCGAAAGCCGGTTGCATCGAACCCGTCGGCGCCGACGTACTGAGGAATCGAGATCGCAAAGTCCATGCCGGGAACGGTGACAGAACCATCGCTCCGCGGCGTGGCAGCTGCCGCTATCGCGCGAGGCCCACAACGAAAACGCACCTGGTCAGGTTTGTGCGACGGCCTCGCGTCGGTTCGCGAGTGCGCGGCGCCTACGGCAGACGATCAGTCAGCTCCACGGCCGCGGCGACGAGTTCGGCGTTGTTTGCGGCGAAGCGGCCGTCCGGCAACGCCAGCACGTCTTCCAGGCCGACCCGCACATCGAGCCCGGCGGCGCCGGCCGCTGAGATCACCTCCCATGTCCGGTGGCCGTAGCCGTGCCATAGCTGCGGGACACTGTCGGGGATGAGCTGCGCGATCGCCACGGCCTCGTCCACGCCCCCGTCGACCTCCACGAGCGCCCGCACGACTTGGTGCACGAACGGGCTTCGACCGAGCTCTTCGGCGTCGGCGGGGGTGGCGAGCCCGGCCTCGACGGCAATGCCTGCGTGCAACGCGGCGCGGACGATTCCCGCCCAGCCGAGTTCCGAGAGGTTGACCGAGACGAAGTCGGGTCGTCGCCGCCAAGCCCTTACCGCGGCAGCCCGTGCGAACGGGTCTGGATCGATCGCCTCCGAGGTGGAGAATCCGACGGGCAGGCCGGGAACCGCCGCGCGGATCGCAGCCACGGCGGCGTCACACGCGCGCGCCTCCATCGTCTGAGCCCCCCTGGCGTCGCGCGGATGCACGTGCACGGCAAACGCGCCGGCATCGCGAACAGCGATCGCGTCGGCGGCAAGCTCGCCCGGCGCCAGCGGCACCGCGGGATGCTCCGACCGCATGCGTCCGCCGTTTAGGCAAGCCTTCACCGCCATCTCAGCCGTCACCGACTTCGACGCCGATATGGCGACTTCGATCCTCGCTTCGTCGATGCGCACCACGGGCGGCGAGCCTGAGCGGCGACGGTTCGCTAAAGCCAGCCGAATCCAACCCCGAACACCACGCCCAACGCGAGATCGATTGTCGCGAGGCCCCCGATGCGCGTCCAACGCTTGCGCGTGGTCGGCGCGTCATAGACCCAGGCGGCGTAGAGAAAGAACCACAGGTAGCCGAAGATGATGATCAGCAGTACAAACGGGACGTTCCACCACCAGTACTCCCAGTGAAACGTTCCGGTTGCGTGGAGAAAGATCTCAACCGCAACGCTGATAATCGAGAGACCGAGCGCGACTGCCAGACGGTTCGGGACCCCGAGGATCCGGGTTGCGCGGTCGGCGGGCAGTAGCTTCACGTACACGATCCCGGCGAGAGCGAACATGAACATGATCTCGACGTTCAGCCCGATCAGAAACTGGTAGGCCGTCGGGCCGGTCGTCGTCCACAGCGCCGCGCGGTTCGTGGCCTGCAGCACGAGCCCGTTGACGATCTCGTTGAACCAGTCGGCCAGCCAAACCGCCAGGCCGGCGGCGATCACATCCCAGCGCCCACGCTCGACCTCATTGGCATATGCGTAGACGACGAAAGCCAGCAGCGCGACTGCGTACCACTTGAAGAGGTGCGGATCGCGAACCATCCGCAAGGCTCGAAGCGTGAAGTCCGTGCGCGTTGCGAGCAGCAGCCCCATCGCGGGAGACCCTAACGGCCTCCTGAGCACGACCGGCGACCGACCTCGACGAGGAGCAGGTGCCATGCCAATCCGAGCGCGGCTCCTGCTTCCATGTCGGCGCGGTGATCAGCCCGGCCGCCGACGACGCGTTTGAGTTCGTTTCAGTGGGCAGGGACGCCCTCGCCCGCGGAGGCTCCCGCATCCGCGGGCGGAGCGGCGGTAGGGCCAGGGACCGGACCGCGCGCATCCCTCGTCCCCTGCCCTCGCCCGATCCGGTCGAGCCAAGCCGTGGACCTACTCGCTCGGTCCGCGCCGCCGTCAGGGGATCCGTGCGTCGTGACGCTCGGATGCGATGTGCCGCTCCTCGTCGGTCAGCTCCGAATCGTTGACCGGGGTGACGACCGTCCAGTGCCGGCCGACTGGGCAGTACTGAAACCTGCTCATCCCGAGCCGGATCGACTTGAGCGAAGCCCCGGGAACCC
>Ga0187814_10000273_pt1 | contig 15883 bp, 17 predicted proteins | sample NC_S_4_FD_132450 | JGI IMG/M metagenome (GOLD analysis project Ga0187814, IMG submission 132450) | Wetland sediment microbial communities from Neuse River Estuary, North Carolina, USA - ASW-S_4 | ecosystem: Environmental > Aquatic > Freshwater > Wetlands > Sediment | place: USA: North Carolina... | reverse complement strand
CGGCCTGGGCAGGGGCCCGGTAGAAGCCGCCCACTCGCACGTTGACCGGGTGGATGGGCCGGCCGCCCACCACCTCCATGATGGCGTTCCCGGCCTTCTTGAGGGCCAGGCCGCGTTCCACGATGTCCCGTCGCTGCGCGGCCATCTCGATACCGCTCCGGTAGCCGAGGAAGTCCGGCGCGTGCAGCAGGTAGATGTGCAGGGCATGGCTCTCGATCCACTCCCCGCAGTACAGCAGCCTGCGCAGGTCGGCGATCGGTTCGCCGACGGCGACGCCGCAGGCGTCCTCGATGGCCTGGCACGCGCTCATCTGGTAGGCGACCGGGCAGATGCCGCAGATCCGGGCGGTGATGTCCGGCGGCTCGGTATAGGCCCGGCCGCGCAGGAACGCCTCGAAGAAACGGGGCGGCTCATAGATGTCGAGCCGGGCCTCTTCGACCCGGTTGCCGCTGGCGCGCAGGTACAGGGCGCCTTCGCCCTCCACCCGGGCCAGTTCTTTGACCGACAGGACTCGGTCGTTCTTGTGTGTCATCTCAGCTGCATTTCCTCGTCGTCCGGGTAGGTCGCTCGCGGCGGCGCGCCCGATGGCAGGCGCGCGGCGGCGGGCAGGATGATAATCACGGTCCGGCCGCCGGAAGGAGTGCGGTCGCAGCGAAGCGTGACACTCATCGTATCGGCGAGATCGGTGGCGAGCCTGAGCGCCAGGCTAGCCGGGCCATCGCGTTCGTCCGGCCCTTGATCGGTGATGCGGACCTCGACCCAGCCGTTCGGGCAGGAGGCGGTGAGGGCCGGCGGCGGGCCAGCCGGGCAGCGGTGCACGGCATCGGCCAGCAGGCTGGCCAGGATCCGGGTGAGGAGCGTGGCGTCGGCGATCACGTCGGGCAGGTCCTCGGCCAGGCTGAGGGTGACCTCCTGGCGGCCCGGCCCCAGGTCGTCGAGGCAGGCGGCCAGCACCTCGTCGAGATCAACCGGCCGCAGGTAGGTCTCGACCGCCCCGGCGTGCAGCCGGCTCAGGTCCCTGAGGTCATCCACCAGCCTGCTCACCTGGTCCACGGCGCGAGCCGCCTCGGTGAGCAGCCGCACCCGGTCCTCCGGCGTGAGCACGGTGCGGTCATCCTCGGATGCCGCCAATGTGGTCAGCGCTGTCCGGGCGCCGGCGAGCTGCTCATGGGCGTTCTCGCCGGTCGCGGCGAGCAAGGCCGTCCGGCTGCGGAGGTCGGCGGCGTGCCAGGCGGCCTCGGCGTCCTGCTCTTCCAGGTGCCGGGAGCTGATGCCGGCCACGATCTGGGCCGCGCAGGAGCGGAGGACCCGCAGGTCCTCCCGGTTCGCGACGCGTCCGCGGGCCGCCAGCGTCATGGTCGTGTCGACCGGCACCTCCAGGTCGGCTCCGAGGCCTTCCGGCGGCCGCTCGCCCGCGCTGGCCACCACGTCCCAGCCAGGACCGCCGGGCCGTCGTTCCAGCAGGCTGACCGCGTCGAGGCCGAACATCTGGCGGATTTCCTCGAGCAGGGCGGGCGGGTCGCCGTGGCCGCGCAGCACGGCGGCGGCGAGCCGGGTGAGGGCCGCCGCCTCCGCGGTGGCCCGCCTGGCCTGCGCCCGGCGCGACCGGATCCGGGCCAGCGACCCCGCAAGCGACCACCTTCCCGTGGCCTTCCTGTCGCGGCTGACCAGGTGCACGTCGATGTGTCCGGCCCGGCGTGCCACCCTGGTGGGGATGCTCTTCCCCGAGAGCAGGGTGAGGACCCGCCCGCGCAGGCTAGCGCCGAGCACGATCTGGGTCGCGTTCTCCGCCTGGGCGAACCGGAGCAGCGTCTCAGGAACATCCTCGCCTGGGATCTGCTGGAAGCTACCGCCGACCGAGGCTACCAGCGCCTGCTGGGTGTCGAGCGCCCGGTCCGGCCCGGCGGTCAGGCCGTCGTCCCGGTCGACGTGGACCGCGAGCAGGTCACTGCCCGGGGTGCGGGCAGCGATCCGAGCGGCCCGCCTGATGACGGCCTCATCGCCCTGCTCGCCGGCGATGCCGACCACGATCCGCTCCCGGGTCTCCCACGGCGCGGCGATACCGTGCTCGGCCCGGTACCGCTGCATGCCCTCCTCCACCCGGTCGGCCACCCACAGCAGGGCCAGCTCGCGCAGCGCGGTGAGGTTCCCCGGCCGGAAGTAGTGGGTCAGCGCGGCCTCGATCCGGTTCGGCGGGTAGACGTTGCCGTGCACCATCCGGCGCCGCAGCGCCTCGGGAGTCATGTCGACCAGCTCGATCTGGTCGGCGCGGCGTGCGACGTCGTCGGGCAGGGTCTCGCGCTGCTCCACGCCGGTGACCTGCCTGGCCACGGTGCTGAGCGATTCCAGGTGCTGGATGTTCAGCGTGGTGATGACGTCGATACCGGCTTCCAGCAGCTCGTCGACGTCCTGCCATCGCTTGGCATTCCGGCAGCCGGGCACGTTGGTGTGAGCGAGCTCGTCCACCAGGGCGACCTGCGGGTGCCGGGCCAGCACGGCGTCCAGGTCCATCTCGGTGAGGGACGCGCCGCGATGGTTCATCGTGCGCCGCGGCACGATCTCCAGCCCTTCGGCCATCGCCGCGGTTATCCGCCTGCCGTGGGTCTCGATCAGAGCGCCGACCACGTCCGTGCCGCGCGTCCGACGGCGCTGACCCTCGGCCAGCATCGCATAGGTCTTCCCGACTCCTGGCGCCGCGCCGAGGTAAATGCGGAGCTTCCCCCGGCCGTGCCCGCGCTCCCCTGGATACGACGTTGTCATCGCCTGACCTTTCGCTTCCGGTCGTCGCTTCCAGGTCAGCATGTGCGGCTGGCGCGCGTTAGGGTCGCAGTTCCCGCTGTCGGGTGGACCAAGGGCCCGGCCGAAGGGCCCGGGGCTTAGCGTGGCCTGGCCGCGTCCCGCAGGGCGCGGCCAAGCTCGGCGCCGGGACTCACTTGCCGGTGGCGACCTCGATCTTCTTGGCCGAGGGCTTCTGCTCGGTCTTAAGCCCGACGGAGATCGTGAGGATGCCGTCGCGGTAGCTGGCCGTGACCGCGTCCTCGTCCGCGTTGACCGGCAGCCCGAGACTGCGGCTGAACGAGCCGTACCGGAACTCCGACCGGTGCTTGCGCTCGATGGTGTCCGACCGCTCCGCGCGGATGGTCAGGTATCCCGATCCGACGGTGACCTCGACATCCTTCTCCGGGTCGATCCCGGCCAGCTCCGCCCGGATCATGTAGTGGTCGTCCTCGACGTACTCCTCGACCTTGATCGGCTGGGCCAGGTAGGGACGAAGCGTGAGGAAGGGCTCCTCGAACCAGTCCACCAGGTCCGGGAAGATGGTCTTAGGGTCCCTGTGTAGCAGAGTGCTCATCTGATCTGCCTTTCTCTGCTGGTTCCTATAGTTCAGCATCGATCGCATGACGTCAGGCCCGCCGGCGCCAGGGGCGGACGGCACGCAACGGCGCGACCTTGGTCACGAGCTTGACGAAGATGGCGGTGACGGGAGACGGGCGTGACCCATATGCGCCGCCCGGCGCGAGTGGGACTGAATACCCACTGCTCCTAGATACCCGTCGTGCTCCCGGTCCTACGCCGACCCAGCCGCCGCCCGCTCACGATTCCGGGCACGATGCGGATGAACCGATTCCGGGTCCCCGGTGCCCACGACTCCAGGCTGAGCTTGTCCAGCCCCGCGATGTCCGCGGCATCGGTCACCTCCTCGCAGCGGCCCACCACGGTGACGCTCCAGCCGGACCGGAGGACCGGGTCAAGGTCGTCCGCCTGGAACGCCACGACGGCGCGGCGGATCGCCGCCGCAAGCTTGCCGCCGCCATCCGTCCTGATCACGATCGCGCCGTCGTGGACCGCGAAGTTCACCGGCTCCACGGCAGGCAGAGCCTGCCGGGTGTAGGAGATCCGCCCGATCGGCACGGTGGCCAGCAGCCGCAGGCATTCCGCGCTGGAGAGTTCCTCCAGTGCAGGGCCGTCGGGTTGCATGGTCGCCATACCAGGTGATGTCCCTTCCGGCCGCGCTGCGAGCCCTCATTTCATGGCTGGCACCGGCCTCGCGCTAGGGACTAAGGTCCCTCCCGGAGGAGGCCAAAGGACGCGCGACGGGACCGCCGGTCAGGCCCCGCGGGGGTCGAGGGGCAGCCCGGACCGGGCGGCATTTTCCCAGTCATCATCGACATGGACGACCCGCCGTCCGGCCCGTTCCAGGATGGACGCGCCGATCGAGGCCCGAAAGCCGCTGGCGCAATGGACCCAGATCTCGCCGGCCGGCACCTCGGCTGCGCGGCTCTCGATTTCCCAGAACGGGACGTGCACCGCTCGGGCCAGGTGCCCGGCCCGCCATTCGTCCGGCCGCCGGACGTCCAGAATCACCAGGCCGGGCCGCTCCCATTCGGCGGCGAGCCCGCCGAAGTCGGTGACGCGATAGCTGGAGATCTTCCCGTCGGGGGCGAGGGCGTCGGCCGGGCCCGTGGCCGCACCGGCTATCTGGTCGATGCCGATCCGGGTTAGCTGGAGCTGCGCCTCGGCCACTTGCTCCGGGCTGTCGCCGATCAGGGTCAGCGGCATACCCCAGGGGATGCTCCAGCCGAGGTAGGTGCTGAACGGGTCGCCGAGTTCTATAGAGATGGTCCCGGTGAGATGAGCACGCGCGAAGGCCCGGCGTTCGCGCAGGTCGACGATCCATTCCCCGGCGTCGATGCGCCGCCGTAGCTCGGCCGGGTCGGCCGGTGCGGGCCGCGCCGGGTGGGAGGCTCGCGGGCCGCGCCGGTTGGCCGGACCCATGTGCGCGTAGTACCGCGGATAGGCGTTCAGGCCCGCGATCAGCTCCGCGACGAAGGCAGCCTCATCGCTGCGCAACGCCACGTTGACCCGCCGCTCGGTCCCGATGGTGGACGAGGTACCGGTCGTCGGCGTGGCCGAGCAGAAGCTGCCGAACCCGTGCGTCGGGTAGACGGCTACCTCATCCGGCAGCTCCGCGGCCAGGCGGCGGACCGAGCGGTACTGGGCCCGGGTCAGGTGCTCGGTCTGGTCCGGGCTGATCAGGTCGGTGCGGCCGACGGCACCGTACAGCATGGAACCACCGGTGAAGACCGCGACCGGATCCCCGCCGGTCTCGCTCAGGACGTAAGAGAGGTGACCGGGCGTGTGTCCTGGGGTGTGCATCACGGTCACGGTCAGAGACCCGGTGCTGATCTGGTCCTTGTCGCGGACGGCCATGCGCTCGAAGCCGACCTCCTCGGACGCTGCAACGACGTACGACGCCCCGGTCTGGCTGGCCAGCGCGAGACCGCCGGTGATGTAGTCGTTGTGGATGTGGGTCTCCAGCACATGCGTGATCCGCACGCGCCGGGCCTCCGCGACGGCGAGAATCCGGCCGATGTCACGCTGAGGGTCGACCACGACAGCCTCGGCCCCATCGTGGATCAGGTAGCTGCGATCGCCCAAAGCGGGCGTCTGGATGGTCACGACCTCAGGCATACGGCTTACCGCCCCCTTCAGTTCTCAGTCCAGGCCGAGAGTCGCTATGAGCAGGCGGGCGGGAGCGCCGCCCGCCTCGATGGCCACCTCGAGCGCTGCTGGTACGTTCAGGTCGGCCGCTAGCAGACGGCGTATCTCGGCCGCGCCGTGCCGGCTCGCTTCATGCGTACGGCCTGCCGCCTGATACAGATCTGCCAGCCGGACCGCGGCGGCCTTGAGGGACGCGTCGCTGTAGTCCCAGTCGTCGGCCCAGCGGCGATCGAGAATCATCAGCCGGACCGCGGCCGCGGTGTGGCAGGCCAGGAGATCCTCCACGAGCACCAGGTTGCCGACCGATTTGGCCATCTTGACGCCGCCGATCGTCACCACGCCGACGTGGAGCCACGCACGCGCGTAAGGCCTGACCCCGGTAAACGCTTCGGCCATGGCCGAATGGTAGGCATGGTGCGGGAAGCGGAGATCGCTTCCGCCCGCGTGGACGTCCACCCCCACGCCGAACGCCGACAGCGCCATGGCCACGCATTCCGCATGCCATCCCGGCCGACCTGGTCCCCAGGGCGAATCCCAGGCCGGATGCCCCGTCTCTGCCGCCTGCCACACCGCGGCGTCCAGTGGGTCCTCCTTCGCGGGATCATCGGGACGGCCTCCGTAATCCGCGGAAAGCCGCAGCACCTCATCGCGATCCGGACCGGCCTGGGCCGCCGCCGCCTGGCCGCGGAAGTAGACGCTGCCCTTCCGCTCGTACGCGCGGCCGGCCCCCAGCAGGCCCTGTGCGAGCCTGATGACGTGCTCGATGTAGCGGTGGGCGCGTGGTTCGTGCCGGGGCGGCCGCACGTTGAGCGAGGCCAGGTCGTGCTCGAAGTGGTACTGCTGGATGGCCGCGAAGGTGTCGTACGGAGCGCGGGCCCGGGAGGCCGCCGCATCGAGCACGTCGTCCACGTCGGTGACGTTGCGGCACACCTCCGGTTCGACTCCCAGCAGGCGAAGCACCCGGCCTAGCGCGTCGACCCAGACGAAGGTCGCCGCGTGCCCGAGGTGAGTGACGTCGTAAGGAGTGATCCCGCACACGTACATGCGGGCCCGGTCCAACATCGGCACCGTGCGGCCTGCGAGAACGACGGCGTGATCATCTGTCATGTTCTCAGTGTCCGCCATCCGGCGGTCAAGTGCGCCCGCGCTACGTAAGCCTGCGCGATGCTACCGGCGGATGGGGGCCGCGCGTCAGCGGCGATTCGTCACGCTCCGGGGCCGGAGGCGGCAAGGTGTCATCGATCGCGTAGCTGAGCTCGCTGTCGACGTCGATGACCCCGTCGACGGCGCGGACCGCCGACCGGACAAGGCCCAGCATGGTCTTGCGCTCGAGTTCGCCGGCCAGCCTCACCACGCCGTCGGTCACCTCGACCTGCACCAGGGCGGGGTTGGTGCCAAGATAGCCAATCAGGACGTCCTTGATGATCTCTGCCTGGATCTCCTCGTCGGGCCGGAGGAAGACCCGCAGCAGGTTCCGCGGTCCGACGACTCCGAGCAGTTTCCCGTTCTCGTCGGTCACCGGCAGGCAGCTGATGTCGTACCGGTCCATCAGCCGGGCCGCCTCAGCCACCGTGGCGTCGGGCCGCACCGTCACCGGGGCCATGCTCATGGTCTCCCCGGCGGTCTCGGCCGTGACCAGGTCCCGCCGCGCCCGGTAGCTCAGGTGCATCGAGTGCCGACCGTCCGGGTCCCGCTGCAGCTCCTCCTTCCTGAGCAGGTCGGTCTCGGCGACGACGCCGAGGAGCCTGCCCTGGAGGCTGAGCACCGGCACGGCACTGACCTTCTGCTTGACCAGGAGGTCGGCCACGTACTTCAGCGACGTGCCCTGGGTGACCGTCACCGGATCGGCCGTCATAACCTCCCGGACCTCGTAATGACGCATCATGCGCTCCTTTCGTCACGTCCAGGCCATCACCCGCAGCACATGCCGGGTAGAGTCGCAGTTCCTCCGCCGGCCGGACGAACAGCCTGGCCCAAAGGTCCCGCGAACGAGGGGATCGTCAGGATGTCGGGGACCGACGCCTCGCGCTTACGGTGTGCCGCTGACCCGCCGCGACCCGTACACGGCGTCCTGCACAGTCCAGATGGCCGAGGTCAGCGAGTCGAACCTGCGCAGATGCCGGCGCATCTCGCCGGAGTCGCCCGCGCGTGCGGCGGTGATCGCGTCGTTGGCCGCGGCCGCCAGCCGGTCCAGCCGCACCCGGAGGAATGTCCCGTCTCCCGGACGGTCACCCCCGACGCCGACGGCGGTCAAGACGGCGCAGCTGGCATCCTCGGCTTCAGCGACTACCGTGCCCGTCGCTTGGGCGACCTCGACTACGACCCAGCGCGGCAGCGGCAGTCCTGCCTCGCCCTGGGCCAGCATCCGCAGGCTGATCAGGGCCGCCACGCAGCGGGCCTGGTGATCCCGGATCTGATCGGCGACGGACATGGCAGCTGAGAGCCTTTCATGGGTACGGCGGATCTCATTTCACGGCGGCCTCCGGTCGCCGGCCTAGGGACCAAGGTCACTTTTTGCGCATGCCATGCGGCCTGGCCGACGTGATGCTCGGCCGCGGGTGCTCAGGAGGGGTACTTGGCCATGATCTCCTTGAGCCGGGCGACGAGCCTGAGCGAGTCGTCGTGGCTGCGCTGGAAGATGTTGCGGCCGAAGATCAGGCCGGTGGCGCCGGCTTCCATCGACTGGCGCGTCTTCTCGAGCATGGCCTCATCACCGGCGTGCTCACCGCCGGAGACCAGCAGCAGCGTCCGGTTGGCCGACCGGACCACGGCGGCAATGGCGTCCTGGGAGGAGAACTCCCGGCGATAGGCTTCGGGGACGCCTGACTGCTTGGCGGGCTGCGGGAAGTTGACCTTGACCAGGTCGGCCCCCAGCTCACTGGCGGTCCGCGCGGCATAGTCGACCGCGTAGAAACTGTCCCGGCCGCCCTTGGCGTCGATCGCGGCGCCGCGTGGGTAGGACCATACGATCAGCGGCATCGCGAACCTCTCCGCGTCCTCGCGCACCCGCAGGTACTGCGCGAAGTCGCGCTCCTGGGCCGGGGAGCCGACGTACAGGGTGTAGCCGACGGCGTCCGCGCCGAGCCTGACCGCCTCTTCGACGGAGGTGTTCAACGGGGAGAGCGGGTCCGGCGGCGCCGGGATGTCGGTCTTGCCGTTCAGCTTGAGCACCAGCGGGACCTCGCCGGCGTACTCCCAGTAGAACTTGCTGGCCAGGCCGATCTGGATAGCGATGCCGTTGAAGCCGCCTTCGAGCGCGAGCCTGATGATGTGCTTGGGGTCACCCGACTCGGGATCGTCGGCGAAGTCCCGCGGGCCGTGCTCCAGCCCGTGGTCGTAGGGCAGGAATATCGCGGTGCCGTTTCGCAGCCCGTGCTGGTGGAGAATCCGGTACAGCCGGGCCTTCTTCCCCACGCCGAGTCCAATCTGATCCAGGGAAGGCCGGGTACTCATCGAAACCTCCAGTGTCTGAGTTCATGTCCCACCAGGCTTCGTCCGCGAGTCCCTGGCCGACAGGGCCGGATGTCCGTTCCTGGTGCGCCTATCGGACCTGACCTTCTTCCTGCTCAGGCCCGACCAACGACCCTGCCCCCGACGAGGCTGGCAGGTGGAAACACAGCGAGTAAGGCGGGGTTGGATCACGATGAACAAGAGGGGACACCCTGGCCATGATCCCGCGGCCCGCTGCGCTGCGCGGCTACCAGCGTTCCTGGCTGCGCCACGACCTGGTCGCCGGTATTACTGTCGCTGCCTACCTGGTGCCGCAGGTCATGGCGTATGCCACGGTCGCCGGCCTGCCGCCGGTCGCGGGCTTGTGGGCCGCGCTGCCCGCACTGGTGATCTACGCGATACTCGGCTCCTCGCCCTCGCTGTCAATGGGCCCGGAAGCCACGACCGCACTGATGACCGCGATTGCGATCGGGCCGCTGGCGGCCGACGCCCCGGTGCGATACGCCGAGCTCGCCGCCACGCTGGCGGTGCTGGTCGGGCTGATGTCGGCCGCAGCCTGGCTGCTGCGGCTGGGTGCCGCGGCGGACCTGCTGTCCCGGCCGATCCTGGTCGGGTACATGGCGGGCGTGGCACTGATCATGATCGCCGACCAACTCACCCGGGTCACCGGAGTTCCGATCGCCGGACAGGCATTCTTCCCTCAGCTGGGCTCCTTCGCCCGCGGCGTCAGCCGGATACAGCCTGCTACCGTCACCCTCGCGGCAGCCGTCCTGGCCTTCCTTCTGCTGCTGCAATGGCGCCGCCCGCGCATGCCGGGGCTGCTGCTGGCGGTGCTGCTGGCCACCGGCGTGGTAGCCGCGTTCGGCCTGGGCCGCCACGGAATCAGCGTGGTCGGCCCGATCCCGGCTGGGCTTCCGGTTCCCGGCCTGCCCGGGCTTAACCCGCATGACCTCCAAGAGCTGGTGCTGCCCGCATTCACCGTACTCATCGTCGGTTTCAGCGACGATGTGCTGACCGCCCGCTCGTTCGAGCGGCGCGGCGAGACCGTTGTGGCGAATCAGGAACTGCTCGCGCTGGGCGTCGCCAACGTGGGCTCGGGGCTGTTGCACGGCTTCCCGGTCAGCAGCAGCGCGACCAGGACGGCCGTCGCCGTCACGGCCGGCAGCCGGACTCAGCTCTACTCGCTGACCGCAGCGGCCTCGGTAGTCGCCGCCTTGATCTTCGCGCGACCGGTGCTGGCGCGCTTCCCGACCGCAGCGCTCGGCGCGATCGTCATCTACGCGGCACTCCGGCTGATCGACATGACGGCGTTCCGGCGGCTGCTCCGGTTCCGCCGCGTCGAACTGCTGATCGCGGTCTCGGCCTGCGTGGGCGTCCTGGCCTTCAATATCCTCTACGGGGTACTGGTGGCGATCGGGCTGTCGGTCGCCGACCTGCTGGTCCGGGTCGCCCGCCCGCACGATGCCGTCCAGGGCCTCGTCCCCGGCCTGGCGGGCATGCACGACGTGGACGACTACCCCGAGGCGCGCACCGTCCCCGGCCTGGTCGTCTACCGCTACGACGCGCCACTGTGCTTTGCCAACGCCGGTGACTTCCGGCGACGCGCCCTGGCCGCGGCGGACCAGCAGTCACCGGTCCGCTGGTTTGTGCTCAACGTGGAGGCCAACGTCGAGGTGGACTTCACCGCGCTGGAGGCCATGGACGCGGTACGCCAGGAAATCGTCAGCCGGGGCGGGGTGTTCGCCCTGGCCCGCGTCAAGCAGGACCTGCTGGCGAGGCTGCGGTCCTTTGGCCTGGCCGACACGATCGGCGCGGAACGAATGTTCCCTACGCTGCCCACCGCCGTGGCCGCTTATCAGGACTGGGCCGCGAGGCAGGATCAGGAACCTGATCCCGGGGCCGAAGGACGGTGAGCCGCGGGCCACCATGTGGGACCTTGCTCGGGACCTTCTTCCCTGTACCCGCGGCTGAGCGCGGGCCAGATTGAGGGCGATGACAGACCGCCGAGGTCAGGTCCAGTAGGCAAAGGAGGTTCGCCATGACTGGGATGACTGACGGGATCATAACCGGGTACGACGGGTCGGCAGGCAGCGATGAGGCGCTGCGCTGGGCGGCCAGGGAAGCCTGGGCCCGCCGAACCGCGCTGACCATCTGCCTCGCCTGGCCGGCAGCTGACCTGCTGGTGCTCGGTGACTGGGGAGCGCATGACCGGGTCCGGCAGCTCGGCGGGGACATCCTCGCCCGCGGCGTGCGGCTCGCCGGGTCGGTCCCGGACCTCGCGGACGTCCGTACCGTGCTGGCCGAAGGGTCGCCGGCTCACGTGCTGTGCGAGCGCAGTAGCAGCGCCGAGATGGTCGTGGTCGGTTCCCGCGGGCATGGCGGGCTGAGCGGCTCAGGGCTGGGATCGGTTTCCTGGCAGGTAGCCTGCCACGGGCAGGGACGGGTGGTGGTCGTCCGCGGTCAGTGGCGGCCGGTCAACCAGGCCCCCGGCCCGGTGGTGGTCGGCGTGGACGGATCACCCGCATCGCGAGACGCGCTGACGTTCGCCTTCGAGGAGGCGACGCTGCGCGACGTACCCCTTATCGCGGTCTGTGCCCTGGCGGACGCACCCGGCAAGGTCGGCGGCGCGGCGCGGATGGAAGAAGATTTCGGCCGGCTGATGACGCCTCGTGAGAAGGAGCACCCGGAGGTCACGGTGCTGCGGCAGGTTGCGTTCGGGGCGCCGCGTCCGGCGCTGCTGGCGGCCGCGGCCGAGGCCCAGATCCTCGTGGTGGGTTCACGCGGCCTCGACGGCATCGAGGGCATGAGCCTCGGCTCGGTCGTCGGGGCGTTGCTGCACCATTCACCCTGCCCGATCGCCGTCGTGCACCCGGCGACGCGCGAACCCTGATCCGCACCGACGCTAACCGCAACCGCGGCGCTAACCCTGATCCGCGCCGGCGGTCGCGACGGCCGGCGACTCGGCCTGCTCGGCGTGGGCGTCCGTCCTGGGCACGATCAGGACCGGCCGGGTGGCCATGTGCAGCAGCCGGCTGGCCACGCTGCCCAGCAGAAGGCGGGGCAGGTCGGTGCGGCTGCTCGAGCCGAGCACGACCAGGCGCGCGTCGTGATCCTGGGCCGCGTGCAGGATGGCCGCCGCGATGTGCCCGAAGTTGGCCTCCCGGATCTCGCCTTCCGCGTTGACGCCGGCGGCCTGCAGGTCGGCCACGATCTTGGAGACCACGGCCTCGCCCTGTCCGTCGCCGCAGTCCACCTGAATGCGGCCGAAGCGGCCGGTGGCGAACTCGTGCACGTGCAGGACGATGACGTGGTCGCCGCTGTCACGGCCGAGGTCGCGCGTCATGTCCGCGGCGGCCCGGACGTGGCGGGCGGGGTCGTGTGACGCGGCATCGACGGCCAGCACAATGTTCTTGCTCATCGATCCTCCAGAGTGGATGATCACGTGTCTCGTTGGTGAGGGATCAGCGGACGACCAGTACCGGCCGGTCGCTGAGGTGAATGACCTTGTGCGCGGTGCTGCCCAGTAGCAGGCCGGCGATGTCACCGCGGCCGCGTGAGCCCATCACGATGATGTCCGCGTCAACCTCAATGGCGTCGTTGACGATCTCGCGGGCGGCGTACCCGAAAATGGTGTTCCTGACCTCGCCGTGCGCCTTCACCCCGGCCTGGGTGAGCACCTCGACGGAAGTCGCCACTTTGGCGTTCGCGTCCTCCGTGGTCTCGTCTACCGCAAGCACGCCAGTCTTGGCCCCCATCTCGCGTTCCCGTAGGTGAAGCACCCACACCTCACCCTTGGACAGCACGGCCAGGTTCCGCGCGGCAAGGACCGCGCGATCGGACATCTCCGAATGGTCTACGGCGACCAGAATCCTGTCATACATGCGTCCTGTCCCTTCACGACAGGCGGCTACTAAATGGGAAACTATTTTTCCTTTCCCACAGGGCCTTTTTACTCCTGCCTCATGCGGAACGCCAGAGGCCGAAGCAAGGTCACGTCAGGACCTTCGCCCCTACCCGGGGGGCGTGTCCGGTAGACGAAAGCCCGGCTGAGACCCGGAATGAGCCAGGCCTTCTTCGTACCCCTAGTTATCCCTGGTCAGAGGCCATCCTTAGCCGAGGGAACCGTGACGACCGGGCCGTGCGCGTGATTCAGGACCGCGTGGATGACCGTGCCGGGACCGTGATGAGCCGCATGCCGGCCCAGCACGACCAGGTCGGCACGGGCGGAAAGGCCAGCCAGCGCCCGGCCCGGGTGACCGTGCACCACGTCCTGGCTGACCGTCACGCCGGGGTACTTCTCCCGCCAGTTGTCCAGCAGCCTCTCTAGCTCCCGGGCGGCCTCCGTCTGGAAGACATACGCGGCGGGCTCCGCCGGCGCGTATCCGGCCCGGGAGATGTCGAGTTGCGGAGTGTGCCAGGCGTGGATGACCACCAGGCTCGCCTGGCGCAGCGCCGCCTCCTCGAACGCGAACTCAAGGGCCGAGGTCGGGTCCTCCAGGTCGCCGACGCCGACGCCGACCTGCCGGTGCGCCGTCCCGGTCTCCTCGCGGACCACCACGACCGGGCAAGCCGCGTGGGTGGCCACATAGCGGCTGACCGACCCCAGCACCAACGCCGCGAACGCGCTGTTACCACGGGAGCCTACGACCAGCATCAGCGCACCCGATCCGGCATCGGTGACCGCCTCGGCCGGCGACCCCTCCAGGGGGTCGGCGTCGATGAGCAGACCCGGCGCCGCCTGCGTGGCCCGCTCGGTCGCCGCGGCCAGGGCCTGGTCACGGTGCTTGCGGATCGTGTCGGCCACCGAGTCATAGCCAGACATGGCGTGACCGCCGATCATCCGGGGCAGCAGCGCGGCGGCGGAGACGATCCGCAGCGGGGCGCCGCGGAGTACGGCCTCCCGGGCGGCCCAGTCGACCGCGCGCAGTGATTCCTCCGAACCGTCCGTAGCAGCCACGATGGGCTTTGCTGACATGCTGGCCTCCTTGCCGTTGTATGCCACCGACATCATGATCGTGAGCTATCTCGGGGTCCGGAAGAGACCAACTTCACCTCTGGAGATGTCAAAGGTCACTCACCTTGGACCCTGGCCGTGACCTGCGGCGCGGCGGCTTCCTCGAACTGTCCGGATTACTGGTCGCCACGCAACAGGGCGTGGCCGCAGGTTGGAGGACCCGATGGCGGCAGCTGTGGGCACCGGGACCCCGCTGGAGCTCGCGGACTGCCCCGACCGGCGGCTGGCCCACGCCGCGGCCCGCCTCGCCGCGGCCGAGGCGGCCACGCCTGGCACGCACGTGACCGTGGTGCTGCCGCGCCGCAGCTACCCGGTACTGCTGCGTTAAGCGCGGGGCGGACTTCGCCGGGCCACGGACCAGTTCGTCGGCCGCAGACCGCTGGTCCGTTCGGAATAAAGGACCAAAGTCCCTGGCCGGCGATCCGCTCGGCCCTGCCGCTGAGGGACGCGGGGGCCTACCGTCGAGGGTGAACGTACGGCAGGGAACTCGAGTATAAGGAGAACTGAAATGCCTGGGATCATTGTCGGCGTAGACGGTTCCGGCCATTCGCAGCGGGCCCTGGAGTGGGCCATGAAGGAGGCGGCCATCCGTCACATGCCGCTCAGCATCCTCACCGTCCACCCGGCCATCGTGGGTTATTACGGCGGTGTCGTCACCGGCGCGCAGGACCTGGAGCTCACCGAGCAGGCTGAGGTAGCGGTGAAGGCGGAGGCGGACAAGGTGCTGGCCGGGCTGACCGGACCGCATCCGGAGTCGGTCACGGTCAGGGCCGTGCACGGCTTCCCGGTCGAAGAACTCGTCAACGCGAGCAAGGAGGCCGACATGATCGTGCTGGGCTCCCGTGGCGTAGGCGGATTCACCCGGCTGATGCTGGGCTCGACCGCCGGCCAGGTTGTTGAGCACGCACACTGCCCGGTCACCATCGTCCCGCCGGAGGACCGCGCCGCATCGTAGCCCGCGGATCCGGAGGAGATGGGACGGCCAGGAGGTTTTACGGGTTCAGGTGGCGATCAGCCCGGCCAGCCGGTCGAACGCCTCCTCCATGCCCCGCCGGATCTCGGCGGCGGCGCTGTCCGCGGACGGGCCCAGCCGGTCGTCCGGGATGGTGACATGAAGATGGATCTCCGATCCCGGCGGCCGTTCCGCGACACGCACCGAGCCGCGGTAGCCGTAGTTCCCTTCGGTGCCCCAGTCCAGGCGCCGGTCACTCTCGTCGATGCGGAGCGGACTGTCCAGTGAGTACGGGTGTCCGTGCGACTCGCCCTCGACGTGGACCTTCTCGCTGCCCGCCCTGCCTCCCGTACCCGCCCGCCCTCCCTCACCCGACGGCTGGGCCCGCCGCATCGTCGGCACCCAGTCGGCGAGCCGGGCCGGGTCGGCGACTACAGCCCACAGCGCGTCAGCGGTTATCTCGAATGCCCGGGACCCGTCGATCTCTGCCATCTGCCACCCTGTTTCAGCTCGGCTAGCAAGAAAGCGTAGACCCCCAGAGCGGGGAACGGCAGCGGGCCGTCAGGGCATCAGCCCGTGGTGCGGGAACACGGCCTTCCTGGTGGCCATGATGGCCCGGTCGACCGGATCGGCGGGGTCGTGGCCGGATTCATAGTCGGTGAAGGTCCCGGGAGCGCCTTCGGTCATCCGTTCGGGCGCGGTCTGGCTGGTTGTCATGGAGACGTACTCGAGCCACAGCTCCGGGGTGGCCGCGGCCGGTTCGAGCGGCGCGCCCGCGGCTTCGAGCAGCAGATGGGTCCAGGTCCTCAGGACCACCTGCACGTGCTGGTAGTCCCCGCCGCCGGTGAGCAGCCAGCGGCACCCACCGGCCTCGTGCGCGAGCGCGTGGATCGCGGCGTGCGCGGCACGCTGCCCGTCGATGCTCAGCGCCAGGGTTGGTCAGCGGGTCGTCCCGGCGCGAGTCG
>Ga0187814_10000272_pt1 | contig 15919 bp, 16 predicted proteins | sample NC_S_4_FD_132450 | JGI IMG/M metagenome (GOLD analysis project Ga0187814, IMG submission 132450) | Wetland sediment microbial communities from Neuse River Estuary, North Carolina, USA - ASW-S_4 | ecosystem: Environmental > Aquatic > Freshwater > Wetlands > Sediment | place: USA: North Carolina... | reverse complement strand
GACGCTGGTCATGACGATCTCGCTTCGACTGCGGGCAAGCACGGAGAGCGCCCCCCTGAGACCGGCCGCGAGCGGTCAGGCGCCGCCGCGGAGATGCCGGCCAGGATGGCGGGGGCGTGATCTCGATTGCCGGCCTGGGCGGCTCGTTCCATGGCCGCAGCAGCGTCTTGTTCGCTGGTGTGCGGGGGGATGGTGACCAGATCGGTTCGCTCGCCGTCGGCGGAGATCGCGGTGAGAAGTCCGGCGGGCATGGTGCCGAACCAGCCAAGCCGTACGACGCGGCTGCCCGCCGGGCCGTCGACCTGCAGCCCGCGGGGCCGGGGGGCATTCCAGTCGGCCGCGCCCAGCATGACCCGGGTAATGCGGCCGTGCCGTTCGTCCAAGGCGAGGATCAGCCCGGGCAGCTCCGCGGCCGGGTCATCCGACCTGGGCCACCAGCCGCCGTCCAGCAGGGTGGGGACGGATTGATCCGGTTGCAGCCGCAGCCGTGGCCTGGCAGGCGGTACCGGGCTGATCGCCGCCTCGCGTTCGGTGGTGCTCAGCATGATCTACCACTCCTGGCCGTCGCGCGAGGGCGCCAGGACGGCGTTCGCCTGGATGACACGTACCCGGATGAGCGTGGCTTGTGCTTCCGCCGCCTTAGGGACCAGGATCTCCAGCACCCCGTCCCGCACCGAGGCTTCGGCCTTGTCCGCCTGCACATGGCTGCTGGGAAGCGCGAGTGACCGGCGGAAGACTCCGTAGCCGCGTTCGGACCGGTGTATTTTCTCCCCGGCCGTCTCGCGTGCGGCATGCCGCTCACCCTGGATCGTCAGCAGGCCGTCCGCCATAGTGATCTCCACCTCGCCGGCCTTGATGCCGGGAATCTCGACCGTTACCCGATATGCGCCCCTGCGTTCGGATATGTCGACCGCCGGCCTCCAGGCCGTGCCCTCGCGCTTCTCGCCGCCCCGCCAGCCGCGCCCCCCGACCACTCGCGGAACCTCGTCCCACCCGGGGCGCGAGTCCCCGCGCCGGCGCAGTTCCCGGCTCGCCGTCGTAGTCATGTTGTTCTCCCCTGCATCTGGCCGGGCTATCGGCCCGGCGACCCGGAAGAACACCGCTCAGGTGAACACCATTCATTTCCGAGCTACGATGTTCACGTTACAGTGAACATTGTTCACAGTCAACGGCGGCCAAGTATGGAGGCAGGCATGGCAGGTCAGCAGCCAGCAGACGCGGAAGCGCTCTCGCTGTGGTTCAACCCGCCCGACGACGCGGAAAGCGGCCGCCGCGCGCTCACCCGCGAGCGTGTGGTCGCGGAGGCGCTCACGGTCATCGCCGCCGATGGCGCGCAGTCCCTTAGCATGCGCGCCCTCGCCGCCCGCCTCGGCGTGGTACCCGGCGCGCTGTACCGCCACGTCCGCGGCAAGGAACAACTGTACGACCTCATCCTCGACGCGGTGCTCGGCGAGGTCGACTGCCGGGCCGACCCCGCCGCGCCCTGGACCGCACAGGTCGCCGCGCTCGCACGCCGGCTCCGGGCGGTCCTGGAGGACCATCCCGGCGTCGCCGCCCTGCTCAAGACCCGCGACCCCCTCAGTCCCACGTCGCTGGCCTTGGCCGAGGCATTCCTCGCACCGCTGCACGCGGCCGGGCTGCCCGGCCGGGAGGCTGCCCTGGCCTTTCGCCTCATCTACGACTACACCCTCGGCTTCGCCCTCGCCGATCCCACATCGCCCGCCGAACAGCGACTTCACGACAGCGCGACCAGAGAGCAACTGCACGCGTTCTTCCGCGCCCTGCCCGCCAGCCGCTTCCCGACCCTGGCCGCCCACGGCATTCACGCCTGGGAAGGCGACCGCGACCAGCGCTTCACCGCCGGCCTGGAAACCCTTCTGCGCGGACTGCAGCCGGATCAGCGCCCGCCAGGAACCAGCGGCGAATCCTGACAGCTCGCTCCCGGGTAAACGCCAGGGCATGACCCTGCGCGCTTACGCAGGTCACTGAAGCCGGGATTGACATCTAATCGCGCATTGGCGCCGTTCCAGACGATGGCGAGCCCGCGCGTACGCGGGCCGTGCCAACTGGCCGTTGCGGGCGTCCGCCGGCCTGGTCACCGCGGCCCGCCAGGCCGGGATGTACGCGATCGCGGTGCCCGGCACCTAGCGGGCGCCCTTCCCGCTCGCGGGGACCCTGGGCATTCCCTGGCCTAAGACTATATGGAAAGACAATTCCGGAAGTAATTTGCTAGTTTTAGGATGCCGATATAGCTTGAAGCCAGGGAGCCAGGAGCGTCCGCCGAAGGCGGCCGGGCGCCCGGGTCAATCCAGAGGAGGCGGCATGACTCTCGTCGTCGTCATCATCATCGCGCTGTTGGCTGGTTACCTGGTACTGCGCAGGCGCGGACCGCGATAGCCACCCGGAGCACGGGCCAGCAGCCAGTCGGCGATCACCCGGGGTCGACGCGCGCCTGGAACTCCGCTTCGACGTGCTGGCGATGGTGTGACGGAAGAAGGCGGGGCGTGCCTAACGGGAAGTGGTGACGGTACCGCACGGGCGCGGCGTTAGCCGCTGACCCGCGTGCGACGATTCCGCTTCACCTGGTCAGCTCACCTAGCAGCTGCGCGAGGTCAACGGTCGCGATCCGGACCGAGGAATCGCCGCAGCCGTATGGCAACACGACCGTCCCGCCGTGCAGCAGGGAACCGCAGGAGTAGACGACGTTCGGGACGTATCCGTCGCGCTCGGACTCGTCGGCCACGAGGAGCGGTTCCGGCAGCGCGGCGATCAGGCGCTCGGGTTGGGCTAGGTCGAGCAGGATGGCACCGATGGCATACTCCCGCATGGGGCCGACGCCATGGGTGAAGACCAGCCATCCCGCCGGAGTCTCGATCGGCGAGCCGCAGTTGCCGAGCTGGATCAGCTCCCACGGGCGCTCGGGCGTATGGAGCGTGGCGGCCGTGCCCCAGCGATGGAGGTCAGCTGAGTACGCGATCGCGTTGCTCTCCCTGTCCCAGCGGGACAGCGCGGCATAGCGGCCGCCGATGCGGCGCGGAAACAGCGCCATGCCCTTGTTCTGGGTAGCGAGACCCGCGAGCGGGGAGGCGGTAAATGTCCGGAAGTCCATGGTTTCCAGCAGGTGCGATGCGACCCCCCTGCCGTCGAACGCGGTGTACGTCGCGTAGTAGGTCAGGTCCTCGCCCTCGGTGAAGCGGACGAACCGCGCGTCTTCCATGCCGTTGCTCTCGGCCGGCCCGCCGGGCCACAGAACCCGCTCGGAGAGTGCGTACTCCTCATCGAACTCGACCTGGTAGCTGGACGCGGCCGCCCAGCGCACCCGGTCGACGAGCGCCGTGGAGTCCCCGCGTGTCGCCTGCTGCCGGGACAGCTCGCCGATAGCGGCATCGAGTTCAGTCATGCTGAAGCGCTGCGGCAGCAGGCTCCACAGCAACTGCGCGTCCTCGCCTGCATGGCCGAACTCGGCAAGCTTGTGCTGGAAGACACCACGATCGCAGGCGGCAGGGCGGGAGTGCCCGGTGCCGGGGAATGGTCCTGGCTCCTCGATGCTGATCGCGGACTCGCCGCTGATCGTGCCGGTCCTGAACTCGATGGTTGACAGATGGCCTTCGCCGACCGCACGCAGGCTCATGACGAACCGGAGTTCTCCGGGGCTGCAGCCGGCCTGGTCCGGATGCGGCACGATCGAAGGGTTGAACAGCGCCGCGGCCTCCAGCGCGTACTGCTGGGTGAAATACGCGCCGATCAAGTGCTGCCGGGCGGCGCTCACCCTGATCTTGCCGCCGAGCCGGTGCGCGACTAGCCCGAAGTTGCGTTCCAGGGTGCTGTCCACGTCGCGAAACCGGCCGGCGAATCTGTCCCTCGTACGGGCGAGCGTCCGGTCCACCTCGCTTTCTGTCATCCCCAGTACGCGATCGATGACCGCCTTGGCCCGCGAGTCGCCCTGGATCAAGGTTTCCTGGCCAGGAACGAACAGCCGGCTCACCGTACGCGACTTGTCGGGCAGCAGCCGGTGACCCGTCCTGGTCAGCATCGGACGCTCGGCGGCGGTCACCGCTGCGGGGTGCTGACGCGGCAGCCTTGCTGCAGCACCGAGATCATCGCCAGCGTCGATTCCGCGCCCTGGTTGCGGTTACGGCCGGTACGGCTCAGGCCGTCGCAGCCGCCGCCGGTCCGGGCGTCGAGCATGGGGATCATTGCGTCGTTGTCGCCGAGGAACCACGCCACGCACATGCCTAGGCCGCCCAGCCAGCCTGGGTCGCCGGTCACCTCCGTCGCGCGCACGCACGCGTCGGCCAGCGCGGCAACCTCGATCGGCTGCTGGTCGAAGCCAGGGCGCTGCTCGCCTGGGCCCCAGCCTCCCACCGGAACCACCGACAGGTGGCCGTCCCGGGTCTCGCCCGCCAGCAGCCACTCCAGCATGCGCAGGCCGTTGCGGAGAACGGGATCACTGGCAAGTTTCCACCCGGCCACGATGACCGCCTCGGCGATCGCGGCGTTCGCATAGCTGAGCCGCGGCGCAGGCCAGGGCCACGCGGCGCTGGCTGGCGGTTCGCCGATGACTCCGACGGCGTCGGCGAGGAGGCTGAGCGCGGCGGGATGGCCAGGCAGGCTGCCGAGAACCTCTGCGGCGCCGAGAGCCGCGAACGCCATGGCATGCGGCCACTCAGAGCGGACCCGCGCGGCGGACTCGAACAGCGCAAGCGACTCCCCGCGGATGCCCGCGGTGGGACCCCGGGCCGCGGCAGTGCCCAGCCCCCACAGGGCCCGGCCCCAGCAATCCCGGGCGCTTGGCTCGTCTCGCCAACGTCGGTCGTAACCCAGACGGTTGCGGAACCTGCCGTCGGGCGCCTGCGCCTGCGCGAGGAAATAGAGATAGCGCCGTGCCAGTGTGACGAGCTCATCGGGCGGCGAGGGCTCCCGGCAGAGCACGACAAGGCCGCGGGCAATGTCGTCGACGCAGTAACCATGCTCACGCCGCGGCACGACGCCCTCGGCGTGCTCCAGCAGGCCAACGTGATCGGTGAGCCGGAGCAGATGCCGGAACGGCGGAGCCGGCCAGTTCATGCCACGGCTCCGTCGCGGGAGCGGGCGACCGCGGCGGCGAGGTCCCGGTAGCAGCGTGCGACCGCCGGCCACAGCAACTGCGGCGCGAGATCCGCCGCATGGCGGCTCATCCGGGCGGACAGGCCTGGCTCGGTGAACACCCGCTCCAGCGCGCTGGCAACGGCCGGCGGGTCCTGCCGCCCGACCAGGAGTCCCGCGCCGCCGCTGAGAACCTCGACGGCATGCGGGAAAGTGGTCGAGATCACAGGCTTTCCCGCGGTGACAGCCTCAATCAGGACCCCGGAGGTAACCTGCTCCAGCGAGTCGTAGGGCAGCACCACGTCGTCCGCGGCGCCGATGAGATCGCCTAGAGCACCGGCCGGCAGGAACCGGGCATCGAAGCGCACAAGATCCGCTACCCCGCGCGCGCTGGCCCGCGCCTCGAGCGAACGGCGATAGGCCTCGCCGTCGCGCGCCCGCACGCGCGGGTGCGTCTGGCCGGCAACCGTGTAGGCGACATGCAGCCCCCGGTCCCTGAGCAGTGCGACCGCGTCGATCACATGCTCAATCCCCTTACCCGGCCCGAGCAGTCCCCAGGTCAGCGCCATGGGCGGATGATCTGGCTTGCGCGGTCCCATGGTGACTCGATTGACCGCGGACCCGTGCGGAATCACGAAGACCTTCTCCGGACTCGTCCCGTAAATGTCCAGCAGCCGCGTCCGCGCCGTCCGCGTCATCGTGACGACCGCACTGGCTGCGCCGATGACATCATCAAGAATCATCCGCTGTCGCGTTGTGGGCTGCGCCAGGACGGTATGCAGGACCACAATGCTCGGGACGCGCAGAGCGTAAAGCAGCGGAACGAGGTCCTGGCCATTGGGCCCGCCATAGATGCCGTACTCGTGCTGCACGATCGCGACATCGAAGCCGTTGATCACGTCGACAGCACCTGCCCCGCTCCGGGCCGAACCGTTCACGAGGTCATACACGACCTCGGGCGCGGCCCGAGGGGCTGATCCCTCCGGCACGGGCTCGTCGAGGACACGCACTACGCTCACGTGATCACCTGGCCCGCGAAGGTGCGCGAGCAAGGCGGCGCTGAATGTAGCGAGCCCGCATTGGGTGGGCGGGTACGTACTAAGTAGCGCGTACGCCATGGGCATAACGGTCCTCCTTTGTCGGCGCTCGCAGCCGCGCGTGCCACGTCGTGCCAGCGCATCTTCTCCCGATCACGGGACCCGCCGTGCGGTCAGAGCGAGGTCGTAGACCTGCGACACGCGGCAGGCTGGCCGACGGCTTGCGAGTCCCGGTCCGGGAGCTGAGCCGCTCGACGAAATTCACATAGCGCCACCGAGGCTAATCAGAATGGCCTCGCCTGCCCGCCGGATTTGCGGGCAGCAGCTGGGCGTCCTCCGCGGCCTCGCGTAGCGGACGCATCTTGAGACTAGCCGATCCGCGCGGGAGAGGAACCACTGCTCGTTCGGAATAGATGAGCTTTCCCCGAAGGTGGCCAGGAGGATGCTGCGCGCGCGCGTGGGTGCCAGGTGCTGTGTCATCTCACGCGACCTGGGCGTATTCGTGAATGAGGCCGCCAAACCTCTATCCCGCCGGAACACGCGCTTATTCGTCGCAGCTGCGTCCAGGCCGGGTGCCCATGCCGACCTGCCCCGGCCCTGGGCTGATCGCGTCCGTACGCCACTACAGCTGCTCGCTGACCCAATACCAGCCGCGGGTCTCATCATGAACCGCCCGCACCAAGAAGGCTCCCGCCGCGTCGGACAGCTCCGCGACAACGCGGATCAGCTGGCGGTGAAAGTCGCCGGGCCGGTGGTCGTCGCGATGAACTCGGTGCCCGGCGACGGTCACGGCCGTGCCGTCTCCGCCGACCAGCCGCACCGTGACATTGCCGTCGTAATCGAGCGTGGCGCTCACGATATCTCGTGCGCGGACGAGCTCAGAACCCTCATCGTTCGCGACCCATACTTCTTTTGCATTCATGCCTGCCTCCTCCCCCCACTATCGCACCTGCGGACCATCTCCCCTGTGGGCCGAGATCGCCGGGGTCGCGGCCCGCCCCAGCCGGCCCGGCTGAGGCGTGAGCAGAGCACCGGTTCGCACCATGGTGTTAAATGAAGCTGGTTGTAGTCGAAGTTCGTGTCCGTGTCACAGCGCCTGCGAAGTTCTGACCGCGGGCGCCGTCCAACCCCAGGCCCAGCCTCGGAAGCACAGGCGGTCGCAGCAGCCCAGGATGCACGTCCGTGGATCCTGATGATCGTCTCAGTAGGAGAGTGCACAGTGGCACAGGGAACAGTGAAGTGGTTCAACGCTGACAAGGGCTACGGCTTCATCGCCCCCGACGACGGCACGCCCGACGTCTTCGTCCACCATTCCGCTATCGACGCTGACGGTTACCGCAGCCTCCAAGACAACCAGCGGGTCGAGTACACCGCTACTCGCGGCGCTAAGGGCCCGCAGGCCGAGCGGGTCCATCCGATCTAAGACCGGCCGTGCCATGCGGGGCGGCTCAGCTGTCAGCCCCCCGCATGGCCTGTACCGCGAGCCGCCAGCCGGGTCAGCCCATCAACGGTGTCACTCATGACGCAGCCCCGGCGACCGGTCGAACCGGCCGCAGGCTGAGCCAACAGGCCCGGTCAGAGCTTGATCATCCTGGCGAACGGGGCCATGATCCGCACTTTCCTGGGAGCGAAGTCGACGACCACGGCGGTATCGCCCTCGACGAGGATGACACGGCCGAGGCCGTACTTGTCGTGGGTCACCAGATCGTGCAGTTCGAACTGCTCGACGGGAGGATCCTCGGGCGGAGGCTTGAAGGGACTTGAAGGCAGATAACGCCGGTTCCCGGCGTAGGCGCTGTTCATCAGTACCAGTGTGTGCCTTTCCGCGGTCCCATGCCACCACGGCGGGCAATTCAGTCACCGCGGTTCCGTGCTGCTGGCCGAGTTCGCCGCCCGCCGGGTCGGTGAGGACATCGTCCAGGGCAGGCAGGATCGCGGGCAGGAAGGCTGACGTGGCACTTGGCATGCCGACGGCGACCATGCCATCGTGAGGGCAATCCGATGGGTCGTGAGCGCACGGAGGTTAGCTCAGCTGGATCCGCTACGGGCACTGCGCCAGATCGCCTTCCTGCTGGAACGCGCCGGAGCGCCGACATACCGGGTGCGGGCGTTCCGCCGGGCCGCCGCTGTCATCGAGAGCCTGCCCGCGGACGAGATTGCCCGCCGCGTTGGCGACGGCACGCTGCCCGCGCTGCCCGGGATAGGGCCGGTCACAGCCCAGGTCATCACCGAGGCGGCGGGCGGCGCGGAGCCCGCCTACCTGACCCGGCTGCTCGGCGAGCAACCGCCGCCGCCGGCCGATGACCTGCGTGCCGCGCTGCGCGGCGACTGCCACACCCATTCGGACTGGTCCGACGGCGGTAGCCCGCCGCTTGAGATGGCGGAGGCGGCGCGCGACCTGGGCCACGAGTGGATCGCGTTGACCGACCACTCGCCGCGGCTGACGGTGGCCAGCGGGCTGTCCGCGCAGCGACTACGCGCCCAGCTGGAGCTCATCGGCGAGCTGAACGCCGGACTGGCTCCGTTCCGCATCCTGACAGGGATCGAGGTCGACATCCTCGATGACGGGTCGCTCGACCAGGACCCAGACCTGCTCGGGCAGCTCGATGTCGTGGTCGCTAGCGTCCACTCCAAGCTGCGGATGGCCGCCGGCCCGATGACCGAGCGGATGGTGACCGCGGTGTGCAACCCGCACGTCGACGTGCTGGGTCATTGCACCGGGCGGCTGCTGACCGGCCGTGGCCGGCCGGAATCCGTCTTCGACGCCGCTGCGGTCTTCACCGCTTGCCGCGAGCACGGCGTGGCGGCTGAGATCAACTGCCGGCCGGAGCGCATGGACCCGCCGGACCCGCTACTGCGGCTGGCCGCCGAGACGGGCTGCCTGTTCGCCATCGACACCGACGCGCACGCGCCCGGCCAGCTCGCCTGGCTGGGAAACGGCACCGCGCGGGCGGCGGAGCTCGGCATCCCGCCGGACCGGGTCATCAACACACGCCCCGCGGCCGAGATGCGCCGGTGATTCACGGCATTCCGGACGGCGCTTCGCCCTGGGTGTCGTACTCGTCGTGGCGGCGCCACCACATGCCGGTCTCGTTGCGGCCGAGTGGCGCGCGGTCGAGCCACTGGTACATGCCCCACAGGATGTCGAGCCCGCGCCCGTATGTCGAGTAGGTGTGGTAAACGACGCCGTCCTGGCGCGCGAACGCGCTCATGCCGGGTCCTTCGCGCCGGTAGGTTTCCCAGTCCGTGCCGACGATCGACGTGCTGAAGGCGTCGCGGGAACTCTCTTCGCCGGGCACCGGACGCAGATCCTCATTGCCGAAGTTGTACTTAACGGCGCCCGCCTCCCACTCCTGTTTGGTGTGCGCCACCCCGAAGTCGAAGTTGAAGTCGCCGCCATAGGAGGACGCCCAGGGGAAGCTCCAGCCCATCCGCCGCCTGTACGCCTGCAGCTTGGCGAGCGGCGCCCGTGAGACCGCGCAGAGTGTGACGTCGTGATTGGCGAGGTGAACCGCGGATCCGTTGAAGCCGTCGGCGATCGCCGAGCAGGACGGGCATCCGGCGGTGTAGTCGGGTCCGAACATGAAGTGGTAGACGAGCAGCTGCGAGCGTCCCTGGAACAGATCGGCGAGCGACGCAGTGCCCTCGTCGGTCTCGAAGCGGTACTCCTTGTCGATCCGGACCCAGGGCAGTTCCCTGCGCAGCCGCAACAGCTCATCGCCGCGCCGGGTCAGCTCCTTCTCGGCCTGGAGCAGCTCCAGTCGGGCGGTGAGCCATTCTTCCCGTGTTCCGGTCTTGTGGCTGGTCATCATTGCCTGTCTCCTGTCGTGCTTGTCGCTACATCCTCGTCGTTACATCATTGGCGGCGTGAGTCCGGGAACCTGCGAGGGCGCGATGATGATCACGAGTCCGAGCCCGGCGATCGCCAGCGCCAGCGGCACGTCGACGGCGGCCTTCGCGGGCAGCAGCTTCTGGGCGCAGGTGAGGACGGTGATCACTGCCATCCAGAACAGGCTCATGACGCCCAGAGCCACCAGCATCGCCATCAGCCCGGTGGTCGAGCCGGCACAGCGCAGCCCGTACCCCAGCCCAGAGCCCGCATCCTCGCGGCAGGCCCGGCGGAAGTGCCGCTTGACCGGCGTGAGCTCGTAGACACCCGCCGCGACCACCACCGCGCCCGCGGCCACAGACCCGTGCGGCCGGTCCAGCGCGTACACCGCGATGCCCGCTAGCGCCCAGACCGCAAGGTAAGCGCCCGCGAACAGCGGCGCGGCGTGTACCCGGCCGCGGGCACGCGCGTGCCGCACCACGGCCGGGGCCGCGCCCGGCAGCATCATCGCCGCCATCATCGTGACCCACGCCGCCGCGAAGAACCAGAACGACCCGGGCCGTGTCGCGACCCCCATGTCCATGCCGTCCATCAGCCAGGCCGCGATCACCCAGCATGCGGCGGAGAGCCCGAGCGTCGCAGTCAGCACTGCCGCCGTCTCGGCCGTGCCGGCGCCGGTCACGGCGGCTGGCCGGGACGCTGGGTGAGCGATCTGCACGGTCCGCTCGATCCGATCGGGAAGGCCCATGATTGCCTCCAGTAAATAGCAACCACCCGGTTGCCAAATTATCGCAACCGGTTGGTTGCGTCAACTCGGCGTCGCCGTCCGCTGCGCGAACGCGTGATGGGGCACTGAGCGGGGCAGAACATATGCCGGGTGAGGGGGCGGAGAAATGGGAGAACGGAGATGCCGGAACGCGCACAGGGCACTACGCCCACCTGGCAGCCGCCGGAGGACCCCGGGCAGTTCAGTGGCAGGCTAGATGCCGCGCAGGCGAACAGCCTGCCCGATTCTGCCTTCGCCTTTCCCGGGCTGCGCAAGGAGCCGCTGGTCTCGGCGAGCCACGTGCGCAACGCGCTAGCCCGCTTCGATCAGGTCGAGGACGTCAGCGACGCGGACCGGGCGCTGGCGTTCGCGAACATCCGTGCGGCCGCGTCGTTCTTCGGTGTTCACGTGTCGGAGAATTCCTGGCACGACCTCATGCGCTCCGGCGGAAGGCAGCGGTGAGCGGTGACGGGGACCATTCGGCCACCGGTTCGCCTGTGGACGCAGTGATCGGCAGCGGGCGACCGGTGACGTCAGCTGTCGCCGGCCTGATGCGCAGCGATCCGCGCAGTCCCGGGATCACCCGGATACGCGCTGGCGACGGTTTCCGGTATCGCGACCCGTCGGGCGCCGACGTCACTGACACCCAGACGCTGGCCCGCATCCGGGCCTTGGCTATCCCGCCGGCCTGGACCGGCGTCTGGATCTCGCCCGACCCGGTGGGTCATATTCAGGCAACGGGCGTCGACAGCCGGGGCCGTACCCAGTACCGCTATCACGAGCTCTGGCAGCAGCGACGCGACGCCGAGAAGTTCGAGCACATGCTGCGCTTTGCCGGCGCATTGCCCGCACTGCGCACCGCCACGGTGTCTGACCTGGGCCGCAGGGGCCTGGGCCAGGATCGGGTCGCCGCCAGCGCGGTGCGGCTCATCGATCTCGGCCTCTTCCGCATCGGCGGTGAGCGGTACGCAGAGCTCGATCACCACTACGGCGCGGCGACGCTGGAGAAACGGCATGTCAGCCTGCACCGCGACAGCGTGACGTTCGATTACGTCGGCAAAGAGGGCAAGCGCCGGGCGCTTACTGTCACCGACCACGCGGTCCTGTCCACAGTGCGCGTGCTGGCGCGCAGTGACAACGACCTCGACGCGCTGTTCTGCTGGCAGGCCGACGGCGTCTGGCACCCGCTGCACTCCCACGACGTGAGCGCCTACATCGCCGGGCATGCAGGCGCCCACTTCACCGCGAAGGAGTTCCGGACCTGGAACGCTACCGTGCTGATGGCGCTGCTGCTGGCCAACGCGGGACCCTCCGCGACTCAGCGCCGGGCCAAGAGCGTGATCACTGCCAGCATCCGGGACGTAGCCGACCGGCTTGGGGACACGCCGGCCGTGACCCGTTCCGCATACATCGATCCTCGCCTGATCAGCAGCTACGAGTCAGAATGCGCGTTGCCTTTGGTCCCCGCGCTGCCTCCTGAGCTGCCAGCGAGCGCGGAAGCCGAAACTGCGGTGGCCGCGCTGCTCGCGCCCAAGACCTGAGGCTCCTCGATGGCTTGAATCCAACCGCAACCGAAGGTCAGGGGGAACATGAGCAGCACCGATGCGCGCAGTAACACCTCGACGGAGATGCCCGAAGTGGGGTCCGTCGACATGAAGCTCGAGGTCGTCACGTTGCCCGTCTCCGACGTCGACCGCGCGAAGCGCTTCTACCAGAGCCTGGGATGGCGGATGGACGCCGACATCGTCGTCAGCGACGCCTTCCGGGTGGTCCAGCTAACGCCCCCGCACTCGGCATGCTCGATTTCCTTCGGGAAGGGCGTCACCACGGGTGAGCCGGGCTCGGTCCAGCGCTTGCTGCTGGCCGTCCACGACATCGATGCGGCGCGGGATGACCTCATCAGCCGCGGCGTCGAGGTCAGCGAGGTGTTCCACCTCGCCGGGGGGCGTGTTCCGGGCCCTGACCCGCAAGGTCGCTCCTACCAGACGTATGCCGCGTTCAGCGATCCAGATGGCAACGGGTGGCTCCTCCAGGAGATCAAGACGCGGCTCCCGGGCCGGGAGTGGGCGGACTGACAAATCGGGCGCGGGCCGGGGCTATAACGCGGTTACTACTGGGTAGTCGCGGCCTTCGTGGCGAAGGCATTCGCGTATCTCGTCGTCGGGCTGCGGTTTCCGCTCATCCTCGGCTTTGCCATAGCGGTGGCCGCCGCGGTGCATTTCCTGCCGCCGCTGCCGTCCTCGGGTGGCTTGTCCGACCTGATCCCGGCGGGCTCTCCCGCCGCACATGCGGACGCCGACGCGGCGCGGCTGTTCGGCTACCCGCTCGAGGCGGGCGTTGCCATCGTGCAGCGCGACTCGCATGGCCTGCCGCCGGCTGTCGTAGACAAGACGGCACGCGCCGCCATCGCGTACGACCGACACGCGAGCATCCCGGGCCTGCTCGCTGTGGCCCCGCTGCCAAACGGCGCTGGCATCTCCCCCGCGATCACCGCCTCGCTCACCGGTGAGGCCGGCCTGCTGACCAGAGTCCGCCAGCACACCTCGACCATCGTCACGTACCTGGAGTTCGGCGCCGACGCGACGATGGAACAGCAGGTGTCGGACGCTCGCGCGTACGCCGACCGCTACCTGACGCACGTCGTCGGCGTTACCGGGCCGGTGGCGGCGCAGGACGAGCAGGAGTCGATCATCAGCGGCGACCTTGGCTGGGTGGAACTGCTCACGGTGCTGGCGATCGCGCTAATCGTGGGCGTCAGGCTCCGGTCGGTGGTCGCGCCGCTCGCCGCGCTGGCGTGTGCCGGAACCGCGTACGTGCTCGCGGTCCGGATCGTGGCCTGGGGAGCGCAGCGTGCCGGGATCACGCTGCCGCAGGACGTTGACCCGGTGCTCGTGGTGCTGCTGCTCGGCGTGACCACGGACTACTGCGTGTTCTTCCTGGCCGGGATGCGCTCGCGGCTGGCCGAAGGGGCCGATCGCCTGCAGGCCGTGCGCGACTCGACCGCCGCGTCCGCCCCGATCGTCTTCACCGCCGGGCTGATCGTGGCGGCGGGTACCGGGGCGCTTGCCATCGCCCGCGGTGGCCTGCTGCGCGCCTTCGGCCCCGGGCTGGCGGCGACGGTGCTGATCTCCATGCTGGTGTCGCTGACGTTGATGCCGGCGCTGCTTGCGGTGTTCGGCGGCCTGATGTTCCGGCGGGTCACCCTCGGCAGGCCGCCACTTTCCGAATCGCGGCTCGCGCGCTTCGCCACTTCCAAGCCGGTGGCGCTGCTGGTGATCGCCGGGTGCGTCGCGGGGCTCGGCGGGATGGCCTCGGGTGCCCGCGGGCTGGGGCTGGCGTCCCCGCTGATCGGCGAGATGCCGCCGTCGTCGGACGTGGTCCGCGCCGCGGACGCCGCCGCCGGGTTCGCGCCGGGGATACTCGCGCCAACCGAGGTGCTCGCCATCGGGCCCGGCGCCGGGTCGCAGACCACGGCGGTCAGCCGCCTCGAGGACGCGCTGCGCCGTCAGCCGGGTGTGGCCAGTGTCGTCGGGCCACCGGTCGTCCCGGTCTCCGCGCCCAATCCGATGATCGCCCGGGACGGCGGAGCGGTCCGTTTCGCGCTGGTCTACGACTCCGATCCGCTGAACGCCACCGCGATCGGGCAGGTGCGGGTCCTGATGGCGCGACTGCCCGCGCTGGGGAGCGCGGCGGGCCTGCGCGGCGTCCGGTACGAGGTCGGCGGCCAGACGGCGCTGACCGGCGATGCCATCAACGCGACCGCGTCCGACCTATGGCGCGTCGGGCTGGCGATCATGCTGGTGACTCTCCTGCTCCTGCTGCTGTTCCTGCGCGCCCTGCTTGCCCCCGTCTTCCTGCTGGCTGCCAGCCTGCTCGCGGTGGCCGCCACGCTCGGGCTGACGGTCGCGATCTGCGACGCGGTGTTCGGATCGCCGGACCTGGTGTATTTCGTGCCGTTCGCGGCCGGGGTGCTGCTGGTCTCGCTCGGGTCGGACTACAACGTGTTCCTGGTAGGGCGGATCTGGGAGGAGGCACGGTCACTGCCGGTGCGGGATGCCGTGGCCGTCGCGGCACCGCGCGCCTCGCGCGCGATCACCACCGCGGGAATCGCGCTGGCGGCCAGCTTCGGTCTGCTCGCGGTGATACCGCTGGAGCAGTTCCGGCAGCTGGCGATCATGATGGCCGTCGGGGTCATGCTGGACACGGTCGTCGTCCGGTCGCTTCTGGTGCCGAGCCTGGTGGCGCTGTCCGGCCGGGCCGGGATGTGGCCCGGCCACCAGAGAGTCCGCGAGCCCGCCGAGCCCGCACCCGGACTTGACCAGCTGTACGCGGATTAAGCGGCCTGTCAGGTGCAGGTGATGCTGGCCGGGGCCGTGTTCGTGCCGCTGTAGCTGGCGTTGAACCCGATCGTCACCGAACTGCCCGGCTTGATCGTCCCGTCATACGGGGCATTGGTCACGGTGACCTGCTGACCGGACTGGGTGTAGCTGCCGCCCCACATGCTGGTGATCTGCTGGTTGCCGGGGAACGCCCAGCCCAGGCTCCAGCCGTTGACCGGGCTGTTGCCGGTGTCGGTCACGACGACCTGTCCCTGGAAGCCGCTCGACCAGGAACTTGACACCGAGTATGTCCCCGAGCACGTCGCGGGCGTGGGAGCGGAGCCGTTGATGTCCACAGAGAAAGAGTTGGTGGCCAGTCCGGCGCCGCCCTGCCAGAGCTCGAAGCCGGCCTCGATGTCGATGAGGTACCAGGAGGTCTTCGTGTAACCGCGGCTGACGGCGTCCTGGACCAGCGGGGCGAGGTCGAGGCCGCTGACCGAGGTGGTCCCGGTCGTCATCGTGTAGGAGACCGTGTCGAAGGACCCTTGGGACCCCTCCCAGACGTTGTAGCCGCGGCCGCCGATGCTGACGCTGGTCGCGACCTGTGAACCGAACGGCTGGACCGGGCCGTTGTGGTTGAGCCAGATCATGAGCTCAGTGCCGTTGGGCTGCCCGGTCGTCGTCGGGGTCTGGTTGAACCAGATGTCGTAGGCCACGTCATAGTCGTTGCTGCCGCCAGGCTGGGTGGTGCTCCAGCTCGTGGTGACCTTGCCCGCGGTCAGGCTCGACACCTGGATCGGGGTCGCGGACAGCCCGCCCGACGTGCAGGTACCCCAGTGGCAGCCCTGGTAGATGGACGGGTAGCCGCCGGGCGCCCCGTTGG
>Ga0187814_10000271_pt1 | contig 15928 bp, 13 predicted proteins | sample NC_S_4_FD_132450 | JGI IMG/M metagenome (GOLD analysis project Ga0187814, IMG submission 132450) | Wetland sediment microbial communities from Neuse River Estuary, North Carolina, USA - ASW-S_4 | ecosystem: Environmental > Aquatic > Freshwater > Wetlands > Sediment | place: USA: North Carolina... | reverse complement strand
TCGGTCAACGACGCGGCTCGGCCTCCCCTCCTCGCCGCCCTCCGAAAGGGCGACATAGATCTCGTCCTGGGCACGCAGGCGCTCTTCTCCGACGAGGTCGAGTACAGGAGCCTGCGCCTGGTCGTCGTCGATGAGCAGCACCGCTTCGGCGTCCTGCAGCGGCTCGCGATGGGGCGCAAGGGCTCCCTGCCGGACCTCCTCATGATGACCGCCACGCCCATCCCGCGGACGCTCGCGCTCACCGTCTTCGGCGACCTCGCGGTCTCGACGATCAAGACCATGCCCCCCGGGCGCAAGCCGATCGTCACGCACCTCTCCCGCGTCGAAAACGAGGGCAAGGTCTACGAGTTCGTGCGCGGCATCCTCGCCGCGGGCCGCCAGGCCTACTTCGTCTATCCGCTCATCGGCGAATCCGAGCGGCTCGAGCTGAAGAACGCGGAGGCGATGGCCGAACGTCTTCGCACGGAGACCTACCCCGAGTTCGAGCTGGGGCTCATCCATTCCAGGCTCAAGGACGAGGAAAAGCGGAAGGCGATGGACGATTTCGTCTCGGGGAGGTCACGGATACTGGTCGCGACGAGCGTCGTCGAGGTGGGGGTGGACGTGCCCAACGCCGCGGTCATGGTCATAGAGCACGCCGAGCGCTTCGGACTTGCCGAGCTCCATCAGCTCCGCGGGCGAGTCGGGCGAAGTTCAGCACAGTCCTACTGCTTTCTCATCTACTCCGACGGACTTACCGTGGACGCGAAGGCGCGGCTCAAGGCCATGCTCGCGACTGCCGACGGTTTCGCCCTGGCCGAGGAGGACCTGCGCATACGCGGCCCCGGCGAGCTCGCCGGCACTGCCCAGTCGGGATATCTGCGCCTGAGCATCGCCGATCCGGTCCGCGATGCGCGAATCCTGGAAGAGGCGAGAGCCGAGGCCTTCTCCCTGATCGAGGCCGATCCCGCCCTCTTGGCATCGGAGAACACGGTCCTGCGGGAAGTGCTCGAGCGCGCCAACCCCTTCGCGGAGGCGCCTGCGGGCGAGGGCTGAAGACGCCTCTCTCACTTCCCCTTTTTGACGCTCCGACCCTTGAGCGCGACCGCGGACGACCGCTTCGTCTTCCCCGCCGCGGCGGCGGGTTTGGCTTGTCGCGCCTGGGGCCGCGCGGCGCTTTTCGCCGCTTTTTGCGGCTTCGCTCCGCCCTTTCTGGCGGCTGGGCCCTTCGCTCCGCGCTTCCGTGCGGTTGCAGGAGACGACGCGGGCTTGGCGCGACCGCCGGGGGCGGCCTGCGCTCTGTCCTTCTCGACCTTCTTGAGATCCTCGACGGCCTCTTTGCCCCGCGAGAGCACGGACTCGGCGCGCAGAAGATACTCCACGATCTTTGAGGAGGGCGCGCGCGCGCCGAGAAGGTCCTGCACCTTGCGGAGCTTGCGCCTCATGTATTGGATGGACGGGATCGTCGCCCCGAAGCGCTCGGCGAGCTGCCAGTCCTTCAATTCATAGCGGCCGCCCGAGTCCTTCTTGTTGAGGCCGAGGAACTCGGTCACGAGCGACTCTGTCCAGTCCACGGAGGAGCCGCTCGAATAGTCGTGGGCAGCGAGTCTCCGCCTGGTCCGCTCCGCCGAGCCCTCCATCTTCTTCTTCTTCCAGTATGGATGGCGGTTGCGCGCGCGGAGTATGTCCTCTTTCGAATAACCCGTCGATTCCATCCACATCCGGGCGAGGCGAGCCTTGGCCGCGGGGCTGAGCTTGGCCTTCAGGGATCTGTCGATGTATTCCTCGGGCGTCGTGGACTCGAGGATGGCCGACTCTGACTTGTTCATGGCTCAATGATAATGAGTCCCCGACGCCAATGCAAATTCGTGAGAAAAAACCGCGTTCCCGGACCGCTCTTCAGGAGAGGCGAGCGGCCAGCTCGTCGAGCTGACGCCCTATCGCCGAAGGGAGCCTGTCGCCGAACTTGGCGAAGTAAAGCCGCGCATCGTCGACATCGCAGCGCCACTCCGTCGGATCGACGCGGAACAGTTCGCCCAACGCGTCCGCGCCCAGATTGAGCCCCGACAGGTCGAGCGCGCCGGGGGCGGGTATGGCCCCTATCGCGGTATCGACCGCGGCGCCCTTGCCAAGAGCCGCCGGACCGCTCCCCGTCCCGAGCTCGGCCCGCTCGCAGCGCTCGAAGATCCACTTGAGCACGCGGGAGTTTTCGCCGTAGCCGGGCCAGAGGAAGGCGCCGCCCGATCCCTTCCGGAACCAGTTCACGTAATAGATCTTTGGAAGCCGGGCTCCTCGGCGCTGGCCGATCTCGAGCCAATGCGCGAAATAGTCGCCCATGTTGTAGCCGCAGAAGGGCAGCATGGCGAAGGGGTCCCTGCGGAGCCTGCCGCACTCCCCTGCCGCGGCCGCAGTCGTCTCGCTGGAGACCATCGCCCCCATGAACACGCCGTGCTCCCAGGAGCGGGCCTCGGCGACCAGGGGCACGGTGCTCGCCCGCCTGCCGCCGAAGAGGATGGCGGATATCGGCACTCCCTTGGGGGATTCCCATGCGGGGTCGATCGCGGGGCACTGTTTCGCCGGGCAGGTGAAGCGCGCGTTTGGATGGGCTCCGGGCCGGCCCGAGGCGGGATCGTAGGGCGCTCCGCGCCAGTCCACCGTGCCCTTCGGCGCGGGGCTCCCGATCCCCTCCCACCAAATATCGCCCTCCGGCGTGAGCGCGCAGTTGGTGAATATCGCGTTCCGCGCCAGAGCCCGCATCGCGTTCGGGTTCGAAGAATCACTCGTGCCGGGCGCCACGCCGAAGAAGCCCGCCTCGGGGTTTATCGCGTACAGCCGTCCGTCGCTGCCGAAGCGCATCCAGGCGATGTCGTCGCCGACGGTCTCCACCTTCCAGCCGGGGATCGTGGGGATGAGCATCGCGAGGTTGGTCTTGCCGCAGGCGGAGGGGAAGGCCGCGGCCACGTAGCGCTTCACCCCCTCGGGGTTGGTGATGCCGAGTATGAGCATGTGCTCGGCGAGCCAGCCCTCGTCGCGGGCTATGGCGCTCGCTATCCGCAGGGCGAAGCACTTCTTTCCGAGCAGGGCGTTCCCGCCGTAGCCGGAGCCGTAGGACCAGATCTCCCTCGTCTCGGGGAAGTGGACAATATACTTGCGATCGGGATCACAGGGCCAGGGAACGTCCGCCTCGCCGGGCGCGAGCGGCTTGCCGACCGAGTGCATGCACGGCACGAAAGTGCCCTTGGCGCCGAGTGCCTCCAAGACACTATTCCCCATGCGCGTCATGATGGACATGTTGGCGACGACGTAGGCCGAGTCGGTTATCTCGACGCCGATCACCGAGAGGGGGCCGCCCACGGGGCCCATGGAGAAGAGCACCACGTACATCGTGCGGCCGCGCATGCTGCCCGCGAACAGGCCGCGGAGCGTCTGCCGCATTTCCACGGGATCGATCCAGTTGTTGGTGGGGCCGGCGTCCTCGCACTTTTGGGCGCAAATATACGTGCGATCCTCGACGCGGGCTACGTCGCCCGGATCGGAGAAGGCGAGGAAGGATCCGGGTTTCTTGGAAGAGCTGAGGCGGCGGAAGGTGCCGGAAGCGACGAGACGCTCGCACAGAGTCTCGTATTCCTCGCGCGAACCATCGCAGACATGGACACTGTCGGGGCGGCACAATGTCCGCATCGCCTCGACCCACGAGCGAAGGCCTTCGTTGAGAATATCCTGGGCAGTCAAAAGAACTCTCCTTTTTCGATCCGATGAAGGATCGGCCTTCTACCGGTGTACACCCTAAACCGAAGCTTGGCAAGAGAAACCATTCCGGTCGGCAAGATAGCGTTTCAAATACGCACAACGTCCCCAAAAAACGGACCGCCCTAGCCCCGCCGCCAGGCCATCACGGAGGCCCCCCGCTTCCGGCGCTCGCCGAGGAGGCGCCACCCCGAGGCGCGGCGCTTCTCGAGTCTGGCGATCTCGGTCGGGGGACATATCGCGAGATAGGTCCCGCCCGATTTGACCAGCTGTTCGGCCCGCTTCCAGCACTGCTCTATCCAGTCATATCCCGGCACGATGTCGGGCGCATCAAGGAGGAGGTCCTGGGAAGGGCCCGGAAGCTCGTCCAGGCGAAGCGAATCCACGGCCCGATACGTCGCCCCCCCGACCGCCGCGAGGTTCGCGCCGGTGGCGGCGAGGGAGAGCAGGTCCCGCGACGCCCCGGTGATGACCGAGGTCCCGAGGCGTTTGGCCGTCCACAGGGCGAGGTGCCCGATGCCCGGATTGACGATCAGGGCCGCGCGCACGAGGCTTCCTGCGAGTACACGTTCCGCGAGATCTGCGGCCAGCGCGGTGCCGAAGCTCGGCGTGTCGAACTCCGGAAGGCCCCAAAAACCGCGCGCGGGGTAACCCGCGGCGCCGAGCCTAAAGCGGCCCTCGCGCCGGACATAGGCGCGCATGTCGATTCCGTCGAGATCGAGCCTGGTGTCTGCGCCTGCTCCGACGCCGCTTCGGGCGCCGGGCGGCGGCGCGTCCGCTCTTCCGGAATCGGTCGCGCCGCAGGAGGCGGCGCCTCCGGCGGAGGTCGCGCGCTCGCAGACGAAGACCTTGTGCATCGAGCCTCGGGCGGTCGCCACGACCGCGAGTCCCGCTTTCTCGATCCAGAGCGACGCGGCGTCGGCGAGCGGGTGAACGATAACCACCGCGAGCCGTCCCCCGGGTGCGAGAAGGCCCGGGGTAGCCCCGGCAGAACCCGCCCGCAGAAAGAAGGCTTCGAGCACGGGGCCCCCCGCCTTCGCGGGGAGGTTGGAGATCACGTAATCGTAGGGGCCGCCTTCCCGGCCATCCGCGAGCAGGCCCAGGCCGACCTGGGGGGCCCTGTAGGCCGGGCGGCGCTCCCCCGTCTCCGGGTCGACCCACGCGGGGCTGTCCCGAAGCTTGTTGATGAGCCGGTTGCGGTCCGAGAAGGCCGCCGCGAGGCTGTCGCGGTCGCGAAGGGTGACCTCGGCCTCGGGAAAGGCCTTTGCGACGGCCAGGCCGAGAATCCCCGTCCCGCAGCCCGCGTCGAGAACCCTGCGCGCCGCCGCGAGGACGGGATCGCGCGCTATGGTCTTGAGCAGCAGCCGCGTTCCCGCATCGACATCGAAGGAGGAGAAGAGCGCGTGGGAAAGGTCGAAGCGGAGCTCGGCGCCGTTGAATTTGAGGGGAATTCTCTTGTTGACGAGGGGCTCGAGCTCAATCACGGTTTTGCGCTACACGTTCACGCGCGCGAGGAGGCCAGTTTCGGTGGTGACGGGCCCTGCGGCCCCGGAGATCGTGTCGACTCTCATGTAGCTTTCGCCGCCGCGAATCATGTCCCTCAGTATCATATTTTCCCCCGCACTTTGTCCAGCGACGGACTGGGCTTGGCACGGCCTGTCCGGCTCGTCGGCGCCCCGTCAGCCCGAAGAGCCGCGCACTCGGTTGCGGCCGGCGTTCTTCGCGTCGTAGAGGGCGCGATCTGCCCGTCGCACGATGTCCGAGTTTTCACTGCCGCGCGCCGGACAGCGCGTCCAGCCGAGGCTCGCCGTGACCGCCACGGCCTCGCCCGCCTCGATAAAGGACGCGCTCTCGACGAGGGTGCGGACCCGCTCGCAGAAAGAGACGACCTCTTCTTCAGACGCGGCATCCAGAATGATCGCGAACTCCTCGCCTCCATATCGGGCCACGATGTCGCCTCCACGCACGGTATCTACCAGGATTTCTGCGATTCCGCGCAGGACCTCGTCGCCCGCGAGGTGGCCGTATCTATCGTTGATCTGCTTGAAGTGGTCGATGTCCAGCATGACGAGGCTGACGAGCTCGTCGGCGCGGCGGCGCCGCCTGATTTCGAGGTCGAGAAACTCCTCGAACCTGCCGTGGTTGTACAGCTTTGTAAGACTGTCGCGGCTGGCGCTCTCCCTGAGGTGCTCCTCCCGCTCGCGGACGGACCCGGCCATGGAGTTGAAGAGTTCGGCCAACTGATCCAGCTCCGTACCCGTTTTGACGCGAATGGGCGCGCTCGCTTGCCCCAGACGGAGGGCCTCGGCCCCCTCGAGGAGGGCGCTGATGGGCTCAATGATGATCGCGCTGAGGATATACGAGAGAATGACGAGCAGCGCCAGCATCACGACCGCGAGTGTCGCGGTGAAACCGAAGAGCGCGGCCACAGGCCTCAGCGCGAGAGCTCTCGAAAGCTCCACTGCAAGCCCGAGGTTCAGGCTGTCGAGCCATTGGTAGGCGCCGATCACCCGGGTACCGTCCGCCTTTCGGTACTCTGAGACACCCTCCCCTGCTTTCAAAAGCGAAGCGGGGAGCCCCTTCTCTTCGGCAGCAGCGCCCGCGCCGGAGGCGGCGAACACCGACCTTCCCTCCTTGTCGACGAAAAAGGCGCGCCCGAGGTTTTCAAGGCTCGAGGATTCCAGGATGCGGGACAGCTCGACGATCGGCACATAGGCGACGACGGCCCCGTGGTCGCCGCCGACGATCCGCAGGGGGGCGGCGATGGCGATGTCCTCCTCCCCCGAGACGAGGCCTTTGAATATGGGGCTCGTGTAATTGTGTCCGGCGATCGCGGCTCGCGCGTAGTCCCTGTCGCCTATAGCGCGGCCGACATAGGCCGGTCCCGAAGAGCTGGCGACGACCATGCCACGCGAATCGATGACTATGACGCTGCGTATGCCGGTCGCGACCTCCATGAAGGCGCTCAGCCGCTGCTCGGCGACGGGGCGCTGCAGGGCGGCAGCCCCCTCGTCGGCGAGCTCGACCTCCAGATACTGGACGTCGCTGCGCCGTTCCCCCAGCCAGCCGAGCAGTCGCTGCGATATCTGGTCGCGGTAGGCCGCCGAGACTTCCATCTGCCTGTCGATGATCGCGCGCGATGTGCGCAGGAGAAGCGCAAGTCCGATCGATCCGAAAAACAGGAGCGTGAGGCCGAAGAACGAGAGAAACTGGCGGCGAAATATCCTCGATCGAAACAGCGAGCGCATGGTTAGCCTCCCGTTGTGTCCATGGAACTCCTGGAAGAGGTCAAGAGCAGGAGCTCATCGAGGGACTGGCGTCCGGCCAGGGCCATCGCAAGGCGACCGGAATGGGCGCGCGCGGCTGGGATAGAAAGAAGGCTCGAGCCGAGTACCCTCGATCGAGCCCCCAACATCGAAACCGCCCTTAGGCAGGAGTCTGGGTCGCGGCGTTTTCCCGCTCGGCCGCGATCGCGTCCATTTCCTCGGCGTTGAATATGCGATCGATGTCCAGAATGATGATGAAGCTGTCTTCCTTCTTGCCCACTCCCTTGATGAACTCGGCCGAGAGGCGCGTGCCGAAACGGGGCGCCTTCTCGATCGACGCTTCGTCGATCTCCACGACCTCGTGGACCGCGTCGGCTATGGCGCCGACCACGACGGGGCCGTCCTGGCTCATGACCTCCATGACGATGATGCTCGTGTCTCTCGTTACGGAAGCCTCGGCCAGGCCGAACTTGAGCCGCAGATCGATGACGGGGACGCCAGAGCCGCGAAGGTTTATGATGCCCTTCATAAACTCGGCCGTCCGCGGGAGCTTCGTTATCTTGGTGTGCTCGAGAACTTCTCGTACCTTGTCCACTCCGATGGCATAGTGCTCATCGTCGATCGTAAAGGTGAGGTACTGATTCGCTTTCGCCGTTTCCATGTTTCGTCCCCCTCCGCGGTCAATTGTAGGGGCGCCGGCGGCCCGCGTCAAAGGGTCATTTCGCGGCGCGCGCCGCCAGCGAGGCGTTCCTCCGGAGCGCCGAGGGAGGTATCCAGCCCCGGCCGAGGGCGCTCCCGGCCAGACGCCCCCGGATCTCCTCGTCCGAACTCGCCGCGAGCCAGGAGACCGGCAGCCCGCTTCCGAGCCTGCCGAGCTCCGTCGCGAAGGCCGCCGTCGGTTTGAAGGCGGGACAGGCCTCGAGGCAGGCGTCGCAGCCGTACAGCCTCTGCCCCCAGGCGGCCTCGATGTCGGGCGGGAGCCGGCCCTCGACCGTCGACCAGTGCTGGAGACAGCGCTGCCGCTCGAAGCCGCCCTCGGGCGATAGGGCCCCGGTAGGGCAGGCCTCGGCGCAGGCCCTGCAGGAGCCGCAGCTCGCCCCGGGCTCATGAGAGACTGGCTCCGAAGCCTCCGGTGAAGGGTCGAAGGGGAGGAGGAGGAGGCCGAGGACGGAGCCCGGCCCCGCGCCCTCGACCATGAGGAGACTGTTTCGCCCGATCCGCCCCAGCCCCGCGAGCAGGGCGAGGCGCTTCTCGGGCAGACGAGAATTGACGAAATAGCGCCAGGTGCGGGAGGGCCCCTGCGCCGCGCCGGCCGCGGCGAGGTCTGCGCGGGCGGCCGCGGCGGCCCCTTTGAGCCGCGCCGCCAGTTCGCCGTACCAGTTCGCCCTCGCGAAATGGGCGATGCCCGCTCGCGGGCCGGACCAGTCGCGAGCCCAGGCGGGCTCTTCGGCCGGGCCCTCGCCGTAGGGCAGCGCCGCGACTACGGCGCCGCGCGCCTCGTCGATCCCGCATTTGGCCCTCGTGTCCGGGGAAAGGGCGGCAGTCGCCTCGGCCAGCGCGGCCCCGCCCACGTAGCCGCGCAGCGGCAGGCCGACGAGGTCGAGCGCGGCATCGAGGATGAGGCGGAGGCGATCGGAATCCACGTCAGCGCGCCGAGGCCGCTTCCCGTCTGGCCTTCTCGATCTTCTGCATTTTCCGGTAGTACTCGGTCTGTTTTTCGACCTCGGAGACGTCGTAGATCATGAGCTTGTTGTCGGCCAGGCGAATCTTTCCGTTCTCGAGAAGCTTGTGGATGACCAGGCTGCCCTCGTTCGTCGGAAGTCCCACCATGCCGACGAGCTCCTTGGGGCCGAAGTCGAAGGTGTAGGAGGCGCCGGCGCGGAGGGGCACGCGATTCTTCTCGAGCTGGATGAGGAGGGCGTCGTACATGCGGCCCAGGGGGTCGGAGAGAAGGGTGTTGGCGAGCTGTTTGTAGATGAACCAGATCCGTTCGGACAGAAGGGTGGTGAGCCTCGTGACGATCTGGGGCTGGGTCTGCACCATGCGCTCGAAGTTGGCCTTGTTGACCGCGAGAAGATACGCGTCCTCGAAGGCCACGGCGTTCGCCGATCGCGGCTTGTTTTCGAGAAGAGCCATCTCGCCGAAGATGTCCGCCGATTTGAGGACGGCGAGCAGCACCTCGTTGTTGTCGACGATCTTGGTAATCTTCACCGAGCCTTTCTGGATGATGTAGAGCTCGGAGCCGGGCATGCCCTCGGAGAAGACCATCGTGTCTTTCGGGTAGAAGCGGTTGAACTCCTCGGTCGATCCGTCGAGATAGACCGCTTTGGAATAAGGCTTTATCTTGGTCAACCGCTCCTTGGCGACATCGACGTGCTGGCCGTTCGGGCAGTGCTTGAGATACTGGTAGTACGCGTAGAAGGCCTGGTTGTACTGGTTTTGACGCACGTAGTACTCGGCCACGCGAAAGAGATGCGAGGGGTCGGCGTCGGCAGTGTTCTTGAGCGTGAGCCGCGTCAGGGCCTCGTCGAGGTAGCGCATGCGCTTGGAGAAGGCCATGATGATCTTCATGGCCACGGGCGTGTTCTTTTCGATGAGCAGCCCGTACTGATCGCGGTGGACGGAGATGAGGGTACAGTCGGTCATGGCCTGGGCGGTCTCGATGTGGCTGTGGTTGGACATTGTGGAGACGACGCCGAAGAAGTCGCCGGGCCCCAAGACGTTGCCGCCCTCTTCCTCCACGACCTCGACCTCTTTTGCTATCCTAACCTTGCCCGAACGGATGATGTAGAAGCGATCCGCGCTCTGTTTGCCCTCGACGATGATATACGAGTCTTTCTTGAAGTTGACGAACGTGAGCTGGAGCGGACTATCCATCCTGTTTCCTGACCCGTACCTCGGCAGCCGACTTGGGATAAGTATAGATTCGGCATTTGCGCGATGTCAATTGAACGCGCGGGACCCTGAAAATTCCAAACGAGACGGATCTGCCCCTGGAGGAGGGCTCGTCAAACGCGGATGAACCACGGAGACACAGGGGCGCGGGCTCGCCCGGAGTGGAAGACGAAGCGACAAACCGGCGCGCCGAGGCGATCGCCGACGCCGTATTTCGTTACCATGGAATAGGTCATTCCTTCGAAGAACCATTCATTCCACCTGTCCGCTCCCCGGCGCTTCTGCGCCTCCGTGGCCGCGGTGGCTCAGGGCAGCGGGAACCTGGCCGTGAGGCGGAGCACGCGCTGCTTCACGCTTGCGACGACCTTCGCGTCGCCCTTGGCCTTGAGAACCTCCATGATGTACCCGGCGATTTCGCCCATCTCAGCCGTGCCCATGCCGCGCGTCGTTATCGCGGGCGTTCCGACGCGAATGCCGGACGTCACGAAGGGGCTCTTGGTGTCGAAGGGGATGCCGTTCTTGTTCACCGTGATGTTGGCCTCGTCCAGCCACTTCTCGGCCTCCTTGCCGGTGATGCCGAGAGGGGTGAGGTCGACGAGCATGAGGTGATTGTCGGTTCCCCCGGACACGATGCGCGCTCCGCCGGATGCCAGGGAGGCGGCCATGGCCTTGGCGTTGTCCAGCACGCGCTGCATGTAGACCTTGAATCCGGGCTCGAGCGCCTCTTTGAGGGCGACGGCCTTGCCGGCGATGACGTGCATGAGGGGGCCGCCCTGGATGCCGGGCATGATCGTGCTGTCGACGATCTCGGACCAGAGCCTCGGCCTCTCGCCCTTGGGAGCCATGATACCCTGATCGTTCTCGCCGTCCTTGCCGACGAAGATCATGCCGCCGCGCGGGCCGCGAAGAGTCTTGTGGGTGGTTGTAGTGGTGAAGTGCGCGAGCTTGATCGGGCTCGGGTGCAGACCAGTGGCGACGAGCCCCGCAATGTGGGCCATATCGACCATGAAGTAGGCTCCCACCTCGTCCGCGATCGCGCGGAAGCGCTGGAAGTCCAGGATGCGGCCGTAGGCGGAGGCGCCGGCGACTATGAGCCGCGGCTTCGCCTCGCGGGCGAGGCGGGCGACTTCGTCGTAATCGATCTGCTCGCTATCCTTGTTGACTCCGTAGCGGACCACCTTGTACATCTTGCCCGAGAAGCTCACGGGGGCGCCGTGCGTGAGATGCCCGCCGTGGGCGAGGTCCATGCCCATGATGGTGTCGCCGGGCTTGAGGGCCGCGAAATAGACGCCCATGTTCGCCTGGGAGCCGGAGTGGGGCTGAACGTTGGCGTGGTCCGCGCCAAAAAGAGCCTTCGCGCGGTCGCGGGCCAGATTCTCGGCCATGTCGACGAACTCGCAGCCGCCGTAATACCGCTTGCCCGGATAGCCTTCCGCGTACTTGTTGGTGAGCACGGAGCCCACGGCCTCCATGACCGCGCGCGAGGTGTAGTTCTCGCTCGCTATGAGCTCGAGCTTTTCCCGCTGGCGGGTGGCCTCGAGCTCCATCGCCTGAAAGAGCTCCGGATCTTGCTTCTGGATGTGCGACATGGTTCCTCCTTTATTGAGCAGCGCCGCGGCGCGTTCCCGCGAACAAAACGCGAGCGATTGTATGCCAGATCGAAAGCAAGCTGCGAGTTTGTCGTCGGTCAGCTAATATATCACTGATATTTCAAATGGCGCAAGCTTAGCCTTCCAAGGTTCGTCGCAAATCTTTCGGCGCTCCGCCCGGAATACGCGTGGTTCATCGGGCGGCGGCGGGGCCAAAACGCTTATTGGGGCCCTCAATAGAGGCCGGTCACCTCGATATCGCCCCAATACGAAGAATACGCATCTATGGCGCCCGAGGCCTCCTCGTAGAAGCTCTGGAAGGACCAGCGCCGCTCCTTGGCGCTGCGACGGCCGTCGGGAGCCATGGGCGCCAAGACGGAGAAGCCCCGGGTAAAGGCGAGGTGGCCGTTGTCCACGCCGCCGAAGTACCGAGAGCGATCGTCCCACGCGACGCTCACGCCGCCCGGGGAGGCCCCGGTTGCGAGAACGGGGTCGAGTGGAACCCATCCGAGCCCGTACAGATAGACTTCCAGCCAGTAGTGCCGCACTGCGCGACGATTGAGGTCGACGAGATAGCCCGCGATCGGGCGCGAAGGGACGCCCGCGGCGCGAAGGAGCGCGCAGGCCAGAAGCGCATAGGAATAGGAATCCGCGCTTTTGTCGCCGAGGGCGTCCTGCACGTGGGCCCTCTCTCTGCGAGCCGACCAGGAGACGTTCTTCCCGAGCCAGTCCCAGACGAGCTTCGTCTCGCGCCAGGGATTGCGCTCCGCGCCGACGATTTTCTTGGCCAGAGCCTGGATCTGCGGGGCGTTGGAGGGGACGACCTCGTCAGGCGCCGTATAGCTCGCCATGAGCGCGGGAGGATTCTGCGGCTTCAGAACGATCTTATCGGGGTTCACCTGTGTTTCGACGCTGTCGACTGTGACGAGAAAGGATTGCGCGATGGACAGGTCTTTTCCGCTCTGCACGTCCTTGAACCTGAAAAGGGCTGTGTCGTGGTAGTCCGGGACGAGGGGCGAGGGGTCCTGAGACAGAACTTTGACGAGGCGCTGCGAGGCGCATTCCGAGGGCAGGGGGGTCCACAGGAAGAGCTCATTGGGGCCTGAGGCTTTGACCTTGGTGATGCTGACGCTCTGCGTGATCGAGTAGCTGCGCGGATCGCCATAAGACTTGATGCCGGGTACGTCCGTCACCTTGAAGAACACCCCGTTGCTGCGCCCTTTTGAGGTGTTGACCGCGATCGCCCCGGAAACGGCCCCGTCGGGAATGCGAATTCTGACCTCCTTGTCAGACCAAAACTCCATGCCCAGGTCCGCTTCCGCCCCCTCCACCGTCGTCGGGACTGACTGCGCGAGCTGCGCGTTCATCCCGCCCGCGAGGGCCCAGGGGAAGGCGACCGTTCCTCCTTCCCTGTTCTCTCCGAAATCGAGCCCGGAGATGACGAGGAGGGAGCCGATCGGCCCGGACTCCGCCGAGACCGATGCGATGTAGGGTCCGGAGCGGCTTGCCAGCTCGCCCGAGGCCGCCAGGGGCAGCCGCGCCCTGTTCATGAAGAGTCGAGGATTGGAGCGCCCGTGCCGCGTGATCACGTGTACGAGACCCGAGTCCACCGCGGCGGGCAAGCTCACCCGTATTTCGGTGTCGCTCCAGGAGAGGTATGAGGAGGCAGTGGGCGAAACGCCATCGACTTCGACGCGGGATTCGCCCCGGGTGGCGCCGAAGTTCCGGCCGACGAGGCGCACGACGGCGCCGGGATCGCCTATCGCGGGCTCGAGGCGCTCGAGCGAGGGGCGGAGTAGGAGATTGTCCAGGAAGACCAGGCCGGCCGCGACAGCGCCAACGGCCAGAGCGATGAGGATTCCGCGCCGCGCGAAACGCGCCACCCTGCGACGCCGGGGAGGAGCGGCGGCCCGCGTCGCCTGGATGTCGGACGAGCGCGGGAGGTCGAAGCTCATTTCGAGCGCTTCTCTGTCCCCGTCGTCGTCGCCGGAGACGATGAGCTCGAATCGGCGCCCTTGTCGACGGCTATCGCGACCCGCAGGGAAGGCTTGCCGTTGGGGGCGGTGCCGAGAGGATAGAAGAAGATGGTCTCGCCGTAGCCGACGTCGACCTTGTCGATGCTGGTGCGGAAGGAGAGGCCGCCCGAGTCGTTCCGCACCCAGACCTGTCCCTGCACGACGAGCGTAACATGCCCCTCGTCCCGATCGAAAGGCGTGACCTGAACGAGAATGACGACGTTGGACGCCACCAGCTTGACGCCCACCGGCGTTCCCGGAACCGTGACGCCGGTGCTCGCCTGGTGCCAGGAGACTCCGTCCGCGGCGGGCGCGGAAGCGCCCTTCGATGCGTCGGGCGAGATGACGAAGGCCTCGATGTGAATCGAGAGCGCACGACCCTTCAGCGCATCGGGAAGATCCTGCGCCCGCGCGTCTGAGGGTATCGTCAACGCGAGGCTCGCGACGGCGAACCACGCGATGACGCGAAGAGACATCACCGTGCGCCGTCCTTCTGCGTCGAGTCAGGCGGGCCCGCGACCTGGAGAACGGGTGCGCCCAGTCGTTCGAAGCTTGAGCCGGTCGGAAGCCTGATGGTCACCGTAACCTCGCCATTTTTCGAGTCGAGGTAGCGGAGGAGCTCGTCCATGTTCGCGCTTTGGGCAGCGGCGGGAGGCAGCTCCGCCGCGGCTGTCGCGGTAGCCTGGATGGCGCTCTCCGACGGCGCGGCGGCCAGTGCAGGCGCGGGAGCGCCGCGGCCTGGCGAGGACAGTCCGAGGACGGACAAAACGAGGAGCGCCACGACGATGATCGCTGCTGCGGCCGCCGCGGGCAGGGGAAGAGCCACCCTGCGCCGCCAGACCTCGGGGCCCCGGAAACGGGAGACGCCGGGCTCGCGGCCGCCAGGCCCTCGGCCTGCGGGTTCGAGGCCGGCGAGTTCCTCATCCAGCCGCTCTCCGAGGCGACCGAGTACCGCGGACTCGTCCAGCCCCTCGGAAGCGAAATCCGCCGTCTTGATCCGGCGGGAAAGCTCGCGGTATTTCTCCGCGGCCTTCGCGCATGAATCGCAGGAGGCGAGGTGACGAGCGAGCCGCTCGTTCCAGGGTTCCGGCACTTCTCCGTCGACATAGGCGGAGAGCAGTTCACGGTCAGGACACATGTGTCGAATCCTCCCCGAGCTTTTCGAGCAGCGCTTCCCGCGCGCGGAAGGCCCGAACCTTGACATTGCCCTCGCTGATTCCGAGGACTCTGCCTATCTCCTTGTAGTTCAATCCGCCGTATTCCTTGAGCACGAGGACCGCCTTGAGCTTGTCCGGCAGCTCCTCGAGACCGCGACGGAGCTCCTCCGCGGACTCCTTCTTGAGCAGAGTCTCGTCCGCGGCTCCCGATTGTTCCCGCTCGCCGTGCCACCACCGCTCGTAGGCCCTGACCTCCCTGCCCTTGCGTTTCGCGAAATTGAGGGCTCCGTTTTTTACCACGCGGATGAGCCAGAACTTCGCGTCGTCCATCGTCGGAAATGGAATTGCCTTCTCGATCAGACGGGCAAAGGCGTCCTGCACGACATCCTCCGCGGATTCAGAGCTTCCTGTTATGCGAAAAGCCACGCGGACGAGGATCGGCGCGACCGCGCTGTACAGTCGCCTTATGTCCTCCGCTCCGGGAGGTCCGCTCTTGGAAAACAATGCCGCTGCCCTCGGGTTACGCCGTGCGGCGCACGGCCGACCCGGACCGCGCGCCGCTGAGATATGCGAAACCGGACACGAAGGCCCTGCTCACGCGCGCCTCCATGTGGTACCCGTGGGACCGTCTTCCAGCGCGATGCCGCGCGCCTTGAGCTCCGCCCTGATGGCGTCGGCCCGCGCGTAGTCCTTGGCCTTCTTGGCCTCGGCCCTCTCCTGCACCAGGCGCGCGATCTCCGCGGAGAAGGACGCGTCGATATCTGGGCCGGCGCCGCGTTCCAGCGCCTGGAGGCCGAGGCCGAGCACGCGATCCATGTCGTAGGCGGCCGCGAGCGCCTCCGCGGCCCCGACCAGAGGATCGCGGAGGAGACCCCAGAGCTCGGCGAGGGCGCGCGGCGTGGCGAGGTCCTGAGCAAGGTGGCCCGCGAAGGCGTCGAGGTAGCCGCGAGCGGCTCCCCCGAGCGCCGAGACCGCGGGCAGCGGCTCAGAGCCCATCTTGTCCTTGAGGGAGAGGATGCGCTCGCACAGGGAGCGCCGCGCGGCCCTGGCGGAATCCATACTTTCGTTTGAAAACTGCAGCTGCGAGCGGTAGTGCGCGCCGAGGAGGAAGTAGCGGTAATCCAGGGCTTCGTAGCCTGAGTCGATGAGGCTCTGGAGCGTCAGGAAGCCTCCAGAAGACTTGGACATCTTGCCGTTGGCCATCACGAGATACTCGTTGTGGAGCCAGTAGTTCACCCATTTCCTGCCCGTCGCGGCCTCGGACTGCGCGATCTCGTTCG
>Ga0187814_10000270_pt1 | contig 15940 bp, 15 predicted proteins | sample NC_S_4_FD_132450 | JGI IMG/M metagenome (GOLD analysis project Ga0187814, IMG submission 132450) | Wetland sediment microbial communities from Neuse River Estuary, North Carolina, USA - ASW-S_4 | ecosystem: Environmental > Aquatic > Freshwater > Wetlands > Sediment | place: USA: North Carolina... | reverse complement strand
GCTGCTGTACATCGCCGGACACGAGACGACGGTCAACCTCATCGCGGGCGGGACCCTCGCGCTGCTGCGCCATCCGGCCCAGCTCGCGCTGCTGCGGGACGATCCCGCCCTGATCGCCAACGCCGTGGAGGAACTGCTCCGTTACGACAGCCCGGTACAGGCGAGCAGGCGGATCACCCTGGAACCGGTCAGCATCTCCGGCGTCACCATCCCTGCCGGGGCCTTCGTCATGGCCAGCCTGGGCTCGGCCAACCGGGACGAAGGTTTCTGGGGGCCCGACGCCGCCGAACTCAGGCTCGGCCGGGAGAACGCACGCCAGCACGTCTCGTTCGGCGCCGGACCGCATCACTGCCTGGGCGCGTCGCTGGCCAGGCTAGAGGCCGCGATCGCCCTCGGGCGGCTGACCGCCCGGTTTCCCGGGCTCGCCCTCGACGGCCAGGTCGCCTGGAACGGCCGGATCAACCTGCGCGGACCCGCGCACCTGCCGGTGTCGCTGGGCACGTAGCTCGAGCCACTGATCCCGGCCGGGTCCGCGGACCGGCTCTTACCAGGCGACCGGAAACGCGGCCAGACCTCGCATCATGATCCCGGCCTGCCAGGTCAGCTTGTTCTCCGGCACGGCGATATGGAGCCCGGGGAGCCGGGACAAGATCGTGCCTAGCGCCACCTGGAGTTCCATCCGCGCCAGCTGGGCGCCCAGGCAGTAGTGGGGCCCGTAGCCGAAGGCGACGTGCGGGTTCGGGTCGCGAGTGAAGTCGAGTTCCCCCGCGCTCGGAAAGACTCGCTCGTCACGGTTGGCCGAGCTTCGGGAGCACAGCACCGGCTCGCCGGCCCGTACCACCACCGCGCCCAGCTTAACGTCGGCCGTGGCTATCCGGGGGTTGACGGCGCTGCCGAACACGATGAACCGCAACATTTCCTCGACCGCGTCCGGCAACAGCTCCGGCCGGGCCTTGAGCTGGCGGAGCTGCTTGTCGTGGCCGAGCAGCGTGTACACCATGTTGGTGATCTGGTGCGCTGTGGTCTCGTAGCCGCCGACCAGCAGCGCCATGCCCAGGAAGAGCAGTTCGGTTTCGGTCAGCCGGTCGTCGTTATCGCGGGCCCGGACGAGCCAGGTGAGCAGGTCATCGCCGGGCTGCGCGCGACGCTGCGCGAACAGGCTGGCGAGATAGCCAGCCAGGTGCAGGTAGGTGTCCTGCGCCTGTTCCGGGGTGGACGTGGCCGTCGAGACGATCGCGTCGGTCCAGCCGCGGAAGGCGTGCCGGTCGGCGGCGGGGATGCCGAGCAGCTCGCAGATGATGATCGCGGGGAAGGCGAACGAGAAGCTCTCCACCAGGTCGGCGGGCGGGCCGGAGGCGACCATGTCGTCGATTAGGCCCGAGGCGATCTGCTGCGCGCGAGGACGCAGCCGCTCGACCCGGTGGGCGGTGAACGCCCGGCCGGCCAGATGGCGGATCCGGGTGTGCGCCGGCGGATCCATGCTCATCACGCTCTCGGCGACCTGGCCGAACTCGACCGCGCACTCGCGGGGATTGTCCCGGCCGATGGTGGCGGCGCGGCTGAACCGCGCATCCCCGAACACCGACTTGGTGAGGTGATAACCGGTCACCAGCCAGGCCGGCGGCCCGTAGGGCAGTTGCACCCGGCAGACCGGATCGGTGCGGCGCAACTCGGCGTACTGCGGGTCGGGGTCCAGCCGGTTCCGGCTGAACGGGTAACGCCGGGGCGTCCGGCTGGTGATGTCCATGTCGTACGCCACTTCGGTACCTCACCGCCAACTTCCGGCATGACCTCGGCCCTGCCGATTGTAAGCCGCTGCGGGCCATGGTGACCGGGCCGGCGCGGCTCGGGTCCGCCGCGGCGGGTTGGGCCGGCCGTCGCGGACGGATGGGCGGTGCTGGGCTGTCCCGCTCGTAGATATCTCAGCCCGCGTTCAGGGCTTGCTACGTTCTCGCTCGTGGGATGACAGTGGGTTTGCCGGGGGTGAGGATGCGAGCTGTTTCGTCGGAAGTGCGGGGCCGAGGGCGGTCGCGCATTCGAACTGCACGAGAAATCGGCGCGATGGAGGGCGCGGTGACGCGGAAGGCTCCGGTGGCCGAGGTCAGAGACGCTGAGGTCACGATTATCGGTGGCGGGGCTGTCGGGTGCGCCGTGGCGTATGTCCTGGCCCGGGCGGGCTACCGGGACATCCAGGTCCTGGAGCAGGGTGAGCTCGCTGGCGCGACCTCGGGGCAGGCCGCCGGATTGGTCGGGCAGGTCCGCGCCAGCAAAGAGCGGTGCCGGCTTGCGATGGCTTCGGTAGCGGAGTACTCGCGGATCGAACAGGAGACCGGCTACACCGCGGACTGGCGCCAGACAGGCAGTGTGCGAATAGCGATGACCGCCCGGCGCGCCTCTGAGTTCCAGGTGCTGGCCGAGGTGGCGCGGTCAGCTGGGCTTGAGGTTGAGTTCCTCACCGCTGCCCGCCTGGCGGGGCTGTGCCCGATGCTGGACACCACCGGGGTGGCGGCGGCGCTGTGGTGCCCTACCGACGGCTACCTCCAGCCCAACAGCCTGGTAATGGCGTACGCTCGTGCCGCCCGTGACCGGGGAGTCACCTTCGCCACGCACACGACCGTTACCGGACTGGGGATCACCGGCGGCAATGTCGACGGCATCGTGGCCGGCGGGCGCCGCGTCGCGACCGACATGGTGATCAACGCGGCCGGGCCATGGGCCGGCGCCGTGGCTTCGCTGGCCGGCCTGCAGCTGCCGATCGTGCCCGTGCGTCACGAGTACTTCGTCACCCAGGCCGTCGCGGGCTGGCACGCCGGCATGCCGGTTCTGCGCATCCCCGACATCCGCCTGTACGCCCGGGCCGAGGGCCACGGAATCTTGTGCGGAGGCTGGGAGCCGGACGGGCTGAGCCTCGACCCGCGCGAGGTGACCATCGGGCAGCCGCTTGCCGTGTCACCGGACTGGGACGTCCTGTCCGGTTTCGCCCGCGACCTCGCCCGGTTCGCGCCCGCGGTCACCGAGACCGGGATCCGCGAGGTCTTCCGCGGGTTCCCGGCGTTCTCGCCGGACGGCCGCTTCATCGTCGGGCCGGTGCCCGCCCTGCGCGGCTTCGTGATGGCCGCGGCCTGTAACGCCCACGGCGTCTCCGGGTCAGCTGGCCTCGCCGAGCACGTCCTGGAGAGCCTGCAACCAGACCCATCCCCCTACGTCCAGTCCCTTAGCCCCACGCGGTACCACCCACCCACCTGGGACTGGAACACCGCCCGGGCTCAAGCCGAGCGGATCTACGAGAATTACTACAGCATGCCCCCCCAGCTCGCGCGGTGTGACCCGCGACAAGGATCGTAAGCCAGCCGCCCTGGCCGGCCGGGCCATCAGGTTTGCCGCTGACCTTTGGATGGACAGTTTCTGCGGCGGCCGGGATGTCAGGGGTGCTTGACGTACTCGGTGAACTCGGTCCATGCTCGCGGGCTTACATCGATCACCGGCCCGTCAGGGTCCGTGGAGTCCCGGACGGCGACCACTCCCTGGCCGGTCCCGACTTCAACGCAGTTGCCGTTCGCGAAGCTGTAGGTGGACTTCCGCCAGTTCACCTTCATCATGTCACTGACGGTATCAGGTCAGTTACGATCAGGGAATGGCGGTGGCAGGGTCGACGCGATCTGTGACGAATTCGTTACAATGGGTGGCGTGACAGGCTGAGGCGGGCCTACGTATGGAACTCGCTGTCCCATCCGCCGCGCTCGCCACGATTCAGCCCGCGTTCGCCGACCCTGAACGGCTCGCGCTCGGTTCCTGGCCGGTTCCTGGGGTGTTACACGCCGCCTAGCCGCGTGTCCTGGGCTGCCCACTCGCGCTGGCGGAGCACGAACTTCTGGGTCTTGCCGGTCGATGTCTTCGGCAGCGGCCCGAACTCGATCGAATCCGGGCACTTGTAGTGCGCGAGGCGCGCCCGGCAGAACGCGATGATCTCCTCCGCGGTCGCCGCAGCGCCCTCCTTGAGCGTGACGAACGCCTTCGGCCGCTCCCCCCAGTGCGGGTGCGGGATCCCGATGACCGCGCATTCGAGCACGGCCGGGTGGGCGGCGATTGCCTGCTCGACTTCGATGCTGGAGATGTTCTCGCCGCCGGAGATGATGATGTCCTTGCCGCGGTCGCGTAGCTCGATGTTGCCGTCGGGATGCCAGACGGCCAGGTCCCCGGAATGGAACCAGCCTCCGGCGAACGCCTTGCCGGTGGCGGCTTCGTCGTTGTAGTAGCCGCTCATGACGTTGTTCCCGCGCATGATCACCTCGCCCATCGCCTGCCCATTCTGGGGGACGTCGGTCATCTGCTCGTCCACGACTCGAACCAGGTCGGAGGAGATGTAGGCCTGCCCCTGACGTGCCAGGTATTTCGCGCGCTGCTCCACCGCGAGCTCGCGCCACCCTTCCTGCTCGGGGCACACGGTGATCGGGCCGTAGGTCTCGGTCAGGCCGTACACGTGCACGACGCGGAAGTTCAGCTGGCTCATCCGGGCCAGCAGCGTTGGGGAAGGCGGGGCGGCGGCCACCATCGCCGTCACCGGCCGCTCCAGGTGGTGCGCCCGCGGATGGTTGAGAACCATCAGCTGGACGGTCGGGGCTCCGTTATAGTGCGTAACCCCCTCACCGTCAATCAGTTCCCAGATGAGCTCGGGGTCCACAGCACGCATGGTCACGTGGCGCGCCGCGACGGCGGTGACGGCCCACGGGAAGCACCAGCCGTTGCAGTGGAACATCGGCAGCGTCCACAGGTAGGCCGAGTCGGTGCCCAGGCCGGCCACGATCACCTCGTTCAGCGCGTTCAGGTACGCGCCGCGGTAGGTGTACTGCACCCCCTTGGGCCGCCCCGTGGTCCCGGAGGTGTAGTTGATCGAGATGGTTTCCTCCTCATGCTCCAGCCAACTCACCGGCCGCGCAGGCGAGGCGCCGGCCAGGAACTCCTCGTACGGGTCTCCGGGGACGCCGGTGCCGTCACAGCGGATCACGGCCACGCCGGGCAGGCCGGGCAGCCCGGCATGTGCCTCCAGCGCGGTGTCGAGCAGCAGGTACCTCGCGCCGCTGTGCTGCAGGATGTACCCGACCTCCGCGCTGGACAGGCGGTTGTTGACCGCGACGAGGATCCCGCCCGCCGCCGGCACGCCGAAATGTGCCTCCAGCATGGCCGGCGAGTTGAACAGCAGCGCGGCGACGCGGTCCCCCTTGGCCAGGCCCGCCGACCTGAGCGCGTTGGCCAGCCGCCACGACCGCTCCCCGAGCTCCCGGTAGCTGTACCGCCGCTTGCCGTGTACGACCGCCACCTTGTCCGGGTATATGTACGCGGCCCGGTGCAGGAAATCGACAGGGTTCAATTCCGAACGGAACACCGTGCTCGCTCCCGCTCCGGGTCCGGGCACACCGGGCGTCCCCCCAAGCGCCTCGCTCATCGCCTGCCTCCTTCGCGGCTGTACGTCACGGCTCCCGCCGGCTCTAGCAAGACTCCTGGGTTCATGATCCCGGCCGGGTCGAGTTCAGCCTTCGCGCCGCGAAGCACGCCGGCGAACAGCTGCGGCACCTCGCGCAGGTACCAGTGGCGATGGTCGCGCCCGACGGCGTGGTGGTGGGTGATCGTGCCGCCGAGCGCCGCAATCGCCTCAGAAGCCGCGAACTTGATCTCATCCCACTGCTCGAGTTCCCGGCCCGGACGGCCCGGCGCGAAGACCGAGTAGTACGGTGCGGGGCCGTCGGGATACACGTACGCGAAACGGCACGAGACCACGCCGCCGCCGCATGCCTGGCGCACCGCCTGCCTCGTGGCCGCCAGCACACCCTCGTGAAATTCCCAGAAGCGATCCCAGGTAATGGCCGTCTCGAAGGTCTCGCTGATCAGCCCGAGCCGGACCAGACCGTCACGCAGGTGCCCACCGCGCAGGAACGAAGCCCGCCAGACCGCGGCCGGGTCGCTCTCCTCGCTGTGCACCTCGCCGCGATGGCTGCCGCAGATCTCCAGCGCCCGGTCCAGCCACGGCCCCAGCTCGTGGTCCGCCGACTCAAAGCCGAGCACGAGAATCGAACGCGACCCGTCACCGCTTCCCGACAACAGCGCCTCGTCGTGGCCGAGCAGACGGCAGTTAGCCGGATGAAGCCCGGACTGCGCGAGCTCCCGGGCCGCCTGCACCGCATCGGCGAAGTCGGCGAAGGACACCGAGGCGCCCGCACGGAACCGTGGCCGCGGCTGCACGCGCATCCACGCCTCGGTGATCACGCCCAGCGTGCCTTCGGAGCCGCAGAACAGCCGCTCCGCCGACGGACCGGCACCGGAGGCCGGCAGCCGCCTGGTCTGGACTACGCCGCGCGGCGTCACCACGCGGACGGCCTCCACGAACTCGTCGATATGGGTGTAAAGCGTCGCGAAATGGCCGCCCGAGCGCGTCGCTATCCACCCGCCCAGCGTCGACCACTCAAACGACTGCGGGAAATGCCGCAACGTCAGGCCGTACGGCTTCAGCTGCGCCTCCAGCGCCGGGCCTAGCGTGCCCGCCGCGATCCGCGCGGCCCGCGAGGTACGGTCGACCTCCAGCACCCCCTGCAGGTGGCGGAGGTCGACGCTGACCACGCCGCGATAACCGTCACCTACATCGGGTTCGACCCCGCCGACCACACTGGAGCCACCGCCGAACGGGATCGCCGCGATACCGGCATCGCTGCACCATTCCAGCACCGACACCAGCTCGCCCTCGCCGCGAGGGAATGCCACAAGATCAGGCGCATGCGCGTAGTCCCGGCGAAAGGCACGGACCAGATCGCGGAACGATCGGCCGTACGTGTGGGCGGCCCGGTCGTACGGGTCCGTGCTGAATGCCGGCTCAAGCGACGCCGGCGCCACCAGCCGCGGCGCGGGCAGGTCCAGCTCCTCCATTCGAGGCGGTTCGTGCACGCGCACGCCATCGATCCCCAGGCGCTCGGTGAAGACGGCCCCGAGTTGCTCGATCTCGCTCGCCGCCAGCCCTTCACCCTCCAGGCCCCAGCCCCAGAACTTGCGCCTCGCGGCTGGCTGCCGCAGCGCCGCAGACGCCCCGTCACCTGTTCCGTCAGGCCTCACTGTGGCGCCTCCCAACAGACCGGCCGGCAAGTCAGATGCCCGGCGCAAATCGCGACCCAGGGCCCTCGGACCCCCGAAGCCCGCCCCAGCTCATATGAACAGGCGCGGCCATGCTCATGTGCGTTCGGCACAGTGCCATCGCCTACACCTTTGGCGTGTCCATGCCAAAAGCATCCCTCCGACGGTCGGCGACACGCTAGGGGCTGGCCAGAATCCCGGGTAGACAAGCGTCGCAAGACCAACTGGTCGATATGCGCGCGGCGCCAGCATTTTGGTCGCTCGTACCTCCGAAGTAGCCTGTCCATGCCAGGCTGACCGGGAGTAGGGTGCTGGCGTGGGAGGCAGCTCTGGCCAGCTCGCTTGTGATCTCGTCGGGCGTGTTCGCGCGGAGGTCTCGGCGGCCGCGAGCCGGAATCGGTTCGTTGACCTGCTTGAGGCCGGTGATGTTCCGCGGGAGAGGCTGACCTGGCTGGCGGGTGAGCAGTTCCGCATCGTCGGCAGCGACCAGCGCAGTTTCGCGGTGCTCGCGGCCCGCTTCGCGGACCCGCCGGCCGGTGAGATGTTCTTGTCCCTGGCGCAGGGTGAGCTGCACGCGCTGCGGCTGCTGGCCGATTTCGCCGGGGCGCTGGGGTGGGGAGAGCGGGACCTGCGGGCCTATGAGCCCCGGCCGCTCGCGCAGGCATACCCGGCGTATCTGGCCTGGAGCGCGCTGTTCGGGACCTGCAGCGGGGTCGCGCTGGCGATGCTGGCCAACCTGGAGGAGTGGGGCGGCTACTGCGGCCGGGTCGCCGAGGCGCTGGTGAGCCGCTACGGCCTGTCCGAGCGGGCTGTCGGGTTCTTCCGGTTCTTCGCCACGCCAGCGCCAGGTTTCACCGAACAGGCGACGTCGGTGGTCGCCGCCGGGCTTGCCGCGGGCGAAGATCCGCAGGAGGCGAGGCGGGCGGCCCTGGCCCTGCACGCGTACGAGATCGCCTTCTGGGACGCGCTCGCCGACGGCCTTCGCGGTGGACCGCAGGGATAAGTGGACCGCAGGGATAATGAGCGCGAAATAGCCGCCTGATTGGCGGGGCTTGAGCGTAGTTGCCCAGCGAACCATTTCGGGTTGAGATACCCACTGGGGGCTGCGGTGAGTGCGGTCAGGATCAGAAGCTGTGGAAGTCGGGGTGGCCGTCGTGCCAGAACGTCAGCACTACCTTGCCGATGATGCTCGAGCCTTTGATCGGCCCCCAGTACCGGCTGTCGCATGAGTCCGCCCGGTTGTCGCCCAGCACGTAGAACTCGCCGGGCGGTACCCGGTAGGGATGCTGGCGGCTCGCGTCCGGTATCGGCGGCCCGAGCGGGTCGTAGTGCGGCAGGTAGGGCTCGGCCAGCCGCCGCCCGTTTATGTAGATGCCGTTGCCTGACGAATAGATCGTCTGCCCCGGCAGCGCGATGACGCGCTTGACCAGGTCGCCTTGTTCCTGCGGCCCGCCGCATTGGTCGAGCGGCGGGTGGCTGAACACCACGATGTCGCCCTCGTGAACGTCACGCCAGCTGAAGAACGCCTTCTGCACCAGGACCCGGTCGTATACGTCGAGCGTCGGCACCATGGACGCCGAGGGGATCCAGAAGGTCTGGAACGCGAACGCCCGCACCAAGCCGGCCAGCAGCACCGCCGCCAGGATGATGACGCCCGTCTCAGCCACCGCCCGCCTCCGTCGGTGCCTCCGCCGCGGCTCCGCCTCGGCCGGCTCGGTCCCGGCCGGGTCGGCGTCAGCAGGATCGGCCATGCCCGGCTTCCCAGCTGCTCAGCCGCGGACGGCCCAGGGCCGCGATCACGCCCCGCACGGGCTCAGCCGGGTCCGGCCGGCACGGCACGAATCGGTATCCCTGGCTGGTGATGGCCGCTCTGGCCGGCACCGTCGAGGCCAGCAGCCCTGCCGAGACGCCCAGCGAACCGGCCGCGACCAGCAGCGCGCAGGCCACCGTGCTCAGCCGTCGGCCGGGCCGCGGCGTCAGCCACTCGCGTGCCGCGCCAGCCAGGTAACTCCAGGCAATCCAGCCCGCCGGGGTCCCGTCCCTGATGAGCAGCGCGGCCAGCTCGGCGGCCTCGCCGCCGTGCCGCCGCCGCCAGCGGGCCGGGTAACACCGCAGCACGATCTGGACCAGCCGGGTCGCGCGGGGGTCATCCATCAGATGCCGCCCAGCTGCAGCCGCAGCCGCCCGGCCGCGCTGACTCGCTCAACCGAATCGAGGTGCACGCGAAGCGCCGCCGCCCCCGGCGCGGTGATCCGGTAGGGACGGCGCCGGTCGTCGGCGGGCAGCGACTCGATCAAGCCGAGCCGCTCAAGCCGGTCCAGCGCGCCGTACAGCGTGCCGGGCCCGAGCTCGACACCGGCGAGCGCCTTGATGTCCTGGATCAACGCGTAACCGTGCTTGGGCCCGTCGGCCAGGCTGATCAGGATCAGCACCGACGCCTCGCCGACCCGGCGCAGCACGTCTTGCCCGGCCCGGGCGTCCCGTTCGCTCACCGCCAGCCTCCCTCCTGATACGCCGGCCAATATATCAGTCAACGTAATAGTCGCGCGCGGGTTAGTCACCGAACAGCGGGCCGTGCTCCAGGCGACAGCACGCGCCGGGTGCGGCTGGCGCCCAGGACACGTAGCACCTCGGCCGGATCGCAGATGCCAGCTTCGATCGTCAGAATCAGGAGCATGATCGCCAGGTCGACCCGGCGAGCACAGAATTTCGACCTCGTCGGCCGGAACGTCGCTGAGCTTGTCGACTTGCCGCAGGGACAGCCAGGGCGCCCGTCGCGCGCCATGACCGAGCAGCAAGCGAGCAAGGTGCTCAACGGCGCGTAGCGCATGTTCATTGCATCGCCGCCACGGGGGCGGACGCCCGCACATGCCGCTGGTCGCGCGATATGGAAGCGGCGGCAGTGCGCGCCTGGCTCTAGTCGAGAGGGATCACGCTGCGTGAGACTAACGCCGCGGGGTGCGTCGCCGGTGTCATTCGCGCCTGCCTGGTTTGTGGTTAGCGTGGTGCGGTGAATCGCCGTGGTTGTGGTTCTCGTCAACGCTGGAAATTCCCTCTTCCGTGGTTGCGCGGCGGCGAGTACGCACAGAAGTAGGCGTGGTCGGGAGGCAGCGAGGGAACTGTGGGTAATCCGATGGATCTGTTCAGCCTGGATGGCAAGGTTGCGTTGGTCACCGGGGCCGGCAGTGGCCTGGGCAGGCAGTTCAGCGAGGTGATGGCGGAGGCGGGCGCGGACGTCGCCTGCGCGGACATCGATGCGGAGTCGGCCAGGGCGGCGGCTGCGGTAGTCGAAGGCCTGGGCCGCCGCGGTACGGCGATTGGCTGTGACGTCACCGTGGAGGCCGAGGTTGAGGCGATGGTGACTCGTACCGTGCAGGTTCTGGGCAGGCTGGACATCCTGTTCAACAATGCGGGGATTGCCGATCCGCAGGCTCTGCTGCTCCACGAGTACCCGACCGCTGACTGGCGTGCCGTGCTGGGCGTGGACCTGGATGGCGTGTTCTTCTGCGCGCGGGAAGCGCTGAAGGTCATGGTCCGGCAGCAGTCCGGCAAGATCATCAATATCGCGTCGATGTGGGGTTTGGCCGGCTCGTCCAGCCTGTTCCCGGCGCTGGCGTATAACGCCGCCAAAGGCGCTGTTGTGAACCTGACCCGCGAGCTCGGGCTCGAGTACGCCAGGCAGGGAATCCAGGTCAACGCGCTATGCCCTGGCTTCTACCAGACCAACCTAAGCCGTGGCGCGATTGACGACCCTCAGGTCCGTGCCACGATCACTGCCTTTATCCCCATGGGCCGGATCGCGGAGGCCGCTGAGATCAAAGGGCCGGCGCTCTTCCTAGCCGCACCCGCGTCCGACTACATGACGGGCCAGACCCTGGTGGCCGATGGAGGCTGCCTGGCTAAGTAACCGGGCATCTAACCAGGGGACAGCCGCGCTGCCGGAATACCCGGGGATCCCGATCCCCACCGCCAACGCGTAACGATCGCCAGACAACGCCAGATGGCCGCCTAGCCCGGTGCCGCACGGCCACCCCGAGTGGCGCCGGGCTACGGGCGGTGCCGCCTGCGGGTTAGGTCCTAGTGCGCAGCGTTGTCGCGTACTTCTTCCAGGGCCGCTCGATCAGGAACGGGTAAAGCATCCGTACCGGGGCTGGTAGGACGCGCACCATGTATGCGCGGTCTGCCTCGCCGAGCGGTTCGAGGATCATCCCGAAGGCGACCCCCTCATGTTGCGGGGCAGTGCGGATGGGGTGCGGACGGCGCCGACCCGGAACCGTATCTCGTAGTGCCTAAGCGCAGGCCAGTGGCATATGACTCGGCAGGAGAGATAGTGCTGCAAGAACTACCTGCGCGTCGCCAGCTGGGCCATCCCGGAGTGCCGCCTGGACACCTGTGCGCCAGCCCTGCGGGCCGCGCACGACGCGGCCAGCATCTCTCCCGTTCCGGTCCGGCGGCGGTGCTTCTTTGCTCGTGGCCGCCAAGCCGTTCTCATCCGCCCGTCTCACGAGCGCGCGGCGGACCCCGGTCGGCCACTCGACCGGGCGCAACAGACACGCCGACCTAGGCATTACGAGGATCCGACCGCGGATCCTCCCTGATCATCGCGGGCCCGGTGCTGGCTGTTATCGCTTTGCGGTGTCGCCTCGTGGGTGCTGCCGCCAGGCGTCGTGCTCATCGGCGTGAGCGCGCTGATACTGGTGCTATGACTGAGACCGAGTCCCTGATCGCCGAGGTCCGCCAATTGCGCGCCGACGTCGCCCGGCTGCATGCCGCCCACACGCCGGTACACATCCGGCACGGCTGGATGAAGCTGCTCTTCAAAGACCTGTCCACCAACCCATACACCCAGTACAAGGTCCACATGTGGGGCGCGATCTACTGGCTGATCAACTTCCCGCTGATCTGCGCCCTGTTCTTCTTCACGCCGACGCTATGGCTCAAGCTCGGGATCTTCATCACGCTGATCTACTCTATCTACGCCAACCTTGCGACCGACTACGGCGCCATGTCGGCGGCCGAGGCAGCGTTCGGGGAGCCGCCGCCGCCGCCGATCCCACTTGAGCCGCCGCCGCCGCTGCCGTCGATGTGAGGCGGCGCAAGCCTCCGGGCGCCTCCGGTCGCCCGTAGCTGGCGCTTGGCCAGGGCCGGCCACTGGTTTGCCCCGTCCTTCCTCGCAGGCGCCGAATGCTTGCGAGTGGTTGCCGGGTCTAGGCTGGCGAAGCCATCGCGAAGCGACGCCCGCAGGGCGGCCTAGGACCGGAAGTCTGCCCGTGGCTGCTGCCAGCCAGGCAGTGCCGCTCAGTGCTATGCCGCTCAGCCATGCGCGGTGGTGACCTGGACGAGCTTGATCGCCATGATCACGATCGCGAACATGATGTAGCCGCGCAACGTCAGTAGGCCGATCCGCTGCGCGATGCTGAGGGAGGGCCGTTGGAGCGAGTCGATGCGGGGGGTGCGCCACGCGATCCGGCGTTCGTGAAGGACCTCGCGCCACTCGGCACGGACCATCCCGGCCGGACGCTTGTTGCTGTCGGGCTCCAGGCTGCCCTGCTGCCGGGAGGGTCTCAGCCACCGGAGCACGACCCCGGCGGCCAGCCCTATGACCACGCAGACGGCAAAGCCATAGAAGCATTGCTTCAGTGTGACGGTGGGGTGTCCGGATCGGTCAGCGCCAGCACCTGGTCAATTCCTGCCTGCGGCGCGCGGCCCGGACCAGTTGGCCCCAGGGATGGCCCCACGGCCTGTTCCGAGGTGTTCGATTTCTCTCCGTTACCTGGTGGGCCGTACTGGATTTGAACCAGTGACCTCTTCCGTGTCAGGCATGGCGGGCTCGTCTGCCACGGTCGCTGGGCGTCTGGTTACCGCAGCTAGACATGACAGTGCTGTCGTGGCGCGTCGCGTTGTGGCTTCCGTGATCTTGGAATGGGCATGCTGTTCGATCGGCTGGCTAGCTGTGGTTCGTGCTGAAGGGCAATGCCAGGCCGGGCACCAGCGTGCGCCTGGACGCGGTGCCGCCGCGGCCTAGCCGGCTATGTCGGAGGCGGACAGCCCGGCCCGTTCGAGCAGCCCCTCCGGAAGGTGTGCCGTGGACGTCTCTCCATCATCACGGGCGCCCGGCCGGACCGGAAGGCACCGGTGCTGGCGCCGGGATGGCATACAGACGCCTGGGGCCCGGGTGGCGTGGTGCCATCCGGGCCCCAGGCTGGCCGCTCCGGGCGTCAGGCCCCAGGCTGGCCGCTCCGGGCGTCAGGCCCCGGGCTGGCCGCTTCGGGCGGCGGCCTCGGCGCTGCGCGGCTCGAGGGCCCGGGTCGGCAGCCGGGTCGCGCGCACGCCGAGGGCGACCGTGCGCACCAGGATCATGGCGATAGCCATGAAGATCAGCCCGTCGGCGAGGGCCGCGACGCTGACCTGGTGTGCGATGCCCCAGCTCACCAGCGGGGCGGTGAACCAGTGCACGGAGCCGTAGGAGAAGGCCGCGCGGGCGCCGATGATGGCGGTCCAGAAGATCGCGTACGGCAGCCCGGCCCGGCTGACCGGCTTGCCGGTCGTCGGGCTCCGGTAGACGCCCATCAGGGCGCTGGCGGCCAGCCCGCACAGCAGGCCGGCGGCGACGCCCGCGATCTCAACCGCCAGGGCCGTCCCGTGGGTGGCCGGCCAGTCGACAAAGAACGGGATGATCACCGCGGCGGCGATCACGGGACGCAGCAGCCGTATCTTGCTGATCTTGCGCGCGGGGCCGAGGTCGGTGGCCAGCACGGTGGCGAGCACGACGCCGTTGACGATCATTGCTTCGGTCAGTTCGGAAAGCATCTCGCGCTCCTTCGAGTGGGTTTCGTTAGCGACTCCATATTCGCCAATTGCGCTGGTGAGCGCGTCAGAGCACGGGCGGGTCCCTGGCATGAGAATGACGGGCGCGGCCTGGTACCAGGCGGTACCAGGCCGCGCCCCGGCGGGTCAGCCCGGGCTTCAGCCCGGGGACTGACGTGCCGTTGCCGCGCCCCGGCCGATACTGGAGGCATGCTGCGCACGGTCAACGCGCTGGCCCGCGCCCTCGGCTTCGTGTGGCTCGGCCTGCTCGCGTTCCTCATCGCTCCGCCGAGCGCGCCGTACGCCGTGCCGGTTCAGATCGCGTGCTACGCCGTGCTTGGCCTTGCACTGCTGGCCTGGACCGTGCTGGAGGCGTCCCCCGCCGCCGCGGCGCGATATCCCGCCTGGGCGCTGCCCGTGGCCCGCGGGGTGATCGCCTTCGCCTCGGGGTTCGCGGCCGGCGCTGGCGGCGGCGGTTCGGCCATGGTGGTCTTCGCGTTCGTGGCGGCGATGGCCGCGGGCGTGAACAGCGACCTCGCGGCCGCGGTGGCCGTGACCGCAGCGGGCATACTCGCGATCGAGGTCAGCGGGCTGGCTTTCGGCCAGAGCTACGGCACGCTGCTCGGGCTCCCGGCGATCGTGCTCGCCGGCCTGGTGATCGGGCGCAACTGGGGCGCGTACCGGGTCCAGGCGGAGCAGGCGGCGGCGCTGCTGGCCCAGCGCGAGCAACTGCAGGCCGAGCAGCGCCGGGCCGACCTCCTCGACGAGCGCGCCCGCATCGCCAGGGAGATCCACGACGTGCTCGCCCACTCGCTCGGCGCGCTCGGGATCCAGATCCAGGCGGCGCGGTCGGTGCTGCACAAGGACGCCGACCAGGCCAGTGACCTGCTGGCCGCGGCCCAGCAGATGGCCGCCGAGGGCCTCGTGGAGACCCGCCGCGCGGTTCAGGCCCTGCGCACCGACACCCTGCCGCTCGATGAGGAACTCGCCCTGATCACCGACACCCACGCGCAGCGGTATCACGTCCCCGTCAGCTACGACACCGGCGGCGGCCTCGCGGCCCTGCCCCCGGACGCCACGCTCGCGCTGCTACGCATCGCCCAGGAGGCCCTGGTCAACGCGGCCAAGCACGCCGCGGGACAGCCCGTGGCGGTCCGTCTCGACTACGGCGACGCCGATGTCCGGCTCACCGTCCGCAACGACCTGCCCCCGGGCGCGGACACCCGCCACCCGGCGGACGTGAGCACCGTCAACGGCGGCTACGGGCTGACCGGCATGCACGAACGGCTCCGGCTGCTGAACGGAACCCTCGAGGCGGGGCGCCGCGGCGGCCAGTGGATCGTGACCGCCGAACTACCGCGCCGCCAGCCTGAGACCATGGCTTCATGACCACCGCGCCGGCGGGGGCGCCGCTGCGCCTCGTCATCGCCGATGATCAGGCCAGCGTGCGCCAGGGCCTCGTCCTGCTGCTCGACGCGGTACCCGACATCGAGGTGGTCGGCGCCGCCGCGGACGGGGAGCAGGCCCTGGACCTCGTGGCCGAGCACCACCCCGACGCGATCCTGCTCGACCTGCGCATGCCCGTCCTGGACGGCATCAGCGCCATCCGCCGGCTGACCGCCGAGCACCCCGAGGTCGCGATCGTCGTGCTCACCACATACGCGGACGACAGCTCGGTCCTGGACGCGCTCCGGGCTGGCGCGCGCAGCTACCTTACCAAGGACGCCGACTACACCGAGATCGCCCGGGCGCTGCGCGCGGCGGTAGGCGGGCTGACGGTCTTCGACCCCCGCGTGCACGCGACGCTGCTCGCCGCCACGGAAGCCCCCCCGAAGCCCGAGCCCGCCCGGAGCGCGCCGCCCCCCGACGGCCTGACGCAGCGCGAGGCGGAGATCCTGGGCATGATCGCCCACGGGATGACCAACCCGGAGATCGCCGCGCAGCTGTTCCTGAGCAACCACACGGTCAAGACCCACATCAGCCGGATCTTCGCCAAGACCGGCTCGCGGGACCGCGC
>Ga0187814_10000269_pt1 | contig 15981 bp, 19 predicted proteins | sample NC_S_4_FD_132450 | JGI IMG/M metagenome (GOLD analysis project Ga0187814, IMG submission 132450) | Wetland sediment microbial communities from Neuse River Estuary, North Carolina, USA - ASW-S_4 | ecosystem: Environmental > Aquatic > Freshwater > Wetlands > Sediment | place: USA: North Carolina... | reverse complement strand
TTCCGCGGAGACGCTTGCCGTGCCGGGTAGGTCGCCGGAGCGTTGGGGGTCACGGCGGCACCGCGGCAGCCGGCCGGTAAACGGCGCGTGGGCGCTAACTGTCGAGCTGAAGCACCTCGGCGGCAGCCTGGATGATCTTCCAGAGCGGGCTGTCGGTGCGTTCGTAGTAGACGCGGCGCGCGTCGTCCGGGCGCTGTTCGTCCAGCATGCCGAGGCGGACGAGCCGGCTGAGTTCCTTGGCCGCCTCTCCCTGCCAGATCACTTCGCGGGGCGGCTCGGACTGATAGAAACGTGGCTTGTCATGCCGGACGATCCACAGGGCCAGCGCGAGCCGGCACGGTCGCCCGAAGAGCAGCTTGCCGACCTCGTCCACATCCAACGGCGTGTCCCTCGGTTCGATACTAGTAATTACTATCTAAAATCTAGATAGTGGAACATTCGTCCTCAAACGAGTACAGCATGCAGCGGCAGGCAGTGGCCAGTTCGCCAGCTCCGTTGGCCTTCATCGGGAGCTGGGGAGCTGTCGCGGGTGTCAGGTTGCTCGGGGTGCGGGTCACCGCCTGCACGGTCATCAACCTCGCCGAGCACCGGCGGCGCGAGGCAGCCGGAATCGCCGCGGTCACCAGCCCGGCCCTGCTCGATCGCCTGCTGGGCCTGCCGACCGCCGTGCCCGTGAGCGATCCCCTGCTGTGGGCGCAGATGGCCGATCAGCCGCCGGGAATCCTCGAACGCGGCGCGGACGACGCGAACGTCACCCGGCGCCTGGAGTCGCCGCTCACCATTACCGACGTCGTGGTCCATGCGGCCGCGGGCCGGGAACTGCGCGCCGTCCAGGACGCCAGCTTGTTCGCCGGCTTTACCCGCCGGTGGGTGGCAGCCGCACGCAGCCGCGTACCGGACGCGGCGATGCTGGAGGCGAAGCTGTGCGGGGTCGGCGTCCTCGATCCGGGCCACCGGGTGCTGCTGCCCGCCGAGGGGCCGGTCGTCCTGACCAGGGACGGATGGTCATGGCTGCTGGAGGAGAAGGCCTACCGGCGCTGGCTCAGCGGACAGTGTGGACTCGTGAGACGGTGCGCCCAGATCCAGCCACTGACGGAGCCAGCGGGAGCGGGGCAGGCTGACCCCGCCTTCGATCAGTGAGGCGGTCGCCTCCGCTCCCGCCTGGCAGGTTTGCCGCCATGAGTCCCGCGGATCGGGGGCGGCGAAGATCCGGCGCGCGATCTGCTCCGTGCTGGCCATGTTGTGCCGGCAGGCCAGGATGCGGCCGGCCTGCAGATCGTCCTCGCATCGCTTGGTGATCTCCAGCAGGCTGCCGCCGCAGCAGACCGGATCGCTGCAGCGCAGCACGTCCAGCCGAGGGCTGCGGCCCAGGGCGGGCAGGTTGCTCGTCTTGACGTAGTTGTGCAGCGCGGGCACGAGCACCGACGGGGAGTCGTCCCGCTCGTCATCGTCCGGTCCGCGGTCGGGCCGGCGCATGGGCAGGGGTCCGTGCCGGGTATTCGCCGACCAGCCGACGAAACCGCCGAACGCCCGGTGAGCAACCGCGCCGACAGCGGAGATATCACAGCGCAGCAGGACCACCGGCAGGGGCTCGACCTCGGATATGAGCGTCAGGAGGCCGGTGACGGCTCCGGCCGCATCGAGGCCGTTGTACCGGTGCAGCAGGACGATCGCCACGGGCCGCCCGGCCGCCCGGACCTCCTCGGTGAGGCAGGAAAGCCCCTCCCGGAGCCACCAGGGCTCGATCGGCAGGACCACCAGGGTGGGGTCGTCGATCGATGCCCACCGCGCGAGCGCTTTCCGGAGTTCGGACTGGTCGTCGTTCCGGATGCGCGGTGTGTCGGTGATGATGAGCGGAACACCCGCCTCCTGCTGACGTATCAGCCATTCGTCGTAATCGAAGAGCGGCCCGGAATCACTGCTGACCGGGCGGCCGTACGCCGCCGGATCCACCAGTACCCCGGGCGTGGTCGCGGCCAGCTTCGCGCCCTGCTTACCGGATACGACCGCACCCCCGCAGGCCGTCACGACGGGCCGCAGCAGGTCGGCGGTGATGGATCCGCCGAGGTACGGATAGATCCCGGGCGAGAAGCTTGCGGCCAGCGGATGCGACGGGGCGGATACGGGATCGATCTTCAACGCGGACACCTCGGACGAACAGGACAGAGAGAACTGATCTGGATGCTATCCGTCATAAGGTCCTAAACCGGGGATGACGCGCCGTCGCGGCTTCGGGTTGGGCCGTCCGACCCCGGGTTCCAGTGAGCGCCGTTGCATCACGCCCCTCGGCTACGCCGCGTTCACCCAGTGGTACGAACCGGCATCTTCCTCGCCGCCGCGCTGATGCTGGCCGGGTTCTGCTTCTGGTGGATCGGGCGGCGCCGTCTCAGCATCTGACCGGCCACCGCCCGATGAGTGCGCCACCCATCCGCTGTCCTACAGCAGGAACGGGATCAGCATCTTCGTCCTGCTTCTGTACTCCGGGTACGCCGCGGGGAAGGTGGCCGCGAGGTTCCGCTCCTCGACGATCCCGCAGTAATAGAAGTACGCGACCAACACCGCGACGACGATCAGGCCGAGCAGGTTGTCGACGAGCGCGGTCCCCAGCATCGCGGTCAGGAGTCCGGAGTAGATCGGGTGGCGGACGAACCGGTAGGGGCCTGAGGTGACAAGCTCCGGCTCGGCCCGCTGAGTCATCGGCATCCCCCAGTTGCGGCCCAGGTGCAGCCGGGCCCAGACCGCGAGCGCGATCCCGCAGGCGAACAGCAGCGCCCCGATCGCCGCGAGGATCACGCTGTGCACAGCCAGGCTGCCGCCGCGCAGCACGCCAGCGATCACGAAGACCCCAACCGCGCTGACGCCAGTCAGCCGTGTCCGCCACCCGCTGCTGACGCTCTCCTTGCTGCTGGAGGCTGACACGATCCAGTAGATCCAGAAGACGATCCAGGCACAACCGATGGCGAGCTTGAGCGCGTGCATGCTACATCTCCGACTTCTCCAACCGCGGCTGCTGGGCCGACGTCGATCACCGTATGCCCGGTTCCGGTCGCCGTCATCGGCTCCCGGGTGGATCTGCCCCTCCACCCATCGGATGATGCCTGCCGCCGTGCGGCCAGCAGCACCTGGGAAAAGCTCATGACACTCTCCTTGGTTGTGGGTGCCGGTCAGGCCTGGGCGGCGGCCAGTGCGGCCCGGGCCCGGAACGTGCCGGGGGCCAGCTCGCCGGCGGCGCGGGCCTTCTCCAGCGCCGAGGACCACCAGGCCAGGTCGTCGAGCATGACCTGCAGGCGGATGCCCGTTTCGGGATTGACCGGCTCGCCGTTCTCGTCGAAGGCCTCCCGCACGAACGGGATCACCACGGTGTTGCGCAGCGGAACGGCCTCGGCCTCGATGAAGACGTGAGCCAGGTGCTCGATGGCGCGTATCCCGCCCCCGATGCTGCCGCTGTAGCCGACGGCCGCCACCGGCTTGTTCCGGAACCCGAACGACAGCCACACGCTGTCGATGGCGTTCTTCAGGCCGCCGGGAATGCCGTGGTTGTACTCCGGGGTGACGACGATGAAGGCGTCGGCTTGCTTCACCTTCTTGTTCCAGGCCTGCACGATCGGCTCGGAGTAGGTCGGGTCGCGGATGTCGCCGATCGTCCCCATGTGTTCGGCGAAGATCGGCAGCGGCCAGTCCCGCAGATCCGCGACCTCGGTGTCGAAGCCGTCGTGCGCACGGACCCGCGAGGTGAGCCAGGGCAGCACCAGGTCCGCCGCCCGCCCGGGGCGCGTGCTCCCGATGATGACCAGTAGTTTCGACATCACTGCTCTCCACAATGGAAGGGCCCGCACGCAGGGCCATTGTTAAGGTAGCAAACTATACGTGGCATTAACTATCTTCGCTGTGTACTGTAGTGACGTGAGCGAGGCGGCGCAAGCGGTCGCGGCCACGGCGGCGGCAGCGGGGCAAGGGTGCGCGACGGACGGACGGGGTACGGACGACGCGCAGGTCGACGTCGCCGCCGGGCTGATCCAGCTGACCACCCTGGTCCAGGCCATCTATATGCGCGTTTCCGAACGCCACGACCTGACTCCCGTCCAGGCCAGGCTGTTGTGCGTCCTGCTCGACGGCCCCCGGGGGATGGCCGAACTGGCCCACTGCTTCGGCGTGGAGAAGGCCGCGCTCACCGGCCTCATGGACCGGGCCGAGCGGCGCGGCCTGGCCCGGCGATCACCCGTGCCGGGCGACCGGCGCGCTTTGCAGGTGACGCTGACCGACGCCGGCCACCGGGCCGCGGACGCCTTCCACGCCGAGATCGGCGCGGAGCTCAACCGTCTCATCACGTCGCTGGCACCGCAGGACCGCGAGCACTTCCGCAGCACCATGGCCGAGATCATCGCCGGCTGCCGGACATCCGCCCCGGGTCAGTGCTGAGGAGCTGATCATGCCGGTTGGGCAAGAAGACGCCGCCTATGACCCCATGCGGCAGTTCGCCGAACTGGCCGGGGATGTGCGTGACCCGTATCCGATGATGGCCGGGATCCGGGCCGGCAGCCCGGTGCTGGAGGTGCACCTGACCGCGGGGTCCGGCCGGTACCCGCATGACGAGAAGGCGCCGGACATCCCGACCCTCTACAGCGTCACCAGCTACGAGCTGGCTCAGCAGGTCCTGACCGACAACGTGCGGTTCTCCTCGTCCGGGTACGCGTGGACGATCGGGCGGGTCATGGGCCGGACCATCCTGGAGATGGACCCGCCCGAGCATCAGCGTCACCGGGCGCTGGTGGCCAGGGCGTTCCGCGCCCGGGAGCTGGAGCACTGGAGCGACGCAATCATCGGCGCGACCGTGACCGAGCTGATCGACGCGTTCGCCGGTGACGGGCGGGCGGACCTGGTCCGGCAGCTGACCTTCCCGTTCCCGGTCCGGGTGATCGCCCGGGTCCTGGGGCTGCCGGAGGAAGACTGGCCCAGGTTCCTGCGGCTGTCGACCGAGCTCATTGCGGTGATGCGGAACTACGACCGCGCGGTGGCGGCCAGCCGGGAGCTGCGCGGCTACTTCGCCGACATCATCGCCGAACGACGCCGCCATCCGCGCGAGGACCTGGTCAGCCGGCTGGTCCTGGCCGAGGTCGACGGGCGCCGGCTCGCCGACGAGGAGATCTACCCGTTCCTGCTGCTGCTCCTGCCCGCGGGGGCCGAGACGACATACCGGTCGTCGAGCAACCTGCTGTTCGGGCTGCTGTCCCATCCGGATCAGCTGGCGGCGGTCCGGGCCGACCGGGGGCTGGTGGCGCAGGCCATCGAGGAGGGGCTGCGCTGGGAGGCGCCGCTGCTGACCGTCGCCCGGGTGGCGACCGAGGATGTCGGGCTGGGCGGGGTCCGGATCCCGGCGGGCGGGTTCGTCGCGGTGTCGCTGGGCGCGGCGAACCGGGATCCGGAACGGCATCCCGGTCCGGATGAGTTCGACATCTTCCGGGACGGCCAGCAGCATCTTTCGTTCGGGGACGGGGCGCACCGCTGCCTGGGCATGCACCTGGCCCGGCTGGAGACTACGGTGCTGCTGAACGCGGTGCTCGAGCGGCTGCCGGACCTGCGGCTGGATCCCGCGGCCGACGACCAGCACATCCACGGGATGATCTTCCGGTCACCGCCGGAGCTGCGCGTGCTGTTCGGGCGGTGACGGTTTCCCGCCGACGGGACGTTCGGCCCTGGCGGGACCACGTGACCGCAGGCCTAAGTTCGGCTTACGATGCCGCTGAGGCGGCGTGACCGGGTGCGGTCGGCTCCGGCCCGGCGACCGGATCCGCAGCCGGCCAGCCTGGGCTTCGGTACGCATGGAGTTTCCGATGGGTAGGCAGAGAGTCCTGTGCCTGGTCCTGGCGGGCGGGGCGGGCAGGCGCCTCGGTCCGCTGACCGCGGGCCGGGCCAAGTCCGCGGTCCCGTTCGGCGGCCTGTACCGGGTGGTGGACTTCGCGCTGTCCAACCTGGTCAACGGCGGGCTCCAGCACATCTACGTGCTAACCCAGTACAAGAGCCACAGCCTGAACAAGCACATCACCACCACCTGGCGGCTGAGCAGCCTGCTGGACAACTACGTCACGCCGGTCCCGGCTCAGCAGCGGCTCGGGCCGCGCTGGCAGGCCGGCTCGGCGGACGCGATGACCGAGTCGCTGAACCTGATCCACGCCGACCGGCCCGACGTCATCGTGGTGGTGGGGGCCGATCACGTGTACCGGATGGACCCGCGCCAGCTGATCGAGGCGCACCTGACCTGGGGTGCGGGGGCCACGGTCGCGGCGATTCCCGTCCCGAGGCGGGAGGCGACCGAGTTCGGTGTCGTGCAGACCGCACCGGACGGCCACCTGGTCGAGGTGTTCCTGGAGAAGCCCTCTCATCCGCCGTGCCGTCCGGGGCGGCCGGACGAGGCGCTGGTGTCCATGGGCATCTACGTGTTCGACACCGACGTGCTGGTGGAGGCGCTGGGTAAGGATGAGGCCGACGAGGACAGCCGGCACAGCATCGGCGGCGACCTCATCCCGAGGCTGGTTCGGGAGCGAGCCGCGCACGTCTACGACTTCCGGCAGAACAAGGTGCCCGGGGCCGAGCCGCGCGACGCGGGTTACTGGCGGGAGGTCGGGACGATCGACTCCTACTTCGAGGCGCACATGGACCTGTGCGCGGTCCACCCGGTGTTCAACCTGTACAACCGCCGGTGGCCGATCCTCACCCACGTACCGCCGGACCCGCCGGCCAAGTTCGTGCACGACGACGGCGAGATGCTGGGCCGGGCGACCGACAGCGTGGTCAGCAACGGGGTCATCGTCTCCGGCGGGCTGGTCAGCAACTCGGTCCTGTCGCCCGGAGTCCGGGTGGACAGCTGGGCCCTGGTGAACCGGGCGGTGATCATGCACAATTCCCTGGTCAGCCGCCACGCCGTGGTCGAGAACGCCATCCTGGACAAGAACGTCGTCGTCCAGGAGGGCGCCACGGTCGGGGTGGACAAGGAACGTGACTGGGCGCGCGGCTTCGTGGTGTCCAGCGGCGGAATCACCGTGGTCGGCAAGGGACAGGTCGTGCCGCCCTGACCTGCTGCGCTGGCGCGCACACGGGTCGCCAAACCCATATGCTCACGGCTGTGGTTCCGGGGGGAACGCGGCGGCGGGCAGGTCGCGGATGGCCAGGCCGGCCTGCTCCCCGGGCGGGAGCGAGGTGCTGGCGAGGTTGACCACGGAGCGGGCGGCCGGGGCGGTCAGGTAGACCACCTGGCTGTACCGCATCGAGGTCAGCAGCTCGGCCATGATTCGTAGGGTCCGGTCGAAGGGCTTCGGCGTCAGCTCCACCTCGATCGCCCACACCTGCCCCGCGTACGGGCTGCCTTCCAGGGACGGCCAGTGGATCTCGGCATCCGGCAGGTGCCCTTCCCGGCCCGGGGGACAGCCGGCGCGCACCCGCCGCTCGCTATGCCACCACGCCCGGCCGTCGTGCCAGATCGGGTTGTTCTGCAGCCACAACCGTGCGGCCAGGACCGCGCGGATGTGCGCCAGGCGGGTCAGCGGCGGCTTCGCCGCGGGATACTTGAGCCCGGTCGCGGCCATTCCCTCCCGGGTCAGCCAGTACCACGCTGGCCCTGGGCCGAGGCGTCCGGTGTCCGCGTACCCGACGTGCCGCCATCTCAGCGCGATGTCATACAGCCTTTTCGGCGGCACCCGCAGCGCGGCGGCCAGCAGGTCCGCTGGGGCACCGTACTGTTCCCCGCACAGCACCAGCCCGTCGATGTCGCGCTGGGAGATTTGGAGCACGCCAGCGTCACCGCGGCGCGCCGGTCGGCCTGCGGTGGCAGGTGTCGCAGTACCGCGGGCTCGTGCGGCCATGTAATCCCAACCTTCCCCACAGTAACAACAGCCTCAAGTACCTCGCGTGGTCAGAGGAACGCGGTATGTGAGGATTGTTCCGTCCCGGCCGGCGCGGGGCAGGCCAGAGCGGTATCCGTAAGCGCATCGTCATGATTACGATCTGGAGTCACCGGGCATTTGCTGCGGCTCGTGGGTCAGTACCCACTTCCTTGCCGATTAGGCAAGTTTGCTTGACCGGCAACAAGGTGTATGGTCCGTTCTGTGGAAAAAAGCCCTGGCCCCGGCCCGCGCGGCGGCCTGCGGGAGCGCAAGAAGCTCGCCGTCCGCCGCGCGCTGGGCTCGGCCGCCGTCCGGCTGGCAGTCGAGCGGGGCCTGGAGAACGTCACCATCGAGGACATCACGGCCGAGGCTGGCGTGTCGCTGCGGACGTTCGGCAACTATTTCTCCAGCAAGTACGAGGCGATCTGCGCCCTGGGCACCGACCGCGCCCGGCGCATCGGCGCCGACCTGCTGGCCCGCCCGGCCCGCGAGCCGTTGTGGGATGCGCTCGTCAACGCCGTGCTGGCGCACTATGAGGGCGCCGACCAGGCGCCGGTCGGGGAGTGGCTGGCCGGGCTCAAGCTGGCCATGACCGCACCTGCCATCCGCGGGGAGTACCTGAAGGTCACCGCCGAGATGCAGGACGCCCTGGCCGAGGCGATCGGGGCGCGAACCGGGAAGGACCCGGAGCAGGACATGTCCCCGCAGATCCTGGCCGGCGCGGTCACCGCCGCGGCCCAGGTCGCGGTCAGGCGCTGGGCCGCCGCCGACCCGCCCGTGCCGCTGCGGCCGCTGATCGGCAGCGCCCTCGACCAGCTCGCGACGGCCTGCTCAGCGGGTGCCGGCCGGTACCTGACCGAGGAACAGTTCAAGGCCCTGGTCCGCCCCGCGATCTTCGGGCCGAACGGACCTTTGTGCGAGCCCCCGGTAAGGCCGTAAGGGCGATCCGGTCCGGCGCCATCCAGGAGAACGGGCAGTCCGTGACCGGCAGGGCATCATGCAGCGCACGGAACTCAGTAGCGTTCGACCAGATGAGCGCGGCTGGCTGGAAGCTCGTACGGGTCGGGCCAGAAGTCGGTGATCTGGGTGATCCGGCCATCGTCTCCGAGTTCGAAGAAGCACAGGCCGGGTTGTGTGCCCTCGTGGCCGGTGAACTCGATCCAGCTGCCGGCGTGCTGACCCTCACCGACGATTCTGTGCACGGTGATGTGCCAGTCATAGGGGAAGCCCTCCACGTTGAACCGGATATAGGCCTCCCGGCCGCGGACCTGCTCCCTGGTCTGGGGGCCGCGGTAGAGCACATCGCCGGCCAGCAGCGCACCGAATGCATCCCAGTCCCGGGCCTCTGCGGCGGCCCAGTAGGCCGCGATCACGTCATGCGCGTTGGTCATGACAGGCAAACTACTCGCGAGGCAGGACATTTGCCGGAAGGTGCCGGCCGACCGGTGACCGAGGAAGCGTTCAAGGTGCAGGTCCGGCCCGCGATTCTTTGGGCCGAACGAATCGGGGTGCGAGCCTCGGGTCAGCCGGATGCCTGGCCGGCGGCCGCGGCCACACCATGATCCCGAGAGCGTCAGTTCAGTAGGGACGGCCTGGATGTATCTGGTTATAGGCGGTGATGGCCAGGCCGGGAATGGTACCGTCGGCGCCTAGTTCGAAGCCTGCGCTGAGGGCCCAGTTCCTGACTTCGGATGTACTGGCCTGCCACTGTGAGCCGGTGATCTCGGTGCCTGGCTGGCGTGGCCGGGCCAGCCGGATGGCCTCGGCGACGAGGTCGGCGGCGCGCCGCGTTCGCTTGATGGCGAGTTCGGTGAACACCGCGCGGGAAAGCTCCTCCACGGTGCGGCCGGGCCGCTCGCGCTCGAGTTCGCGCACGGTCTCGGCGAGTTCGTCCAGGCTGAAGACACGCACCGGGTTGTCGAACAGGCCCAGCTGGGGGCGCGCTGGATGTGACGCCATATGGCCACGGTAACTCGCGGGCGGGCGGCGGGAGTGGCGACCAGGAAGAGCGGTAACTGACCGAGGAAGGGTTCAACGTCCCGGTCCCGCCGCAAATGTATGCCCGAACGAACCGGGGTGCGAGCGCGCGGTAAACCGTGGGCCTGAACGCTTGGCCACACGACTCCGTCAGTCATACGATTGTGTTATGGTGCAGACGTCTGACCCTGAAGGGTTGCCGTCGCCGTCGTCGGCGCTCCTGCAGCTCGCCCGCTTGAAGGCCGGCATGAGCCAGCGGGAACTGGCCGAACGAGCGCGAGTCCCGGTCACGATGATCTCGGCATATGAACGTGACCAGCGGCAACCCACCCTCACCACACTGCTGAGGCTGCTGCACGCGGCCGGGTTCGACCTCCGCCTGCACCTGGCGGCCTACGATCCGCATGACGACGTACTGGCCGCGCTCGAAGCTGGCCGCTCGGAGTCCGAGCGGGCCCGTCGCGACCGGCAACTTCAGGCATGGCGCCAGGCCGTTCCCGCGGAGACGATGCCGTGAGCGACCGGGAGGATGCCGGCGAACCTGAGCTAAATGCTGCTGCCATCGCCGCCGCGCTGAACCGGCACCAGGTGCGCTACGTCATCATCGGCGCCTTCGCCGCGATCGCACAGCAAGCCCCGATACCGGCGACACGAGACATCGACCTGACCCCGGAGGCAAGCCAGGAGAACCTGGCCCGGCTGTCGTCGGCGCTAAAGGAACTTGGTGCCCGGATCCGGACCGAGGCGGTACCGGAAGGCCTGCCCTTCAGCCACGATGCCGCATCGCTGGCGGCAGCCAACGTATGGGATCTGATATGTCCTGATGGCGAGTTCGACGTCTCGTTCCGTCCATCGGGATTTGACGGAGGCTACGCCCAGCTAGCGGTCAACGCGCACCGCCTTCGCGTCGGTGAGGTGGAGGTGGTCGTCGCAGACCTTGCCGACGTGATCCGGTCCAAAGAGGCAGCCGGACGCCCGAAAGACCTTCGCGTACTCCCACTGCTCTACCGGCATCAATCCACGCGGCGCGGCGGGAACGGATGACGACTCGGCAACGTTCGAGACCGGCGTCGTGCATCTCACCTGTGCCAGGGCATGACCACGCAGGCGATCCTCGATGAGTTCGGGGAGACCCCGGCGAGCTGACTCGCATCGCCGACTCGATCGGCGTCAAGATCCGGCTCTTCCCGACCTGACCACCACCAGCGCCACGCACGTCCGTTACGTCATCCTCCTGATGACCCTCGCGCAGGTGCTCAGCGTCGCCACCAGAGACAACCCGCGCATTGGGCCGTCGCAGCCCGTCGATCAGCTTCCGGACATCGGCAACCTGCATGTCAGCTATGGTGCCATCAACAGCACGCGGCAGTGCAGGCTCCTGATGCTGGCCCAGGGGTGCTGCGTGCAACAGGTTCGGCAGCGGCAGCGTGCCGAGCCGCAGCAACACGCCAACTTCGGGGAACTCATGCGCATGTACGCCCGCCGGCTGCGGCTAGTGCCCTGGGAGGTTACCCCTAGCGGCGGCGGAATGCGGCGTCCAGCGCCGTCGTGCCGAAGTTCCACATGTTGTCGGCGACGTTGATCGTGACTCCGGGGGGAACGATCTCGTCGATACGGTCAAGCACGTCGGTGGACAGCTCGATCCCGTCGGCGGCGAGATAGCTGTCGAGGTGCTCCATGGTGCGCGGGCCGATGATCGCGGAAGTGACCGCGGGGTGGCGGGCGACGAACGCGACCGCCATCTGGATGAGGGTCAACCCGGCCTCGTCAGCGAGCGCGCCGAGGGCATCGGCGGCGTCAAGCTTTGCGGCATTGGCCGGATTGGCGGCGTCATAGGCCCCGGGGAAGCGCCGAGCACGAGCGGCGGAGCCCGGGCCGCTGACCTCCCGGCCCTTGCGGTACCTGCCGGACAGCCACCCCCCGGCCAGCGGGCTGTAGGCCATGACGCCCATTCCGTGACGCAGGCAGGTCGGCAGCACGTCGTACTCGATGGCACGGGTCAGGATTGAGTAGGGCGGCTGCTCGGTGCGGAACCGCCCGTGGCCGCGGCGGTCGGCGGTCCACTGAGCCTCGACGATCTGTGAGGCGGGAACCTTCGACGCGCCGAAGTAGCGGATCTTGCCGGCGCGCACGAGGTCAGACAGGGCGCCGAGGGTCTCGTCGATATCGGTGTTCGGGTCGGGAACGCCCACTTGATAGAGGTCAATCCAGTCGGTCTGAAGCCGGCGCAGCGATCCCTCGACCCCCTCGGTGATCCACCGCCGCGACGCTCCGCGATGGTTGGGGTCCTCACCGAAGGGCGGACCGAACTTGACGGCGAGCACCACGCTCTCCCGCCGTCCGCCAGCCAGCGCCTGGCCCAGGATCTCTTCTGACTCGCCGGCGGAATAGCCATCGGCGGTATCGATGAAGTTGATCCCGGCGTCTAGCGCCTTGTGAATGATCTTGAGCGCGTCGTCGTGATCGGGGTTGCCGAACGCGCCGAACATCATTGCGCCCAGGCACAGCTGGCTAACCGAGACGCCGGTGCGTCCCAGGGGCCGGTATTCCATGCTGAAGCTCCTTGAGCCGCCGCGAGTCAGTCGCGGCAGGTGGGTAGGATCGGATGCGCCGACAGGCGGATAGCCTGTCCATTTCACTGTAGCGATAAACGGATAGCCTGTCCATTTGGAGTCCCGATGCCTGCGAATCAGTTCCCGGCACCCACGAGGCGAGCGGACGCCGAGCGCAACCGGGACAAGATCCTCGCGGCCGCGCGCACCGCGTTCGCTGATCCTGATGCTGAGGTGTCGATGGCCGAGGTCTCGCGACGCGCCGACGTCGGCATGGCGACCCTGTACCGCAACTTCCCCGGACGCCAAGAGCTCCTCGAGGCCCTCTACACCGACGAGGTGAATGCCGTCTGCGAGGCCGCCGAAACCATCAACGGCGAGACGCCCGGAGCGACTCTCGTGGCTTGGCTGCACCGGTTCTTCGCCTTTACCACGAGCAAGCGCCACATCGCCTCCGAGCTGCTCAAGCAAACTGACCGCAGCGACCCCCTGTTCGAAAACAACCGCACCCGGGTGATCGGCGCCGGCCGGCCGCTCCTAGCCGCCGCACAACACGCCCACGAAGTCCGGGACGACCTCAGCCTCGAACAGATCCTCGACATGATCGTCGCCATCGCCACGATCCACGGCGACACCGGCTATACCGAACCAATCCTCCAGACCGCATTCGATGGCCTGCGCCCCGCGGCCGATGCGAAGCCCGCACAGGACGAGGCGGCACGCCCGGTGTGACCATCGATCATCGATGAGGGCGGGCGCGGGACCCGGGATTCCCGCACCCGCTGGCTCAGTCGAGACGTACGGTCTTAGCGCGGTACGGGACCTTTGGCGCTTGTGCAGCGGGCAGCGGATCGGTTGACTGGCGGGATGTTCGTGGGCGGGGAGCTGCGGGCCGAGGTCAGTTTCGCCGTGGCCCGGGCCAGGCTGGCGCGCCTTGTTCAAGTTGGCGGGCTGCTGGATGCTTCGCAAGACGCCTACGGAACCGGGTTTGCCGTCCTGGCCCCAGCCGACCCGCCAGGTCCTGTGCCGCAGGTGGCCGGGCTGGTCAGGGTGTACTCCGGGGACCTGATCGCCCGTGGTGACTCGGTTCATGCGCCGTTGAGGTGGGAGGCGATCGCGCCTGGCGGGGAAGTATTCCCGGCGCTGGATGCTGACCTCACGCTGCACCCGGCCGGGGATCAGGGAACGATGCTGACGCTGACGGGGGTATACAGGCTGCCGCAGGGGACCCGGGGCAACGGGCTCGACCAGGCGGTTGTGCGCCGTGTGGCCATCACGACGGTCCAGGTGTTCTTGAACCGCGTCGCCGCCGCCATTACCGTCTCCGGACCGGCCCGCGGGCGGGGCCGGACCCTGGATGACGGTGGATTTCCGCCGGCAGCGCAGACGCCGTAGCGGGCGTCCGGCCAGCTAGAGGGGCTTATCCGTTCTGGCCTGGCGACTGGGGATCTGGCGGGCTGTCCAGGTCGGGTGCGGCGAACACGTGGTCGTGAATCTCGCGGATCGCGTCGTCCAGGGTCTGCAGGGCCTCGGCGATCTGCTGGACGGCCGTCTCGTGGGGCAGGCCGGTCGCGGTCTGCAGGCTGAGGCCGACGCGGAGCAGGGCGTCGACCACCTGGCTGAGGAGTTCGCGGCCGCGGCGGGCGTCGTCTGCGGTGGCGGCGGCCCAGGCCAGGTCGGCCAGGTCGGCCCGCGGCTGGTCCTCGGTGACGTCCCGGATCACGGCCAGGATGAAACGGCCGTTCGCGGTGGTCACCGGGCTGAGGCTGACCCGGGCGGGGAACGTGCTGCCGTCCTTACACTGCCCGGCCAGCCGCGCCCGGGATGCCATCGGCCGGGCCACCGGTTCCCGCGCGTATCCGGCCCGCCGGGTGACGTGGGCGGCCCGCACGCCGACCGGGACCAGCGACTCGACCGGCTGGCCGATCAGCTCGCCGGGCCGGTAGCCGAACATGTCCTCTGCCTGCCGGTTGGCCAGCACCAGCGTGCCATCTTCGTTGCTGAGGACCACCCCGTCAGCCAGGGCGTCGACCAGCCCCCACAGCACCGCCGGGTTGATCCCCGCCCGGGACCTGTCCGGCGCCGGGCGTCTGCGGCGGCGGGAGCCGTCTTGGCGCCCGCCCGGGCCCGGGCCCGGCCGTGGCAGGAGCGGGATGACACCTGGCGCCCCGGCGGCGGTGGCCGCCTCCACCGACGTATAGATCGAGATCAGCCGATCCAGCCCGCTGGCCGCCAGTACCTGCCGGACAACCGGGGCGGTGACCGCCACCCGCAGCTTCGCACTCCCGGCCGATGCGCGCTGGTGGGCATATACCAGGGCATCCGCGCCAGAACGGTCGCACGACAGCGTCCCGGTCATGTCCGCGATCAGCACGGCGGCGCCCTGGTCGAGCAGTTCCAGCAACTGGTCGCGGATGGGTCCGGAATCGGTCACGCCGATGCGCTCCGGCAGTGTCACCACCGCCTGGCGTCCCGCCCACAGCACCGGGCACGGGCCGTCAGGCACGGCAGCACCCAGCGCGTCCGTCGCGACCAGCGCGCGGCACACCGGCGGCGCCGGTGAGCAGAGCACAGGACCGACTCATTGCTAAAGCACCTTACTCCCCGCCTGCACGCTCCAGTCCGGGCCGGCGCCGCCAGCAACCCGATCTACCAGCCATGCTGCGCGCCCGTGGACCTTCGGCACGGCGGCCGGGACGTACGGCCCTGCCCTCGTAATCATCACGCTGGTTGGCTTCCTGTATGTTCATCGGCACCGAGATCCGGCTGGATACCGGCATCGACGCCGCCCAGGACAAGCTGGCGGACCTGGTCCGGGGCGGGCTGCTCGGCCGCGCGTCCGCGCGCGCCTACGACCAGTGGCAAGCTGGCCTGGTCCGCATCGGCCCGCGGGCAACGATGCTCGGCATGTACAAGATCGCCCGCGTTCGGGTCAGCGGCATGGTGACCCACGGGGACTCGGCCGGGTGGGCGATGCGGTGGGAAGTCGCCGGAAGCGGCGGCGCGCTGGTCCCGGCGCTGGACGCCGACATCAAGCTCATCCCAGCCGGGCAAGACACCACGGTGCTCGCGGTCTCCGGTGTCTGCCGGCCGCCGCTGGCCCGGCTGGCCGGCGAACTGGACCCGGCGGTCGCGCAGCAGGTCGCCCAGGCGATGTTCGAGGACTTCACCAGCTACATCGCGACAGATATCGCCCACGCGGTCGCTGTGTCCGAGGCAAGACATGACACGATGCCGGAACCTGCTCCTGAAGCCGGACACCGTGACCGCAGGGCCTCCTGACACCTGAAGGTCCCGGCCCGGCTCGCAAATCTTCACCCGGCAGCCCGCCGGCGACTACCAGCCCGGCCAGTGGGAGTAACCAGCCGATCGCGACGACGTCCTTGCGCGGACGTCCGCGGGGGCGCTTATGCGGCACGATCGCGCCGCGCATCAGCAACTCGCCGCCCCAGACGCCCCAGGGCTCCCTGCGCTCCAGCGCGCCGGCCAGGCAGGCCAGCCTGGCCCGGCATCCCCGGCACATCGCCTTCGCCTGCTCCACGTCCTGCGGAGACTCGGCGAAGAACAGCTCTGGA
>Ga0187814_10000268_pt1 | contig 15997 bp, 10 predicted proteins | sample NC_S_4_FD_132450 | JGI IMG/M metagenome (GOLD analysis project Ga0187814, IMG submission 132450) | Wetland sediment microbial communities from Neuse River Estuary, North Carolina, USA - ASW-S_4 | ecosystem: Environmental > Aquatic > Freshwater > Wetlands > Sediment | place: USA: North Carolina... | reverse complement strand
GGCCGATGTTTCGATTTCGGGGACGTTTTCGGCGCTTAGAGGGATAAGGAGACTGGGTGCAAAACCGGTAAGAACGCCACCCATACCAGGAACCAGGGCAACCGAGGGAAGGGCTCCGAATGAGCTGTCGCAATATGGAGGACACGACCAAGCCATGCCGGAGACGAGGGGCATGAAGCAAGCATTTCGTTCCCTTCCCACCAATTCCTGGACCACGACGGCCATTCGCTCCTCCTCGAGGCTGTAGCCGGTGGCGGCGATGTGCCGGCGCGTCTCGTCGGCGAAAAGACTCAGCCAGACATCTCTCACGGCCTCGAGAAAGTGAGCCACTCTCTCGTCGATGTCGCCCCTGTTGGCGAGGAACTTCGTGGTGTAGAGCCCCGCAAGCGGAAGTCGGACCATGTCCTCCAACAGCCCGGAGGACCGCACCGCGAGCGGACGGTAACATACTTGGAGAAAGCGTCTGATTCGCCCGATGAGGGATGCCGAGAATGTCGCGGCGCCGAAAAGGGCCAAGTTGCCCGAAGTCATCCCCTCGTAATATGCCTTCGTCCAGAGATTGTTGTGTTCGAGAAAATCCTCGAAATCATCGATGCCGATGAAGAGAGTCCTGGGCATCCCAATGAACCATTCTCCGTGAGATGGTCGTGCGTGGACCTCACGAATCAAGCGACCAAGGAATTCGATGCCCCTGCCCTTCCCTCCCACGGAACCGGCGCCAAGTCGGGCAAGAGAAGATTCGTCCCGAAAGGTCGCCTCGTCGAAATCGGGAACCAGACCTTCCGATTTTTCGAGCCGCACTTGGTCGAGCACATGAAGGAGGAAGGCCCTGAGATCCTCGGGAGTCGAAAAATCTTCAATTGAATACTCGCCAAGGAGTGCCGCAAAACGATACTCACCGCGTGCGGTGAGCCAAGTGGAAAACTCGTTGCGCGCCGCATGGCGGAGCAGGGTTTCGGGCGGAACCTCTGCGATTTTTCTTGCGAACTCCTCGATCGTGGAAGCCGTGGCCAGAGTCTCGCCTTCGGAACCCAAAAATTTGAACTCACCGAAGCCGAGACTTTTCTTGATGAAGTCACCGAGCTCCGAAGCCAGCGATTCCGAGGACTTATTCGCGAAAGCCGCGCCGAGAGCGAATGCCCGATCACGGACGCCTTCCTCGCTCGATTGAATCATCACGGGCAAGTCCGGCCGCCGCGAGCGCGCCATTGCCACAAAATTGAAGCCGGCCTCGGCGTCGAACGACCCGGCATGCCGAAATCTGAGGTCCGTAATGACGGCCAGGATGGCCCTTTCGTACCGCAGGAAAAGTTCCTCAGCCTCCTCATAAGTCGAAGCGAGGAGGATCTTCGGCCGCGCGCGCGCACGGAGAAGTCGATAGGTTTCCACCCCGCGCTCCTCTTCGATCAGAGCCTGAGTCTGCTTGAGCAGGACCGTATAGATGAGAGGCAGATAGCGGGAATAGTAGCGAATCGAATCTTCGATGATGAGGATGACCCGGACGAGCCCTGAAGCGACGTCTGCGGCAATATTGCCGCGATCCTCGACGTATTTGATCATGCCTACGAGCAGCTTGGAATAGCCGTTCCACACGAAGACCCGGTCGATGGCGCCAAATTCGGGCCGGGTCGAGTCCATCTCGGCGAGGCTCGAATTGTTGAGGACGAGCAGGAGAATCGGCATGTCCGGCTCCCGCTTGCGCATCTCGTCTGCGAGGCGGAGGGGCCGATCGAAATCAAGCCCGACCATGATGATCACGAGATCGCATGCACCGGACGAAAGGCGGGCGATGGCCGTCTCTTCGGTATATGCCGAAGTGACACGGGGAATAGTGGAGAGATTAAGCTTTGAATATTCCCCTGTGATCTGCTCGGTCAGAAAGCCGTCGGCTTCGACCACGAACGAATCGTAAAGGCTGCCGACGAGGAGTATTTCGCCCACCCTGTATCGCATGAGGTCATGAGAAAGGCTCCGGTCCCGCCCTTCTTTGTCCCAGCTCAGGAGCAGCTCTTCGAAACGCATGCAACGAAGGATAACTCCTGCGGCTTCCTGGTGCAACGCGGCCCGTCTCCATCCGGAAGCGAGCTTGGCGGCAATATGGATTTGCGAGATTGTGCGTCGCTTCCTCGACCTGTATCATCTCCATCGAAAGAGCGACAAAAGATGGAAACGTACGTTCCGGACGGTGACGGCGAAAGGCGACGGCGACTTGATCGGGTCCCTGATCCTCTCAAATCCATGCGAACCGGCGTGGCATGGATCGGCGGCGCTGCAGTCTTCATCGCCATGCTCATGAGCGCCCTCGTGCTGCCGCTGTTCATGAACCTGCGAGATTGGGATGCTTGGGCGCGGACCTTGGCCCGAGCCCTCGTCTCCTGCTTCGGCATGAAGGTCGAACTTCGCGGCGAACCACCCGAGAAGGAAAACCGGGGGAGCATCATAGTCTGCAACCATGTGAATTTCCTCGACGGCTTTCTCCTCTACGGCTATTTTCCCCTCTTCTTCCGTGTCCTTGAGCAGAAAGAGCATTTTTCATGGCCTGTCTGGGGCTGGTTTTCTCGACGAATCGGCAATATTCCCCTCGACCAATCGGGAGGAGGCGCGACGGCCGTGGCGCTCCTCGAGGCACGACGCGCCCTCGATGAAGGAACATCGATCCTGATTTTCCCGGAAGCGCATCGGACGCGGGATGGACGGATAGCCGCATTCCATCGCGGGGCTTTCCGGCTGGCCCGGAGTTGCCGCGCGACACTTCGACCTCTGGTCATGTGCGGAGCATGGGAAGGTTATAGAAGGGGTGGAGGGGGAGTGCTGCCGGGAAAAATCGAACTTGCGATCCTCCCCCCCTGGCACCAGGGTCGAATCGAAGCCGAAGGAGAGACGGCCGCGCGGGATAGAATATTGGACGAGATGCGTACCGCCCTCGACGAGGGAAGGGGAAGGATCACTCCGCCGAATCGAGATCGTCGTCGATAGAGGCCTCAGTCTCCCTTATCCGAGACTTGAAGACGACAGCCTCGGAGGCTCTTCCGTCCATCAACACCTCGAGAGGCTCCGTGAGCCGGGTCCAGACGCAGTGAGGCAGGCGTGTCGCTTCGGGCGCGGAGCGCAGCCAATCCCAGTCGATTTCGCCGGGATCGGACCAGGGCACGGTGAGATAGCCGATATTCATGCTCGTCACATTATGGAAGAAATGGGAGCCGAGCGAGGATTCGACACGGAAGTCCTGCAAGTCCGCCTCCACGATGACCGCGGCGTGCGCTATCTGCGAATAGGCGACCGGGATTCCGAGCCATGGATCACGGGTCCCCCATCGGCCGAAACCGACGAGAAGATAGCGACGGCCCTCCGCCGCTACGAGCCGGTCAAGGGTCTCGATCTCCTCGGCGATGCTCGCCGTCTCCTGTCGATCGAACATCGAGGGATCGATCCAGACTATGTCGCGAATGGAATCGATCTTGCCGTTCCCCATGCTCTTCGACGACCGGATGAATGCCGATGAAAGATCCAGCCTGGCAAGCTCCACTTCGCCACCGCCTTCTGTGCGGATGAGAGGCTTGAGCTGCAGGATATAGAACGCGGGCTTCCCCGATTCCTCATCGAGATTGAGAGCGTACTCTATCTCCACTGGTGAACCCATCGAGCGAGACCCCACTTCGAGGACGAGGTCCACGAGCTTCGCAAGCGGCAAGGCATCGTTTTTCAGGATGTTGGCCAAGTCCACGAAGCGCAGACCAGAAACCGAAGTTCCAGGAACGAAGCGGTCGTTCGGCCCATCCCATGTCGAAACGAGAAGACGGAATTTGGGGTCGCTCTCGGCTTCCACGAGATCGAGTTCCGCTATGGCTGCATCCTCGCCCGACCGCAGGTCCGGTTCGACTCTTTCCATGTCGATCGCCCTGAACATTCGTTGGGAATTTTCGCGCATTCGATCGGAGGGAATAATATCGATCTTGGGATAACGCGGGCAGAAACGATGACTTGCCCCTCCATCCACCACCCAGGAGCCGAGACCGAGCGCGGAAAGACAAAGCCCGTCCTCGGGCTTGAGGTAGGAAATCGGATAGTAATTGTATGACTGCGCGGTGCCGGAGAGATGAGGGTAATACCAACGCCCGCGTCTTTTGCCGACCACTTCCTGGAGGACGATGGCCATACGCTCTTCCTCGCGCTGATATCTGGCCACTTCGAAATAGGCCCTGGCTTTGGTCGAAAAGAGGCTCGCGTAGATGAGTCGGATGGCGTCGCAAAGCTGCGCAAGCCTCACGCGATAATCGACATGACAGTTCGGGATGAGGAAAGTCTCGTAAATCCCCGAAAAGGGAACCATGAGCATGTCCTCGAAAAGTCCCGAAGATCTCACTGCGAGGGGGCGGGTCGTCGCTCGTATGAAACGGTCGAGTCGCTCCACGAGGGCCGAGTCGAGCGGCGACGAAAGAAATCGCTCGAGGACCTCTTCGGGACCGGCATCATAGTATGCGAAAGAAAAAAGGCCGTTCAGGTCAAGGAAGCGCTCGAATTCGTCGATGCCGATGAAAGCGGTGCGTGGCAGCTTCACCTCGATCCCCTCGATCTGCCCGGCGAGATCGAGATGATCGATGAGACTCTTGGCGAAAACCAGCCCCCGACCTTTCCCCCCGACCGATCCGGTTCCGAGACGCGTGAAAGATTCGTCGTCCTTGAAGTGCGCCTCATCGAACGCAGGCACCGAACCGCGTTCCCTCTCCCGCCTCGCCTCGTCCATGACGCCGACCAGGAAGGATCGCATTTCCCGGTCCGATCCGAAGTTCTTCCGGCCGTAACGCCTAAGAATCCGCGCGAAGCGGAATTCCCCCCGCGCCGCCAGCCAGGTCGAAAAATGATTGCCTTCCGCATGGCGATAAAGCACTTCAGGCGGTACTTGCCCTATGCATTGCATGAATTCGTCCATATTGCCCGCAGTCGCGACCGTGGTTCCATCATCTCCCACGAATCTGAAAGGGCCGAATCCGAGGTTATCCCTGAGAAACTGTCCGATCTGATGCTCGAGGGACGGGGAGGATTTGTCGGAGAACGCCGCGCCCAGCGTCTCCACGCGCACACGCATGGCCGGATCGTCGGACTGGACAAAGAAGGGCAAATCCGGCTGAAGTTCCTTGGCAAGCGAGAACAGGGCAAGTCCCGCTTCTCCGTCGAGCTGGCCGTCACGAGGAAAATCGAGGTCCGTGATGACGGCGAGAAGCTCGGATCGATAGCGCTCGAAAATATCGATGGCGGCTTCCCAATCCGAGGCGAGGAGCACTTTGGGCCGGGATTTCGAACGGAGCAGCTTGTATACCTCGTCTCCTTTCTCCCCTTCTATGAGCGCCTGCGTCTGCTTGAGAATCACCCGGTAAAGAAGGGGTAGGAAACGCGAATAATAGCGAACGGAATCCTCCACGAGGAGGATTACGCGCACGAGGCCCGACGAAACGTCCGCCTCCGCGTTCAGCACGTCCTCGATGGACTTGATGATGCCCACGAACAGTTTCGAATATCCGTTCCAGACAAATACCCGATCCACGGCCGAGAGATCGCAACCGGCCTCCTCGATGCTTTTCAAGACCGCGTTGTTTACGACAAGAAGCACGAGCGGAACCGAGGGCATCGCCGTCCTGAGGGACTTCGCCGTTTCCAGGGCCGGAGCGAAATCGGTGCCGGCCATGACGAAGGCCGCGTCGAAACCTCGACTCACGGACAAGGCGAGAGCCGACTCGGCGCCGCTGACGCTCGTGATCTTGGGCACGGAATTGAGGTTGAGCTTGAAAAGTTCCCCGTAGCTCTGTTCGATGAAGACTCCGTCCGATTCCATCACGAAAGACTCGAAAGGCGTTCCGACGAAGAGCACCTCCCTTACGCGGTGCCTCATCAGATCGTGGAAAGCATTTCGCTCGTTGCGTCCCCGATCGTATGAGCTGACCAGTTGATCGAACAGCATTCGACAATCCGGGGGTCAGGCGACCGCTTCCAGCGCCATTTCGAAGGAGAACCGCGCACCCCCGCCCTCCCTGCCGCCGGCGACAAGCCGACCTTTGAGCTGGAGCGCCAGCATTCGGGCGATTTGGAGCCCCAGCCCCTGTTGCGAATCGAGCTCGAAACCGTCGGGTAGCCCCCGCCCGTCGTCCGCCACCACCAGGCCCAACCTCCCTTCGCCTGAAGAAAGACTCACTTCGAGCGTTCCCGCCCCATCTTGTCCGAAACCATGACGCAACGCGTTCGCGACGAGTTCCGTGCACAAAATGCCGAGCGGTACCGCCCGTTTCGTATCGAGCGTGATGTCCGTGAGATCCAGCTTCGTGACCACATCCGGACGATCCACTGTCTGCGCGATATCGAACACCAACTTTTCGAGATAGTTGCGAAGGTTTATGCGCGATATTTCGCCGGAAGAAAACAGAATCCGGTAAAGAGTGGAGATCGAATCGATCCTGAACCGTAGGTTTTCGAGCACGCCTCGAAGGGGTCCGTCGAGTGTCCGTCCTTCTTCCAGTGCGACGAAACTTGATATCAATGCGACGCTGTTCTTGACCCGGTGCTGAATTTCATGAAGAAGCGCATCCTTCTCGCTCAGCGCCCGGCCGAGGGTGGATTCCGCCTCGACCTGTCGAGTCGCATCGCGCGAAAACACCAAAAGAAGCATGGCGCCGTCTTCTGCGGAGATGCAGCTCCCCGAGCCATCGACCCAACGCCAGGAACCGTTCTTGTCGCGATAGCGATATCGGGAGGATACGGTAGTCCCCGGGTCGGCGAAGGCGCGAACCATGGCTTCCGAAACCGCGGCGCGGTCCCCGGGATGTATGAATTCGGCCGAATACCTGCCGATGAGTTCGGAGGGCGCATAGCCATGGATGCGCGCGGCCGATTTCGAGACGCCAAGATATCGCCCCTCCGAGTCCATGATCGAGATCAAATCGGGAGCGAGATCGAGCAATGAGTCGAAACGGGAAAGGCGATCGCCCTGCTCTTCGGTCACTGGCACCTCCGAGAGGCACTCTAATCCTCCACGGCTGCCTCCGCAAGCGCGAGCCTATCGCGCGATCGCCAGGGACGATTGCCTCTCGGGAACGCATCTTGCATTTTCCAATCGAAAAAACCGCCGCAGGATTCCCTGCGGCGGCCTCTTCATGAGAGCGGCGGTCGTGCCGCGGACGTCCCGACTATACAAGTCCCTGCGCGAGCATGGCGTCGGCCACCTTCTTGAAACCGGCAATATTGGCGCCGACGACGTAATTGCCCTCGAAGCCATATTGCTTCGCCGTGTCGACGCACTCACGATGGATGTTGATCATGATCTCGTGGAGACGGTGGTCAACTTCCTCGGCGCTCCAGTTCAGACGCATGGAATTCTGAGACATCTCGAGGCCCGAAGTCGCGACCCCTCCCGCGTTCGCGGCCTTGCCGGGGGCGAAAGGAATGCGCTTTTCGATGAAAAGTTTCCATGCTTCGGGAGTGCATCCCATATTGGACGTTTCCACGACGATCTTGACGCCGTTCGCGAGCAGAGTCTTGGCGTCTTCGCCATTGAGTTCGTTTTGGATGGCGCAAGGCATTGCGATATCGACCTTGACCTCCCAAGGCTTCTTGCCGGCGAAGAACTTCGCATTGGGGAATTTCTTCACGTAATTGGCAACCTTGTCACGATCGATGACGAGCATCTCCTCGAGATAGTTCCACTTTTCGCGGGTACCGACGCCTTCAGCATCGTACACGTATCCGTCCGGACCCGAGACAGTGACGACCTTGGCTCCAAGCTGACTCGCCTTGATGCAGGCACCCCAAGCCACATTGCCGAAGCCGGAGACTGAGACCAGCTTTCCCTTGAGATCGTCGCCCTTGAGCTTGAGCATCTCCGCAGCAAAGTAGATCGCGCCGAAACCGGTGGCTTCCGGGCGAATGAGGGAACCGCCGAAATTGAGACCTTTGCCGGTGAGAACGCCGGTGAACTCATTGCGAATACGCTTGTACTGGCCGAACATGTAGCCGACCTCGCGCCCGCCGACGCCGATGTCGCCCGCAGGAACATCCGTGTCCGCCCCGATGTGCTTGCAAAGCTCCGTCATGAAAGACTGGCAGAAGCGCATTATTTCATTGTCGCTCTTGCCGTGAGGATCGAAATCGGAACCGCCCTTTCCGCCTCCCATGGGAAGACCGGTGAGCGAATTCTTGAACGTCTGCTCGAATCCGAGAAACTTCAGAGTCGAAAGCTGGACGCGGGGATGGAAGCGAATTCCGCCTTTGTAGGGGCCGATCGCCGAATTGAACTGAACCCGATAACCGCGATTGATTCGATACTCACCCTTGTCGTCCATCCAGGGCACCCGGAACATCACGACACGCTCGGGCTCGATGATGCGCTCGAGAATGTGCTGGGCCTTGTACTTCGGCTCGGCCTCGACGAGGGGCTCGATGGACTCGAGAACCTCTTCCGCCGCCTGGATGAACTCACTTTCCCAGGGAGTACGGGCCTTGAGGTCGTCCAGAACCTGACGGATATAGGCATTCATGCTGCTTCCTCCTGCGCGCTCTTAGCGCGCGTCGCCAGTCTATCTCGATTTCCGCCGATGGACAAGCTAAAAAACTATCCAATGAAATGTCGTTTTGGCATTCGGAATGAGGAGCCATATCAGCTGCGAACGTGAACACCGCACTTGTCGGGGAACCGAAGAAACTTCGTCTCATTGCAACTGCCGAACCGCGAGGAAGAGCCCCGGAAACTCCGGAGAAGACAGCGTCGTCGGTAGGGACGAGGCGTTGGGGCCAGATCCCTGATTCCCTGCGGGAGGAGGCGCGATCACCTCGTCGCCGACATTGATCGTATCGAAGAAGCCTGAGCGTATGAGGGTTCCGGCAGAAACTTCCTCGTCGGTCTGCGTAATGGCGAGGGTTCCGACCTGGTCCTGGTCGAGCCAGAAGGGGCCGAGGCCTTCGCTCTTCACCCCGAGTCCGCCCTTTTTGATGACGAGAAGCTTGTCACCGACCTTGATGCCATCAGCCGAGCCAAGGTCTATCAAAGCCGAATCTTGGCTCCTTTTCTGAATGCTCCCCTTGGGCTGTAGAGCGGACACGATGCTGTCAGCGAGCCGGAGCGCGGTGTTTTTCACCCGATCGTTGCCGGTTCTATAATAAAGGAAGGACGTCGCAACGCTTCCGGTCCTGCCGACCCGAAGATCACCGCCAAGTTGAATCTCTCGATCGCTCTCGTTCACGGAAAGGATAAGATAATAATCGGCCCCGGCCTCTCGCGCCAGACGAAAGGCCTCGCCCGGGCTCGCCACCTGGTCCTGGAGCCCCAGAACTTTCAATCGCGAACTCGAAGCGAGAAGGTCGGTGAGATACCTCCTGAGAATTGACGCGGAGCCGATGTGGTATTCGACCGAAGCGCCCTTCATGAAGAAGAGCGCCAGTTTGTAGGGGCGTTTCTGGAGGGCGAACTGGTCGACACTCCAATCGTCCGCCACGCTTCCCTGCAAAAGGCTCGTATAGGTTTCGATGGAATCGAGCGCGGTGCGGTCCGCTTTGCCGATGCCTTCGAGAAATCTGAGTTCGGAGAGTTGTCTGGCGGGAAATCCACGCTTGCGCAAAAGTTCGGCATAAAGCGTCCGGCCGTCGACGGAGTAGGGATCGATGCGAAGAGCCCGACGGTATTCGACGATGGCTTGGTCGAAGTAGCTCAGACTCTCCAATTCCTTGCCCTTGGCCACGTGCCAGTCGGCGTACTGCTTTCGGAGTGCCCCCTCGAGCGGACTCGAATCCATCACGACTTCCTCGACGGCGATGCGAGCTATCTCGTCATCCGGCTTCAACCCCACCGCCGTATCGAAGCTGTAGATCGCGTCCGGGACCGCTCCGAGAGCTGCCTGAGCCTCGCCCAGGGCGTACCAGGCAGACTCGTCCCTGCGATCGACCGCGATCGAGTCGCGCATCACGGCCTCGCTTCCCTTGAAATCGCCCGAGGCGAAAAGGAGCGAGCCGAGGAGGGAATGATACACCGATCGATCAGGGCGCAGCTGAACCGCAGTCCTGGCATGGAATATCGCCGAGGCCATGTCACCCCGTGCCGCATAGACTTCCGCCGCCACCTGTTGGACGCGGGCGTCATCCACATGGGCGGAAAGCGCCCTTTCCACGAGGGCGGTCGCGTCCGCCGGCCTCCCCTGGTCCAGGGCGACAAGGGCGAGCGACGACAGGGATCGAGCGTCCAGGGGGGCGATGCGGAGGCTGTCCTCAAAGCGAGCCTTTGCCTCCGTTTTCTTCCCCTCGGCCAAGTCGAGGAGAGCGAGCCCGAAGCGGGCATCGAGATCGTTCGGAGCCGCGACGAGCGCCGATTCGAATCGTGTCCGGGCCGTCGCGATATCGCCGAGCCCGGCGCTGATGAAACCTTCGAGGGCGACGGGTCCCCGATCGCCCCTGCGAAACGGCTCCGCTCGCGTGGCATAGGCGAGAGCCTGCTCGTATTCGCCGAGTTGATAATAACACTCGGCGAGGCCCACCATGGCGTCACCGAAATAGGGATTGATTTTGAGCGCAGCCATGTAGTCGTCGATGGCTCCGTACCAGTCCTCGGAAAAGGTTTTCGTCTCGGCCCTCGCGACGAATGCCGGTGCGCTCGACGGACCCTCGACGGGCTGCGTGTCGCTCTGCGCAAAAAGGACCGCCGCCGCAAACAAGAGGACCACGGTCGCGGTTGCCGTCTTCCGGTTCACGGATTCCCTCCATCCCCCGCTTGGCGCGTTACACGGACGAGTTCGATTCGATGTCCTTCGGTTTCCTGCACGGCGAAAACGACGCCTTCCGCGTCGATGGACTCGCCCCTGAGCGGGATTCGTCCGAAAAGATCGAAAACGTAGCCGCCGAGCGAGTCAAAGTCCTCCGCGGGCAGATCCAGCCCGGTCCGGCCGTTCAGGAAATCGAGATTGACCCGGGCGTCGCAGAGCCAGGAATCGCTGCCGACCGAGATTATCTCCTCCCGCTCTTCGTCGAACTCGTCTTGAATTTCTCCGACGATTTCCTCGATGATGTCCTCGAGGCACACGATTCCCGACACTCCGCCGTACTCGTCCACAGCCACCGCAATATGCACGCGCCGACGCTTGAACTCTCTGAGCAGCGCGTCGATGCGTTTCGTTTCAGGTACGAAATATGGCTTGCGGAGGATGGCCGGCAGAGACAGTTCTTCGCCTACCACGAGAACCCTGAGGAGATCCTTGGCGTAGAGGATTCCGACGACGTCGTCGACGCTCTTGCGATAGACAGGAATCCGGGAGTGCCCGGACGAGACGACCGCATCGAGAAGTTCGTCCCTCGTGGCGCCGAGAGGGACGAAAAGCGTGTCCGTTCTGGGCACCATGACTTCTTTGACGGAAGTCGTTCCGAGTTCCTGGATGCCGCGAATCATCTCGCGGCGTTCCTCCTGGACGTCGAGCAGTTCGCCGGAGTCGGCTTTTTGGTCCGCGTCCGTATCTCGACGATTGTCTGTTTCCTTTCCCGCGGAACCGCGATCGTTCACGTCGACCAAGCCGAGGCGTCCGGCCAGGGCATGGAAAAGGCCGCTCACGCGAATTCTCCGGTCCCGGGACCCATTTCCGCGAGAAGACGTTCCTGCAAGATCAACATCGGCTGGGAAGGATCGGAATTTTCGTGGTCCAATCCCAGAAGGTGGAGCATGCCATGGAGGACGAGACGCCTGAGCTCCTCCCCGCGAGGCACCGCGAATTCAGCGACATTTCGATTCAGCGTCTCGAGCGAAACGACGATGTCGCCGGCCAGTGTCCTCTCTCGGCCCCCGGCATCGACATAGCGTCCACCTTGCTCAAAAGAAAGCACGTCCGTCGGCTCGTCCTTTCCGCGGTATTGCCGGTTGAGCTCTCGGATGAACGAGTCGTCGCAGAAGAGGATCGAAAGGTCCCAGTCTTCTTTCCCGAGCCGCCCGAGCGCCGCAAGCGCGAAAGATTCCGCCGCCGACGTCAAACCTCCCGCGGAAGATGCCCCTTCGCTCACAGCGCCCTCGAAGGAAATGTCGACCAGATTCACTTGCCGTCCTCCTTCGATTTCGGGTATTCGATTCTCGCGTGGTGCTGCCCCGCGAGTATTCGCGTGAAACTGCCCCGGATGGTCTCGAGATCGCGGAACGTCAGATCGCAACGATCGAGTTGACCCTGCTTGAACCTGTCGAGCACGATGTCCTTGACCAGGGCGTCGATGCGTCCCGGCGTCGGTCTCTTAAGCGTTCGTACGGCCGCTTCGGTGGCATCGGCGAGCATGATGACCGCCGCCTCGCGACTCGACGGCGGCTGTCCGGGATAGCTGAAGTCTTCCGGATCGGCCTCCTCGTCCTTGCTTGCGCGATCGAAAAACCAACTGATGAGACCATTGCCATGATGCTCCGCCACGATGGCGACAACTTCCTCCGGAAGTCCGAGCGCCCTTGCCTTCTCGATGCCGAGCTTGACGTGGCTGCGAATGACCGTCGCGGAGAGCCGTGGATTGATCTCGTCGTGGCGATTGTACGCACCTTGATTTTCGACGAAATACTCCGGCTGCTCCACCTTTCCGATATCGTGATAGTAAGCCCCCACTCGCGCCAGCAGCGGGTCGGCACCGATCTCTCGGCAGGCCGCCTCTGCGAGATGAGCGACGGCCATCGAGTGGCTGTAAGTGCCTGGAGCCGCGGCAAGAAGGCGCAGAAGGGCCGGAGCGTTCAGATCGGAAAGCTCGATGAGCCTGAAGCGCGTCGGTGCATTGAGCAGCTCCTCGAGAATGGGGAAAGCCGCGAGGGCAAGAAGGGACGACACGATGCCATTTGCCCCGCCGAAGCCGAGAGGGGCGGCCAGATCCGAAAAATCGACCACGAAGGGAATGGAAAGGAGGGCCGCACCGCACGCTTCCATCACGGCGAGTCGCAGACCCGCCTTGACGAGATCGATTCGGGATTCCGCGTTGCGCACCGCGAAGGCGGCCGAGGCTGTCGAAAGAAACTCGTAGACGAATGACCTGGGGTCATAGCCCGACGCGGCCAGCACGAACAGGGAAAGCACGAAACCGTAGAGCAGGGCGAAACGTTGTCCGGAAAAAACCGCGAAGAGAAGGCAGAATAGCGCTCCCGGAACGAGGAAAGCGGCGAAGGAAGGATCGCTGTCCGAAAGCTGACCTGTGACGATTCTCGCAACGAGCCAGGAAACAAAGAGGCCAGCGGCGGCAAGTACGGTCTCCCCGACGTCGAGCTTGGCACCGGACACGGATTTGCCGAGGAGCAGAAGCGAAAGCAGGCTGACGGCGAGGACGAACACCGAATCGCCGACAATACGGCCCCATTCGGGCCTCGAAAGCGCCGAGCGAGCCGCAAGGTATTTTGCGTAATCTGCCTCGGTGACGACGAGACCCTTTCGGAGGATTTTTTCTCCCGGGGCAATGGTCCTGGTGACAGGGTCGACCTGTCTGGCCACAGCCGACATGCGTCGAGCGCTCGCATCCGTCGCGTAATACACGTTCTCGACGATGAACTTCCTGAGGAGGAAGGCGACCTGCGCCTGCGAGGCCTTCGACATCCGCCGCTGATCGGCCTCCGCGTCGATCTTCGAATCGAGATTGGCCAATGTCACAATGTCGGAGCTGCGCACTTCGACGCTGTCCTGAATCGGTCCCGCTCCGCGCCTGAGTTCCAGGAACTCGGAACTGAAGCGATCCAGTCCGGTAGCCGGCATCGCGAAGACACCCATATCGAGTATTTTCGACAATATCGCCTCGGTGTCCGCGAGATCCTGCTCCCGCGACGAAGAGGCGAGGATAGAGGCTATCTCTTTGCGTGAAAAAACGCCGGGATAATCGCGCTGTATCCTGAGAAAGAGCGTTTCGCCCGATATTTTCGTGGCGAGAAGTTCATTCAGCAGGTCTTCGAACGATGAATACCGATCGATGGCCTTCCGAGTGGCTTTCTCGTCCAACTCGAAGATCGGGAGGGTGAGCTTCTCTTCTGCCTCGACTCGAAGTCCCGTCGCTTTTTCGTCGACATAGGTCGCCTTACGCACCGCGACAACATCCACCGGCGCCGCTTTTCCGACGGCTATGGAATTCGGGTCGGACACCGTCATGCCGGGCACCAACCCGAGCGCGGAAATCACCACCACCGCGGCCGCGACGAATGCGAAGACTATCGTCAGAGAGATCCTGTCCGACTTCCATACGCGCCGGATGGAAGCAAAGGCCGAGGGAAGCCCCTCTTCGCCGTCCACTCTACTCCGACTCATAGGCTTCGATGATTTTCCGAACGAGAGGACTCCGCACGACGTCTCTCGCGTCGAGCTTGGTCGTGAAGACGTCCTCCACGCCTGCCAAGATCTGGAGAGCATGCACAAGGCCCGATTCGGAGCGTCGAGGAAGATCAATCTGCGTGACGTCCCCCGTCACGATCGCCTTGGTGTTGTCCCCGAGTCGCGTCAGGAACATCTTCATCTGTTCCCGTGTCGTATTCTGGGCCTCGTCGAGAATGACCACGCAGTTGGCAAGACTCCTTCCACGCATATAGGCGAGAGGAGCTATCTCGATGGCACGTGTCTCCTCGAGTCTGCGGATCGTCTCGAAGGGAACGAGACTCTCCATTGAGTCGTAAAGGGGTCGAAGGTAGGGGCTGATCTTCTGCGCCAGATCGCCCGGCAGAAAGCCGAGGCTCTCACCTGCCTCGACCACAGGTCTGGTGAGCACAAGCTTGCGCTTCGCTTTGGTGAGCAGCTCGCGCAGAGCGAAAGCCACCGCGAGGTATGTTTTGCCAGTTCCGGCGGGTCCAACGGCGATACTCAAATCGTAGCGCGCCATTCCTTCGAGCAGGAGGCCCTGGCTTTTCGAGCGAGGAAAGACCTTCGAGTATCCTCCCGGAATTTGAACGCAGGATTCCAGGAATCCCCTATCCGTGTCGGTGCACGATCGACCGGCTTCACCTTCAGGGGTGAGGCTCGCGTGAATCGCGATGACAAGATCGGGCGTGGCAGGCATCCCGTCGTCCATGGACTCCAGCAGGCCGGTGATCATTTCGCCGAAAAGGCGTCGGAGTTCGGGATCGTCCGAATCGAGGAAAATTTCGTTGCCGCGTGTGTAAACCTTGCTTCCCAGAAGACGCTCGATCACGGAGAGGTTGTAATCGTTGGATCCGCAGAGCTCCGCGAGCTTGTGCGTGTCCTCGAGAACTACGCCGAACGAAGCATGGGCAGTTTGCACCGTCGTCAACCCCGTTCCGGCCGGCATGCGAAATCAGCCCGAACCATCGAGACTCCGATCGATGCGCCCGATGAGGCGCTCGGCGATCCGCGAAATCTCATCGGTATCGCCGGACTGACCGCGATGTCGGATCAGCTCATCAAGGATCGTGATGTTCGCCAGTATCGAAAGTCTGAGGGGATCTTCGACCCGTGTCGAAGATCGCAAGAAATCGATACGACGGCCCAATTCCCCAAGCAGAGTCTCGATGTACTCCCTCGTCTCATCGGTCTGCACGGAAAAGGATGCGCCGAGCAACTCGACCTTGACGACAGTTACGGCCATAGGCCGGTCTTCAGAAAATCTCGAGCTCGTCCGCGGCTGGCTGCGGGGCGACTGGCCGCGAAGGCTCCGCTTGTACCGACACGCGGGCGACCGGGTCGGAGTTCCTCTCGGCCGCACCCCGGACGGTATCGGCCGCCATCGATGTCGACCCCGCCATACCGGTGGCCGGCTCCGCATTCGGTTGAAGCGTTGTGGAAGGACTGCGCAGGACGAGATCTTCGAAGGCGTCGAGCTTCTCGAGAGCGTGGAGAATACCTTCCTCTATTCTCGATTGGTCCCTCTTGAAGGTAGCTATGGCTTCTTCGAGCTCCCGCACACGCGACTCCGCCGCAGCGGCGCGATCTTCGGCCCGACTTCGGGACTCTTCGCTCTCTTCCGTCTTCGTCTGAAGGGCGGCGTTCTCCGATCTCAGGCCCCCGATAAAGGCGAGGGCCTTCTCGATGCGGTC
>Ga0187814_10000267_pt1 | contig 16026 bp, 11 predicted proteins | sample NC_S_4_FD_132450 | JGI IMG/M metagenome (GOLD analysis project Ga0187814, IMG submission 132450) | Wetland sediment microbial communities from Neuse River Estuary, North Carolina, USA - ASW-S_4 | ecosystem: Environmental > Aquatic > Freshwater > Wetlands > Sediment | place: USA: North Carolina... | reverse complement strand
CTCGCGGCACGCGGCCGGCCGGCCCCGGTACCGGCTGGTCCACCGGATGGTGCTGCGGCGGGGCGAGTTCCGGGCCGGTCTCGTAGAAGTCCTCGTGCGGGTAGGACCAGAACCAGGTCTCCCCCGGCTCGAAGCTGCGGATCACCGGGTGTCCGGTCTCCTTCGCGTGCCGGGTCGCGTGCTGCGACGGCGAGGTGTCGCAGCAGCCGATGTGGCCGCACTGCGCGCACCGGCGCAGGTGCAGCCACCAGCCCTGCTGTGCTTCGCACTCCATGCAGCCGGTGCCGCTCGGCGGGATGGTCGGGTCGACGCCCTGCATCTCGGTCATCGCGTTATGCCTCCTGCGCTTGCTGGGCCTGCTGGAGGGGCAGCCGGACCTGGAACCGGGTGTCGCCCGGCTTGCTCTCGACCCGCAGGTCGCCGTGGTGCTTGTTGACCACGATCCGCCACGCGATGTCGAGGCCGAGCCCGGTCCCCTCACCGACCGGCTTGGTGGTGAAGAACGGCTCGAAGATCCGCTTCTGGATGTCGGCGGGGATCCCCGGCCCGGTGTCCCCCACCTCGACGAGGACCTGGTCGCCGTCCCGCGCCGTCCGGATCGTGAGCGTGCCGGCACCGCCAATCGCCTGCACCGCGTTGTCGATGAGGTTGGTCCACACCTGGTTGAGCTCGGCGGCGAAGGCGGGGATCTTCGGCAGGGAACGGTCGTAGTGCTTGACGATCTTGACGCCCTTGCCGATCTTCGCGGACATCATGAGCAGCGTGCTGTCCAGCAGGTCGTGCACGTCGACCACCTGGAACGGCGCGCGGTCGAGCTGGGAATACTGCCTGGCCGCGCCGACCAGCGTGGTGATCCGCGTCGTGGCGTCCTCGATCTCGTTCATCAGCAGTTCGGTCTCGACCGTGTAGTACAGCCAGCGCAGCGCGGGCTCGAGCATGTCGGTGCCGACCATGTCCAGCACCTGGTCGAGCCACTCGGCGTCTATGCCGGCCTGGACGAACGTGGGCGCCAGCTGCCAGCCGTCGGAGATGCCGTGGTCGTCGAGCCAGTCGCTGAGCTCGTCCTCCCGGTCCGACGCCTCGAGCGGGTCGAGCTTGGGCGCCTTGGAGACCTTTTCCGCGGCGCGCGCTTGCAGGTCGATGATGGTGTCCAGGCTGGCGCGCTCGTACTTGCCCGCGGCGAGCAGGCGCAGCTTGCCGCGCATCCCGGCGACCCGCTCGCGCAGGGCCGCGGTGGCCCGCACGGCGGCGGCCGCCGGGTTGTTCAGCTCGTGGGTCAGGCCCGCGGTCAGCGAGCCGAGCGCCAGCAGCCGCTCGCGCTGGCCGACCGCCTCGCGGGTCCGCTGACCGCCGAAGAACAGGCCTTCGAGCAGGTGCTCCGCCATCGGGAACCACTCGTGCATGATCTGCGCGAAACACGCCGCGCCGAGGACGTAGAACCGGGACGGCTCGGTGACCCGCAGCGAGTTCGGGTAAACCTGCGGCACCCGGTCGCCCAGGTAGGCCTGGAACGCGCCGCTGTAGACGCCCCGCTGGCTGGTCCTGCTGATCTCAACCTCGTCGGCGCCGACTTTCCTGGACAAGACCACGGTGCCCTCGATCAGCACGTAGAGGCAGTCGGCCGGGTCGCCCTCGCGGAAGACCGGGCCGGGCTCGATGACCTCCACGTGGCCCTCGCCGCAGAGCCTGCTCAGCTGCTCGCCGGTGAGCTTCTCGAACAGGAAGAGCGTGCGCAGTTCGTTCGGATCGCACGCGGTTATCACGTGGGCCGGGCGCTGCGGTTCCGTCATACTCACTCCAGGTACCTGTGCACGAACATCACTGCCATGGCTCCCTCACCCACGGCGGACGCGACCCGCTTGGCGGACTCGGCCCGCACGTCCCCCACCGCGAACACGCCGGGGACGTTGGTCTCCAGGTGGAACGGCGGGCGGTCAAGCGGCCATCCGGCGAGGTGGTCCTCGGACAGGTCGAGCCCGGCGACGATGAACCCGCGCTCGTCACGGGCCACCACGCCGTCCAGCCACCCGGTCCGCGGGGCCGCCCCGATGAAGATGAACAACTGCCCGGCGTCGACTGTTTCCAGGTCCCCGGTGTTCAGGTCGCGGAGCGCGAGCTGCTCCAGGTGCCCGTCGCCGAACGCCTCCGCCACCTCGCAGCACGTGCGGACGGTGATGTTGGCGATCCCGGCGATCTGCTGGATCAGGTAGTACGACATCGACTGCTCGAGCGACCTGGCGCGCACGAGCATGGTCACCGACCTGGCGAACCCGGCCAGGTAGACGGCGGCCTGCCCGGCAGAGTTCGCGCCGCCGACCACGAACACGTCCTGGTCCTTGCAGGCCTCGGCCTCGGTGAGCGCCGCGCCGTAGAAGACGCCGGCGTTCTGCATCCGGTCGCAGCCCGGGGCGTTCAGCTGACGGTATGTGACGCCGGTGGCGAGGATGACCGCCTTCGCGTCGATGGCGCTGCCGTCGTTGAGCCGGATCGTCCTGGCCGGGCCGTTCACCTCGAGGCCGGTGACCTCGCGGGTGGTCAGCAGCTCGGCGCCGAACTTGACGGCCTGCCGGCGCGCCCGGTCGGTGAGCTGCCCGCCGGAGAGCCCGTCGGGGAAGCCCAGGTAGTTCTCGATCCGCGAGCTCTGCCCGGCCTGGCCGCCGGTCGCGTACTTCTCCACGAGCAGCGTGCGCAGCCCCTCGGAGGCGCCGTAGACGGCGGCGCCGAGCCCGCCGGGGCCGCCGCCCACCACCACCAGGTCGTAGAAGTCGCGCTCCGGCGTGGTCGCCAGGCCGACCCGGTCCGCGACCTCCTCGCTGGTTGGCGCGACGAGGGCGGTGCCGTCGACGGTGATGACCACCGGCAGGTCATGGCCGTCGGCGCCCGCGGCGTCGAGCAGCCGCTGGCCTTCCGGCTCGTCGCTCGAGTACCAGCGGTACGGCACCTGGTTGCGGGCGAGGAAGTCGCGCATCGCGGTCGACGGCGCCGACCAGCGGTGCCCGACTATCTTGGTGACCCGGACCGGCCTCCTGTCGTCCCGGCGCCACGCGGTGAGCAGCTCGTCCACCGGCGGGTAAAGCTTCTCTTCCGGCGGGTCCCACGGCTTGAGCAGGTAGTAGTCGAGGTCGACGACGTTGATCGCGTCGATCGCCGCGTTCGTGTCCGCGTACGCGGTCAGCAGCACCCGCTTGGCGAACGGGTAGACGTCCATCGCCCGCTCGAGGAACTCGATGCCGTTCATGCCGGGCATCCGGTAGTCCGCCAGGATGACCGCGACCTGGTCGCCGCGCAGCTTCATCTGCCGCAGCGCGTCCAGGGCGTCCCCGCCCGACTCGGCGCGCACGATCCTGTTGTTCTCTCCGTACCTCCGGCGCAGGTCACGCGCTACCGCGCGGGAAACCCCCGGGTCGTCGTCGACGGTCACGAGCACCGGCCGCGTTTCCGCGGCAGGCGACGGTCCGGTCGTTGGTGTGGATGTCGGAATGGTCACGGTCCAGCCACCTCGCCCATGACCAACATCGTAAGCGTGCCCCGCTGCTAATACCCCCGGGGGCCGATGACGTTCTGCAGCGGTTCGCCTTCGGCGTAGCGGCCAAGCTGGTCGCGGACGACCGCGTAGGCGCGGGGGGTGGCGTCGGTGATGGCGCCGCCGACGTGCGGCGTGAGCAGCAGGCCGGGCGCCTGCCACAGCGGGTGGCCGGGCGGCAGCGGCTCGGGGTCGGTGACGTCGAGGGCGGCCGTGATGCGCTGGGCAGTGAGCTCGCTGAGCAGGGCGTCGGTGTCCACGATGGGCCCGCGGGCCGCGTTCACCAGCAGCGCGCCGTCCTTCATGCCCTTCAGGAACTCCTTGTTGACGAGGTGCCTCGTCTCGTCGGTGACGGGGACGAGGATGACCACCACGTCGGCGCTTGGCAGCGCCTCCTGGAGTTCCGTGATGGGCCTGACGCCGGGCCTGGCGTGCCGCGCGATCCGCTCGACCGTGACCTCCCAGCCAGCTAGGCGGCGTTCCACCGCGGCGCCGATCGAGCCGTAGCCGACGATGAGCACGTGCTTGCCGGCCACGGATTCGCTGACCGCGAAGTCCCACGTGCCCGCTTCCTGGGCCCTCGCGAAGCGCGGGAAGTTCCTGAGGCTGGCCACGATGGCGCCCACCGTCCACTCCGCGGTCGCCGCGTCGTGCGCGCCGCGGGCGTTGCAGAGGGTGATGCCGTCCGGGATGTAGGGGGCGACACGCTCCGCGCCGGCGGACATCAGCTGGATGACCTTGAGCTTGGGCAGCTTGGTGATATCGGCCAGCGTGGCCGGCGTGACGCCGCCGGGCAGGACGATGAACTCGACCTCGTCCTTGCTGTCGGGGAGGGGCGCACCGCCGGTCCAGACGTCGGCTTCCATGCCGTCGGGCAGGCTCCGCAGGGTCGCTACGGTCCCCAGTGGATCAGGCAGCCATACCCGCGTCACGTCGCCTCCGCGTCCCAGTGCCGTGTCCCAGTGCTGTGTTCGTCCCGTGCTGTGTTCGTCCCGTCTGTGATCGTACCGTCGGCGTCAGACAGGCGTCAGACACCGAATTCGGCGCGGCGGCCGGCCGGTACGAGGTCCGCGTAGCCGGGGTGCTTGCCGATCCAGGAGCGGACGTACGGGCAGGACGGGATCACGGCCAGGTTCCGCTTCCTGGCGTCATCGAGGCTGAACCGGGCCAGGTGACTGGCCAGCCCGGCGCCCTGGAACCGGGAATCGACCTCGGTGTGCACGAAGGTGATCTGCTGACCGCGGCGCCGGTAGATGACGAAACCCGCGAGTTCGCCGCCCACATGCACCTCGTACCGCGACTCGGCCGGGTTGTCGGACACGACGGGGCCGGAGTCAGCGGCGCCAGAGTCAGCGGCGCCAGAGTCAGCGGCGCCAGAGTCAGCGGCGCCCGGGGTATCCGGTCCTGGTACCGTCACGCGCCCGCCGGAACGGGCAGGCTCTGCGACGCGATCGCCGGAACGGGCACGCGCATCTCGCCGGCCAGCCGGTCGTCCGCGCGGGACGCGCGCGGCTCCCTGGCGGCGCTGATGACGACAACCGCGCATGGCGCCCGGCGCAGGCAGGCGCGGATCACCGGGCCGGCCGACCGCGACCCGCCGGGCGCGCCGCCGGAGGTCCCGAGGACAAGCATGTCCGCGCCTTCGCAGCGCTCGAGCAGCACGCGCGCGGTGAGGCCGTCGGCTACTTCGGTGCGGACGAGCACGCCGGGCGGGAGGTCGGGCATCACCGACCGCCACATGACGTCCGTGTCGGCGTCGACGTCGCCGGGGTGGCCCTGGGGCCGCACCGCGTAACTGGCCATGCTGCGCACCGGTGCCTCGCGGGCATGCACCGCGTGCACTTCCGCGCCGCGCAGGCTCGCCTCCCGGCAAGCCCAGCGCAATGCGGCGGCGGACTCAGCGGAGCCATCGACTCCCACCACTATCCGCCGCACCGCAGGAACCGACATTGCCGCAACCCCCTCACACCTTTGCCACCTGACACACCCTCTCCGCCGTCCCCCGGGCGGTCAGTCAGGGGTTTCGTTGGTTCTCGTAGCTTCCAAAGAAGGATGCTAATCCGGCGGCGCGGCGTACACGAGACCCCCTTGCCGTGATTTTCTCGCCTGATCACGAGTCAATCGATTGCACTGTAAACATCTCGTGGCACAAATCGACATTTGCGGAGTGGGAGGCTGAATCGTGATTTTTCGTATATGTCGGCCTCCGCGACTGGACCGGACGCCCGCGGGGCGCTCGCCGGAAGCGGGCGCGCCGGCTCACCGGAAGCCCTGCCGGCACTGGGCTGTGGCAGTACTCTTGACAAACCCACGCGAGCGGATCAAAACAGTTACTTAACCACACAACCCGTTGACACAGAATGTCACATTCATCCAGTATCTCCCTGAGCATGCGACACCTCAATCGCACGCATCTCACGCTGCCATCGGGTGTGCTTCCGATCTGGACCGGTCATGCGCACGCCCAGGAAGGGCTGTTATATGAAGCGTTTTGCGATCATCGCGACACTGGGAGCCGCCGGCGTATTCGCCCTCGTGCCCGCCGTAGTCTCCCACGCCGCGACCACCGCCCCGGCAACAGCGGCGGCTACCACGGCGAGTACCAGCTACTCGACGACCATCGCGCATGCGACGCGCAGCGCCGACTCCGCGACCGGCGTCAAGGGCTTCGCGCACGTCACCCCGTCAACGGCGATCGAGTCCGCCGCGAAGACGCCGCGGGCGCTGACGTCCACCAAGTCCCCAGCCGGGCCTGACCCGGCGGCCAGCGCGACTGGCTCCGGCGCCGCGACCACCAGCCCGCAGGCGACCGCCAAGGCGAAGACCGGGGTGACAAACGCGTTCGACGGGCTCAACGACCTCACCAACGACCAGCTATATGGCGCGCTGACCCCGCCCGACCAGGGCCTTTGTGTCGGTCCTGACCATACGGTCGCGGGCGTCCCGGACGCGGTGTGGGAGGTCGTCAACAACATCGCCGAGGAGTACACCAAGAGCGGCTCGGCCATCCTCGGCCCGGTGAACACGCCGACGCTGTTCCAGGATCAGTACGCCTTCAGCGACCCGCGCTGCCTGTTCGACCCCTCGACGCAGAGCTTCTACTTCACCGAGATCAGCTTCCCGGCGGCGACGGGGCCGAACTCCACCGAGACCAACACCGTCGATGACCTCCTCGTCATCAACTCCAAGGGCGCCGCCACCTACCAGTTCGACTCGTCCCTGTTCGGCCAGTGCCTCGGCGACCAGCCGAAGGTCGGATTCGACAACAACGCGATCGTCATCTCCACCGACGAGTACTGCGGATCGACCCTGTCGAACTACGAGGGCGCGATCATCGACGTCATCTCCAAGTCGCAGGTCGTCAACGAGGCCTCGACGGTGAACTACGGCATCCTCGGCCCAGTGGCGCTGAACGGCGACCCGGTCGTCGGACTCGACCCGGCGATCAACACCGGCACCTCGACGGCCTACTTCCTCAACTCCGTCCCGTTCCTGGCCAACGGCAACAACAACCCGGTCAGCAGCACGCTGGGCCTGTGGTCGCTGACGAACACCGAATCGATCACGACCGGCAAGGGCGCTCCGACGCTGTCGAGCACGGCCATCACCAGCGAGCAGTACGCGTTCCCCGTGCCCGCCCCGAGCACAGGAAACGGGTCGACCACGACCTACAACAGCACCACCATCACCTCCGAGGCGACGCTGAACCCGGATGACAGCCGGCTCAGCGCCCCGGTCAACGTGACCCTGGGATCCGGCGGTGGCGTGAACCTGTGGACCTCGCTTGACACAGCGCTCGCCTCGAGCGGCGCGCCCACGGCGGACGGCGCCGCCTGGTTCGAGGTCAGCACGGCGAAGAAGAAGGTGATCGAGCAGGGCTACGTCGCAGCCAAGGGCGGGGCCAGCCTCCTCTACCCGGCGGTGTACGCGTCGTCCAAGGGCACCGGCGAGATCGTGTACACGATCACCAGCCCCTCCATCAACCCGAGCCCGGCGTACAACGTGATCGGCAAGTCCGGTATCACGATCGTCGCCAACGGTTCTGGCCCGCACTGGAGCTTCTCGGACGCGGCACCGTTCTTCTCGCCGCGCTGGGGTGACTACTCGTGGGCCGGCCCGGACCCGGAGACCGGCCAGATCTGGCTCGCGACCGAGTACATCCCGCCGACGTCCGAATGGGATGGTTACGACAACTGGGGCACCTACGTGTTCTCGGTCGGTTAACCCGATCGCGCGATAACCCCACGACCGCTGGCGGGATCCAGGAGGGTCCCGCCAGCGGCGGTGGCTGAAGTCCGCGGCCAAGCCGGGGTCAGCCCCCCTGCCCTTCACTATCCTCCCGAACGTACGCGTGGATCCTCCGCGGCGCCCCCGCTCACCCGGTAAGGGCGGCCGTCAGTGTCCCAGCCGGGACTGGAGCGCCCGGACCGCCGGGGTGCACGCGCTGGCCGGCCGGTTGCCCGTGATCGTGCAGATCGCGGCGGTGAGGTAGTTCGCGGAGGCGTCAATCTCCCCGCCAAGCACGCTGGACGGGTCGCGCAGCGCCGCGGTTATCTGGCTCCAGGTCTTGCCCTGGAGGTCTTGCGGGCCGTACGGGACCAGCGTGGTCAACTGGACGTACTTGTTGCCGACGTCGACGAACGGGATACCGCCGGACGGGTCATAGGCGGCCAGCGTCGTCTGCTCCGCGGCGGTCGGCGCCCGCAGGACCGTGTAGAAGCCGGTGGAGGGGTCAGGGACGTTCGTGTTGGTCTCGACCGAGGTGAACGTGAGGTAGTCGCTGGTGTACCGGGCGCCGCTGAACGTCCAGGTGGGCGTCGCCGGGTACAGCTCGGCCTGGCCGGCCCCGTCCTTGACCGCCGAGGTGGTCGTGGTCAGCCCGGAGAACGTCCCGAACCGGCTGAGCGCCACGATGAGCGGCCAGCGCGCCGCCGCGCAGTACGGGCAGAAGTCGGCGCCCACGTAGAGCACCTCTGGCTTGGCGCCGGAGGTCAGCGGCGAGCCGGACACAGGCGTGAGGTAACCGGAGCCCACGGCCGTCGGCGATCCGATGTCGGTCGTCACCAGGTTTCCCCCGCCGACCGCGTCCAGGACGCTGCCCGGCACCGTGGTGACCTCCCGGACCGTTGCCGCCAGCGCTGTCCCCGTGAGCCCGCCGGGCGGCGGCGCCGCGGGCGGGTTCTGGGAACCGGTGTTGACCAGGACGACGGCGACCGTGACCGCGATGACCGCCACGATGGCGCCGCCCGCCAGCAGCAGCCGGTTCCGCAGCCGCGCCCGCCTGGCCGCGGCGCGCTGCGCCGCGATCCGGTGCCGCCTGTCGTCGTGCTTAGTGCTGCTCGCCCGTCCCACGCCGTCAGGATCGGCCGTCGGGAGCGGGCCGGGGCAGGGACGTCGAACCCCGATCAGGCGGCCTTTCGGCCTGAATCCGCCGGCTAGCCCGCGCGGACCCGCTCCAGCCCGTCGAGGATCAGGTCGAGCCCGAACTCGAACTCCTCCTGGTCGTCGCACCAGCCGAGCGTCGAGGCCGGGTCGTCGTGGACGATGTCGGCCAGCATGCCGGCCAGGTGCGGAAACTGGGCGGCCATCATGTCCATCGTCGCCTGGTCCACGTCGCCAGCGGCTCCGCTGGTTGGCGTGAACAGCTCCTGGCTGAAGCCGATCGCCCGGCTGCCCAGGGCGTGCAGCGCGTGGTGTGCCTGGTCATAGGAAAACCCGCCGTCGCGCATGAGCCCGAGCAGCTCGTCGTAATAGCGCAAGATCGCCGGGCTGGCGGCGGCACGCGTCTCGAAGACGGCGGGCGCCCAGGGGTGCCTGAGCAACACCTCCCGCGCGGCCAGGATCCGGCGGCGCACGGCGGCCTTCCAGGCCGCCCCGGCGGAGGGCCCGGCTAGCTGGCCGACGGTCTCGTTGATCTCGCTGGCGATGAGGTCGACGACGCCGTCCAGGATGTCGTCCTTCTTCGCGACGTGGTAGTAGAGCGACATCGCCTCGGCGCCGAGCTCGTCCGCCAGCCGCCGCATCGTCAGCGCCTCGATGCCGCCCTCGTCGGCGACCCGCACGGCGGCCCTGAGCACGCGCTCCCTGCTCAGCGGCACCCGGGGTGCCTGGGCCTTCACCGAAGACCGCCTCTCCGCACACGCATTCGTACAGCGTAAGCCGGTCTTGACTGTCTTACGTCGTAAGGTTTATCTTACACCGTAAGACTTACAGCGTAAGAAACGAGGGACTGGATGAAGGCTGTCGTGCTCCGGTCATACGGCTCATCCGCGAAGCTTCAGATCACCGACATCGGCGTGCCCGTGCCAGCGGATGACGAGGTGCTCGTCCGGGTGCGCGCCACCTCGGTCAACCCCTACGACTGGCACCACATCAGCGGCCAGCCGTACGCCGCCCGCCTGCTGCCCGGCACCCTCGGCCTGCGCGCGCCGAAGATCACCATCCCTGGCTGCGACGTGGCGGGGCGGGTCGAGGCCGTCGGCAAGGCCGTGCGGGAGTTCTCCCCCGGCGACGACGTCTTCGCATTGCTCCGCGAGGGCGGCTACGCCGAGTACGCCTGCGTGCGGCAGGACCTGCTGGCCCCCAAGCCAGCCAGCCTTTCTCACGAGCAGGCGGCGGCCGTGCCGATGGCGGCCGCGACCGCGCTGCTCGCCCTGCGCGACGAGGGCCGGATCAAGCCCGGCCAGCCGGTCCTCGTCACTGGGGCCTCGGGCGGCGTCGGCACGTTCGCCGTGCAGCTAGCCGGGGCATTCGGCGCCCCCGTCACGGGCGTGTGCAGCGGCGGGCACGCGGACCTGGTGCGGTCGCTCGGCGCGCAGGAGGTCATCGACTACCAGGCCGATGACTTCACCCGGCGCGGGCGGCGCTACGACCTCATCATCGACATCGCGGGCAGCCGCCCGTCGGCTGCCTGCCGGCGCGCCCTGACCCCGGAGGGAACGCTCGTCATCGTCGGCGGCCCGAGCGGCCGCTGGTTCCAGCCCGTCTCCCACGTCGCCGCAGGCCTCGCGCTGGCGCCCCTGCTGGCGCAGCGGGTCACCGTGGCCGACATCACCAGGCACACCGGGCACAAGCAGCTGCTGACCACGCTGACCGAGTTCATCGAGGCAGGCCAGGTCACCCCGGTCATCGACCGCGATTACCCGTTCGCGGACATCAGCGCCGCGGTCGGCTACCAGGAAAAAGGCCACGCCGCGGGCAAGGTCGTCGTCACCTTCCCGTAACCCCGCCGGGGTTAGCCCGCGATCACCGTGACGTGGCTGCCGTGGTGGCCCTTGCGGACGCGGACCTGCGCCGGGATGCGCTGCCGTAGCTCGGCGACGTGGCTGACGATGCCGACGATCCGGCCGCCCGCGCGCAGGCCGTCGAGCACGTTCATCACCTCGTCGAGGGTGTCCTCGTCCAGGGTGCCGAACCCCTCGTCCACGAACAGCGCCTCCATCGGGGTGCCGGCCGCCTCGGCGGTGACCACGTCGGCGAGGCCGAGCGCGAGCGCGAGGCTGGCCAGGAAGGTCTCGCCGCCGGACAGCGTGCTCGTGTCCCGGTCGACACCGGTCCACGCGTCGCAGGCCAGCAGGCCGAGGCCCGCCCTGCCGCCGCCGCGGCGGGCATCGGTGTGCACGAGGGAGTACCGCCCGGCGGTCATCGTGAGCAGCCGTTCGCTGGCGGCCTGGGCCACCTCTTCGAGCCGCGCGGCGAGCACGAAGCTGGACAGCGTCATGCGGTACTGGTTGCCGCCCAGGCCCGCGGCCAGGTCGGCCAGCCGGCGGGCCTCATCCGCGCGCTCCCTGAGTGGCTCGAGCGCGGCGAGCGCGTCTTCGAGCCGCGGCTCGAGCAGCGCGAGTTGCTCGGCGGTATGTTTCGCCTCGCCGTACGCGCTGTTAGCCGCGTCGTGTGAGCGCTGCGCTTCACTGGCCGTCGCGGTCGCCTCGGCGACCGGCGCGGGCGGGTCCAGCTCCACGGCCAGATCCGGGTCGGTGAGCAGGCTAGCCACGGCTTTGGCCTCGGTTTCGTGGCCGGCGACCCGGTTGGCCGCATCGCGGCGCCAGCTGGTGTCCCGGAGCGCGGCCCTGGCCGCGAGGACGGCGGCAGCGCCGTCGTCGCCATCGGTGTTACTGGCGCCGAAGCCCGCTCCGGCGGCGGCACGGATCGCGCGTCCGGCCGCGTCGCGCGCGTCGGCGGCCGTGCGCGCGGTGTCGTCGGCGGCGTCAGCGGCCTTCGTGAACACCCCGGCCAGGAAGCGGGCCGCCTGGACGGCCGCGTCCAGGTCCGGCGCGCCGCCAAGCCGCGCGGCGATCGTGGCGCGGTGCTCTTCCGCGCGCGCCACCGCGTTCGCCGCCTCGGCTTCCGCGGCGGCACGCTTCTCGGTCAGCTCGGCGAGCCTCGCCCTATCCGCGGCGATGGCCGCGTCGAGCGCTTCGACCTCGCGCTGCAGGCCGGCGAGCGCCGCGGCGGCCGCCGCCAGGCGGGCGGCCTCGGCCTCGAGGCGGTCGGCGCCGGCCCCGGCCTGGGTCGCGGCGGCGGCGAGGACATCGGGGCTGTCGGCGAGCGTCCCTGGAAAGCCCGCCGCGGCGAGTCGCTGCGCGAGCTCGCCGGCGCGCGCGTCCGCGGCGGCGGCCTTCCTGCCGATCTCGTCAGCTTCGGCGGTCGCGTCGTCCGCGCGCGCGCTGGCCGCCTCCTCCTGCTCGCGGCTGACCGGTTCGAAGGTGGGCTCGACCGGGTCCGGGTGATCGAGCGAGCCGCACACTGGGCACGGCGAGCCATCGGTCATCGTCGCGGCCAGCTCGGCGCGCATGCCGTCGATGCGCGCCTCCCGGAGCGCGCTGGCCTCCTCGCGCCGGGTCACGGCCCGCTCCCTGGCGCCCAGGTGCGCCTCGTGCAGCCGGTCCCGGCTGGCGCGCTCAGCGACCAGGGCGGCCGAGTCCGCCGCTACCCGGCGTGCGGTGTCGGCGGCGGCCCGCGCGTCTGACTGGGCTTCGGCCGCCCGGCTCGCGTCGTCCCGGGCCCGGGCCGCCGCCGGGCGGGCGGCCTCCCGCTGCTGCGTCCCGGCTTGGACGGTGGCCAGCTCACGGTCGAGCCCGGCCGCCTTCGCGCGGGCTGCCGCCGCGTTCTCGTCCTCGTCCGCCGCATGCTGCGCGGTGGCGCGCAGGCCGTCCAGCATGCCCAGCCGGGACTGCTGGTCCCGTGCGGCGGCACGGAGGGCTTCAGGTCCTGCATCGCGCGGAACCGCGGCGCCGCCGGGGATGGCCGCGCGGGCTTCGGCTTCGGCGCCGCGGGCCGCCGCCGCGTCGGCCTCGGCGCGGTCGGCCGCGTCGAGAAACTGGGCGACATCGGCGGCCCGGACGGCCGCGTCGGCCTCGGCGCGGAGCAGTCCGATCGCGGGGGCGGCCGTCTCCACCTCGTCCTCCCTGCGCAGGGCCTCGCGGCGGCGGTGCTGGCGGCCGGCCAGCTGTTCGGCCGTGCGCTGAGCGGCCAGCGCCGCGTCGAGGTCGCGCTTGCGCGCGGCGACCAGGGCGCCGGCCCCGTCGCGCGCCGTGGCGGCCGCCGCGGCGAGAGCGGCCGCCCAGGCGGCCTGCCATGGGCCGGGCGTGCTGTCTGCGCCTGGCGCCCCCTCCGCCACAGCATCAGGGAGGGGGCTTTCCGGGACGGGGGCGCCGGCGGCCTGGGCGACGCGCGCCATGAGGAGGTCGACGCTCTCGGCGGCGGCCGCGAGCCCGGCGGCGGTGGCGCGGCGGCGCTCGGCTAGCCAGGCTTCCACGGCGCCGAACCGGTCGGTGCTGAACAGCTTTTGCAGCAGTTCCCCCCTCGCTTTCGCGTCGGCGTGCAGGAACTGCGCGAACTGCCCTTGCGGGAGCAGCACCACCTGGAAGAACTGCTCCGCGGACATCCCCATGAGGTCAGCGATCTCGGCGTCGGCCTCGCCGGCGCGGGTGGACTTGACCTCCCAGCCCGCGGAGGTCGCCTCTTCGAGGAGCACCGACGCCTGCTCCCTGGTCGTGCCCGCGCCAGACTTCTTCGGGCGTTCTTGTTCTGGCTTGCGGGTGATCCGCAGCCGGCGACCGCCGATCGTGGCCTCGAGTTCCACCTCGGTACGGACGCCGGACGCCGCATGGTCGGAGCGGAGCCGGCGCGTCTTGCCGCGCTCCCCCGGCACCCGGCCGTAGAGGGCGAACGCGATCGCGTCGAGCAGCGTGGTCTTCCCCGCGCCGGTCTCGCCGTGCAGCAGGAACAGGCCCTCCAGGTCGTCGAAGCAGACCTCTTCCGTGGCCGCGAACGCGCCGAAGGCCTGGACGCGGAGCCGGTGCGGGCGCATCAGCATGCTCCTTCGCGGACGGCCTCGAAGGCGGTCTTGAGCAGGTCGTGTTCGGCTTCGGTCGCCGCGGTGCCGCGCACGTGGCTGACGAACTCGGCCGCGATCGCGAGGTCGTCCCGGCCCCTGACCCGGTCGCGGTAGCTGCCCGCGTCGCTGGTCACGCCCTCGGGCTTGAACTCGAGCGTCAGGATGTGCGGGAACCGGCGCCTGAGCCGGTCCATGGCCGCCTCGGGCCGGGCGGTGTCGGTCAGCGTCACGGCGATGAAGTCCGCCTCGTGGCCGGTGAAATCGGGGGAGGCGAGCAGGTCGTCGATGCGGCCGCGCAGCACGGCCAGCCGTCTGTACACCGGCGCCGGGACCCGCTCGGCGCGCGTCTTGCCGTCCACGCCGATCTCGACAAGCCAGCTGCCCTTCCTGTGGCTGGCCTCGGAGAACGAGTACGGCAGCGGGGAGCCGCTGTACCTGACGTTCTCGGCGAGGGTCTGCTGGCCGTGCAGGTGGCCGAGCGCCACGTAGCTGAACCCGCCGAACAGGCTCGCAGGGACATAGCCGATGCCGCCGACCGAGATGTCCCGCTCAGAGTCGCTCGGCCCTCCCCCGGCGACCCAGGCGTGCGCCAGCACGATCGTGCGGGTGACGCCGCGGGCGACCGCGTCGGCGCGGATCCGGCGGGCGGCCTCGCCGAGCACGGCCTCGTGGCTGCGGCGCCGGGGTACGTCCGCCGCGTCTGGGCCAGCGTCCGGGCCGGGGTCCGGGCCGGGAAGGCCGACCGCCGGTTCGAGGTACGGCACCCCGTACACGGCGACCGGGCCGTGGTCGTCCTGCAGGATGACCGGCTCCGCCAGCAGGGCGGACCTGGTGCGCAGGTGGACGCCGGATGCGTCGATCAGCGCGCTGCTGAACCCCAGCCGGCTGGCGGAGTCATGGTTGCCGCTGATCAGGATCACCCGGGCCCCGGTATCGCGGAGCCTGACGAGCGCCTGTTCGCACAGCGCCACCGCGTCTACCGGGGGCACCGCGCGGTCGTAGATGTCGCCCGCGACGAGCACGGCGTCCACCCGTTCGGCGCGCGCCGTATCCACGAGGTGATCGAGGAACTGGTCCTGCGCGTCGCGCAGGTCGGCCTTGTGGAGCGACCGCCCCAGGTGCCAGTCGGAGGTGTGCAGGAACCTCATGGCACGGACCATAGCGAAGCCCCCCGACATTCGGGCGGTTCTCGCGGAGCCGCCGGGTGCACGCCAGCTTTGTTGGGGATGATCTTGCCGTGGCTGTGGCCAGGGGGTCTGAGTCGCCGGGTCTGTCAGATGGCTGCGCGGAGCCCGGCCGGGCTGGCAGCGCGGGCTGGCCATAGCTCGTCCCACCGTCCGCTGGCGTGCTGGCAGCGCAGGGCGATGATGTCGGCGGCACCGCTGGTGGTCCAGTGCATGCCTGACTGCTTGGCGCGCTGGACCACGATGGCGTTGATGCCGCCTTCGATGGCGCCGGACCCGGTGAACATGCCCAGGTCGCGGAAGTGCTGGTAGCGCATCCGGTGGGCGTTGCGCTCGAAGTAGCCGAGTTTCTTATCCAGCTCTTCGGCCTTGACGCCGGCCAGCGGGTAGCGCCGGGCGGCGGTGATGATGGCCTGGATGTCGCCTGCGTCGAGTTCTGCGTTGCGGTCTTGCAGCCACTGTGCCGGGTCGGGGGTGATGAAGGCGAGGTGGCTGGCCAGGTCGGTGAGGTGCTCGCGGGCGTGGTAGATGTCGACGATGTGGGTGGCGTGGGGGTAGAGCTTCTCTGCCATGGTCCAGATCCATGCGGCGCCGTCGCCGATGGCGACGGCCTGGCGGAAGTGGTCGCCGCCGCGGCGCAGGTACTCGGCTTCCACGAGTCCGGCGAGGGTGTCCTTGCCGTCGAAGGTCGCGACGTAGCTGGACGAGCCGGGGTCCATGACCGGGTTGCCGTCGTCATCGAGCCGGGAGACGGTGAAAAAGCGGGCGAGCTTGATCTCGCGGGTGCGGGCCTGCCCGTCCTCGCCTTTGCCCGGCCGGCCTTCGGTCTCGCCGGGGCGGACGGGCACGCCGGTGCCGTCGACCTCGGCGTACAGCATGTCCGGGACCGGCTCGGGCGGCGGCAGCGGGGTTACCGTGCGGGCGCGCAGCACGGCGGCCTCCGCGGCGCCGGCCGCCCGGGCGGCGGCGCCGGACGCCTT
>Ga0187814_10000266_pt1 | contig 16039 bp, 13 predicted proteins | sample NC_S_4_FD_132450 | JGI IMG/M metagenome (GOLD analysis project Ga0187814, IMG submission 132450) | Wetland sediment microbial communities from Neuse River Estuary, North Carolina, USA - ASW-S_4 | ecosystem: Environmental > Aquatic > Freshwater > Wetlands > Sediment | place: USA: North Carolina... | reverse complement strand
GCTCTATTCTCACTGGCCCCTGTAGCCAGAAGCCTTGTCATCGAACGGATGCAGGATGGAGTCCTCGTTCTCGACAAGGAAGGTCGGGTCGCCGACGCGAATGCCGCCGCCCTCTCCATGTTCCAGGCGGGAGAAGCCGTCGTCGGCAAGCTTTTTCGGGCCGTCGACTTCGGCGCGGATCGGTTCATCGCCGCCGCGGATGGCGGGAAAGCGGTCGAATTCTCGCAAGGAACGGGCGATTCCACCCGCCATTATTCCGCGCTCTCCATGCGCCTTGGCGATCGCGTCGAAGGAGTCGTCGTCGTCGTCAGAGATGTCACGGAGGCCAAGAATCTTCTCGCTCGCGTGGAATCGCTGGCGAGCACCGATGAACTGACGGGCCTTCCGAACCGCCGAAGCTTCATGATCGAAGCGGATCGGGAACTGGCGACTTCCAGGAGATACGGGACACCTTTGTCCGTGGCCATGTTCGATCTCGATCACTTCAAGGCCATCAACGACGAGTACGGTCACGCCGCGGGAGATGCCGGACTCAGGGAATTCGGGCACATCCTGGCTGCGGAGATCCGCAAGGACGACGCCGCCGGCCGGATCGGCGGCGAAGAATTCGCCGTCATACTCTGGAACGCCGATCTCGAAGCCAGCCGATCGATATGCGAGCGGATACGGACAAAAGTCGAATCGAAAGCCTTCGAAAGTGATGACGGTCGCACGATACGCATGACGGTGAGCGCGGGCTTGGTGTCCTTCGCCGTCGACGACGCGAACCTCGACTGTCTGCTGATCAGGGCCGACCGCGCCCTCTATGAAGCGAAGAACGCCGGCCGCAATCGCGTGGTCGCGCGCCGATAGCCCGATTACCTTTCCAGCTTTCGGTAAACAATTCTGTGTGGGCTTCGCCAAGCCTTCGGCTTGGCGCTCCGATTTCCGCGGACGCGGAAATCGGGCTCGCGACGCCGCCGCCGACAGGCCGCTACCTTTCCAATTTTCTATAAACGATCCTATGCGGTCTTCGCCAAGCCTTCGGCTTGGCACACCCGTTTCCGCTTGCGCGGAAACGGGGCTCGTGCGTTACCGCCGATCGCCCGATTAGCGTTCTAATCTTCTATAAACGATCCGATGTGGGCGATCGGCGGCGTCGCCGAGTTTTTCGTGGCGCCATTGGGCGAATTCGCTGAAGTTGCCGTCAAACCAGATGGCTTCGGAGCCGCCCTCGAAGGCGAGGATGTGGGTGCAGACTCGGTCGAGGAACCAGCGGTCGTGGCTGACGACGAGGGCGACGCCGGCGAAGTCGTCAAGGGCCTCTTCCAGGGCGCGCATCGTATTGACGTCGAGGTCGTTCGTCGGCTCGTCGAGCAGGAGGACGTTCGCGCAATCCTGCACCATCATCGCCATGTTGAGGCGGTTGCGCTCGCCGCCGGAAAGGACGCCCACCTTCTTCGACTGGTCGGTGCCCGAAAAGTTGAACCAGGTGCAATAGGCGCGGCTGTTCACTTCGCGCTTGCCGAGCTTGACGATATCCAAGCCCTCGGAGAGCTGTTCCCAAACCGACTTGTCGGGGTCGAGCCGCTCGCGGTTCTGGTCGGCATAGGCGAGCTTGACGGTGTCGCCCAACCTGAGAGAACCCTTGTCAGGCTTTTCCTGGCCCGTGATCATCTTGAGCAGGGTCGTCTTGCCGGCGCCGTTGGGGCCGATGATACCGACTATCGCGCCGGGCGGAACTGCGAAGCTGAGCCCCTCGTAGAGCAGCTTGTCGTCGTAACTTTTTGCGACGTCCTTGGCCTCGATGACGACATTGCCGAGCCTCGGGCCGGCGGGAAGGACGATCCTCGTCTCGCGCAGCTTCTCCCTGCCCTCGTCGTTGAGGAGTTTTTCATAGCGTTCGATACGGGCCTTGGACTTGGCGTGTCGGCCCTTGGGACTCATGCCGATCCACTCGAGCTCGCGCGCCAGGGTCTTGGCCCGCTCGGACTCGCCCTTCTCCTCCATCTCGAGCTGGCGCTTCTTCTGGTCGAGCCAGCTCGAGTAGTTGCCCTTCCAAGGGATGCCCTCGCCCCGATCGAGTTCGAGGATCCAGCCGGCGATATTGTCCAGGAAGTAGCGGTCGTGGGTCACGGCGATGACCGTGCCCTCGTACTCGCGAAGATGTCGCTCCAGCCATGCCACGGTCTCGGCGTCGAGGTGGTTGGTCGGCTCGTCCAAAAGGAGAATGTCGGGCTTGCGGAGGAGGAGCCTGCAGAGGGCCACGCGCCGGCGCTCGCCGCCGGAAAGCACGTCGACAACCTTGTCCGCCGGCGGGCAGCGGAGGGCGTCCATCGCCAAGTCGAGCCTCGCGTCGAGATTCCATCCGTCCGCCGCATCTATCTTTTCCTGGACCTTCGCTTGCCTGGAGGCGAGCTTGTCGAAGTCGGCGTCCGGTTCCCCGTAGGCTTCGCCGATGCGCTCGAATTCCGCGAGAAGATCGACGATTTCCTGCACGCCTTCGCTCACGATTTCCTTGACGGTCTTGCCGACGGCGAGCTCGGGCTCCTGCTGGAGATAGCCTATCGTGTAGCCCTTTTCGACCCGGGTCTCGCCCAGGATCTCAGTGTCGACTCCCGCGAGAATCCTGAGGAGGCTCGACTTGCCGGAGCCGTTCAAGCCTATTACGCCGATCTTCGCGCCGTAATAATAGGAAAGATTGATGTCCTTGAGCACGACCTTGGTCCCGTGTCGCTTCGTGACGCGGTCCATGGTGTAGATGATCTTCTTGTCGTCGAAAGTTGTTGCGGCCATAGAAGGAGAGAATAGCAGGAAAAGCGAAAGAGTGTTAAGGAAGGGATCCATCGGCGCGGAGTCGCCTCCGCCTTCGTCAATATGGCTCCGAGTCAGCCGCCGGCCATACCGGCGACCTTTGGCCCGGGAGCCCGGAATTCGAAGTACTCCAGGGTGCCCATCGATCCGGCTGGGGACGCGCCTGGCACTTCGAGGGTTATGGGACTCGCGAAGCGGGTATACCAGGGCCTGATGTCGAGGAGTCTGGCCAGCGCCTCAGCCCAAAGCGGCTGGTTCGCCATGAGGTCGGTGGAATCGACCGGCTTCCCCGTGGTCAGAAAAGTGACGCGGTAGCCGTCGCGAGTGGCGAAGGAAATCGACGAGGCGATCGATCCCGCATGGGCCGGATCGGGATGGGGAACGAGGGCACCGAAATCGACGCGCACCTGAGATTCCGACCAAGCCTGTTTCTCGACGCCGTCGGGTCCGCCGATATACAGGAGGGGGGCCGACTGTCCGCTCAGCGATTCGGTCGAGTGGAGTACGGCGGCGATGACGGTCCTGCCCCCGACCTTCGCGCGTCCCCACCACCACCAATCCATGAGGAAGGCCGGCGAAGTATTTCCCCAATTGTGATCATGATAGCCCTCGCCCCGGACGGCGCGGGTCACGCCGTCCAACGTCAGACTTCCCGTCACCTCGCCGGAAGGCACCGCGGCGAGCCAGGCGAAGTAGGAGTCGCCGGCGGAGATAATGCCCGAGGCCGGCCTCCAGGGCGGAACGGTGGCGCGGAGCCTGAGATCGATTCCCATCCCCTTCGTCGCGGAAGGATCGACGAAGATCCGGTAATCGCCGAGGTTGCCTTTGAAGAAATCGCGGCCGATCCGGATGTCGGCGCCATTCTTGCCGAAACGGCCCTTCCCCGGAAACGACCCGAACCAACTCTCAGTCTTCCCTCCGGGAGGCGTCACTTCGAGGCTGACGGCGGGCGCCTCGAGGCCGTAGGGCCAATTGTCGCCGAACCAGGCTACGACAAGGGTGCCGTCGTCGAGGAGGGTGTCGAAGTACCACCATTCGAAATTGCCCTCTTTGTTCGTCGCGCGTCGACCGTCCTCCCAGGCGGCGACCTTTTCCGGGTCGATACCGAGCCGCGCATAGTCCTGCGGCTGATCGAGAAGTCGAGGTTCCCGGTCGCTTTTCGGAACGAACGAAGCGCATGAAGTGACAAGGAGGATCGAAAACGACAGGAGCGCCACGCCCAGCGATCTCGCGCGAAGGACGATTGAAAGACCGCTTTCAGTCCGATGCACGCGCCCTCCTTTCTTTGCGAGCCACTGACAATACGCTCCGGCCGCCTCTCGGGTCAAAGCCCCTCGGAACTTACTCATGCCAATCTCGAAGGATCGGGCAGTATATTTGGCGCCCAAGGAGGCCGGGATGAGAGGCTACACGGCTGAAGCGTCGGTTCTGGTCAAGGCGGATCGGGCGAGGGTGTGGAAGGCCCTGACCGATCCCGAGGAAGTCAAGCAGTACCTTTTCGGCACACAGGTGGAGTCGACCTGGAAAAAAGGCGACCCCATCAAGTACAGAGGCGTTTGGGAGGGCAAGCCCTACGAAGACAAGGGAAAGATTCTCGAAGTGGAGCCGGGGGAACTGCTCGCCTCGACCTATTGGAGTTCCATGTCGGGGACCCCGGACCTGCCGGAAAACTACAGCGAAGTCCGCTATGTGCTCGCCGCCGAAGCGGGTGGGACCAAGCTCACGATCCTCCAGGACAACAACGACAGCGAAGAATCCGCCTCACACTCCCGGCAGAACTGGGAATTGGTCCTGGGCGGTCTCAAGCGCCTCGTCGAGGGGGCTTGAGTCCTCGGCCCGCTTTGCCTGCGCCCGACTTCGAGCTAGTATGGGTTCCACAAGGAGAGTGCAATGTCGAAGTTGACGCAAGAAATGAAAGAGATGATCGGAAGCCAGCAGTGCTTCATGGCCACGGTCGGCAAGGACGGGATGCCCAATGTCGCGCCCAAGCGCTCGACGAGGGTATTCAGCGACGAGTCATTGGTCTTCAGCGAGGGAACCGGGGGGGCGACCTACAAGAACATCCTCGATGGTTCCAAGGTCGCCGTCGGCGTCGTCGATCGCGCCATCCCCGACGGCTTCCGCTTTATCTGCAAACCGGAGTTTCAAAGCTCGGGCCAGGCTTTCGAGGACGCCAAGGCGGCCGCGATCCAGCGGGGCGGAAAGCCGCCGCTGGGTGTCGTGATTCTCCACATCGAGGAGATTCACTCGCTCAAGCCCGGCCCCATGGCCGGAAAGAAAATCGGCTGACCGGACCGATCCACCGCTAGAGGGTGGCGGCCGGAGCCGTCGCCACGAGGAGCGCCCATGGCCGCAGAGAAGACCGAAGGAGTTTCATCCGAGACGGGTCAGGAGTATCGGCCTCCCAAGGGTTCGAAGAAATCCCTTTCGAGCACCGCCTCTGGGAAGACCTTGACCTACGAGGCCGAGGCCGACTGGGTAGTCCTGCGCAAGGACGAAAAGCCCAAGGCCGAGATGTTCTATGTCCGGTACTTCCTCGCGGAGGAAAAGCCCGGCGAGAGCCGGCCGATCAGCTTCGTGTTCAATGGCGGCCCGGGCTCCTCCTCCGTCTATCTCCATGTGGGAGCCCTCGGCCCCAGACGGGTCTCCTTCCGCGAGCGCGGCGATCCCCTGCCGCCACCCCACATCCTCGTCGACAACGACGAGACCTGGCTTCAATTCACTGACCTCGTCTTTATTGACCCCATCGGCACCGGACTCTCGCGCCTCATCCCGGAAGATAAGAAGGAAGAAAAAAAATCCGACGAGGCGAAGGAAAAGAAGGACGTCGAGTACTGGAAGGTCAAGCGCGACCTCGAATCGCTGGGCGAATTCATCCGCAGTTTCCTTTCCAAATTCCATCGTTGGGAAAGCCCGGTATGGATCGTCGGCGAAAGCTACGGCGGCTTCAGGGTGGCCAAACTCGCCAAATCCCTCCAAGAGGACTACGGAGTCGGCCTCTCGGGGGCCATCATGCTTTCCCCCGCCCTCGAGTTCGGCCTCCTCGACGGCAACGACTACGACGCGCTCATGTGGATGGACAGCTTCGCGACGATGGCGGGCGCCGCGGCCTTCCATGGCCGGGCGCGCAAGCTCAAGGAGGCGGAGGACCACGGCGACTATATGGAGCGGGCATGCGAGTTCGCCCTTTCCGAACTCCTTCCCGTCCTCGCCGGCGGCGATCTCGTCGGCGAGTCCAAGCGCGACAAGGTCCTCGACGCCGCCGCGGACTGGATCGGCATCCCCCGCCCGACGATGCGCGCGAAGGGCGGTCGGGTCCGCATCGAATGGTTCGTCAAAAACCTCCTCCGCGACCAGGGCCTCTTCCTCGGGCTCTACGACGCGAGCGCCACGGTAAAGGATCCCTATCCGGACCGCGATGATTGGACAGGGCCCGACCCGACGCTCCACACCGTGGAGCGGGTCTTCGCCTCCGGGATCAACACCCAGGTGCGCAAGACCATCGGCCTCGAGTCCGACCGCGACTATTCCCTCCTTTCGATGGTGGTGAACGAGGCCTGGCAGGACGACATCCGCGGCCACGTTCTCGAGGGGAGCACCGGCGCCACCGACGATCTCCGCTACGGCATGAGCCTCAATCCCGACATGAAAGTGTGGATCAGCCACGGCGTCTACGACCTCGTCACGCCCTTCTTCGCAACGGAGCGCATATCGCGCCTCATGAAGCTCGACGAGGATCGTCGCAAGATGCTCACAGTCAAACATTATCCGGGCGGCCACATGTTCTATATGTGGAAGGAGAGCCGCAAAGCCTTCTTCGAGGATATCCGCAGGCTCTACGAGGGCCGCGGCCTCTTCGCCAAGGCGGAGGCCATCGCGCGGGACAACAAGGACTGAGGGGCCATAGGGGAGTCAGGTGGGAACAAGACTATGACCCCGAATCTCTACGCGCGCTCCACTTCGATTTCATACTCGATCTCGTCCTCGATGGGGGCGCCGTTTCCGAAGCTCTCCCTCATTCTCGCTTTTGTATCCGTACCCGGCTTCCGGTCCTAAACCGTCGGCACGGATCGGAACGCCTTCCCCGCTACCACCGCAAACTCAAGATTCTCTCCACTCGCCTCGTTTGACAACGGGGGATCGTCTCATTCAAGGAGCTACCAATGTCGCTTGGCAATACTGATAGAGATGCAGCAGCATCGAAAAAGACCTATGCATTATTCGAGTCAGAGCAAAAATGGCAACGATTTTGGGAAACCGAGCGGATCTATCGCTTCGACGACTCGAGCGACAAGCCCACGTTTTCCATCGACACACCGCCGCCCACCGTTTCGGGCGCCCTCCATATCGGTCATGTCTTCTCCTACACCCAAGCGGAGATCGTCGCCCGGTTCGCGCGGATGCGAGGATTCAATGTGTTCTATCCATTCGGCTTCGACGACAACGGACTGCCGACCGAGCGCCTTGTCGAAAAGGAGCTGGGCATTCGGGGCTCCGAAGTCCCTCGTCGCGAATTCATCGAGAGGTGTCTCGAAGTCTCCGAGAAGCACGAGGAGCTTTTCCACGAACTATGGAAAAGCCTCGGGTTCTCGGTGGAATGAGGGCGCCTCTATTCCACGATCGACGAGCGATCGCGCCGGATTTCCCAGCGCTCCTTCCTCGACCTTTATCGCAAGGGTCTGGCATACAGGAAAGCCGCGCCCACCCCCTTTTGCCCGGTTTGCGGCACGACGGTCGCCCAGGCTGAAGCGGAAGATCGCGACATCGCCTCGCGCTTTGTCACGATTCAATTCGAGATCGAGGGTGGCAAGCTCCCGGTCGCGACGACACGGCCTGAGCTTCTGCCGGCGCTCGCGGCGATATTCGTCCACCCAAGGGACGCACGCTACGGTCATCTGATCGGCCGGAGAGCGAGGGACCCGGCGATCCGACACGCTGTCAACGTCCACGAACGCTGCGGCACGGAGCTCGAATATCTGCTGGCCGAAGAATGGTTCATCAAGGTGATCGATTACAAAGACGAGCTCGAAAAGCTCGCCTCCGACATCCAGTGGCGGCCCGCGTACATGAAAGAACGCTATGTCGATTGGGTGCGCAACCTGCGCTGGGACTGGTGCATTTCGCGCCAGCGCTTTTTCGGCGTCCCCTTCCCCCTCTGGTACTGCGCGTCCTGCGGCGCCGTGAAGCTTGCCGATGAATCCAGCCTTCCTGTCGATCCCCTTTCTTCCTCGCCTCCCACCCCATGTTCATGCGGCTCCATGGAGTTCCGACCCGAGTCGGACGTCATGGACACATGGGCCACCTCATCGGTCAGCCCGCAGATCAACGCGAGGTGGGGCGAGGCGGCGGACCTCATGGAGCGCATCTTCCCCTTCAGCATGAGACCGCAGGCTCATGACATCATCAGAACTTGGGCCTTCTATACGATCGTCAAATCGTACTTTCACCACGGCTGCGCGCCCTGGAAGGAAATCATGATCTCCGGTCACAGTCGCGATCCCGCCGGTAACAAGCTCTCCAAGTCCAAGGGCAACGCCGGCGAAACCCCCTCCGACCTCGTGGCGAAGTACGGCGCGGACCCCGTCAGGTATTGGGCCGCGAGCGCAAAACTCGGGACCGATTCCGTCTTCTCCGAAAAAGTGGTCGCCGACGGGAGGCGCCTCGTGCTGAAGCTCTGGAACGCCGCTCAGCTCGCCGGACCCTTTGTCGAGCGCCTGGCGCGGACGCAAGACACCGAGAACATGCACGACAGCCAGAATCGGCCCATCGAAGAATGGATTCGCGCTTCCTACAGGCAAACCGTCCGCGTCGCCACCGAAGCGCTCGACGAACGCGAGTACGACGGCGCGCTTTCGGCGGTCGAGTCTTTCTTTCGACGGGACTTCTGCGACGACTACCTCGAACTCTGCAAGCCGCTGGCCGGAGATGACAACGTCGAAACTCTCGTCGCCGCGCGGACGATCCAGGAACTGCTTTACGGCATCCTGAGGCTCTTCGCTCCCTTCCTCCCGCATATCGCGGAAGAACTGTATCAGCGCCTGCTCAGGGATCGCGAAGGCCATCCGTCGATCCATGTCGCGCCCTGGCCGTCGCGCGAAGCTATCGAAGGGGCAGAGCGCGCGATCGCGACGGGCCGGGGCATCACCTCCCTGATAGACGACATCCGACGGGCCAAGACCGAGGCCAAGCGTTCTTTGGCGGCGCCCATCGCAAGGCTCCACTACTCGATCGACGAGGAACGCCTGCCTCCGGGATTCGCAATAGCTCTCGAAATCGCTCTGCCTCGAATCTCGTCGATGCTGCGCATCGACGCATGTTCCCGACGACCTTTCGATCCCGGCCGGCCGACGAGTGTCGGAAGCCCCATCGCGATCCATGTCGAGTGGGCATGAAGGCGCGGCGCCGGCCCGTCCGGCAACCTGCGGCATCGCAAGAAACCGAGGACGAGGTTGACATGTCGCCCGCGCCGTCGTAATGATTATGCAATGATGTGTCTGGTCCGCGCCTTCGATAATTCCTCCGCCGACAATAACGCCACCGCGCTGTGGCGGGGGATTGACTTGTAGGCGAAATCGAAAGGTTCAGCCACGGCGCCCCCTCGGGGGCGCCTTTTTTTTACCCAAACGCCGAGAGAAAAGAAAAGGAGGACCTATGTTCGCGGAAACGAAGTCGTTGGAGGATCTGGTGGGCGTCGAAGTCCGGCTCCGGGGTTGGATCGCGTCGAAGAGGAGTTCGGGCAAGGTCATCTTCCTGACCCTGCGCGACGGGTCGGGCTTCGCCCAACTCGTATGCGAACGTGGCGCCCTCTCCGACGCCGACTTCGATGCGCTCAAGCGGGCGGGAGCCGAGACGCCCTTGACCGTCTCCGGCTCCGTAGTCCTCACCGCGGGCAGGAAGCGGCCCGAGGTCCACGTGGCTTCGATGAACCTCCTCCCCTCCGAGCCCGATTTCCCCATCGGGAAAAAGGAACACGGACCCGACTTCCTCATGGACCAGCGCCACCTGTGGTTGCGCTCTCCACGCCAGGCCGCCTATCTCCGCGTGAGGAGCTCCCTCGAGTACGCGTGTATCGAGTTCCTGCACCGGGAGGGCTTTCACCGCTTCGATGCGCCCTTGATAACTCCCAATGCCTGCGAAGGCACCACCGAGCTCTTCGAAATCGACTACTTCGGGGAAAAGGCCTATCTCTCGCAAAGCGGACAGCTCTATTCGGAGGCGGGCATCGCCGCCCTGGGAAAAGTCTATACCTTCGGTCCCTGCTTCCGGGCCGAAGCCTCGAGGACCAGGCGCCACTTGACCGAGTTCTGGGGCGTGGAGCCCGAGGCGGCGTGGGTCGGGGCCGAGGAGAACATGGCCTTTCAGGAACGCTTTATCCGAACCATCCTCGCCAAGGTCGCCGATGAGCGCGCCGACGATCTCGCCTTTATCGGCAGGGATCCGGCCGACCTCATCTTCGACACCGAAGGCTTTCCGATCATCCTGTACGATGAGGCGATAGCCCAGCTCGCGCGAAAAGGGCGCGAGCTGTCATGGGGCGAGGACCTCGGCGTCGAAGACGAGGAGGCTCTCTCCCAGGATTTCGACCGGCCATTTTTCATCTACAAGTACCCGGTCGCCTGCCGGGCCTTCTACATCGAGCCAGATCCGACGCGACCTGAGCTGGCGCTTTCGAGCGACTGCCTCATGCACGGCGGCTTCGGCGAGATCATCACGGGCGGGCAGCGCGCTTCAGATTATGCCTTTCTTAAGGGAAGAATCGAGGAGCATGGTCTCAGTCTCGAGGACTTTCGGTGGTATCTCGATCTCAGGCGATTCGGCTCCGTGCCCCACTCGGGCTTCGGCATGGGCATCGAACGGATGCTGCGCTGGATCTGCGGCATCCACCACATCCGCGAAGCCGTACCATTTGCGAGGACGCCGAACCGCTGCAGGCCTTAGCCGCGAGCCTCAAGCCGAGGGGCCAGCGTAGGGATTCAGGGTCGGGCCGATGCCGAGCTCGGTTGAAAGGACGAGGAGAAATTCCCGCGCCCCCGGCGCGAGCCGTGCGTCGCACCGGAGCGATTCGAAGCCGCGCACGAGGTCGGTGCGCATCGCCGGCAGATTGCGCGACGCGAAATCGACGAGGCCGCGAAGATAAGCGAGCGAGGAGGCAAGCAGGCCCGGCGCGGTTTTCTTCAGGTCGAGAAGGGATGCCTCGAAGTCGCCGAAAAGTCGGGATGCCGGCCTTTCACCATCGATGTCGCCCCCGCCTTTCTCCCGGGCGAGGGAGTCGAGGGCGCCGCAGAGTCGCCATCGTGCGTACTCGTAGCGGAGCGTTTCCTTTTCGTGCCGGGGCTCTTTCGGGAAACCGCGCTTGAGCATGAGCGAGAGGCAGCTCCAGAGCTCGGCCGCTTCGACGGCGGCCCCGCCGCCCGACGGCCTTCCCTCGCCGTCGATACGCCTGGCGCCGAATCGATGACGCTCGAAGTTCACAAGGGCGGCCTCGTATTCGGCGCGGACGGCGATAAAGGCTCCGCCGGGGTCTATGCCGCGACCTGCTGCCCGCGGACCGCCGCCTCCGGCACCTATGCCGTTCGGCGCAGAGTCAGAATGAGTCGCCGCGACGTCCGGATGCGTCGCGAGGGCGAGTTCGCGGAAGGCTGTCTTGAGATCTTCGACGCTTTCGATTTCGCCGGATCGGATGCGTTGAACAAAACGATTGGACATGGTCTCCTCGCGGGCTTCCCCCGGATCGCCGGAGCGCGAGGCGCGCTCCCCTATTCCAGGTCGTTGTCGAAATTCCTCGCCTCGATTTCCCTGAAGTAGCGGACGGTGCCGACCCGAAGTTCCATCGTCGAGTCCTCGTCGCAGACCATGACGCCTCGGGGGTGGAGCTGGAGGCAGCTCACGGTCCAGAGATGATTGACCCCCTCCTCGATGGCATGGTGGAGGGCGCGGGCCTTGGAGAGTCCCGATACGAGGATGAGAACCTCCCTCGCGTCCATGATCGTGCCCACGCCGACGGTGAGGGCGGTGGCCGGCACCTTTTCGGGATCGCCGCCGAAAAAGCGCGAGTTCATCGTCTTGGTGTCCATCGTCAGCGTCTTGACCCGCGTGCGCGAAGCCAGCGACGAGCCGGGCTCGTTGAAGGCGATGTGGCCGTCGGCCCCCACGCCGCCGACGAAAAGATCGATGCCGCCGCGCGCCTTCATCTTCTCTTCGTAGCGTCGGCACTCGGCTTCGAGATCGCGCGCGTTGCCGTCGAGGATGTTCACGTTGCCCCGGTCGATGTCGATCTTGGAAAAGAGGTTCTTCCACATGAAGCTGTGATAGCTTTCCGGATGGTCCTCCGGAAGTCCGACATATTCGTCCATATTGAAGGTGACGACGTCGCGAAAACTGACCTTGCCCGCCGCGTTGAGGGCGATCAGCTCGCGGTACATGCCCAGCGGCGAAGAGCCCGTGGGCAGGCCGAGCGCCAGCCTGCCGCCGGCTTCTCTGATGCGCCTCGCGATGTAATTCGCCGCCCACTTGGAAACGGCCGCGTAATCCGGCCTGACGACAAGTCTCATGATGCGCTCCTCACTGTACGCTTTTCGCCGAACTCTCGATCATAACGGACGCAATTGCGACCGTCGGCCTTGGCGCGGGCGAGGGCCTCGTCCGCGGAGGCGACGAGGGCGGGGCCGCCCCTGGCGTCCGAAGGCGACTCGGCGCACCCGAAGCTGGCGGTGATCGAAAGCCGCCTCGCGGCCGCGCCCGGCCTTTCGCGGAATTCCAGAAAGAGCCCCTCGATCGCCGCGCGAAGAATCTCCGCGAAATCGATGGCCCGGCCTTTGCAACCGTCGGGCAGGAAAATGGAGAACTCGTCGCCGGAAAGCCGGGACGGGACGAGACCCTCCATGCCCGACGAGGAAACGAGGGACTGGACGAGAGCGCCGACCCCCGCTATGACGGCGTCGCCGGCAGGGTTGCCGAAGTGGTTGTTGACTTCGTGAAAGTTGTCCAGATCGAAGGCGATGAGGGAACAAGGGCGGGCCGCGTCGATGCCGCGGCCCTCGCGCACGCGGATGGATTCTTCGAGGAAACGCCGGTTGAAGAGGCCCGTCGTCTCGTCGACTATCGCCTTGCGCCTCGCGTTCTCGCCCCAGCGCGCTATGTCGCCGAGGTAGCCGGCGGCCTCGTCGAGCCAGGCCGCCATGTCTCTGGCCATGTTGCCGAGGAACTTGACCGCGAGCCCGGGATGCTCCCAGACGAGCCGGTGAAAATCGATGGCGTCGAGGCCGAGGACGATGGTCTCGGTCTTCGCGTAGGCGGTGGCCGAGCGGACCGAGCCTTCGGCTATGGCCATTTCGCCGAAATGGTTGCCCGCGCAGAATTCATAGACTTCGCGCCTGCCGGACTCGCCTTCCCGGACCCAGGTGCCCATCGTGCCGCTCCGGACGAAGTACATCGCCGTGCCGACCTCGCCCTCGCGGAAAAGGGTCTCGTCCTCCGAGAGGCGGCGGGGCTCCAGGAAGGCCGCGAGAGCCGCGAGCTCGAGACCGCTCATGCCCGAGCAGGCCGGCACCGTCTCGAGGAAGGCGGCGATGTCGGTCATCGCGGGCTCTCCTGTTCCTTGCGTCGCTCCGGCATCCCCTCGGGAGGCGAGCCATGCCTGCTGCGCATGGCATACACTTTGCGCCCGCCATCGCGCCAGGAGCGTTGGAGGAGACCGTAGACAGCGTCGAAAAGCCGCGAAGGATTTTCGCCGTGCTCCGGCCAGAAGCCGAGCGCCATGCTCGCGCTGAGGCGGAAACCGCCGCAGGAAGGCCCGAGATCGAGAGAGGCGAAGCCCGAGACGAGCCGCCGCGCGAGATCCTCGGCCTCCATCCGGTCGCAGCGCGGCACGATCAGGGCAGTCTCGTTGCTCTTGATCCTGATCGCCCTGCCGCGGCCGAGAGCGCGCACCGTATGCCTGAGGAGGGCGGCGATGGCGCTCATCGCGGCGTCCCCGGCGGCATGGCCCCTCGCGTCGACGAGGTCCTTGAAGCGATCCGGCTTGATCATGAGAAAGAGACAGGGGGCATCCAACGTGCGTGCCATTTCCTCTTCGAAAAAGGCGCGGGTGGCGAGGCCTGTCGAGGAGTCGGTGTAGGACTGGTGTCTGAGCTCGCGCAGCCAGGGCTCGTTCTCAGATATGAGCTTCTGCACCGAGCGGATGCGCGAGGAGATCATCGTGATCGAGCGGAGGAGGAGCCGTGCCGAAGCGTCGGGGCGCTCGGTCGCGAAGTCGGCCAGACTGCTCCCCGGCTGCGGGAAGACCACAAGCGAGGTTTCGCCCTCGCTCTTCGCGCTCGCGTCGCGGGGAGCCCCTCGGGCGAAGTCGAAATCGCCGACCACGTCGCCGGGCCCGAAACGCGCGATGACCTCGCGGTCTCGCTCGACGACGAGGGCGCCGACGGCCACGACCCAGAAACGCTCGGCCTTCGATCCCGCCGAGAACAGGGTCTCGCCGTCGTGGAGGATGACCGAGCCGCTCAGGGAAGCGAAGTATTCGAAGTCCTCGTCCAGGAGCCCGCCGAGAAGTTCGGCCCTCCTGAGGAGAATCGAGGAGGCGCCCGCCGTTTTCGTTTCGGACATCGGAACGATGATAGCGACCCGGCCCCGTCTGGAAAAGATGGCCGCTTCCTTACACTTGCCTTCGATCGTGCGACGTGCTATTTTCGACGAACCGATTGGAGGAGCGATCCCCATGAGTAGCCTGTCCGAGGGAGCGAGTCCCCGCGACGGCAGGTGAAGGGGGAGGATCGCCGAAGGGCGGGGAGTCGCGATCCCTTCCTTGGACGTCCGGGTCAAATCCCGGCGGCTGTCGCGGGCCGAGTCCCGCGGAGCGCCATCGCAAGCCGCCCCATTCACCATGGTCGGAAAGACCAGGCGGTTTCATGGGATCTCCATCGGATTGGAGGTCCTCCGTGTCCAACCTTCAATCCGTGGAATCGAAGGACTTCCCTCTCTTGGAAGCCCTCTGTTCCACGTATAGTCCCGGCGGCGACGAAGTCCGCCTCCTTCCCCTCCTCCTTCCCGAGCTCGAGAGAATGGGGGCGAAAGTCCTGCGACAGGAAGTCCCGGGCGGGCGCTGCAACCTTCTGGCCACCTGGGGAGAGCCCCGCATCCTCTTCAACACCCATCTCGATGTCGTGCCGCCCCGGATTCCCGTGGCGTCGGGCCACGGCCGGATGAGGGGACGCGGCGCCTGCGACGCGAAGGGTCAGATCGTGGCGCAATTCGCCGCCATCCGTCGCCTTCTCGCCGACGGCTACCGCGACATCGCCTGGCTCGGCGTCTCCGGAGAGGAGACCGACTCGGCGGGAGCCGTCAAGGCGCTGGAACTTCGGGAGAAGCTCGAAGGTCTTCGCGCGGTCGTCGTGGGCGAACCGACCGGCAACAGACTTGCCGCGGGACAAAAAGGATTCGTCCGGCTCCGTCTGTCCTGCGAAGGGCGGGCAGCCCACGGAGGACTGCCCGAACTCGGCGAAAGCGCCATCCTCGCCCTCATGGACTGGATAGGCGCGATACGCGGCATCGCCCCGACCGTGCACGGCGCGCTGGGGGCGGAGGTTTGGAACCTTGGCACGATCTCCGGAGGCCGGGCGGCGAACGTCGTGCCCGACCGCGCGGAAGCGGAGCTGACCCTCAGGATCGTCCCCGGGGGTAACTTGTACGACGCCATCCTCGCCTCCCGGCCGCCGGGCGGGTCGGTGGAGGAAATCGTCAGTGATCCGTGGGATGAATTCGCCACATTGCCGGGTTTTCCCTCGGGACCGGTTCCCTTCGGCTCAGACCTCCCGATGCTGCGAGCCCTGGCGCCGGCAGGCGACGCGATCCTTTGCGGCCCCGGCGAGGCTTCCGCGGCCCATTCTCCCGATGAATCGCTTTCGATCGAGGAACTCGCATCGGGCATCGATCTCTTCGCCGGGATCGGAACCCATTATCTCGCCACGCATCGCGAAGCGTCCGCGGCCGCGGCCGCGGAACTTTCGCGCAAGGAGCAGCATCCATGAACCGCATCCCCGTCACCGTCCTCGGCGCGACAGGCGTCGTCGGCCAGCGCTTTGTCAGGCGGCTGGCGGATCACCCTGTCTTCGAGGTTTCCCGCCTCGCGGCGAGCGAACGCTCCGTCGGGAAGAAATATTCTGAAGCCTGCGACTGGCGGCTTCCGGGCGAGCCCTTCGCGGGCCTCGGAGACATCGTCCTGGAGCCATGCGACCCGGCGCGGGCCCTGTCG
>Ga0187814_10000264_pt1 | contig 16063 bp, 18 predicted proteins | sample NC_S_4_FD_132450 | JGI IMG/M metagenome (GOLD analysis project Ga0187814, IMG submission 132450) | Wetland sediment microbial communities from Neuse River Estuary, North Carolina, USA - ASW-S_4 | ecosystem: Environmental > Aquatic > Freshwater > Wetlands > Sediment | place: USA: North Carolina... | reverse complement strand
GGGCGACAACGTCGAGATGTCCATCGAGCTGATCAACTCCATCGCCATGGAGGAGGGGCTGCGCTTCGCCATCCGCGAGGGTGGCCGCACCGTCGCCGCCGGCGTCGTCACCTCCATCAGCGAATAGACATCTGAGGGGGCGGGCGTTCGCGCAGGGCGCCCGCCTGGCCCCAATCCGGTCGAAGGACGTGTCCGGGATGATGCAGCTCACGGTTGCCTGAGCCCGCAGTTCGAGTCCTCGAATTGCGGGCGTTCCGCCGCATCATCGGTCGAGCGCCCGCCCGCCACCGCGAAAGGATGACGGGCCTTGTGGGCGTCTGTCTACGCGTTCGGCTTCCTCGACAGCTTCTACCTCGACCAGTTCCTCTGGATCGTCTACCTGCTGCACCTCGGCTACGGCGTGGCGCTCATCGGGCTCGGGTACGCCGTGCTGCAGGCCGGGCGCATCGCCTTCGACGTGCCGTCGAGCCTGCTCGCGGACCGCTTCGGCGGGCGCGTGGTGCTCGCCGCCGGGGCCGTGGCCAAGGTGGTGGGCGCCGTGCTCTTCCTGTTCGCCGGCCGGGGCTACGGCTACATGCTCGTGGGCTGCCTCGTCACGTCGCTCGCCCTCACGCTGCCCTCGGGCGTCGACCTCGCCTACGTGCGCGCCGTCACCGGCGCGGGCAGCGCGCCTGAGGGCGCGGCGAGCCGGCGCTTCATGGGCTACGTCGCGATGCAGTACCTCGCGTCGCTGATCGCCGCCGCCCTCGGCGGCCTGATCGCCACCCGCTCGTTCAGCCAGCTCTACGAGGCGGACGCGGCCGCGGGCGTGCTGATGCTCGCGGTGGCGCTCGCCCTGCCGCGCACGGCGCCGGTCGGGCGGGCGCAGCGCGTCCGGCTGAGGACTGCGTTCAAGACGCTGGTGGGAGCGGCCCGTCCGGGCTTCTGGCTGCTCGGACTCTCGACGGCTCTCCTCTGGGCCTGCTCCTCCGTGGCCACCGACTACAGCCAGACGCTGCTCTTCGTGCTGCGCCTGCGACCGTACGCGATCTCGCTGGCCTTTGCGGGGGCCGGCGTGCTGGCCTGGCTCACGACGCTCGCGGCGGGACGCGCCACGGGTCGGGTGCAGGAGAGGCTCCTGCGCTGGGGTGTGCTGGGCTATCCCGCCGCCGCGGCCGTCCGCGCGGCGGCGGCGGTGGTGCGGCAGGGGGCGGCCGCCGTCGCGGTCGGCGGGATCGGGCTCGGCCGCGCGACGAGCGGCGTGAGCGGCCTCCTCGATCAGCGCCTGCTGGACGCCGCGCCCGAGGGATTGCAGGCGACCGCTCTGTCCGTGATCATGACGGTGCAGCTGGGCTTGATCATGGTGCTCTACCCGGCTCTCGGCCTGGTCGCGGGAGGCGCGGGGCTCGGCGCCGTCTTCCTCATACTGTGCGCAGGGCTGCTGGCCTGCAGCCTCGTCGTGATGAAGGCGGTGCGGGCGCAGGCCGAGGGCGACAGGGTTGCGGCGTGCCCCGCGTCGGACGGGGGCTGACGTGGGGCCGCCGCCGGGCGCGCGAGATTGGCCCGCCATGGGTGCCGGTGCTACACTGAAGGCGGCTTGTTCGCCGGATCACAAGTCGGGCACGGGGTGAGACCCCGTGCATCTCCATCGGTGCCGGCCGCCCGGAGGGATGCCGCGTGGTGAGGGCCGACCGCTGGCACGGGCTTCGGGATCTGTCGCGCCGGGAGCGCTGGTCGCTCGCGGGCGTGGCGGCGACCGTGCTGGCGCTGAACGTCTGCGGCTGGGGCGTGTTCCTGGCGCTCATCCTGCCGCAGCATTTCCCGCTGCTCGGCGTCGGCATCGCGGTGACCGCCTACACGCTCGGCATGCGCCACGCCTTCGACGCCGACCACATCGCCGCGATCGACAACACGACCCGCAAGCTGATGAACGAGCACCAGCGGCCGCTGAGCGTCGGCTTCTGGTTCTCCCTCGGCCACTCGACGATCGTCTTCCTGCTCGGCGTGGGGCTGACCTTCGCCGCGCGCGAGATCTTCGGCGCCGTCACGAACCCGAACTCGGCGCTCGAGAGCTTCGGCGGGATCTTCGGGACGATGGTCTCCGGCGTCTTCCTCTACCTGATCGCCATCCTGAACCTCGTGATCCTCTTCGGCATCGTGCAGGTCTTCCGCCGCATGCGCCGGGGGACGTACCGCGAGGCGGAGATCGAGGCCCAGTTGAACGCGCGCGGCTTCATGAACCGCATCTTCGGCCGGCTGATGCGCACCATCCGCCGGCCCACCAGCATGTACCCCGTCGGCGTCCTGTTCGGCCTCGGCTTCGACACGGCGACGGAGATCGCGCTGCTCGCGGCCACGGCAGGGGCCGCAGCCGCCGCGCTGCCCTGGTACGCCGTGGTCTGCCTGCCGGTGCTGTTCGCGGCGGGCATGACCGTCTTCGACACGCTGGACGGCTGCTTCATGAACTTCGCCTACGGCTGGGCCTTCTCGAAGCCCGTGCGCAAGGTCTACTACAACATTGCGATCACGGGGCTGTCGGTGGCGGTGGCGCTCCTCATCGGCACCATCGAGCTGCTCGGCCTCCTCGCGGTCGAGCTGCACCTGGGCGGCGGCTTCTGGCGCGCCGCGGCGAACTTCAACATCAACCAGGCGGGCTTCATCATCGCGGCGCTGTTCGTGCTCACCTGGGCCGTCGCGACCTCTGTCTGGCACTTCGGGCACGTCGAGGAGCGCTGGCAGCCGGGGCTGTCCGGCGAAGCGCCGCCGCCGCCGGGCGCGCGCGGCTAGGCGAGCGGCCGCGCGAGGCGGGCGTCCTCCGCGGCCGGGGCTCGGCGTTGCGCGCCCTTGCGGTATCCTTTACAATGATGGCTGCTTAGGGCCGTAGCTCCAATCGGTAGAGCAGCGGACTCCAAATCCGCGTGTTGGGGGTTCGAGTCCCTCCGGCCCTGCCAGTTTGAGCGGCGCGGGCACCAGTGGGTGCCCGCGCTAGCGTGTGCGCCCGGCAGGGGCGCAGGACTTGGCGGTGACAAGTGCGGCGGGGCATGGGGCGAGGTCAGCGCTCTTGTCCGGGGAGATCTCCCGGGAACGCCAGGTAACCTGCCACCCTTGGTCGGGAGGCCGGGGTCGACCCGGGAGAAGTCGGCCGAGGGCACAGTACGGCGGAGCCGGCGAAGCCGGGCAGTCCCGAACGTGGAGCGAGGGGGTCTCACGCAACGACCAATGGCAGGGCACGGAGTGCGAAAGCCGGAAACGGCCGGCCTGTGGGAGGATGCGGTGAAGCCGCGGCGTCGCAACCCCGCCTCCTACTCGATTGACCCACGCATGGACGCATGATAAACTGACTGAGCGGTTTTTTGGGGGGTGGCCCATGTGCGCAACATCGTTACCCTGGCCTGTGTGGACTGCCGCGAGCGCAGCTACTCCACGATGAAGAACAAGAAGAACGACCCGAACCGCATCGAGATGCGCAAGTTCTGCCCGCGCTGCGGGCACCACACGCTGCACCGCGAGACCCGCTGAGGGCTGGGGCGACTGAACTTCCGAAGAACAGGGGAGCGTGGAGCGTGGAGAAGGCGTCGATCGTGGACCGCACGTCGCAGTACTACCGCGAGGTGCGGGCCGAGACCCGCAAGATCGTGTGGCCGGACCTGCGCCGCACGGGGCTCTACACCGCCTCGGTGCTGATCATGGTCGGCATCCTCACCCTCCTCGTCTACCTGGCCGACCTCCTCTTCGGAGCGCTGCTCTCCCATGTCTGACACCGGCGCTGCGGCCGAGGTCGAGGGGCGCAACTGGTACGTCATCCACACCTACTCGGGCTACGAGAACAAGGTGAAGACGAACCTCGAGCACCGCATCGAGTCCTACCGCATGCAGGAGCAGATCTTCGACATCCTCGTCCCCATGGAAGAGGAGCTCGAGATCAAGGACGGCAAGAAGAAGCTCCAGAAGCGCAAGGTGTTCCCGGGCTACGTCCTCGTCAACATGGTCATGACGGACAACTCCTGGTACGTCGTGCGCAACACGCCGGGCGTCACCGGCTTCGTCGGCTCGGGCCAGAAGCCCATCCCGCTGACGGTCGCCGAGGTGGAGGCGATCATGCGCCAGATGGGCCTCGTCGAGCGCCCGCGGATCCGCGTGGCGATCGGCGACGCGGTCAAGGTCAAGGACGGGCCGTTCAGCGGCTTCGTCGGGGTGGTCGAGGACATCGCGCCCGAGCGCGGCAAGGTCAAGGTGCTCGTCTCGATGTTCGGCCGGGAGACGCCGGTCGAACTCGATTTCCACCAGGTCGAGGAGATGTAGGGAGGTTCCAGCGTGGCGCGCAAGATCACGGCCCAGGTCAAGCTGCAGATCCCCGCCGGCAAGGCGACTCCGGCGCCCCCGGTGGGCACGGCCCTCGGCCCGCACGGCATAAACATCATGGCCTTCTGCAAGGACTACAACGAGCGCACGGCCCAGCAGGCCGGCCTCATCATCCCCGTGCAGATCACCATCTTTGAGGACCGCTCCTTCACCTTCGTGCTCAAGAGCCCGCCGGCGTCGGTGCTGCTGAAGAAGGCGGCCGGCATCGAGACGGCCTCCGCCAAGCCGAACACCGAGATCGTCGGCAAGGTCGGGCGCGACAAGGTGCGCGAGATCGCCGAGATGAAGATGCAGGACCTCAACGCCGCCGACATCGCCGCGGCGATGCGCATGGTCGAGGGCACCGCCCGCTCGATGGGCATCCAGATCGTCGAATAGGGCCCAGAGTCGTGGGAGGCCCCGAGGGGCCGTCCGTACCACGGGAGGTTGCAAAGATGGGCAAGAGGCTCGAGGACGCGCGTAAGGGCATCGACAGCCAGCGGCTCTACGAGCTGCGAGAGGCGATCGGGATCCTCAAGTCGGTGAAGCCCGCGAAGTTCGACGAGACCGTCGAGGTCGCGGTGCGCCTGGGCGTCGACCCCAAGCACGCGGACCAGATGGTGCGCGGCGCGGTCGCCCTGCCGTTCGGCACGGGCAAGACCGTGCGCGTGCTCGCCTTCGCGAAGGGTGACAAGGCCCGCGAGGCGCAGGAGGCCGGCGCGGACTTCGTCGGCGCGGAGGACGTCATCGAGCGCATCCAGGGCGGCTGGCTGGACTTCGACGTCTCGGTGGCGACGCCGGACATGATGCCGCTCGTCGGCCGGATCGGCCGCATCCTCGGCCCGCGCGGGCTGATGCCGAACCCCAAGACCGGCACGGTCTCGATGGAGATCGGCACCGCAGTGCGCGAGATCAAGGCCGGCAAGATCGAGTACCGCGTCGAGAAGGCGGGCATCGTGCACGCGCCGATCGGCCGGCTCTCCTTCCCCCCGGAGCAGCTGCAGGCCAACTTCCACGCGCTGCTCGACGCGCTCGTCAAGGCGAAGCCGGCGGCCGCGAAGGGCACCTACCTGCGCACGATCAGCGTCACGACGACGATGGGCCCCGGCATCAAGCTCAACCCGGCGCACGCCCTCGCGGTGGCCGAAGCCGCGGATTGACGTCGGCCCCCCCGGCCCTCATACTGTTTCTGTCCGTCGCCCGAGACCGCAGGCGGCCATCGCCGTAACGCCCCCAGGGGCGGCCTGCCGAGGCGCAAGTGCACAAAGGTGTGTACCCATGCGGTCTTCGCGCGAGCGAGGACCGCTTTTTCCGTTCCAGAGGGGGTGAAGAGAGTTGTCGACAGAGGCCAAGATCCAGGCCGTGCAGGAGATCTCCGAGAGCCTGCGGGGCGCCCAGAGCGTCGTCCTCGCGGAGTTCAAGGGCCTGACGGTCGCGCAGTCCCAGCGGCTGCGCGCCGACCTGCGCAAGCAGGGCGTCACGTTCCACGTGGTCAAGAACACGCTCCTGCGCCGGGCGGCGCAGGACGTGGGCATCGCTGGCCTGGACCCGTACCTCACGGGTCCGACCGCCCTCGCCGTGTCGCGCGAGGACCTCGTGGCGCCGGCCAGGGTGCTGGCGGCGTTCCAGCGCGCGAACAAGGAGCTGACCATCAAGGCCGGCGTCCTGACGGGCAAGGTGATCGACGCCGCCGAGGTGCGCAGCCTGGCGGAGCTGCCGTCGCGCGAGGTGCTGCTGGCGCGCGTGGCAGGCGGCATGCAGGCGCCGCTCTACGCGATCGTCTCGGTTCTCAGCGCGCCGCTGCGCAACCTGGCCTACGGGCTGGACGCGCTCGCGAAGCAGCGCGCCGAGGCCAGCTGATTCGAACCGCAAGGCCCCGCGAGAAGAGGGAGGCTGGAACATGAGCAAGGTTGCAGACGTCCTGGAGCAGATCAAGGGCATGTCCGTGCTGGAGCTGAACGAGCTCGTCCACGCGTTCGAGGAGGAGTTCGGCGTCTCGGCGGCCGCGCCGGTCGCCGTGGCCGCCGCTGCGCCGGCCGCAGCTGCGGCGCCGGTCGAGGAGGAGCAGACGGAGTTCGACGTGATCCTGAACGCGCCCGGCGGCAACAAGATCCCGGTGATCAAGGTCGTGCGCGAGATCACCGGCCTCGGCCTCAAGGAGGCCAAGGACCTGGTGGACGGCGCTCCCAAGCCGGTCAAGGAGAAGATCTCGAAGGCCGACGCCGAGGCCATCAAGGCCAAGCTGACGGACGCCGGCGCCGACGTCACCATCAAGTAGGCTCTTGGCGCGCAGGGCGGCGGGGTTGTCCCCGACCGCCCTGCGCTCTTTGCTGGCGGACGGTCGCTCGGCGGCGCAGACGCGATTCCATGGCTCTTGCCAAGGTCCGTTTGGCGCTAGACGGCTGGACGTCCCTCTCCCGTATGATCGGTTGGGGATGTTTGCTGTGCCGGAGCACAGGGGGCAGGCCTCGCGCCTGCGTCCCTAAGGGCGCGGAGAGTCCAGGCAAAGGAAGTGGCGCCAGGTGCCCAGGTCGCGCGCAGCGGTGCTCTACGACTACGAGGAGCCGTTGCGGCTCGCGCAGGTGCAGGTGGATGACCCGGGGCCGGGGGAGGTGCTGGTGCGCATCGCCGTCGCCGGCGTCTGCCACACGGACGAGCACGTCATCACGGGGGACCTGCCGCTGCCCGTGCCGATGGTGCTCGGGCACGAGGGCAGCGGCGTGGTGGCGGCCGTGGGGGAGGGCGTCTCGCGCGTGCGCCCGGGCGAGCGCGTCGTGCTCTCCTGGCTCCCGGAGTGCGGCGAGTGCGTGCCGTGCCGGCAGGGCTGGCAGGGCATGTGCGAGACGACCAAGAAGGCGGCCGAGAAGGGTACCCTCTGGCGCGGCCGGCGCGGCGTGCACCTCGAGGGCGAGGACCTGCACGTCATGAGCCTCGTCGGCGCCTTCGCCGACTACGCGCTGGTGCCGGAGGGCGCCGTCGTGCACGTGCCGGACGACGTGCCGCTGGAGCTCGCGGCCCTGATCGGCTGCAGCGCCACCACGGGCTACGGCGCGGTGGCGCACGCGGCGGCCATGCCCAAGGGGGCCACCGTCGCCGTGATCGGCGTGGGCGGCGTAGGGCAGAGCGTCGTGATGGCCGCGCGCATGCAGGGCGCCGGGCGCATCATCGCCGTCGACCCCTCGCCCGAGCGCCTCGCGGACGCGCGCCGCCACGGGGCCACGGACATCGTGCAGGCCGGGGCGCAGGACGCGCTCCAGGCCATGCTGGACCTGACGGACGGCTACGGCGTCGACCGCGCGTTCGAGGTGGTCGGCACGCCCGAGACGATCGCGGAGGCGTTCAACGCCTTGCGGCCAGGCGGTACGGCGGTGGTCGTCGGCGTCAGCGCGCCGAACCTCGACGTGTCGCTCAACGCGTTCACGTTCCCGTCGCAGGAGAAGACCCTCACCGGCACCTGGTACGGCAGCGGCAGGCTCGACGAGGACGCTCCCGAGCTGTTCGCCGCGAGCCGGCAGGGCCGATTCGACCTCGCGAGCCTCAAGGGGCCGACGTTCGCCCTCGAGGACATCAACGCCGCCTTCGACCACATGCGCCAGGGTCTCGCGGGGCGACCGCTCCTCAGGCTCTCGGACGCCCGCTGACAGGGAGGCAACGAGATTGGCCGTCTACTTCCGCACGACCGAAGAGGTCTACCAGATCCTCGGCAGCTTCTTCGAGTCCCTGATCCCGCTGCCGCAGGCCGCCCTGATCCACAAGGTGGGCGGCACCGTGCGCTTCCAGTTCCACGACCCCGACGCCATGGTGAGCTGGGTGCCCGAGGACCCCGCCGTGACCGGCAAGGACTTCCACGTCGTCATGGGACCGGACCAGCCGGAGGCGACCCTGATCTTCGACCAGCCGGCCGACCTCGCGAACCGCTTCTGGCAGGGCCAGCTGGACCTCGCACAGGCGCTCTCGCGCCAGCAGATCCGGGCGACCGGCCCGCTCTCGCGCGCCATGAAGCTCCTGCCGAGCCTCGACGAGATCTACCCGCTCTACCCCGGCCACGTGCGCGAGCTCGGCCGAGAGGATCTGGTGCTGCCGTGACGCCCGACGTCGCTGCGGACCTGCTCGACGGGCGCCTCAGCATCGGCGGGGAGCGCAGGCCGGCCGCGGGCGGCGCGGTCTACCCGGACGTGAACCCCTCGACGGGCGAGCCGTTCGCCGAGGTCGCCGCGAGCGGCCCCGCGGACGTCGACCTCGCGGTCGCCACCGCCCTGCGCGCCCATCAGGAGGGTGTCTGGCGCAGCCTGCCCGTGCTGGAGCGCCAGCGCATCCTCTCCGGGGTGGCGCAGAAGCTGCGCGACCGCACGATCGACCTGGCGCGGCTCGTCGCGCGCGAGAGCGGCATGCCGCTCTCGGCGGCGCGCTTCATCGAGATCCCGATGGCCGCCGACGCCTTCGACTTCTTCGCCGCGGCCGGCACGCTGGTGCACGGCCGCACGCTGCCGTTCAGCCTCCAGGGCGCCACGACGCGCTACATGACCTGGACGGAGCGCGAGCCCGTCGGCGTGGCGGCCCTGATCACCCCGTGGAACTTCCCGCTGCTGATGCCCGCCTGGAAGGTGGCGGCCTGCCTCGCCGCCGGCGCCACGGCGGTCCTGAAGCCCGCGCCCGAGACGCCGCTCGTGGCGCTCGCGCTCGCGGAGGCGGCGCGCGCGGCCGGCCTGCCGGACGGCGTCCTGTCGGTGCTGCCCGGCGGCGACGAGGCCGGTGCGGCCCTCGTGGCGCACGCGGACGTCGCGAAGGTCGCCCTGACGGGCAACACGGAGACGGGCAAGATCGTGGCGGCTGAGGCCGCCAAGACCCTGAAGCGCGTGTCGCTCGAGCTGGGCGGCAAGTCCCCGAACGTGGTGTTCGCCGACGCCGACCTGGACGACGCCGTTTCGGGAGCGCTCTTCGGCATCTTCTTCAACTCCGGCCAGGTCTGCCAGGCCGGCAGCCGCATCCTCGTGCAGCGCCCGCTCTACGACCGCTTCGTCGAGGCGGTGGCCGAGCGCGCCGGCGACCTCGTCGTCGGCGACGCGGAGGACTCGATGACCGACCTCGGCCCGCTCGTCAGCAGCGCACAGCACCAGCGGGTGCGCGGCTATGTCCAGGGTGCGCTCAGGGAGCGCCTCACACCCGTGCTCGGCGGAGCCGGCGAGGAGGCCAAGGGCGGCTACTACTTCCACCCGACCGTCTTCCGGGACGTCGATCCCGCGGCGACCCTGGCGCGGGAGGAGGTCTTCGGCCCGGTCGCCGCGATCATCCCCTTCGACCGCGACGAGGAGGCCGTCGAGATCGCCAACGCCACGATGTACGGCCTTGCGGCCGCCGTCTGGACGCAGGACGTCCGCCGCGCCCTGCGCACGGCCCGGGCGCTCCAGGCGGGCACCGTCTGGATCAACGCCTACCAGGTGCTCTCGCCGACGGCGCCGTTCGGCGGGTTCAAGCAGAGCGGGTACGGCCGCGACATGGGCATCGAGGGCGTCGAGGCCTACCTCGAGACCAAGACCGTCATCGCGGACCTCAACGACCGGCCGATGCAGTACTTCTGATCCCCGCAGCCCCATCCGCCGGACGAGGAGGGCTTCCATGATCCGCGCCGTGCTGTTCGACCTGGACGGGACGCTCCTGGACATCGACGTCGACCAGTTCATCGAGAGGTACACGCGCTCCGTCGCGAGGCAGCTCCTGCCCGAGGACGCGGATCGCGGCTTCGCGGTTCTGGCGGGATCCACGTACGCCATGCTCGCCCCCGAGGCGAACGACGACACGAACCAGGCCTGCCTGCTGCGCCAGCTGAGCGACAACCTCGGCAAGTCGCCGGCGGAGATCTGGCGTTCGATCCTCAGCCTGACGAAGGATCTGCTGCCGGCCTTCAAGGTGATGGCGAAGCCGATCGCCGGCGCCGCCGACGTGGTGCGCGAGGTGCACGAGCGCGGGCTGAAGGTGGTCGTCGCGACGATGCCGATCTACCCGCGCCACGTGATGATGGAGCGCCTGGACTGGGCCGGCGTGAGGACCGAGTGGATCGACCACGTCGCCTGCCTCGAGGCCAACCGCAGCACCAAGCCCCACAAGTCGTACTTCCTCGAGATGGCGGACGCGGTCGCGACGCCGCCGGAGGAGTGCCTGATGGTCGGGGACGACGAGGACCAGGACATGCCCGCGCTCGCGGCCGGCATGTCGGTGCACATGCTGACGGCCCCGCGCAAGGCCCCGGAGGGCCAGGAGCGGCTGCGGGTCGGTCGCGTGCAGGACCTGACGAGCATCTGGGCGGACGCCCTGGCCTGAGCCGGAGCGCCGCGAGCGGGCCCGCCGACCCGGATGGGGAGGCGGGCCCATGCGCGCCTGGCCGCATGTCGGCGGTCCTTCGCCGCCGCGCGGCAGCGGCCTGCGCAGGGTCGAGGAGCTCGCGGCTCAGCCCCTGCGCACGACGGCGTCCGCCTCGATCTCGACCAGGAGCTCGGGCTCGACGAGCCCCGCGACCTCGACGAGCGTCGCGGCGGGGCGCACGTCCCGAAAGCGCTCCCGGTGCGCACGGGCCACCTCGGGCCAGTCGCGCATGTTCTTCACGTAGATGCGGGTGCGCACGACGTCGGCGAGCTCCGCTCCGGAGCGGTCGAGGGCCTGGGCGATGATGTCCAGGGCCGCGCTCGCCTGCTCGTAGGCGGTCCGGGGACAGACCGGGCGCCCGTCCGCGATGGCGGTGGTGCCGGCGACGAAGACCAGGTCGCCGGCGCGGACCGCGCGGCTGTAGCCCACCTGCGCCTCCCACGGCGCTCCGCTCGGGACATGGCGGCGTTCCTCGGCCATGCCGGGCCCTCCCTTCGGATGTCTTGGCCGTCCTTCCCCGTCCGCGGGGCGTCGTCCTGCCCCCTGGCTCCTCGGCGAACCAGGGCCGGCCCCTCGCCGCCCGCGTAGGAATACGACCGGGCGAAGAGCGAATAGGAGCCCCATGCCGCCGATGTCCGCGGCGGCACGGGGGGATCGCCCTTGCTCCACATCGACCGAGAGCGCCCGGGCATGGGCTCGCCCTGGGAGGTGCTGCGCGTCGCGGGGCGGCTCGGCCTGACGTCCTTCGGCGGGCCGATCGCTCACCTCGGCTACTTCCGCCGCGAGTACGTCGAGCGGCGGCGCTGGCTCGACGAGCGCCAGTACGGGGATCTCGTCTCCCTCTGCCAGTTGCTGCCCGGCCCGGCCAGCAGCCAGCTCGGCATCGCGATCGGCATGCTGCGCGCGGGCTTTCTCGGGGGCCTCTTCGCCTGGCTCGGCTTCACCGTGCCGTCGGCGCTCGCCCTCGTCGCGTTCGCCTACGTCCTGCAGGCGTTCCACCTCGTCTCCGCGCCATGGCTGCACGGCCTGCTCGTCGTGACCGTCGCCGTCGTGGCGCAGGCCGTCTGGGCCATGGCCCGCTCGCTCGCGCCGGACGCGCCCCGCGCGACCGTGGCCCTCGCCGCCGCCGCCCTGGCCCTCGTCTGGCCGACCGCCGCGGGCCAGCTCACCGTCATCGCGGCAGGGGCGCTCGTCGGGGCCCTCCTGCTGCCCTCGCCGCCGCCCGAGGCCGCGGCCGAGGTCAGCACGGTGCCGGGCTGGGAGCGCATCGGGCGCGGGACGGGGGCCGTCTTGATCGCAGCCTTCTTCGCGCTGCTCCTGGGCATGCCGCTCGTCCTCGGCCTGTGGCGCAGCCAGGCGCTCGCGCTGTTCGACGCCTTCTACCAGGCCGGCGCGCTCGTCTTCGGCGGCGGGCACGTCGTCCTGCCGCTCCTGCAGCGCGCTGTGGTGCCGCAGGGCTGGGTGTCGAACGGGGCGTTCCTGGCGGGCTACGGCGCGGCCCAGGCCGTGCCCGGGCCGCTCTTCTCGTTCGCCGCCTACCTCGGCTTCGTCGTGCGGCCCGCACCGAACGGCCCGCTGGGCGCGGCCCTCGCCCTCTCGGGCATCTACCTGCCGTCGTTCCTGCTCTTGACCGGCATCCTGCCCTTCTGGGAGCAGATCCGGCGGCTCGGGGCCGTCCGCCGCATGCTGCGCGGCGTCAACGCCGCCGTCGTGGGCCTCCTCCTCGCGGCCCTCTACCACCCGGTGTGGACGAGCGCCATCCGCGGTCCCACGGATCTGGCCCTCGCCCTCGGCGCGTTCGCCCTGCTGCAGATCTGGCGCGTGCCGCCCTGGATCGTCGTCGTGGCCGCCGCGGCCGCGAGCGGACTCCTGGGCGCGCACCTCTGACTTCGGCGGCGATCGACGAGAGGCGATCGACTAGAATGGTAGGCAGCGAGGCTTGGGAGGTGCCGGCATGGAGTGGTACAGGCTCTCCGCGGGAGAGCCGTTCGGCGACGTCGGCTTCTGCGTCGAGGACGGCCGGCTGGTCGAGGTCACGCTGCAGGAGGTGCCCGGCGCCCAGGAGGCTCCCAAGGCGTGGCGCGCGGCGCTCCTCGACCACCTGCGGGGCGTGCGTGCGTTCCCGCTGCCGCTCGACCTCACCGCCGTGCCCCCCTTCCACCGCAAGGTGATGGAGGCGGCCATGGAGATCCCCTGCGGGCGGACCGCGACCTACGGGGAGCTCGCGGCGCGGGCCGGTCGGCCGGGGGCGGCGCGGGCGGCGGGCTCGGCGATGGCGCGCAACCCCTTCGTGCTGCTCGTGCCGTGCCATCGCGTCGTGCCGAGCGCCGGCGGGATCGGCAGCTACGGCTCGGCGGACGGTCCGAGGACGAAGGCGCGCCTCCTCGCGTGGGAGAGGGAGCAGGCCATTGGCCACGATTGAGGACTTCCAGAGGCTCGACCTGCGCGTCGGCCGGATCGTCGCGGCCGAGCCCTTCCCCGAGGCGAAGAGGCCGGCCTACCGGCTGCGCATCGACTTCGGCCCCCTGGGCGAGCGCACGTCCTCGGCCCAGCTGACCCGGCGCTACCGGCCGCAGGAGCTCGTCGGCCGGCTCTGCGTCGGCGTTGTGAACTTCCCGCCGCGCCAGGTGGGCCCGGTGCGGTCGGAGGTGCTGGTGCTCGGCGCCATGCCGGAGGCCGGCGACGTCGTCCTGCTCGCGCCGGACGCGGAGGTGGCGCCGGGTGCGCCGATCGGCTGAGGTGGGCCTCGCGGAGTACGTGCTGGCGAGCTACAAGCACCCCTGGCGCCCGCACCGCAGCTGGCGGACCTGGGGCCCGGTGGCGGGCCGCGGCGGGTGCCTCCTCTTCGCGCGCCCCAGGGATACCTGGATGACCTACGACGGGCGGGAGCAAGGGCTCTTCTTCCACGAGCCGTCCTGGGACTTCGTCTGGCCCGACCGCGGCTACAAGCTGGCGCTCTGGTTCCGGGACGACGGCGCCTTCGGCGGGCTCTACGCCGACGTCTGCCTCGCGCCGCGCATCGACCCGGTGCGTCGGCGCGTCGAGTTCCTCGACCTCGACCTCGACGTCGTGCGGCGCACCGCCCAAGGGCCCTTCGAGGTCCTGGACCGGGACGAGTTCGACGCCCACCGACGGCACTATCCGGCGTCGCTCGCGGCGTTCGCGGAGGGAGCGCTCGAACGGCTGCTGAGCGATCTCGAGGCGGCGCGCTACCCGCTCGACCGGCCACTCTCCGACTGGCGGCGCGAGCTTGCGGGCACACTTGTGCGGGCCGAGGCAGGAGAGCGGGTGCGCCCTGGCGAAGAGTAGCCCAACCGAAGAACGCGAGCCTGTACGAGGTGGCCTGCGGCAAGGACGTGGTCCTTGACCGCAAGGCCGCTATCTGCTATTGTGTACACTTGTCACAGTCTGTCAGTCTCATAGGACGGCTGGCAGGCCACTGAACGAGGGGGGACCGCGCATTGGCCTATCCCGTCAGGGTTGGCAGTCGGCAGCGGCTGAGCTTCGCGCGTATCCAGGAGGTCCTGGATATGCCCAACCTGATCGAGATCCAGCAGAAGTCCTACCGCTGGTTTCTCGACGAGGGCCTGAAGGACCTCTTCGCGGACATCAGTCCCATCCAGGATTTTACTGGCAAGCTCGTCCTTGAGTTCGTCGACTACGCACTGGGCGACCCCAAGTACGACGTCGAGGAGTGCAAGGAGCGCGACGTCAACTACGCGGCGCCGCTCCGGGCCCGCGTGCGGCTGATCAACAAGGAGACCGGCGAGGTGAAGGAGCAGGAGGTCTTCATGGGGGACTTCCCCCTGATGACCGACAAGGGCACCTTCATCATCAACGGCGCCGAGCGCGTGATCGTCTCGCAGCTGGTGCGCTCGCCCGGCGTGTACTTCCACAGGACGTACGACCCGGACGGCAACGCCGTGTACGCCTCGACGATGATCCCCAACCGCGGCGCCTGGCTCGAGTTCGAGTCGGAGCCGCAAGGGGCGCTCTGGGTGCGCGTCGACCGCACGCGCAAACTGCCGGCGACCGTCATGCTGCGCGCCGCGGGCCTCTCGACGAACGCCCAGATCCTCGACGTGCTGGGCGACGAGGGCCACGTGCAGGCGACGCTCGAGAAGGACCCCACCTCGACGACCGAAGAGGCGCTCGTCGAGATCTACAAGCGCATCCGACCTGGAGAGCCGCCCACCTTCGACTCGGCGCGCACGCTGCTCGAGAGCCTGTTCTTCGAGCCCAAGCGCTACGACCTCGCGCCGGTGGGGCGCTACAAGTTCAATAAGAAGCTTTCCCTGCGCCGCCGCATCGTCGGACTCAAGGCCCTGGCCGACATCCGCCACCCCGAGACCGGCCTCGTGCTGGCCAAGGAGGGCGACGTCTTCACGCGCGAGATCGCGGAGCAGCTGGACGCCGCCGGCCTGACGTCGATCGACGCCCTGACGCGCGACGGCGAGATCGTCCGCGTCATCTCGAACGGCCTGCCCGCGACCGACGTCAAGACGCAGACGCCGCAGGACGTCATCGCCGCCGTCAACTACATGGTGACGCTCTACCACGGCCTCGGCAGCGTCGACGACATCGACCACCTGGGCAACCGTCGCCTCAGGTCGGTGGGCGAGCTCCTGCAGAACCAGTTCCGCATCGGGCTGGCGCGCATGGAGCGCGTCGTGCGCGAGCGCATGACGATCCAGGACGCGGAGTCGATCACGCCCCAGGCGCTGATCAACATCCGGCCGGTCGTCGCGGCCGTCAAGGAGTTCTTCGGCTCGTCGCAGCTGTCGCAGTTCATGGACCAGACGAACCCGCTCGCGGAGCTGACGCACAAGCGGCGCCTCTCGGCGCTCGGGCCGGGCGGCCTCTCGCGCGAGCGCGCGGGGTTCGACGTCCGCGACGTGCACCACAGCCACTACGGCCGGATGTGCCCGATCGAGACGCCGGAGGGTCCGAACATCGGACTCATCGGCTCGCTCTCGACCTACGCGCGCATCAACCAGTACGGCTTCATCGAGACGCCGTACCGCAGGGTGAACAAGGCGAACGGCGTCGTCACGCACGACATCGAGTACCTGACGGCGGACGAGGAGGACGACTGCGTCATCGCGCAGGCGAACGCCCCCCTGGACGCCCTGGGCCACTTCGTGAACCAGAAGGTCACGGTGCGCTACAAGAACGACATGCTCCAGATGGAGCCCGAGCGCATCGACTACATGGACGTCTCGCCGAAGCAGGTCGTCTCGATCGCGACGGCGCTCATCCCGTTCCTCGAGAACGACGACGCGAACCGCGCCCTGATGGGCTCGAACATGCAGCGCCAGGCGGTGCCGCTGCTCAAGGCCGAGGCGCCGTTCGTCGGCACCGGCATGGAGTACAAGGCGGCCGT
>Ga0187814_10000261_pt1 | contig 16089 bp, 17 predicted proteins | sample NC_S_4_FD_132450 | JGI IMG/M metagenome (GOLD analysis project Ga0187814, IMG submission 132450) | Wetland sediment microbial communities from Neuse River Estuary, North Carolina, USA - ASW-S_4 | ecosystem: Environmental > Aquatic > Freshwater > Wetlands > Sediment | place: USA: North Carolina... | reverse complement strand
GAGTTCCGTGAGGCCCGCGATCTGGGCGAAGTCGTACATGCTTCCCGAAAGCACCTGCCAGCCGTAGGCCTCGTAGCGCCTGCCGACGTCTTCGGTGTAGGCGAGTTCCGTCGAACCGTCGATGGTGATCGAGTTGGAGTCGTAATAGACGACGAGCTTGCCCAGACCCAAGTGGCCGGCGAGGGATGAAGCCTCGGCGGCGACACCTTCCATCAGGCAGCCGTCGCCGGCGAGGACATAGGTGTGATGATCGACGACTTTCCGTTTTTCCGTGTTCAGCCGCGCGGCGAGCATAGTCTCGGCTATCGCCAGTCCGACCGCGTTCGCGACGCCCTGCCCCAGGGGACCCGTCGTCGTCTCGATTCCTGGGATCGCACCGTATTCCGGATGTCCGGCGCAGAGGGAATGGAGCCGGCGGAACCGCTTGATCTCGTCGAGAGGGAGCGAGTAGCCGGCGAGATGGAGGAGGGAGTAGAGAAACATCGAACCGTGGCCCGCCGAAAGCACGAAGCGGTCACGGTCCATCCAGTCGGGGAAGGCGGGGTCGTAGCGCATGCCCGCCCCGTAGAGCCAGGCGCCGAGCTCCGCGGCGCCGAGGGGAAGGCCGGGGTGTCCCGAATTGGCCTCCTGCACGGCATCGATGGCCAGACTCCTGACTGAAAGGGCTATCTTTTCGAGGGCGGGGACGTTCATGGGCGCTCCTTGCGGCCGGTTCGACCGGCTTCGTTGCGACCGCCAGACTAGCGCCTTTCTCTTTTCCGGGGCAAGGCAAGGCGGGCCATGCTTTCGAGAGCCTTGGCTCATTCTCCGCGAGGACCCGTCAATCGCAGAGATGTCGAATATGCATTAAAAGGATGCATCGATGGATTGACATTTATGTACGAAACACACTTTAATGATTGCAATGAGCAGGCCGGAAAGCGAAAGAAAGCAGCATTTCGAGCTGTCTCCCGCCAATCGGCGCAGGCTCGACGTATACCTCGAACTTCAAAACGTCGATCCCGCCCGGGTGACGCCGAGACTCAAGATCGGCGACGTGGTCAATCGCGCCCTCGACCTGTGGCTGTCGAAGCGCGTGCCGAAGGAGGGGCGGCCTCATGGCTAGAAAGCGCGAAGACCGGGACGAAAGCGCGTCGCTGAGGGTCAACGTGGAAATCGCGCCCGGCAACCGGAGCAGGCTGGAAGCCTTCATGCTCGCCAATCGAAGCGACCCCGACAGGAGCCGTCCGGTGCTGACCCTCACGGATATCCTGAACGAGGCGCTCGACGAATTCTTTTCGGTCGAGCTCGCGGAACTGGGGTCCCGAACGGCGGACAGAGCGCAGCCGGCCGGCACGGCCGAACAAAGCAAGGGGAGGACCAAGCGATGAAATTGCGCCTCGGCGGCGCGCCGGTCGGAGGAGACGGGACCGGAGTGGCGATCAAACTTTTCCCGGACGAAGTTTCGGAAGACCGAAAGCCGGATAGAATTCCGGAAAACAGAAAGAAGGAGGCAGCGATGAGCAAAAAGATCGGATCCAAGCTCAAATCCACCAAAAAGTGGCTGGGGAAAGACTCCCTGGCGGCGCTCAATATCAAGCCCGCCCAATCGGCCCTCGCGAGCGCGGAAAAGGCGGCGACGGATCTGGCAGACCTCAAGGCGAAGCTCGCCGCGGCGAGCGCGGCGAAAAAGGCGGCCATCAAGAATCTCGAGGATTCTCTCGACACGGTGAAGGCCGAAAAGAAACTGAAGAAGAAGGAAGCGCGAATTCAGGCCAAACTCGCCGCGCTCGGGACAGCGCGGGCCTGAAACCGCGTCGCAGGTCGTCGAGGAGCCCACGCGCAGGCGCGGGCTCTCTCGTTTGGGGTTGGTCGGTGTCGGGGTCCGCATCCCCGCGATGCCGGGCCCGGACGGCGATCAGTCCTCGTCGCCGAAGCAGGTTCCCATGTGCCGGGCGACTTCGATGAACTTATGGTCCGCGGGGACGCGCTTGGTCTTGCCGGCGACTTTCTCCAGGCTCACCGAATCGATCTCGTTGCCCCGCCAGGCGACCATGCGTCCGAAGCTCCTTGAAAAGGCGAGCTCAGCCGCCGCCATGCCGAAGGAGGTGGAAAGGACGCGGTCGAGCGCCGAAGGAACGCCGCCGCGCTGGAGATAGCCGAGCACGGTGACCCTCGTCTCCATGCCCGTGGCATCCGCGATTTCGGCCGCGACGCGATAGCCCGCCGATGGGTAGGCCATCTCGGCCCGCGCGGCCTTGCGCTCCTTCTTGTCCATCTTGTGTTCCGCCTTGCTGATCGCGCCTTCGGCCACGGCCACGATCGAAAAGCGCTTGCCTTCCGACGCCCTCCGCTCGAGATGCCGCGCTATGGCCACCGGATCGTAGGGCAGCTCGGGAATGATGATCACGTCCCCGCCCCCCGCGATGCCCGCGTAGAGCGTCAGCCACCCCGCCTTGTGTCCCATCAACTCGATGACCATCACGCGATTGTGCGACAGGGCCGTCGAATGGAGCCGATCGATGGCCTCGGTCGCGATATCGACCGCCGAATGGAATCCGAACGAGAGGTCAGTGCCCCAGATGTCGTTGTCGATGGTCTTGGGAAGCCCGATGACATCGAGCCCCTCGCGCTGGAGCCGGGCGGCGGTGGTGTTCGTGCCGTTCCCGCCGAGGGTGACCAGGCAGTCGAGTCCGAGGGACCGGTAGTTGGCCTTTATCATTTCCGGCTTGTCCAGACCGACCTGCGAGTCGGAAAGCCCTTCGTCGTCCCGCAGCGCGAAGGGCTTTTCGCGGGAGGCGCCGAGGATGGTCCCCCCTCTCGTCAGGAGGCCGGAAGCTTCTTCGGGATCGATCTCCCTGGCCCTGCCTTCGATGAGGCCGCGGAATCCGTCGGCTATGCCGATGACGCGGGCTTCGCCCATGGACCAGGCGGCCTTCACGACGCCTCGGATGGCCGCATTGAGGCCGGGGCAGTCGCCTCCGCTCGTAAGCACGCCGATGCACAGTTTCTTGGCCATTGAGAGCGCTCATTTCCTTTCCGGGGCGTCTCCGCGCCCTGTCTCGTTTCGGGCGATCGCCCTGGTCCTCATGATGACTGGGAATCGGTCGCATGCTATACGCGCGGGCTTCGGGGCGCAACCGTTTTCGCTACCCCGACGACCGGCGGTCGCGTTCGGACCTTGCGCTCGGTCAGGGGAATGCCTATCTTTGACCGCAGGAAGTCGAACGTGAACAGACCCGAGATCGTCAGACTGCATTTCCTGCGCCACGGGCCGGCGGTGAAACGCGGTACCTGGGACGGAGAGGAATCGCTTCGACCTTTGACGGAGCAGGGAGGCAGGCAAGTCGAGGCCGAGGGCCGCGCGCTCTCCGGACTCCTGTCCTTCGACATCATTTTGACGAGCCCCTACGAGCGAGCGGCCGCCACCGCCCGACTTTTCGCGACCGGAATCGGAACCCCGCAGATTCCGAGGATCGTGCCGGACTTGGCCCCCGGCTTCGACCTGAAAAGCCTCAAAGCGCTGGTCGATGCCCGGCATCAGGGACAGTCCGTTCTCCTGGTCGGGCACGAACCCGATTTTTCCGAGCTGATCGGAAACCTCTGCGGCCGAGTCCGCATCGACATGGGCAAGGGCGGGCTGGCGCGTGTGGACTGGGATCGAGGATCGGGAAGCGCGACTCTTCAATGGTTTTTCCCCGCGGAACTCGTCATCGCCATCGGCCGCGGGGCTCCGCGGGGAACGGCGAACTCCGGAGAGGCGGACTGAGCGCCGCCATGGCCGCGGAGATCGAGCTCAAGCTCGCCATTCCCGACGCCGAGGTGGCCGAATCCCTCCGCGCTCTTTCCGAGCTTCCGGGATTCGTTCTCGACGAGCCCCGGATCGAGGAAATGGAAGACACCTACCTGGACTCCCGCGATCGGCGCCTTTTCGACTCAGGATGGGCGCTGCGCCTGCGCGTCGGACCCAAGGGGCGCATCGCGGAGCTCAAGGCTGTGGGAGGGGCTGCCGCTTCCGTCTGGACCAGGGAGGAGTTCGCCGAGGCGATTCCGGAGGGAAAAGACAAACTTACTTCCGACCTGCTCGACGGAAGGATCGAAAAGCTTTGCCCGGTGCGAAAACTTCGCAACCTGGCGACGTTGCGACAGAGGCGGCAAAAGCGCGACATCTACTCCGCCGGCCGCCGCGTCGGCGAACTCTCGGTCGACGAGGTGCATTTCGGAGACGGCGTATCGACCTGGACCCTCGAGGTCGAATGCGCCGACCCCTCGTTTTCGGGAATTCTGGAATCCATCGGAAAGTACTTCGCGGAGACCTGGCGTCTCCTGCCGGAGACGAGTTCGAAGTTCGAGCAAGCCCTTCGCTCGCTCGAGCGCGGAGCGATCCGCGAGCGCGAAGAGTCGCGACTCGAGGTCATCGTGGCCGCGGAGCTGAAGTCGCATTCCAAGGATTTCAAGACCCTTCTGGCCTCGGTCGCGGAAGACCGCGGCATCGAAGCCTTGCACGATGCGCGGATCGCGGCGCGAAGGCTCCGGACGCTCGTCGAGCTCATGGAGGAGCGGATAGGACGGAAGATGTCGCTTCCGGCGATCCGTCGCCTCGCGAGGGCCGGCCGTATCCTCGGCAGGGTCCGGGATCTCGATGTTCTCCTCGGCGACCTTCGGAAGAGGGCCGGCTCCGCCGGGCACGGTCGCCTCCTGCCTTTCGTCGCCGACATCGAAGCCGAGCGCGATGCCGGGCTCGACAAACTGCGTTCATGGCTCGATTCCGGGAACGCCGATCGCCTTTTCTCCTCGGTCGGGTCCGTCGCGAGGCTCCTGTCGAAGAGGCAGGAGAAGGGCCCTGTCCGGCCCGCTTCGCTCGACGGCCTTTCGATCGTCGCCGACCTCCTCGCCGAACTTCTGGCCTTCGATTCGCTCGCCCGCGAGCCGGGCGTCGAGGAGGCGGCCTTCCATGCGGCGCGCAGGGCCGCGAAGCGGCTCCGCTACGCCCTCGAGGCGCTCGAATCCCTCCTCGGTCCGGCGGCGGCCAAGGCCGTTTCGGACCTCAAGCGACTTCAGTCCCGGTTGGGGGCCGTGCACGACTCCGCAGTGGCGGCCAGAAAGGCCTCTTCCTGGCTCGCGCGCCGCATCGGGCCAGACGCCCCTCCCGAGCACGAGACGGTGCCCGAAGTCGCGCGCTACCTGGCCAAGCGCCAGGAGGAACTCGGTCGGCTCCTCGCGTCGATTCCTTCCGCGTGGAAACTCATCGCGACACCGGGCTTCCGCCGTCGCCTCGTCGTCGCCTTCCTCGATCGGAGGGCGGATGCCACGGAGCGCGCCGAAACCAAGGTTTGACGGACGCTCGGGCGTCCTTTAATCTGGATACCGGCAGGCGCCGATCTTCCGCGATCTGCCATGGAGGGTCCTATGGTATCGACCTCTTCTACCGCCGGGCGGACTTCCAAGAATCCCGCGTTGACCTATTTCGGCCGTTCGTCCTTCCGCGTGGAGACCGTCTCCGGTTTCGTGGTCTACGTCGATCCCTACGCTCCGGGCGACTACTCGCTCCCCGCGGATCTCGTCCTGGTCAGTCACGGCCACGACGATCACAATGCCGTCGACAAAGTGACGAGAAAGCGGGACTGCAGGATTGTCGCCCCCGCCGGCGCCGTCGCGCTCCGCGAAGCGCTCGTCATCGCCGAGGGAAAGACCATGGAAGTCGGACCCGTCTCGATCCGCGCCGTCGCCGCGGCCAATTCGAACCATCCCCGGGGCTTCGGAGTCGGCTATGTCCTCTCTTTCGACGGCCTCGTCCTCTACTATTCCGGCGACACGTCCGGACTCGAGGAGATGTCCTCGTGGACCTCATACGGCATCGACTGGGCGCTGATCTGCTGCGACGGGTACTGGAACATGGGAGCCGTCGAGGCCGCCCGCTGCGCCGCCCTCATGGGCGCAAAGCGCCTCGTGCCCGTACACACGAGCAAGGACGGCTACTATGAAGAAGGCGTGGCCCGTTCGGTCAAGTACAAGGAAGTGGTCGTCGCGGCTCCGGGCAAGACCATAGAGCTGATGAAATAGGCCTCCGCTTCGTCCATCTCACCGATTTCTCACATTCGACTCATCACGCTCTCGCGATGTTCTCCGACACTGGCAAAGCTCCGGGCGGACGGACACGGTCGAGCCGCGGCTTCGCGGCGCGCGTCTGCGGCCAGGGGCGGCAATCGGGAAGGAGAGACCATGCGCTTCGGCGAATTCTTCGAATCCTTCAAGCACCTCCTCGAGGAGTCGCCGCGCGAGACGCTCGGCCCCGACTCTCGACTGGTTTTCATGAGCGACCTTCATCTCGGCGACGGCGGCGCAAAGGACGATCTGGCGCCCAATAGAGGCATCGTCCACAACGCGCTCGCCAAGTGGTATTTGAAGCAGGGCCACACGCTCGTCCTCAACGGCGACATAGAGGACTTGTCGAAATTCCGCTATCGGGAAATCCGCGACGCGTGGCGGGGGCTCTACGGGCTCTTCGACGAATTCGCCGACGGAGGCCGGCTGCGGCGAATCCTCGGCAACCATGACCTGGCCCTCCTCGCCCGCGACGACTATCCCTACGAGTTTTTCCACGGTCTCTCGTTCGACTGGAAGGGACGCACACTGTTCGCCTTTCACGGCCACCAGGCTTCGCGCTTTTTCATGGAATTCGACTATCTTTCGGAATTCATCGTACGCTATCTCGCCAAGCCGCTTTCGATCCGCAACACCAGCGTTTCGGGCGATTCCCGGAGGCGATACAGGACCGAACGGCGCATCTACAGGGCGTCGCGTCGGCTCGGCATCGTATCCATAGCCGGACATACCCACAGGCCCCTGTTCGAATCTCTTTCGAAATACGACAGCCTCCGGTGGTCGATCGAGGAGCTCCTGCGGGCCTGGCCCGGTGCCGGGGAGGAGGAGAAGGCGAAGATCGAAGAGTCCGTGGCGGTCTACAAGTCGGAGATCGGCAGATTGCGGAAGAGGGAAAAGGACTTGAGGCTTTCGGAAAGCCTCTATGGCGAGGGGAGCCTCCTGGTGCCGACGCTCTTCAATTCGGGTTGCGCCACGGGCCGGCACGGTATGACCGCCATCGAGATCGGCGACGGAGCCATCTCGCTGGTGCAATGGACCGGCGCGAAGGGACCGCGCGACTATGTGAACCGAGAGTCGGTGGAGCATGTCGTGATACCGGGAACGCCCTTCGCGAGGCACGTGCTCAGAAAGACCTCCCTCGACGAGGTGTTCGCGAGGATCGACCTTTTGGGCCCCGTCGTCAAACACGGTGCCCTCGCCTGAAGGCCGTCGGCTCTCGTACTAATCCGAGCCGTCGGCTCTCGTACTAATCTGAGCCGTGGCTGAACCAGCGCACCACGCCCACCTTGTTCCGAGCGCCGTTGTAGATCATTCCGCCGTTCCAATACTCGAGGGCGGCGATGAGGCTGTTGCCCCCGTCCGAATCGTCGCTCTTCGGCCCCCTCCAGCTCGCCAGGGCCAGGAATGCGTCGAAGTCCTGGTTATAGAGCGCCGTCTGCCTGCGCAGATAGAAATCGTTCCAATTCTCGAGATCGGCGAAGCCGGAGCCCTCGTCCTCGACGATGAAACGGGCGCGCTTGCGCAGGTCGTACCAGACCTTCAGGCGCTTGGCGGGATCGCATCCGTTGCCGTGCTTGATCCCGTTCTTGATGATCTCGGAGAGTTGCTGCTCGAGCAGGTTGTCCTCGAGAAAGTGCTCGGGGCAATCGGCCAGCACCTTCGCGGTAAAACTCCTGATACCCTCGAATTCGCTGGGGAACTCGATGTATCTCATGCCTTGAGCGTCGAAAAGCTCGTTTCGCTCGTCGACGATGAGCTTGCGGACGACGAGGGGTTTCACGCGCGGGCCTCCTCGGCGGGGTCTTCCTTCAATATCGTGATGATGTTGGACAGCACGAGCACTTTTCTCGGCGTGCCGGAGATCCCCCTGAAGCGCAGCTCGCGCCCCATCGCCTTCGCCGACTGCACCAGCCTGATGATCGCCCCGACGCCGGTGCTGTCGAGGTAGTTCACGCCGGACAGGTCGATCCTGAGACGCTTGACGCCCTTGGCCAGTCGTTCCTGGGCCGCTGTCGTCAATCGCTGCGCGTTGTAGAGATCGCATTCGCCGAATACGCGCAACGTCTCGAATCCCGTCGTGTCGACATCATCCAAACGGATTTCCATCGCGGGTTCCTCCCGACGACGAAGCTAGACGGCGCAGGTTCGGATATCGTAAGGACGGCGAGAGAAAATGAATAATGACGGACAGCTCATCGGGAATTCACATTGAGGTCCTATTCTTGCGACATGACCGACATTGCAGCGGGCGTTTCGTGCCTCGTCACGGCGCCCGAAAAGCGAATCTATTCGACTTCGATTCTCCGCGCCGCCCGGCATTTCAAGGCCGTCCGCCGGACGACGCCCGTGTTGGCCCTCGTCGCCGCCCTGCAGGCCGACCCGGATACCCTCGTCGTGGCCGTCATCGACGAGGCCGACCGCGTGACGGGTCTCGTCCGTCGCGACCACCTCTTCGACCTGGTCGGGAAACCCTTCGGCCTCGACGTGCTCAAGCGCGCCCCCGTGTCGGAAGTGGCGGAACCCGTCTCGCCGATCGACGCCCAGGCCGAGCTTTTCGGCATCGCCGAATCGGTGCTTCACGGAACATCCGATCCGGGAACGAGCTACTTCCCGCTGGTGGACTCGGACGGAAGCTTTCTCGGCATCCTCGGAAGCCAGGACCTCGCCAACTATCTTTCCCGCATGACGAGCGAGGACATCCGCCTGGCCGGTCAGCTCCAGGACAGGCTGATGGCGGGCAAGGAGCTCACCGGCGGACCCGGCTGGTTCATGGAGGCCTGGTCGCGATCGGCCAAGGGAGTGGGCGGCGATTTCTACTTCTCGCGGCTCCTGCCCGAGGATCGGGCCTTCTTCGCCCTGTGCGACGTGTCGGGGAAGGGCGTGGCCGCCTCTCTCATCGTGGCCATGGTCTGGGGCATGCTCCAGATGTACGATTTCGCCTCGGGGCTCGAAGAGCTTCTCGTCAGGATCAACGAGTCGGTCATCGCGACCTTCCACCTCGAAAAATACCTCACCGGGATCTTCATGATTTACGAATCCGCTCAAAGGCGGCTGCTCGTCGCCGACATGGGGCATTCGCACGCCTTCCTGTTCCGAAGCGGAAAGGCCTATCCGCTTCGAGGCGGACAGACCAATCTGCCCGTGGGCATCGAGCACGAAATAAAGCCGGTTATCAACACGTGGAACCTCAAGTCGAGCGATCTGCTCGTCGTCTACAGCGACGGCATCACCGAACAGGAGAATCCGGAGGGGCAGGAATTCGGAGAGCGACGCTTCGCCGCCCTGGTCTCCCGCATTTCCAAGGCGAACGAGCGCCTGTCGGCCCGCCTGCCGCGGGCATTCGACACATGGCGCAGCGGCACGCCCCAGCAGGACGACATGACTTTCATGGCCATGACGATCGAAGACTCGGCAGAGCCGGAAGCGCGGCAATGATCGCCAAAGAGGGGCTCTTGGGGGCGTTATTCGTCGATGGAGCCTCGCGCTTTAACCGTTTTCTAACAATCAGCTCGCCAAGGACTCACGCCGCGGCCCTAAGCTCCGACCTGTTCCGCAGGGAACGACGTATGCAATCCGGAGGATGAAGATGAAGAAGATTGCGGCTGTTCTGGGCCTCGGAGCTCTCGTCGCCGCCGCGACGATCGCCCAGGCCGTGCCCGGTTCCGGGCTCGTGACGGCGGGCGTGGCCGACGAGGCGAAGAGCCTCACCGGCGCGGGCGGCACTTTCCCCGCCGTTCTCTATACCAAGTGGTTCAGCGAGTACGCCAAGCTCACCGGCGTCCAGGTTAACTACCAGGCCATCGGCTCGGGCGGCGGAATCAAGAGCATTTCTGACATGACGGTCGATTTCGGCGCCTCCGACGCGCCCATGAAGGACGACCAGCTCGCGGCGACGAAGGGCGGTGCCCTCCTCCACATCCCCACGACGATGGGCGCCGTGGTCCCCACCTACAACATTCCCGAGCTCTCCAAGTCGAAGAAGGTACTCCGTTTCACCGCCGACACCCTCGCCGGCATCTACCTCGGCGAAATCACCAAGTGGAACGACCCCAAACTCGTGGCCGATAATCCCGAACTCGCCAAGATCGACAGGTACATCATCGTCGTGCACCGCTCCGACGGTTCCGGCACCACGAACATCTGGACGAGCTATCTCACCGCGGTCAGCGACAAGTGGGCCAAGACGGTCGGATACGGCACCTCGGTGCAGTGGCCCGTCGGACTCGGCGGCAAGGGCAACGAAGGCGTGTCCGGCAACGTCAAGCAGACCCGTTACTCCATCGGCTACGTCGAGGAAGCCTACGCCGTCCAGAACAAGCTCCCCGTCGCCCAGGTGAAGAACGCCGCGGGCAATTGGATGGATCCCACAGCCAAGGCCGTATCGGCCGCCGCCGCGGGCGTCACCCTTCCGGCCGATCTTCGCATCATGATGGTCAACAGCGCGAATCCCGAAGCATGGCCGGTTTCCGGCTTCACCTGGCTCCTCGTGTACCAGCAGCAGACCGATCCCGCCAAGAGCCTCGCCCTGACACGGCTCCTCTGGTGGTGCCTCCACGACGGCCAGGCCTACGCCGAGAAGCTTCTCTACGTTCCTCTTCCCGTCGACGCGATCAAGAAGGCCGAAGTCCTCCTCAAGTCGATCACCATCAACGGAGCCCAGGCCCTTCCGGCCGAGCTCTCCAAGTAGTAGTATCCCTCCCACTCCAAGAGGCTCCATGTCGCGCAGCAACCAATCGCGGCATGGGGCGACGAAGGCGCCGGCCGCGCCGGCGGCCACGGCTGCTACAGCAGCCGAGGTCGCTACGGCGGCTGTGGCCGCTACGGCGGCTGTGGCCGCTACGGCGGCTGTGGCCGCTACGGCGGCCAAGGACCCGAGCGATCGGGTCTTTTCCGCTTTCGTCGCTGCCATGTCGGCCGTCGTCATTCTTCTCGTGATCGGCTTCGTGCTATTGCTCACGGCCGATTCCATGCAGTCGATACGCAAGTTCGGCTTCGAATTCATCACCGGTTCCGTCTGGAACCCCGTCAATACGGAAATCAACCGTATGGACTTCGGCGCGCTTCCGTTCATCTTCGGCACCGTCGTCACGTCCGTCATAGCTCTCCTCATCGCGACTCCCCTGGCGCTGGGTTCGGCCATCTTCGTCACCGAGTACGCGCCATCGTGGCTTGGGAAGCCCGTCTCCTTCATCATCGAGCTGCTCGTGGCCATTCCGAGCGTCGCCTACGGCATATGGGGGCTCTTCGTCCTCGTGCCGCTCATGCGCGACAGCGTCGAACCCTTCCTTCAGGACATTCTCGGACAGGTTCCCGTTCTCGGGGCCCTCGTGGACGGCCCGCCCTTCGGCCAGGATCTCCTGACCGGCGGCGTCATCCTTTCGATCATGATACTTCCGACCATCCTTTCGCTGTCCAAGGAGATCATCGCCCAGGTGCCGAGGTTGCAGAAGGAGGGCATGCTCGCCCTCGGCGCAACCCGATGGGAGGTCCTTTCCCAGGCCATCCTGCCTTATGCGCCCAGCGGGATAATCGGCGCCGCGATGCTGGGCCTCGCCCGCGCCATCGGCGAGACGATGGCTGTGACGATGGTCATCGGCAACAGCTCGTCGAAGATTTCGGCGTCCCTCTTGACACCGGGCTACACCATAGCGAGCGCCATCGCCAACCAGTTCACGGAGGCCGATTCTCCGGTCTACTTCAGCGCCATCGTCGAACTCGGCCTCGTGCTACTCCTCGTGGCTTCGGCCTTCAATATCGTATCGAGGTTCCTCATCGCGAGGCTCGCGAAAAAGACGGAGGCCGCCGATGCGTAAAGACCCCGAACACGGCAAATTCGTCAGGAGGAGCGTCGCCGGAGCGCTCAGCGCCGCCGGAGCGGCTCTGCTGACCTTCATTTCCGTGGCCATTCTTTTCATCATCCTCTGGCATATCTTCGTCAACGGTATCGGGTCGCTCAACGCGGACTTCTTCACCAAGATACCCAAGCCCTACGGCGAGACCGGAGGCGGCATAGCCCAGGCCATCTGGGGCACGGTGATGATGATGCTGCTCGCCGCGGTGATAGCCATTCCGATCGGTATGGCCACGGCGATCTACACGGTCGAATTCGGCAGGGGCCGCTTCGCGGACGCGGTACGCTTCGCCGTCGAACTCATCGCCGAACTGCCCTCGATCGTCGTCGGCGTCTTCATCTGGGCCCTTGTCGTCCGCAATTTCACCGGATTTTCGGGGGTTGCGGGCTCTCTCGCCCTCGCTGTCATCATGATTCCCATCATCGCCCGCGGTGTCGAGGAGATCCTCAAGCTCGTGCCCGACAGCCTTCGGGAGGCGGCGCTCGCGCTGGGCACGCCCAGGTGGAAGGTGGTGCTTTTCATCGTGATCCCGACCGTCCTTCCCGGCATCCTCACCGGCATCATGCTCTCCGTGGCCCGCGCCGCGGGCGAGACGGCCCCGCTCCTCCTCACCGCCCTCGGCAACTCGTTCTTCAATTTCGATTTCCGCAAACCGATGGCGGCCATGCCGCTCCAGATCTATACCTACGCGATATCGCCCTACGACGACTGGCACGCCAAGGCCTGGGCTTCGACTCTCGTCCTCATCGCCATCGTCGGCATTCTCAGCGGGGCGGTGAAGTTCTTTACCCGAAGGTGGAAACATGAGTCCCAATGACGGCCAGGCGATGCGATCTGCGGCCCCCGAGGGTCAGATCATGCGGTCGCTCTCCGACGTGGTCCAGGAACGCGGACCCTCCCTCCCCGCCGCGAACGTCGCAGGCAAGGGAGTCCAGATTAGGAAATTGAACGCCTACTACGGCGCCCACCAGGCGCTCGAGGACATAGATTTCGACATAAATCCCGGTGTCGTCACGGCGATCATCGGCCCCTCGGGCTGCGGCAAGAGCACGATGATCCGCTGCATCAACCGGATGCACGAGGTGGTCAAGGGAGCCACGGTCAAGGGTTCCGTCCTCGTCGACGGCCGTGACATCTATGCCTCTGACGCGAACCCCACCCGCATCAGGCGCAACATAGGCATGGTCTTCCAGAAGCCCAACCCCTTTCCCACGCGTTCGATCTACGAGAACGTGATCACGGGCCTCCGGCTCAACATGAAACGGAAGCCCAAGCGCGAGTACGACGAGGTCGTCGAGAAGTCCCTCCGCGCCGTGGCCCTGTGGGACGAGGTGAAGGACAAGCTCCACGCCTCCGGCACCGCGCTTTCCGGCGGACAGCAGCAGCGCCTCTGCATCGCGCGGGCGATCGCCATCGAGCCGGAGATCCTCCTCCTCGACGAACCCGCCTCGGCCCTCGATCCCACGGCCACGATGAAGATCGAGGATCTCCTCTTCGAGCTCAAGACGCGCTACACTATCGTCCTCGTGACGCACAACATGCAGCAGGCCGCCCGCGCTTCCGACATCACCGCCTTTTTTCTGGCGGACGAGCGGCACATCGGCCATCTCGTCGAGTCCGGGCCGACGCGCCAGATATTCATGACACCTACCGACAAACGGACGGAAGACTACATTTCCGGCCGTCTGGGCTGATCGGAGCGAACGATGCAGGCACGGATACATTTCATCGAGGAGCTGACCCGGCTCAACCACGACATCCTCACGATGGGCACCAAGGTCGAGGAGAATTTCCGCAAGGCCATCGAGGCGCTCAAGACCAGGGACCCGGAGCTCGCGCGCGACGCCAAGGCGGGCGACGCCCTGGTCAACGCCCTCCAGCTCAAGATCGAGGACCAGGCGGCCGCCCTGATCGCGACCCAGCAGCCCGTGGCGCACGATCTTCGCGAACTCGTGGCGGTGTTCAAGGTGACGCACAACCTCGAACGGGCGGGCGACCACGCGGCGCACCTCGCGAAACTCGCGATAAAGTTCCAGGAGGAGCCCGCCTTCAGGCAGATCGAAAAACTCGAAGAAATGGTGGATCGCTGCTGCGCGATGATCCGCGGCACCGTGGACGCCTATCTGAACAACGACACCGCCAAGGCACGCGAAGTGGCAAAGATGGACAACGAGATCGACAGGCTCAACAAGGAGGTCGTGAAGGACGTCATCGAACTCATCCGCGAACGACCAGAGCAGGTCGACCGGGCCACGCGGCTACTCACCAACTCGGGATACCTCGAACGCGTCGGCGATCATATGACGAACATCTGCGAAGCCGTCATCTTCATGGTCGAGGGCGAGCACGTGGAACTCAACGACTGAGGCAGCCGGCCATGTCGAAGGCTGTCATTCTCGTCATCGAGGACGATTCCGAAATCAGGGAACTCCTCGCCGTCTCCTTCGAACGGGAAGACTGGCTCATTCTCGAGGCCGAGGACGGCGAGCGGGGTCTCTCCTTCCTCGCCTCCCGCAAGCCCGACTGCATCGTCCTGGACATCATGTTGCCCGGCCTCGACGGCCTCGAAGTCCTGCGTCGCATCAAGGCCGACCAGGTCGCCGCGCGCATCCCCGTCATCATGACGACCGCCCGGGGCGAGGATTCGGACGTCATTTCGGGCCTCGAACTCGGAGCCGACGACTATGTCGTCAAGCCTTTCAGCCCCAAGGTCCTCTCCGCGCGCATCCGCGCGGCGCTCCGCCGCGTCGCCGAATCGAAGGAAGCCGCCGCGCACGGGGATTCGCGGCTCGAGCGGGGGCCCCTGGTTCTGGATCCGCCGCGCCACGAGCTGCGATGCGACGGCGTGCGCGTCGACCTCTCCGCGACGGAATTCGCCATTCTCGCCCTCCTCATGGCCAGTCCCGGCCGAGTCTTTTCGCGGGCGGGCATCATCGAGGCGGTGAAGGGCCACGATTACCCCGTGACCGATCGTTCGGTGGACGTACAAGTCCTGCAGCTCCGGAAAAAGCTCGGGACCGCGAGCGAATGGGTGGAGACGGTGCGCGGAGTGGGCTACCGATTCCGGGACTGATTGCATGCCGAGCATCTTCCGACGCAGCCTTGCCTCCCTCCTTCCCGCCTCGATCGTCATCGCCATCGTCGCGTTCTTCGTCGCCCGCTCCGTGCCCGCGGTTTGGCTTCTGCTGGCGATGGTCCTCTGCATGGTCTTGGCCGCCGTATCCGCGGCCGCCATCTTCGCGCGGAGCGTCTCGACGCCGCTTCGCCGCCTTTCCGAGGCCGCCCTCTCGGTCGGCAAGGGCTCCGTCTCCCGCTCCTTCGAAATGGAGCCGGGCACCGATGCCGCCAACGCGCGCGACGCGATCAGACTCGCCACCCTGACTTCCGGACCCGACGAGGTGCGGGCGCTCGCGGGAGCCCTCGACGCCATGCTGGGCGAGCTGGAAGGCCGCAATCGCGCCGAGCTGCTGGAGGGCAGGGAAAGAGCCGCGATACTCGACGGCATGTTCGAGGCGGTCCTTGCCCTGGACGGCCGGCTGGAGCTGCGAATGGCCAACCGCGCCGCTCGTTCTCTCTTCGACCTTCCGGACGAAGGAAGGGCCCGGGGCCTTCCCCTCGTCGAGGCGACGCGATCGACCGAGCTCGCCTCATTGGCTTCGGACTGCCTGACCGGTTCGAGCGCCCTCGAGCGCGAAATCGCCTTGTATGGCAAAAGTGGAGAACGCTGGTTCAGGGCCCTCGCCGCGCCTTTCGGGGAAGTTCCGAAAGGCGCGAATTCCGACACGCAGGACGGTCTCGGTCTCGTTCTCGTGCTCGACGACATCACGAAGATCAGGCGCCTGGAACGGGTCCGCAAGGATTTCGTCGCCAACGTCTCGCACGAACTGCGCACTCCCGTGCAGGTCATCAAGGGCTTCGCCGAAACGCTCCGCGAAGGAGCCCTCGACGATCCGGGCAAGAGCCGGCGATATGTCGAAATCATCGAACGCAACGCTTCGAGGATGGAAAATCTCATCGTCGACCTCCTCTCCCTCGCCCGGCTCGAGCAGGAGGGCGGAACCGTTCTCGATCGGAGCGAGGAGGCCATCGCCGCCCTCGTCGACGAGGCGGTCGCCGCGGTGGAACCCAGGGCGGAGGCGAAGGCCATGCCCCT
>Ga0187814_10000260_pt1 | contig 16091 bp, 9 predicted proteins | sample NC_S_4_FD_132450 | JGI IMG/M metagenome (GOLD analysis project Ga0187814, IMG submission 132450) | Wetland sediment microbial communities from Neuse River Estuary, North Carolina, USA - ASW-S_4 | ecosystem: Environmental > Aquatic > Freshwater > Wetlands > Sediment | place: USA: North Carolina... | reverse complement strand
TTGGAAAAGGGTGGAAAAGAGCGTCATGACCGAGGGAATTTCGTTTGCCGAGGGCATGCGCCTCCTCGCCGGCGCCCCCTCGGGCTTCGAGCCCGACGGCGCGGATGGCCTCCGCGACTGGTCCGCGGTGAGCGCCGGGCCCTGGCTCGCCGAAATCCTCACGGGACTTCGCTCTCCGGAGTTCCTTTCGACGAAGCTTCCGCGGCCCGAGCTCAAGGCCCAGCTGCGCCCCTACCAGGAAGTGGGGCTCGGGTGGCTCAGGCTCCTGTCCGGCCTGGGCCTCGGCGCCTGCCTCGCCGACGACATGGGCCTGGGAAAGACTGTCCAGGTCCTCGCCCTCCTCCTCCTCGTCAAAAAAGAGCGGAGCGCCGGGAAGGGCGGTCGCGCAAAGAGCCAAGATGGCGAAGTCCGCCCCTCCCTGCTGGTGCTCCCCGCCTCGCTTCTGGCCAATTGGAAAGTCGAGATGGAGCGCTTCGCCCCCTCCCTCCGCGCCCGTTTCGTCCATCCGTCCATGGACGGGGAGCGGGGGACCACGGGCGCGGGCGAGGAGCGACCCTCGCTCGAGGGCCTCGACCTTGTCGTCACCACCTACGGGATGCTCCATCGCCAGGAGTGGCTTTCGTCGGCGGCCTGGGACATCGTCATCCTGGACGAAGCGCAGGCCATCAAGAATCCGGGCGCCAGACAGACCAAGGCGGTCAAGCGCCTCCAGGCTCGGGCGCGCGTGGCGCTGACGGGCACACCCGTGGAAAACCGGCTCTCCGACCTCTGGTCCCTCTTCGACTTTCTCTGTCCGGGCCTGCTCGGCTCGGCGGCGAGCTTCAAGGCCTTCGCCAAGGCCCTGGAAAAGCGCGAAGAGGAGCGCTACGCCCCGCTCCGAAGGCTCGTCCAGCCCTATATCCTTCGCAGACTCAAGACGGACAAGTCCGTCATCGCCGACCTCCCGGACAAGACCGAAATGCCGGCCTATTGCGGACTTTCCAAGCCCCAGGCGGTCATGTACCGCTCCATCACCCAGGAGTTGGCGGAAAGCCTCGAGACGGCGAGCGGCATGGCCCGTCGAGGGCTTATCTTGTCCACCCTCCTCAAACTCAAGCAGGTCTGCAACCACCCTTCCCAGCTTTCGGGCGACGGAGGTTGGAAGCCGGAGGAAAGCGGCAAGTTCGCGAGATTGGCCGAGCTCTGCGAGGAGATCGCCTCGCGCCAGGACCGCGTGCTCGTATTCACCCAGTTCCGAGAGACGACGGAGCCGCTGGCCTCCTTCCTCGCCGCCATCTTCGGCCGGGAGGGCCTCGTCCTCCACGGCGGCACCCCGGTCAAGCAGAGGCAAAGGCTCGTCGAGGCTTTTCAGGAGGACGACGGGCCCCCCTTCTTCGTCCTCTCGCTCAAGGCGGGCGGCACGGGCCTCAATCTCACCGCCGCCTCGCATGTCGTCCATTTCGACCGCTGGTGGAACCCGGCCGTGGAGAACCAGGCCACTGATCGAGCCTTCAGGATAGGGCAAAAACGCAACGTCCTCGTCCACAAGTTCGTCTGCAGGGGAACCGTCGAAGAGAAGATAGACGCCCTCATCGGCGACAAGACGGCCCTGGCCAAAGACCTCCTCGAAGGCGGAGGCGAAGCCCTGCTCACGGAACTCTCCGACGAGGCCCTGCTCCAAACAGTCGGCCTGGACCTCGACCGCGCGCTCGCCGACGCCTGATTAAAATAGGAAGGAGATCGATATGCGGTACATGTGGCCCCGGTACGTGCCCGTAGCGGAACGCCGCGAGAAGGCTGCGAGAGAAATGAAGAAGCTCGAAAAGAGCGGAAGGCCGCTCCAACCCATCCGAATCGAAGGGCGGACGATCGCCAACACCTTCTGGGGCAGGGCATGGTGCGAGCACCTCGAAGGCTACAGCGATTTCGAAAACCGCCTGCCCCGCGGCCGCAGCTACGTCAGGAACGGCTCGGTCTGCCACCTCGAGATCGAGTCCGGCTCCATCAAGGCAAAGGTATCGGGCAGCTCCCTGTACACGATCACCATCGGCATCAAACCCCTGCCCGCGACAGCCTGGGCGGAGATCAAGCGCCGCTGCTCGGGCGAAATACATTCCCTCCTGGATCTCCTCGGCGGCCGACTTTCCGACGGAGTCATGGCCGTGGTGACCGACCGCGATCGGGGACTCTTTCCCAAGCCGCGCGAGATATCCATGGACTGCAGTTGCCCCGATTGGGCGACCATGTGCAAACACGTGGCGGCCGTCCTGTACGGGGTGGGCGCGCGACTCGACGAACATCCCGAGCTCCTCTTTGTCCTTCGCGGCGTGAACCACGAAGAGCTCGTCTCGGCCAAGGTCGGCGAAGCGGTCAGGGCCGCGGTGCGGGGAGGCGGGGCCAGGCGTCTCGCCGAGGTCGATATCGCGGAAGTCTTCGGGCTGGAGATGGACGAAGAGCGACCAGTCGCCAAAGGCGACTCGGCGAAACCGGCCGCCGATTCTCCGTCGAAGAAGGCGTCGCCCGCCACGACCGCGACTCGCGCAAAGCGGGCGCCCGCGGAGCAGAAGTCGAAGGCGGCTCCGCCCTTCCCCAAGGCAATCACGGGCGCACAGGTCAGGCGGCTCCGCAATCGGCTCGGCCTCACGCTCAAAGACTTCGCCAGCCTTCTCGGCGTGAGCATCGGAGCCGTTTCCCTTTGGGAAAAGACGCGCGGAGCTCTCAATCTGCAGGACCGGAGCAGAAGAGCCCTCGAAAAGACTTGGATGCAGTCGCCCGAATAGGATCGACGAGAGGGTCCGGATTCCGCGACCGTCTGCCCAGTCTTGACGAGGCCCCTACAACATAGTATTTTTGCTATATAAATAAATCTCCTGCTGCCGAACCGGCAGCTCTACCCTCGCATGACCAAGGAGCCCGCATGACCAAGAGCGCACAGGACGCGACAAGAACGGCGGTCCTCGCTTCGATAGGACGTTTCCATCGCTACGACGAAGACCTCGCGGCCGGCGCCCAGCCGAGCCCCGAACAGCTCGAAGCCCTGAAAGGCGAGGGTTTCGAGGTCATCTTCAACATCTCGCCGGCGAGCGCCCGCAATGCCCTTCCCGCCGAGGCGGGCATCGTGGAGGGGCTCGGCATGGATTATGTCCACTTCCCCGTCGACTGCTCAAACCTCCGTCCCATCCACTACCGGGAGTTCCGCGGCATCCTGTCGGGCATCGAGGACAAGAAGGTCTTTGTCCACTGCGGCGGCAACATCAAGTCCTCCAACCTCCTCCACATGTACCTCGTCCTGGAGCGGGGCGTGCCGGAAGAGGAGTCGCTGGCCATTCTCAGGCAAATCCAGGACCCCGAAGCCAAATGGTTCGCCTATTTCAAGTCGATGGGCATGCGGGGTCTTTCGTAGGTCGTTCTTCCGCAATCGGAACCGGAAAGGAGAATCAACGTGAAGAGAACACGACTCGCGGCGCTTTTCGCCGCCACCCTCGCCATCGCGGCCCTCTCGTCCGCCGTGGCGCAAGTGAAGGGTCCGATCGTCGACAAAATACTGTTCAACGCCAAGTCCCAGGAGGACCTGGGCCTGATGGACGTCGCCTCGGGGGCGAGCGACGTGTGGAATTACGGCACCGACGGCTCCGTCTTCAAGCGCCTCCCCGCCGATGTCCAATCCAAGCTCGAAACCTACGAAGTGTCCGGGGCCAGCTACCTCGGCCTCCTCGTCAACCCGTATCCCGATGCCGCCCCCTATCTCAGCGACGCGAGCACGGACGCCTCGGGCAAGGTCCAGTTCAATCCACTCGCCATCCGCACGGTCCGCTATGCCCTCAATTGGCTCATCGACCGGCAAAAGATCGTGGATGAAGTCTTCGCGGGCGCCGGTACCCCTGTCTTCACGCCCGTGGTCCCCGGCCAGCCGAATGCTTCGCGCTTCGACCTCGTCGCCGAAAAGCAGGGCATGACCGGCTCCGGCGACGAGGCGCGCGCCCTCGCCGAGATCGACGCCGCGATGAAAGAAGCCGCCGCCCTTCCCGCCCTGACGGGCCGCCTGGTCAAGCAGGGCCCGTGGTGGACCTTCGACGGCAGCCCCGTGACCATCCGCTTCGTCATCCGCGCCGACGATCCCAACTCGCGCCTTCCTGTCGGGCGCTATATCGCCGACCAGATCGAAAAGGCCGGCATCAAGGTCGAGCGTCTCGAATACGAGCGCAGCAAGGCTTCGGCCCTTGTCAACCGCAGCGATCCGGCGGCCAACCAATGGAACCTCTACACCGAGGGACTCGGCTCCAACCAGACTATCGCCTATTGGGAAATGACCATCGCTTACGACTACGCCCCCTGGGCCACGGTCATGCCCGGCGGCCAGAACCCCGCGCGCTGGAACTACCAGGACGCGGATCTCGACTCACTCACCCAGGCCGTAGTCAATGGCAATGTGCGGGACGGCGCCGACTATTGGAGCAAGCTTCTCCGGGCCACCGACCTCGGCATGAAGGAATCGGTGCGCGTCTTTATCGCGGCCAAGACCAGTTACCTCGCCGCGGCCAAGTCCCGCTTCCTTTCGCGCATGGCCTGGGGCCTCGGGGACGGCATCGACAAGTGGTCGATGTACACCGCGGACGTCAAGCCCGACACATCCGGCCCCGACAAGGGAAAGAAAGTACTGAGGCTCACCGGGTTCTCCTCGCGCGGAGCTCTTTTCATGTACCCCTGGGACCCCGTGGGCGCCAACGGTTTCGGCGACACCTATTCCGGCGCGATCATCGGCCAGGTATCGGATCAGGAATTCGAGGCCAACCCGGCCAGCGGCGTGCCGATGCCGGTGCGCGCCACCTGGTCCGACATGAAGACGGCTTCCGACGCGGCGAGCGTCCCCTCGGACGCGGTCATCTGGAACGCCGCCGACGGCAAATGGGAGCCGGGTGTCGCCTTTGCCAAGGGTGGCGACGACTATGGCTACGTCAAGGGAGCTCCGACGGCCCGCAGCCAGGCGACCTTTACCTTCCGCTTCGGCTCCTGGCACCACGGCCGGCCCATCACCCAGGCCGACTACCGCTACGCCATCGCCTTTCCCTACGAGATCGCGTACAACGGCGGCTCGGGCGACAAATCCTACGACGCCGCCTACGCCTCGGGCGTGGATCCGCGCCTCGCGGCGGCCAAGGGCTATCGCTTCAACAAGGACGGCAGCATCACAGTCTGGTCCGACCAGACCTTCCCGATGGACAGGGCCCAACTCGCCTTCCTCATGTGCCCGACACTCGGGGTCGGGGCCGTCAATTCGGGCGCCGTCCTCCCCTGGGAAGTGCTCGAGGGCCTGAAGTCCCTCGTTGCCGGGTCCGGCGCCTCGGGCACCGCCTGGTCTTTCAACACCGACTCGGGTTTTACCGAGGTGGACCTCCTCAATCCCAAGCTCGTCTCGGATCTCGAAGCCAAGCTCGCGGAATTCGCGGATGCCAAACACGTGCCGACGAGCCTCCAGGGTTTCGTGAGTCCCGAAAACGCGGCGAAGGATTACCGCCTCGCGCTCCAATGGATCAGGGAACACGGCCACGCCTACATTTCCAACGGCGGCTTCGTACTCGACCGCTACGATCCGACGGCGAACACGGGCATCCTCACCGCCTTCCGCGATCCGAGCTATCCCTTCGCCAAGGGCTATTGGGTCAAGGCCCTCGCGACGACCTACAGTCGCATCGACGGCCTCAAAGTGGCCGATCGCGCCAAAGGCCGGGACCTCGCGGTGACGGTGAACGTGAGCGCGGTGAGGTATCCGAGGAACCTCGCCACCCCGGCCGCCGATGCCGCTGTCGAGGCCAGCCTCATGGTCGGCGACAGGGCCACCACGGTAAAGGCTAGGCCGGACAAGGCCGGCATCTACATCGCCACGTTCCCCGCCGAGGTCCTCGACACCCTCCCCGAAGGCGCCTACGCCATCGTCGCCACTTCCCGATTGGGCGCGACCGACACCCCCGCCTCGGGCTCCACAGCCTGGCTCAACTTCTGAGCCTGCCTTGGTGCGCCCTGCCGGGCGCACCCGAGCAAAACGGCCGCCTTCGGGCGGCCGTTTCCGTCACCTTCGAGACTCGATTTCAAAACTTTCATGGCCCATTCTCAAAACTTTTGAGGCTTGGGAACAAAATGTTACTGATATGGTGAGACCCTGCTTGCAAAGTCTATCCCGAACCAGATTCTAACGAAAGCCGCGGTTGACACAACCCGCTTCGATCATAAGCTTAAGAAATAGTAATGGCGGCTTGCTCAACGCCATAGGTCTTCTACGAAAAATCCACATTCCCCGATAGCTCGGTCTGCGCCAAGCCCGAGGATCTCGCAAAGTACCGAGCCCCGCGATCCGAGGCGAAGTGATGGCGATCCTCCACTCCCGCTTTGGGAGCGGCAAGACTTCTTCCCGGCCTATCCCTTGAACGGCAATTTCTTTGGAGACCTCAGTTCCCCAGTAGGACATCGATCGCGGGCGTGCCATAGGCGGCATCGGTGCTCTTGATCCAGAAGTACAATGAAGCCTCGATGGGCTTTGTGAGATCGAAAGAGGAAGCGAACCAAGAAATGGGGAAGCTCAACTCGAGAAAGGAGGGTCCAACCATATACGACCCTATCTCGCGCGCCTTCCCATCATTGGAGAACCAGATATCCGCGTGACGCGAGCCATCGGGCCAGGTCGACTCTTCCAAGTCGACCTGGCCCGAATTGTTGGAATACTGTGAGAATTGCAAGGCTCTCGCACCTGGCACGGACATATCGGGAGACCCATCCGAAAAATCGATTCTCACGTAAATGTTCCGCTTATCCCGGCAAAGGCAACCTCCGGAAATGGTACTGCCTTTGATGTTCCCGGGAGGGGTGGAAGCCGTCGCGCCGAAGATGGGGTCAACACCCGCCCAGTCTTCGCTTTTCCCCTTGAAACGGATGGTCTTTTCCTGCAGCGAAACCTGTAGTCTCATGGCCCTGACCGATTGCGTTCGAGAAGCGCCGTCTGCGAGAAAGATCGGGGTCCAAAGCCAATCCCTGTTTTCCTTGACTACTTCGATCCGGGGATGTCCGGCATCGACCGTGCCGCTGTAGGAAAATGTTCCGTCTTGTCCCCCGTCTTTCGTTTGTAGCACGATGCCATCGCATTGGAGACTGGCGCCCGCGGGAATGTCGACAATATTGACGGTCGATCTGGCGATTTCGAGTTGGGGGCTGAAGTCGAGACGCTTGCCCGATTCCACCGTGACGCTCTCTTCCAGTTGCCTAATCAGCTTTGATCCGTAAATGAAACTGGGAATTCGAACCGTATGCGCTCCCGCGGGAACCCCTTCGAACGTATGCGGAATGCCCACGAGGTCGCCGCCGTCGAGCGATGCCTCGATGGCAGGTTGGTCTTGCAACTGACCAATCCCGGCAAAATAGGCTACCTTCGGATGCACCGCGATGGCCCCCGGCGCCGTCTCAAGGGCGACTTTGCCGAACGAGCCGAATCCGTCCTGGACGAATACCAGTCGCGAGTCGGCGGGCGCGAGGATATTGAGAGGGCTTCCCGCGTCCTTGGGCTGGATGGCTAAGGTTCTGTCGCTGGTCATGGCTGCCAGGACAAACGGCGCTTCGGCATACCCGGCCCCGTCGACGCTCAGCTGCCGCGAAAAATCGCTCGCCACGATCAAGCAGGCCGCTCCCGACGCGACCTGGTTCCTCAGCCCATAGAATCGAGCGCCTGCATCGATCCACCGTCCGAACACCAATTTGAGGGTCTGGTCGGTCTGCGCCCCCGGATTGGATTGCATTCCCTGAAGCATGGTCAGCGCGTAAGCGTAATCCGTCAAGCGCGCGCCGTTCAGATAGCGCGTGGAAACCATCAGCGCGTTCTCGAAACACTCGAGCCCCTTGGCCAGATCGCCGTCTCCCAGCGCCTTGCCGCCCGCCAGTTCGAACAGTGTCGCGACCAGAAAAGCATCGCCCTCGAAGGTCTTCTCGATCTTCCGAGGATCGGGGTAATTCTTCGCATTCTGATAGACTGTTCGAGCCGCGTCGAGAAGTCCGAGAGCGGGCTCCCATGCCGCTCCTTCTATCCCGATCCTGCACTTCCGCAAGATCCATTCCCCGCCCAGCTGCAGCGCCGCGTTCCTCTGCTCCGCGAGCTTGGGGCTATAGGCTGTATCTGAAAGCAGGGACGACAACTCCGCCAGCCTGGCGTCCACCTCGCCCGACTTAGCTGGATCGTTCCAGCCGGAACGTATCGATGCCTGAAGCGCGTCAAGCTTGGCCTTCTCGTCGTCCATGAGCATCGGCACCGTGAAGGAGACCTCGGCCGTGCCTCCCTCGGCGACGTCCACGCCGGCCTTGCAGATGACGCGCGCGCCCAACATGCGCTTTTGCGTGATCGTCACGATATGCTTTCCGATCAGGACCCGGTCAACGCTTTGCAAATCGTCCCCGACGGGATATCCATCGACCAGGACGGAGTAATGCCCCGCCTCGCCGGAATTCGACAGCGCCACCGAGCCGAATCCGATATGAGACCCCGTCATCGACTCCAGCACCGAAACCACGAGGTCGTCGGAAACCTCGAAGATATCGAGAACGCCCGCGGCTTTCTCCTTGTGCCTGAGCGCCGTCTTTCCTTTCGCCCGATCGAAGACGGCCAGCTCGCATTCGACGCCGCCTGCCTCGAGTTTGGACATGCTTCCGTACATGATGAAATCGAAATGCTCTGTCTCGGCGAGAGCCTGCAGTCCAGTCTCTCCCGAATCCGATTTTTCGAGCGACTGCACGACATAGCGCCCGATCTGCTCCATGGTTAGGGTAAGAGTCTCCGTCGCGACCATGCATGCCGCGTCAAAAGAGGATGATCCCGTATCGTTCGAGAATCGCACTATCGCCACATGGGCCTTCGCGGCATCCTGGCACAGGATCGGTGTCGAAATCAGGAGCGCCATGCAAAGCATGGCCGTCGATCGGAACTTCGCGACGAAGACAGACATGATCGCCTCCTCAGCGCAGCACCGCCTTGTGCCGATGGATATCGCGACTCCGGAGACGAGCGAAAGGGCCTTTGCCCGGGACCGTCGCTCCCGCCGGCATGGTCTTTTTTCCCGGCGCGAGTCGGAGTATAGGTCGGCGCCGAGGGCCGAACAAGGGCCGGGCCATCCGGGGCGGAGACCGGGATTTTGATACGGCCATCGAAGACGAGTCGAGGATTCCCAGGGTTATGAAATAACCGAAAAGCGGGTTATCATCGGCGCCGTGGATTCCCTTGGCCATGGGCTTGTGAATCGGCACAAAGAGCGGTCAAAAAAGGGACATCCGAAGCGCCCGAGATCAGGAGCCAGGGCAAATCGATTTTCGACCAATTGCGAGGGAGAAGGATACATGAATACGAAATTGTGCAAAGCGCGGGACAGGGTTTCGATCTTCTTGGGGCTGTCCGTTTTAATCTTCTCGCTTGCCGGCTGCGGTCCCGCCGCCCCCAAGCCGACCCCCGCTTCGGAAAGCCAGGAAGCCGTCGCCACGACGAGCCCCGGAGCTGCGCAGCCTGCGAAGGCGCAACCCGGCAATGCTCAACCCGAGCGCGTTCTCGATTCGGCGACCGTCGTCTTCGTGACGGGAACGGTGTCCTATACCTTCAACGGCGCCACCGTTGGCGTCGAGATCGGGGACGAAATTCCCGTCGGCGCAGTCGTGACGACGGGCACGGAGTCGGCCTGCGACCTCCAGCTCGGCTCTTTGGCCACGCTCAGGATCGAAGCGGAAACCACGGCCTCGCTCTCCGAAATCGCGGTCGGAGAAACGCGGCGTGCGGCAACCGCCAGGCTCGTCTCGGGCTCGGTGGCGGCCAAGGTCTCCAAGCTCGCCGGACGAGACCGCTTCAACGTGGCGACCCAGCAAACCGTCTGCGGTGTCCGCGGAACGGAGTTCGTGGTGAACGTCTCCAGTTCCGGCACGACGAAGGTGTCCGTACGCGAAGGTTCCGTCGCCCTCCTCCCCCCATCCTTCGATCCGGTTCCCATCGAGACGAAGGCTGCGGGAAAAGCGATGGTCCCCGTCGTCGACGCGGTTTTTGCCTCGATGCTCACTTTCGCTCCCCATGTCGAGGCCTTGCAGGAAACCACCATCGGCCGGCAGGACCTCGCAAAGGCCACGACCGCGTGGGAGGGGATCGCCAGTGCCATCGACAACGCCATCGTCGCGGCGCCCGTCGCGGCGCAGGCTGAAACTCCGCAAGCGAGCGCCGCCCCGCAGTCGTCGCAACCCGCGACGGAGTCCGCCGCGCCGACAACGGGTCTTGCCGGCGCGCAAGCCAACGCTCCGACGACGGCGCCTTTGGCCGAGACATCCGCTCTCCTCGCGACCCCCGAGATGAAATCCTCCTTCGCCGCCTTCGAAGGTGCCTCGACCCCGCTCGGGAAAAAGGCCAGGGCAATCACTAAGGCGACGGCCGGAGAGCTCGCGACTTTCTCGACCATGACCATCTATCAGGTTCCCGAGGCCGATGCGGCGCCGCAGGTTTCGAATACTCCCGCCTCGAAGAGACCGACCATCGCGGCTCCCTCCCCTGCGGGCGCGACGAGCCCAGCCCGGCCGAGCGCGCCGATCCTTATTCCTCTCAGCATCGTCTGCACGCCCGCCGACGCGGAAATCGTCCTCGACGGGAGCAGTCTTGGTCGGGGTTCCATCTCGATTCTCGAAGCCCAGGGCAGCAAGCTCCACCTCCTGGTGCGGCGACAAGGCTACGAGGACGCGGTATTGGAGATCAAGGTCGAGTCTCCGAGCGGAGAGCGGCGCACCATCGCGCTCGTTTCCAAGGCGAGCTCGGCGGCACCCGCCGCTCCGGCGTCCGTGACGCAGCCTTCATCCGCCGCGGCGAATCCCGCGCCCCGCGCCATATTCGCTCGCTTCGCCTCCGGGGCCACGCGGCCCGTAGGCTCGAGCGTCCCTCTCGACGACGGCGCCCTCTTCGTCGATGCGAAAGGCGAGCTCTTTCGCGTCACCACGACCGGCCTTTCCTGGAAGGCCGCGACTGGAAACAGTCTCGCTGACAACGCCCTTCCCTTCGTCTCCAACGGTATCGCTTATGTCGAGGGCGACAAGAATCTGACCCTGGTCGATCTCTCGAGCGGCGCCGTCGCCGCGACGGTCGCGCTGGACGAGAGCGACTCGGGCCTCTTCGGCCGAAGGCCCGCGGCAATCGGAAATGAACTCTTCCTGAGCGCATCCGACGGACTCCGCGTCCTGCAAGCCGACTCCGGAGCGTCGATTCGAACCATCGCGATGTCCGAGGGCTCCGACATGACGCCCCTCGCCTCCGGGAAGTCTCTCTTGATCGTCGACCGAAAGGGTGACTTTCTCGAACTCGACCCCGGAACCGGCGCACGGATTCTTTCCGTCCAGTCGAAAGCCATTCAACCGGTGGCGGTCTCCGCGGTCGTCGCGGACGGACGGGCCTATTTCGCCGACCGCAAGGGCCTGGTCAGTTGCGTAGACCTCGCGTCCGGCACGCTCCTCTGGTCGAAGAGCGCTTTCGGAGGCGGGAAGGCAGTCTTCGACGATCTCCTCGTCGCCGACGGAGCCATCTGGTGCTACTCGAAAGGCACGATAGCGGCGCTATCGGCCGTATCGGGCGAAAGTGTCGGAACAACGATCACCGGCGCCTCGGCGCCTCCCCTTTTTGCGGAAGGCCTTGTCTGGTGTCCTATGGGAACGGGGGTTCTCGCGGGTCGCGATCCCTCGACGGGAAAAATCGAGAAAAGCCTCGACGCCAAGGAGCGGTTCGCGGCCAGGCCCGCCGAGTCGGGGGGCCTGTTCATCTGTCCCCTCGACACCGGCGATGTCGCCGTGCTCGACCCGGCCGCGGCAAATTAAAATAGAGTGGCCATTCGGCACAATAGGAGAAAAACATGATTTCCATCGCGGTTCCGCCCGGCTCTCGCGCTCCGCCTCTTGGCGCTCTTGATTTCGACGCCGATCTTATGCCAGGAGTCCGCCAAGGCCCATGTCGCGGTCGTGCAGCTTTCCAATGATACGGGATCGTCTTCGTACAACGCCGCGTGCAAGACGGTGACGGACACGCTCGTCCTGCCCCTCCAGCGGATCGGCAGTTATTCTGTGCGATCGGTGGATAGGGCGAACCAGGCCGAAAGCGAATTGCGCGCCTTGGCGGAAGTCCAGAATTTCGATTTCATCCTCTATAGGACCATGTCCGCCGCGGCCTCGGGCGGAATCCAATGCGAGATGGCCGTCTATGATCGGGCGAAGGCCAAGACATCCTTGTCCAAGACCGAAAAGGCCGCGGGGATTCTCGACATTTTCGAAGCCGTGGACAATGCGAAGACATACCCGGCCGATCACCAAAGCGACGGCCGAGGAACTCACCGCCTTCTTGACGATGACCATCTATCAGGTTCCAGGGGCCGCTGCGGCGCCGCAGGTTTCGAACTCGTCAATTTCGAAGGAATCGTCTCCCGCGCCCTCCCCGCGCGCGGCTAGCCAGACGCAGTCGAGCGCTCCGGTCCTCGTGCCGCTGAGCATTGTCTGCGAGCCCGTCGACGCGGAAATCGTCCTGGACGGCAAGAGCATCGGCCGGGGAGCGATTTCGATTCTCGAGGTCCTGGGAAGCGACATCCACGTCCTCGTAAGGCTGCAAGGCTACGAGGACGCGACGCTGGACGTCAAAATCCAGTCTCTCGGCGGCGAACGGCACGAAATCGCCCTTCAATCCAAGACGGATCACTCGGCCCCCGTGGCCCCGCCGTCGATCCCTTAGACAGCCCCGCACGTTCCGACATACACAAGGCAGCCTCACTCGGTAAAAAAAGGTTCAAAAAATATTTTTTGGACGACAGGAGTCTCTGAGACCGCGATTCTTCCCTCGTACGCGCGAGCTGCCCGCGAAAGCGGCTGATGCCTTAACCCGGAGGCCCGATCGGCATGCCGCGATGGCCCGGATCGTCGCGCCATCCGGCCGGCGGAGGAGGAACGCATGAACGCGAGGGGACAAGAATCGAAGGTGAGCAAAGCTCACGGGCCGACCGGAGCTTCCGGATCGGCCTTGATAGGGAAAATCGTTTCTCTCTCCCCGTCCACTTCGAACGGGTAGAGCCGAAGCGGAATGGAAGCGCATCGCCCAAAGGTCAAGGTTTCGGACGGGCGATGCATGAAATCCATCCCGATCATGAGGAAAACATGGCTTCGGACGCCTCGTCTCCGCGCTCTGCCGATGCTGGCCCTCATCCTGTGCGCCTCTTCCTGCGGTTTCCCCCTTCAGCAAGCCGACCTCCAAAGTTTCATCGAAACCGGTTCGACCAATGTGCTCGTCCGTTCCGCCACCTTCCAGTCCGGCTCGGGGGCGCTCGACCGCATCCCCTCCGGAAAGACAGTGACCGGCAGCCTCGTCATCATCAATCCCAGGTCTTTCGATGTCACGTATTCGCTCGACTGGGATGTGGAAAACACTCTCTTCATTGCCCGGCCCCCTGTCACGCCCGTGGCCGTCGATGCGACCCACGTCTCGTTTTCCTTCGCCCTCGACCCGGCGAAGGCCGAGCACAAGACGATAGGCTTCCGTCTCGGAATGTACGTCGCGTGCATCAACAGGAATTGCGGCACGGTGAGCTTTTCGCTCGTCTGCGACAGCCCCCCCGATCCCGTCACGAGGGCGGCGACCGTCATGGACTCCTCCCAAAAATCCCTTCTCGCCGTCCTTCTCCCCACCCGGCCCTCCGACGACGATCTTTCGAAACTGAAGATCACCTGGAGCCGGGAAGGATCGACGACGAGCGATACCGCCACCTATGACATTCCTTCGCTATCGAGGGCGCCGTCGCCGAATCCCTTCTCGTCGAATTACGACTGCTACTTCCAGCCTTCGGACTGCATGGCGGGCTATGGATACGCGTACTCCGTGGTGGTGCTCGACAATGCCGGCCAGGAATCGAGCGCCGTGAGCACCACGAGCACGGCCAATTCCTTCTATTTGATCTATGACGGAAACGGCAATACGAGCGGGAGCGCTCCCGCTTCCGTGGGCTACCGATATGGCGAGACGGTCGTGGTGGCTCAGCCGGGCGATCTGGCCAAGACATCCTTCGCTTTCTCCGCTTGGAACACGGCAGCCGACGGCTCCGGCACCACCTTTCTGCCGGGCGATCCGCTCACGATTCCGGCGGGAGACCTGACCCTCCACGCCCAGTGGATCACGAACACCACGGGCGTGACCATCGGTATCGGAACGCAAGCGCTCACATTCAGCGAGAGCGCCGCCACCCTCGCGGCGGGAAGCACGCTTTCGGTGAGCTGCGCCAACCCCGCCCTCGCCGCGGGGGGCTCGGACTGGCGATGGTACGTGGACGGGGCGCTGAAAAGTTCGGGAAGCCCCTCGTTTTCGTGGGTCACCGCGGACAGGGACGTCGGCCAGCACATAATCAGCTGCTCGGTCGCCTTCGACGACATCAGCTATTCCGGCTCATTCCGGGCCACGGTCACTCAGTGAGAGCGCGGACGCCATGAAGCATGAAGCGACGATGCGACGCCCGGCCGCCGCGATCATCATCCTCTCGGCGCTCTGCCTGATCGGCTGCTCCGGAGGCTTGACCCTCCAGTCGGGGACGACAGGCACCCTCGTCGTCGGCCTGCCCGCGTCTCTCGGCGATTCGGCCCGCACCATTACGCCCGATTTCGCGTCGGAGATCGATTCCATCTCCGTCACCCTCGACGCGACGGGCCAGGATCAAATGACCCAGGCGTCGAGCGCGGGCGACATGGTCACCTTCACGGGACTTGCCGCCACCACCTGGACTGTCGGCGTCTCCGCCCTCAAGAGCGGGTCGGTCATCGGCTCGGGGAGCGGGACCGTCATCGTGTCCGCGGGCTCCACGTCCTCGATAAGGGTCCCGATCACCTTCTCGGGTTTCGATTCGGGTACGGGAATCCTCGCCTTGCCGCTCTCGTGGCCCAGCCCGACGGGCGTGGATTATCTGGCATGGTCGATCGACGGCGGTTCGCCAGCCACGGCGGACATTTCCGCGGATGCGGGCACCGGCCTTTCGACGACGACCCTGTCGTCCGGCCTCGGCGCGGGCATCCATACTCTCATGCTGAGCTTCAAGGCTGGAGGATCGACGGGGTCGCCCGCAGGCTGCTTTATCGAGTCGGTCGACATATGGGCCGGACTCACGAGCGGCTCATGGGTAGACGGCTCCGGCACGGTGAGAAGCGCCATGACCTTTTCGGCCGACGATTTTCTCGATGCGAACGCCGACCTGGGCGGGCTCGTCGTGCAGGACGGCACGTCCTCGGGCCCGATCCTTTCTCTCGGCTTCTCCTCGGCCACGACGACCTACGATCTGAACGAGATGCCGCCGTCCCTGAGGATCGTCTTCACGCCTACCGAGTCGGTGGCCGGTCAATACATCGCCTACTCGTGGAACGGCGGAGGGGCGACCGAGCTCGCCTCGGGCAGCGCGTCGGCGGGCCTCGCCTTCGTGACGTCGGCCCACGACAACACGCTCGCGATCTCGGTGCGGGCGCCCGACGGAACCGGCCTCAAGACCTACTCTCTCATTTGGCATGCCTCGGGCGTCACCGTGGGCATCAGCACGACGCCCGACTACCAGGCTTTGACTTTCGCCGACGAAAACCCCGCGATCGCTCAGGGCGGAAGCATCGTCATCGAAACGAACAACAGCACGCTCGCCTCCATCGCTTCCGGCTGGACCTGGTACATCGACGGCATCGCGCAGGCCGAGACATCGCAGTGCCTCACGCTGGATTCCGCGACCACGAGCGGCCTTTCCGTCGGGAACCATTCTATCTCCGTGCTCTTGAATTATGGAGGGGTGAGCTACTCCGGGACTCTCATCCTCTCGGTACGCAGTGACTGACATTGGTCAAAGGACGTGCATATGAAAGCGAATGAGTCGTTCGGCGGTCTGTTGATTCGAGGATGGTCGGCTTGTGCGGGATGGACCTTGATCTTGCTCGTCGCGCTCTGCGCCCTCTCCTGCTCCGATCCCTTCGGGACCCGCGCCTCGTCAGGCGGATCGAAGGCTTCTCTCACCGTCTCCTTTTCCGTCCCGACGGCCAGAACTATCGTCGCCTCTTCCGACGACTTCTCCTCCGCC
>Ga0187814_10000257_pt1 | contig 16113 bp, 19 predicted proteins | sample NC_S_4_FD_132450 | JGI IMG/M metagenome (GOLD analysis project Ga0187814, IMG submission 132450) | Wetland sediment microbial communities from Neuse River Estuary, North Carolina, USA - ASW-S_4 | ecosystem: Environmental > Aquatic > Freshwater > Wetlands > Sediment | place: USA: North Carolina... | reverse complement strand
GTGATGAGCGTCGAGGTGACGGACGAATGAGGGCTGATGGTACAGGGGCGGCACATGGGAGGGCCGGTCATCCCGGCTTCCGGCGGCCACCCCGCACAGGGCATACAGCCGGTTGGGTAGCGTCGCGCCGGGGACCGAGCTGAACCAGCGGTGGCAGACCGCGAATTCCTCCGCCAGGTGATCGTAGACCGGCACGTCGGCACCGTCGTAATAGCCCATGACGCAGGCCGGGTCGCCGTCTTCGACGCCACGCCCGGCCAGGGTAGGCCGAATGGCGGGCCACCGCTCTGGTGCCTCCCAGCCTTCTGCCTTGTCCTTCCCCACACATCGATCGGTTCAAGCGCTCGAAGCACCGTTCCCGGCGGGCTGGCATTCCGGCGTGCAGTGCGCCAGCCCGCCGGTCGGCCAGCCGATTACATGTTGCCGCCGGCGCCCGCGGCGGCGATACCGAGCTGAGTAAACAGTTCCGCCTGGTCGAAGTACAGGTGGAAGCTGGTGATCTTGCCTTCCTCGAATTCGTAGACGCCAGTGAAGCGCGCGTCGACCGTCCGGCCGGTCGCGCCGATCTCGCCCGCCGGGCCGCGGAGCGTACCGGTATGCGTGCCGACGAAGCGGCCCTCGTGCACACCGCCACGGTCGTCGGCGTGGATGGCGATGATCTCCAGCCGGTTGTCCGGGAATCCCCCGATCCAGGTACTCCAGATCGCGTCTGCGGCTTCCCGACCGGCCAGCTGTATGCCGCCCGGCGCCTGCAGTTCCAGCCGATGCAGGTCCATAGCTGCCATCCAGCCCTCACGGTCCCTGGTGTTCCAGAGCTCGATGTCGCGCTCGATGAGGCTTCGGGTGTCGCCATCGCGCACGGACGAGAACACCAGTTGGTACTCCTCCACCGAGCGGACCTGAAGGTGGGTCACCGCGGCGACGTCAGCGCGCAGCCTTGCGGTGGCCGAGCGGCTGGCGGCCAGGGCGTCCATGTCATCCCACGCGGTGATCACGATGCCGCGCCCGGTGGCCCGGTCGGCCAGCATGTGGGCGCTGCAGAGGCCGGGCATGTCCATGAGCGCAGGTACGCCGGTGTTCCTGAATTCCTCTATCAGCATGTCTATGCTGGCGGGAGCGCAGTCGAGACGGCTCAGCCGCACGCCGGCTCCGCCCTGCGGACGGCTCCGGCGGACGAAGACAGGTACCTCGTAGTGCTCGACCGTCACGGTGCCCCCGAGCAGTTCGGTCGCCTCCTTGCGTGAGACCTGAACGGCCTGCTCGCTGGCGGTCATGGCGTCGAGCGTGTCCCAGTACGACGCAACCATGCAAACGCCGAGGTCGGCGTGGGTGAGACAGGCCAGGCCCCGGTTACCGTGCTGGCCCTCTACATGCGGCCGCACGGTCCCTTCGAGATAGCGGGTCACCTCGCCCAGACGGGCCGGGTCTCCGGCCAGCATGTTCATCCGTACATACATGAGCTTTCTCCGTTCCGCATTTCTTTGCGGTCAGGTATTCGCGCCCGCCGACGAACCAGCCACGGCCTGCATTCGCGCGTCGCCGACGATCTAACCGCGGCTGCGTGATCGGTACGGTCGCCCGCAGCGCGGCATTCATGAGCGTGCTACCCGGCCGGCAGGAACGACAGTTTGTCGTCACTGCTGCTGGCGCTGACTCGTATCACTTTGTGACACGTCGGGTCACCGCCTGTCATTCCCCCTCTGTGGCTCGGGCCGCGGAGTGCGCCTAGCAATCCGAGTCAAGCACCATCGCGCCGGCATGACAAGATCATCTTCCATTGAATGCGTGCATGCGTTCTCCGAATGAAGCGCAGTTTCCGCATTAGAATCGAATTCAAGAACCCAGGACGCCTGCCACCAAGGCCGACGGGCGCGGCCGGGTCAGGACACAGGTCCGGGCGTGGCGCGGCCAATGCCGACTAGCGGCGCAGGGAGCTATCCGGACGAACGACCGCCGGTACTACAGTCGGGCGATGGAGAATGAGGAACCGCCGCAGGCGCCACGGCGTCGCGGATTTCGGACCGGACGGCTGGAGGCCTTCAGCGACGGCGTGTTCGCCATCGCCGTCACCTTGCTGGTCCTGGATATCGCGGTCTCCGGCGACGTCGGCCGGCACCTGCTCCGCTCGATCGCGGAGCTGTGGCCCTCGTACCTGGCCTATGTGGCCAGCTTCGCCACCATCGGCGCGGCCTGGCTCGGGCACAACGCGATCACCGAGTACCTCGAGCACGCCGACGCCGCGTTCGTGCGCCTGAACCTGCTGCTGCTCCTGGTGGTCTCGTTTCTGCCGTTCCCCACCAGGCTGTTCGCGGACTATATCCGCCAGGACAGCTCCGAACGCGTCGCGGTCACTTTCTATGGCATCAGCCTCCTGCTGGCCGCAACGCTCCTGCGGGTCCTGTGGCGCTACGCGGTCCGGGCGCGCCTGGTGCGGCCCGACGCGGCCGATGAGGAGATCCAGCTGCTGACCGAGCGTCTCACGCCGGGCCTGGCGGGCTATCTGGTCCTGATCATCTCCGGGCTGTTCCTCCCGATCCTGGCCGTCATCGGGTACCTGGGCATCGCCCTGTACTACATCATCCCGTCCCGGCGCCTGTCCGCCGACTTCTTTCCCCACCGCCTGCGCAAGAAAAGCGCGTTAGGCCGGAGGGCCGACGCTGACCCGTTCCGGCATGCTCGCACGCTGGCCACGGCACCTGTGGGTCCTTACTGGTCTTCGCCCCGCCAGTACACGGCCTTCACCCAGATGGTGCACAGTGCGTCCAGAGCCCGTTGGTCATCAAACGGGATGTCTTTCTCGCCGCCTTGCCCGAGCCAGATGTAGCAGAAGTGCTCCAGCATGGCCGACAGGGCCGAGGCGGTCAGCAACGGATCGACGCCCGGGCAATAGCCATCCGACTGCGCTGCCCTGATAGCGATCGCTATCCGGGCGATGGCCTCGCCCCGCAGCTCAAGCCACCGGTCCCGGAATCGTCCCTCGATCATGGCCGCCTGGAAAATACCAATCAGCTCGCCGCGCCGCTTGGCATAAGTCCGCCAGAAGCCGGCTACCGCCTCGCGCAGCGCCTCCTCGCCGGCCAGGCCGACCCGGTAGGGCAGGACCGCGAGCTGGGTGGCTTCGGCGTGGAATTCCTCGGCCAGGGCGATGAGCAAGTCGGCCTTGGTGTCGTAGTAGTTGTAGAAGGACGCCACTGACCGGCCGGCAGCCGCGGCTATGTCACTGATCTTGGCGTTGAGGTAACCGTCGCGAGCGAAGACAAGCCGGGCCGCGTCGCGGAAAGCCTCGTCGGTCTGCCGGCCCTTGCGCGTCACCGCCGTCATGAGACTTGCCTGTCCCGGCCGGCCCAGAACGGTTCGCGCAGCGTGGCCGCGGCCAGGCCGGCGTAGGTCAGCTCCGCGCCCTGGTGATCGGTAAACGCGGTCGCGTCAGGGTTGACCGCGGCCCGCCACTCCAGGACATGGACCAGGGATAGCACCTGTCTAGACTCGGACGCCGGTCCGTTCGGCCGCAGTCTTTGGCTCGTGCCGGACGTCGCCCGGCTGGCCCATGGCCCGCCGCCAGCAGGCGAACTCAAGCAGGATGCCGTCCGGGTCCTGGAAGTAGAACGAGCGGACGAAGACGCCGGGGTGCAGTTCGGAGGCCACGCCGAACTCGCTGTCGTCGTGATCGAGGATCGGGCTCACCCGCACGCCCTTGGCCTTCAGCTTGGCGCGGTACTCACCGAACCGTTCCTCGGGCACATTGAACGCGACGTGGTTCATGGAGCCGACCGCGCTGGTCCACTCCCCCAGGCCCGGCACGGTCACCGGTGCGGAGACGCCCGGGACCGGGTCGGGGGCGTCGGGGAACCAGAAGAACGCCAGCGCGTTGCCGCCGCCCATGTCGAAGAAGAAGTGCTGGCCCGCGCCGCCCGGCAGGTCGAGCGTCTTGATCAGCCGCATGCCGAGCACCTGGGTGTAGAACTCCACGGTCCGCTTCATGTCCGAGCAGACCAGCGCCAGGTGATTGACCCCGCCGAGATCGAACTCCTCGTTCCGCCACTCCATGAGGTCCTCCTCGGAATCCTGGCCTAACCGTCAGAACTAAATCTAAACTCAGTTTCAGTTCTACACCAGGGCGGATACCGAACGGGCGTACTACCAGCTCAGGCAGCAGCGGATCGGAGTGGCCGGTGACCGAGATCGTGCGGGAGTTCGTCGGGCTGCCGTCGCCAGTGGTGGGAATCGGGGTCCGGGCCGGCGCGGGCGGTCATCCGTGCCAGGGCATCTACCATCGCCCGGCTGGCACCCGGCCGCCGACGGCGTTCATCGCCACGCATTACAACGTGGACTTCAGCGAGCACTACCTGGCCAGCTTCATGGCCGAACGGGGCTTCGGGTTTCTCGGCTGGAACACCAGATTCCGCGGCAACGAGGCGCACTTCCTTGACCCGTATGACCCCCGCAACGGGCCGCCCTTCAGCGCCGACTTCCAGCTCCGCTACCGGGCGGCGCAGCGAGGCCGTAACGAGCGCATCACCGACTGGACGCTGAACCAGCTGGACCGGCTGGCCGGGACGCGCGCCAGGGACCGGCTGTTCACCGTCTCGCGCAGCTGGGCTGACCTGCGCATGATCGACCCGTCGATCGAACCGTCGGACCGGCGGCCGAACTGGTGCTACCTCGGCGACCCGATGCGGGCGAACTACGGGGTCTTCGGCGTGGGCACCGTTAGCACGCTGCGCAGCTGGCTCTCGATGTGGAGCCTGCGCACCTCGCAGTGCACCGCGGCACCGCACCTGGCCCGGATCACCGGGCCGGCGCTCGTGGTGCACGCCACGGCGGACGCATGTGTCTACGACAGCGACGCCCGCGCCCTGTACCACGCGGTCGCCGCGGCGGACAAGACCCTGGAGTTCATCAAGGCCGATCACTACCTGCAAGAACCCGTGGGCGCGCGGGCACAGGCCGCGGACCTGATCTCCGCCTGGGTCACCAGCCGAGGCGGCTAATGGCGCTGCTAGTAAATACAGATCCGGCGAGGGCTATCTCGACCCCGTCTGCGATCGTCCGCACGGCGGCCAGGGACGGGTCGGACCTCACGGCGGCGCAGACCTGGAAGTGCTCGAACACCACGATCTTGTGGCGCCCGGTCGCCGCCGCAGCCAGCCGTACCGCGAGCATCACCGCTTCGCTGCCTGAGCTGGTGAACCGGAACAGCGGGTCATCGACCGGGACGCGCGGCCGTCCGGGTGCTTAACCGCACGACGGCCCACACGACCTTGCCGTGCTGGTCTCGGGCAGATGCGCCGACGTGTTCGCCGGCGAAGTACCAGCCCCAGTGCTCGCTGATGGCATCGACCAGCAGCAGGCCCCGGCCGTTCTCGGCGTCCAGCCGCTCGTCACCCAGGCGCGCACCCGGCAGCGAGGTGAAAAACACGAACCGGCCGGTGTCCCGCAGGTAGCCGAAGGCACCGGCGGGCGGCGTCCAGCGCGGCGCGCCGTGCCGAGGTTGCTGCCGCGCCCTCCGGACCGGTGGGCGTCACCGCGGCTAGCAGCTACAGAAGGGTGCCTCATGGCTGACTCGGGGAAGCCGCGGCCACGCCGGGCCGGCCAGGTCAGTGAGGTACCGCGGCCGTGCCCGGTATGCTCAAGTGCCGTTGCCCGGGCCTGGTTCGCTGCTTCCGGCGGGGCTTGTTCCGGTGGCTTGTTGCTAACATTATGAATTGCTGAGCCTGATATCCGGTACGGGCGGTCGCCAGGCGGGCAGGTGCAGGCGGCGGTGCCTGGGTTCCGGGCGGGGCTGCGGATGCCGGGCGAGGGAGGCTGCTGGGTGAGTACGCCGCTGTACCAGCTGAAGGCGGAGTTTTTCAAGACGCTGGGTCATCCGGCCCGGATCCGGGTGCTGGAGCTGCTCAGCGAGCGTGACCACGCGGTGGCGGAGATGCTGCCGGAGGTCGGCATCGAGCCGGCGCACCTGTCGCAGCAGCTCGCGGTGCTGCGCAGGGCCGGCCTGGTCACCTCGCGCAAGGAAGGCTCCAGCGTGCGTTACTCGCTGACCAGCCCCCATGTGGCTGAGCTGCTGGCAGTGGCCCGGCTGATCCTCACCGGGGTGCTGTCGGGGCAGGCCGAGCTGCTCGACGACCTGCGCGCCTCCCCAGGCTGAGCGGGCCGGCCGGCCACGGGCCGCGATGGTCCCGGTATCAGGATTCGCCGCCCGGTTCCGCTGCCGGCAGGAGCCGCAGCAGCTCCTGGACAAGGTGGATGCGGGAGCCGAGCTTCAGCCCGGTGAGCCAGGGGGCGGCCGCCTCGTTCGCCCTGGGGTCGCGAGCGGCCGCGCCCGGGCCGAGTACCTGTTCCAGGACACGGCCGAGGATCAGCGCCATAGCGAGATCGATCGTTCCGGCGAGCCGCGCGGCGTCGGCGGCCGTGATGCCCGGCCCGCCGAGGCGGGTGAGCAGGCTGGCGGTGTCCGGTTCGGGGCCGCCATGGCGGCTCTGGTACTGCAGGCCGCGGGCCAGGTCCCGCGCCCAGGGCGCGGCCAGGGGCAGGAGGCGGCGGTCCGCGCGGAGCGCGCCCGCGACGGCGGGACCGAGGACGGTGTCCAGCGCGTCGTTACAGATCCCGGCGATCGCGTCGCGGGTGGCGATGTCGATAGGGCCGAGGACGGCGGTCAGCGTCTCGTCGAGCAGATCGCCGGCGCGGAACGGCCCGGCCGTCTGTCCCGGCGGTTGATCCGGCATGCCAGTCCCTTCCTCGTCCCCGCGCAGGTTTGCATCTGCTGACATGGTAACTTTCTCAATCGTGCAACTCCTGTCCGTTCTGCGGTCGCTTGCCGCACGCCCGGTGACCGAGCGGCTGCCCCGGCCGCCTCGCCTGCCGGGCGTGGCGCGGTTCCGGGGCTCGGTGCAGCTCCGCCATGTGGATGCCGGGTCCTGTAACGGCTGCGAGCTGGAGATCGCCTCGGCGTTCGGCCCGGTCTATGACGCGGAGCGTTTCGGCGCCCGGCTGACTGCCTCGCCGCGGCACGCCGACGGGGTGCTGGTGACCGGGGTGGTGACGCGGAACATGGCGGTCCCGCTGGCCAAGACGATCGATGCGGTGCCGCGGCCGCGGGTGGTGGTGGCGTGCGGGGACTGCGCGCTGGGCGCGAGCGTGTTCGGCGCCGGCTACGGCTGCGCGGGCGGCGTCCGGGCGGTCGCCGAGCCCGACGCGGAGATTCCCGGGTGCCCGCCGGATCCGGCGGCGATCACGCAGGCGCTGCGCGCGCTGACCGGACGGTGAGCGCCGTCCTCTTCCTGGCGGGCCTGGGTCTCGGGGCTGCCGGGGCGGTGGCCGGGCTGGTGCTGCCGGGCCAGGTCAGGGCGGTGGCGGCGGCCGTGCTCACCTCGTCGGGATGCGGCCTGGCCTTCGCCGCGGCGACGAGGGTGCTGATCTCGGGGAATCCCGCCACGGCGCGTTCGGCCGCAATCCTCCCGCTGACCGGCGTGGTGATCTCGCTCGACCGGTTCGGCGCGGTCTTCGCCGCGACGACTGCGGTCGTCGGCGTGGCAGCAAGCTGCTATTCGGCCGGCTACCTGGCCCGCGGTCACCGGAGCCGGGCCACCTCCGCGCTGCTGCCGCTGTTCGTGACGAGCCTGCTGCTGGTGCCGGCCGCGGCGAGCGTGGCGACATTCATGGCCGCATGGGAGCTGATGGCGCTGTCGTCGCTGCTGCTGCTGCTCACCGGTCACCGCCGGGCCGAGGCGCGTGCCGCCGCGCAGTGGTACGCGGCGATGACCCATGCCGGCGCGGCCGCGATCCTGCTCGCGCTGGTCATCCTCAGCGCGCACGCCGGCGGCCAGTCGTTCGCCGCGATCCGGGCGCACGCCGGTGCCCTTCCCCTGACGGTCCGCTCGGTTGTGTTCGTGCTCGCCCTGGCGGGTTTCGCGTCCAAGGCGGGCGCGGTGCCACTGCACGTCTGGCTGCCGCGCGCGCATCCTGAGGCGCCCGGCCCGGTCTCCGCGCTCATGTCCGGCGCGATGGTGAACCTCGGCATCTACGGCATCGTGCGGGTCGGTGCGGGGCTGCTCGGCGGCGGAGTGCTGTGGTGGTGGCTGACGGTGGCGGGCCTTGGCGTGGTCTCCGCGCTGTTCGGCGGGATCCACGCCGCGGCGAGCGCGGACCTCAAGCGGCTGCTCGCCTACTCCACCGTCGACAACATGGGCCTGGTGCTGACCGGCGTGGGCGCTTCGGGTGCCCTGAAGGTCAGCGGGCATATCACGCTCGCGGCGCTGGCCATGACCGCGGCGCTGTTCCAGCTGGTCAGCCACGCGGCGTTCAAGGGGTGCCTGTTCCTGGGGGCCGCCTCGGTCCAGCGCGCGGCCGGCACCCGTGACCTGGACTGCCTGGGCGGGCTGGTCCGCCGTCTCCCGGTCACCGCGGTGGCGTTCGGCATCGGCGCGGCGGCGATCTGCGCGCTGCCGCCGTTCAGCGGGTTCGCTAGCGAGTGGCTGCTGCTGCAGGGCCTGCTGCGCGGCTTCGCCGCTCATGGGGCCGCGATCGGGGCCGTGCTGCTGGCCGGGGTCGCGGCGCTCGCGATGACCGGAGGCCTGACCGCTGCCGCGTTCGTGAAGGCGGCCGGGATCGGCTTCCTCGGCCAGCCCCGCACGCCGGACGCCGCGGCCGCCGTCGAGGTGGGTCCGGCGATGGTAGCGGGCACGGCGCTGCTGGCCGTGCCTTGCGTGGTCCTCGGCGCGGCCCCCGGGGTGGTGCTGCCGGCGCTGGGCAAGGCGGTGGCCGGCGTGCTGGGCCCGGCTCCGGCTGGGGCGCTGCGCGCGGGGATCGGGGCCGAGGCGGCCAGCGCGACCGACGTGATCCAGCCCCTGCTGCTGGCCGCGCTGCTACTGGCGTTGCTGATCGGTATCTGGGCCGCGCTCCGGGTCTGGGCACGGGCCCGCGTCCGGGCCCAGGCCGGGGCCGGGCTACGGCTGGCGGAGGCATGGGGGTGCGGCGGCGAGCCGCAGACGGCACGGATGGAGTACACGGCGACATCGTTCGCCGAGCCGCTGCAGCGGGTCTTCGACGACGTGCTGCGGCCCAGCCATGACCTGGAGGTCAGCCATCTGGCCGAGTCACGGTACTTCGAGGACGCGATCACCTACCACAGCCGGGTCGATGACGCCATCGAGCGCGGCGGCTACCGGCCGGTGATCGGCCTGGTGAGACGCTGGGGCCAGGTTGCGCGGCATGCGCAGAACGGCAGCCTGCACCGCTACCTCGGGTACGGCCTCGCCGCGCTCGTCGTCGTCCTGGTGGTGCTGGCGTGAGCGCCACGGTCGCGGCCCAGGCCGCGGTGTCGGCCCTGCAGCTCGTTGCTGCCTGCATCGGCGGGCCGCTGCTGTATGGGCTGATGGCGAAGGTGCGGGCCAGGGCGGAAGGGCGGGCCGGCGCCCCGGTCCGCCAGCCGCTGCTCGACCTGAGAAAGCTCATGGGCAAGGAACGCGTCCACGCCGAGCACTCCAGCGTGGTCCTGCCGCTGGCACCGCTCGTGCTCACCGCCTCCGTCGCGGCCGCGGTCATGATCGCGCCGCTGATCTCGACCCGGCCGGCGTTCGGCCGCACCGCAGACGTGTTCGTCGTCGTGTTCCTGCTCCTGCTGGGATCGGTGGCGGTGGCGCTGGCCGGGCTCGATGCGGGCACGGCCTTCGGCGGGATGGGGGCGAGCCGGGCGATGACGATCGGGGCGCTCGCCGAGCCGGCCCTGCTGGTCGCGGTACTGGCCCTGTCCCTGCAGGCCGGGACGTCGAACCTGCCGGGGATCGTCGCCGCGACCCTGGCTCGCCCGGAGCTGGTGGCCAGCCCGGGGCGGATGCTGGCGCTGGCCGCCCTGGTCGTCGTGGTGGTCGCCGAGACCGGCCGGATCCCGGTCGACAACCCCGTCACCCACCTCGAGCTGACGATGATCCACGAGGCGATGGTGCTCGAATACGCGGGTCCCGAGCTCGCGCTGGTCACCCTCGGCGGGCAGATGCGGCTGGGGCTGCTGCTGTCGCTGGTGGCGAACCTGTTCTTCCCGTGGGGCATCGCCGGGGCGGGCGGGGCGGCGGGCGGGCCGCACCTGCTGCTCGGGCTCCTGGTGCTGGCGGCGAAGACGGCCGCGATCGCCGCGGTGATCGCGGTCCTCGAGGTCTCGATGGCCAAACTCCGGCTGTTCCGCGTCCCGGAGATCTTGTCCGCCGCGTTCGTGCTCGCCGTACTCGCCGTCGTCACCGGGCTGGCCGTGCCGTGACCGGATCCACCTATCCCGGAGTGCTCGGCCTGACGGCCGGGGCGGTGCTCGCCTGCGCCGTGGTGACGCTGTGGCGGCGCGACCTGAACGCGATCGTCTCGGCGCTGGCCATCCAGGGGGCAGCCCTCGGCCTGACCGCCGGGGTGCTCGCCGCGCACTCCCGCGACGCCGGCCTCGCGGTCACCGCCATTGTCGTCCTGGCCGCCAAGGGGCTCGTCATCCCGGGCCTGCTGCGGCGCATCGTGCGCCGCGATCCCGGCAGCAGGGAAACCGCGCCGCTGGTCAACGTGCCGGCGTCGCTGCTCGCCGCCGCCGCGCTTATCGTTCTCGCGTACCTGGCGACCGGGCCGGTCATCGCGCTGGCACCGGGCCCGGCCTCCCGCCTGGTGCCGGCCGGGGTGGCCACCGTCCTGCTCGGGTTCTTCATGCTCGCGACCAGGCGCAAGGCGGTCTCCCAGATCACCGGGCTGCTGCTGGTCGACAACGGGGCCGCGCTCGCCACCTTCCTGCTCACCGCCGGCGTGCCGCTCCTCGTCGAGTTCGGGGCCTCCCTGGACGTCCTGCTCGTCACCGTCGTGCTCCGGGTCCTCGCCAGCACGATGCGCGCCCGCTTCGGTCCCGTCGACCTCGACCAGCTCAGGGAACTCCACGACTGATGCTCCTTTACCTCATCCTGGCCGTGCCGGCCGCCGGCGCGGCCGGCACCGGTGCCGCCACGGCGGCCGGCACGCCGTGGCGCCGCTGGATCTGCTGGCTGGCCGCGGCTGCCAACGGCGCGGTCCTGGTCATCGGATCCGCGCTCGCTTTCTGGGTCACGCGGCACCATCCGCTGACAGCGCCGGGCGGCGTGCTCCGCGCCGACGCGCTCAGCGCGTTCATGGTCGTGGTCATCGGCGCGATCGCGCTGCTGGCATCCTGCCAGTCGGCCCGGTATCTGTCCGCCCAGATCGCACGGGGCGCGTGCAGCCCTCGGCACGCCGCGCTGTACACGGCGCTGGTCCAGGCGTTCGCCGTCTGCATGCTGATCGCGGTCCTGGCGGCCAACCTCGGCGTGATGTGGGTGGCGGTGGAGGCGACCACGATCACCACCACGTTCCTGGTCGGCCACCGGCGGACCGACGGCGCGCTGGAGGCATCGTGGAAGTACATGGTGATCTGCTCGGCCGGGATCGCGCTCGCGTTCCTGGGCACCGCGCTGGTCTACTACGCGAGCCTGCACGCGGCCGGGCACCCGGCGGCCTCGCTGGACTGGACGTCGCTGCTGGCCGCCGCCCCCCGCCTGAATCCTGGTGTCATGCGGCTGGCCATGGCGCTGCTGGTCCTCGGGTACGGCACCAAGGCCGGCCTGGCCCCGATGCACAGCTGGCTGCCGGACGCGCACAGCCAGGCGCCCGCCCCCGTCTCCGCGCTCATGTCCGGGGTGCTGCTGACCGTCGCCTTCTACGCGCTGCTGCGCTTCAAGGCGATCGCCGACGCCACGCTCGGGACCGGCTACCCGAGGGTGCTGCTGGCCGCCGCGGGCCTGGCATCCCTCGCGGTCGCCGCGTCGCTGCTGCTCACCCAGCGGGACTACAAGCGGATGCTCGCCTACCACAGCATCGAGCACATGGGCCTGATCGCCCTCGGCGCCGCGGCCGGTTCCGCGCTGGCGATCGCCGCGGTGCTGCTGCACATTCTCGGGCACGGGCTCGCCAAGGGCGTTCTGTTCCTTGCCTCTGGCGAGATCCTGCTCGCCGAGGGCACCAGCGACATAGCGAAGGTCCCCGCGCTGCTGTCCCGGCGGCCCGTGCTCGGCGGCATCTTCGGCTTCGGCCTGGTCGCCCTGCTCGGCCTGCCGCCATTCAGCCTGTTCGTCAGCGAGCTCAACATGGTGCGCGCCGAGGCCGCCGCCGGCCTCGGCTGGGCCGCGGCGATCGCGCTGGCCTGCATGGCGGTCATCTTCGCCGCGGTGATGACGCACGGCCGTCATCTCCTGCTCGGCGACGCACCGCCCGGCGAACAACCGCAGGCAACGCCGCGGATCGTGACCGTTCCCCTCACCGCGGGCCTGGCCGCCTGCATGCTGTTCGGGATCTCCGCATGGCCGCTGCAACCGCTGCTGCACGCCGCGGCGCAGGTGGTTGCCTCATGACCAGTTCCGCGACCCAAACCGGACACGGCCACCGGCAGTCCTGCCAGATCGGCGCGGTCGAACTGCCCGCCGAGGCGGCCCGTCTGCTCGGCGACGGGTACCGGCTCGCCATGGCGGCCGCGCACGACGACGGAGATCTGCTCCGCGTCGTGTACGTGTTCTGCGCCGGGCCACCGGACCGGCGCACCGAGCTCGAAGTCCGCCTGAACCCGGCCCGCCCCGAAGTGCCCTCCCTGGCCGGCCTGTCCTTCCCGGCCAGCCGGTTCGAACGCGAGTTCTGCGACCTGTTCGGCATCATCCCCGCCGGGCACCCGTTCCTGCGGCCGCTCGTCCTGCACCAGCACTGGCCACCGGGGTGGCACCCGATGCGCCACGACGCCGGGCCGATGCCGCCGGTGCGCACCGACGCCGGGCCGTTCCCGTTCGTCACGGTCGAAGGACCCGGCGTGTACGAGATCCCTGTCGGCCCGGTGCACGCCGGGCTCATTGAACCCGGCCACTTCCGGTTCTCGGTGGTCGGCGAGACCATCCTGAAAATGAAGGCCCGGCTGTGGTTCCTGCACCGCGGCCTGGAACGTCTCTTCCAGGGACAAGACCCGGCCGCCGCGGTCCCGCTGGCCGAGCGCATCTCCGGCGACAGCGCCGTCGCGCACACCCTCGCCTACTGCCTCGCCGTCGAGGAAGCCTGCCAGATCCCGGTCCCCGGCGACGGGGCCCGGCTCCGCGCGCTGCTGCTCGAACTCGAACGGCTCTACAACCACGTCGCCGACATCGGCGCGCTGTGCAACGACGTCGGCTTCGGCCTCGCCCAGGCCCGGGCACTCACCCTGCGCGAACGGCTGCTCCGCCTCAACGCCGAGGTCACCGGCCACCGGCTGCTCCGCGGCGCGATCCGGCCCGGCGGCACCTCGGTTCGGCGGCTGCCCGACGCCGGCGAGCTGGCCGCCATCGAACGGCAGCTGGAGGACGTCATCGGGCTGGCGACCGCCAGCACCGTCGTCATGGACCGCTTCAAAGGCACCGCGGTGCTGTCCGGGCAGGACGCTGCCGGCATCGGCACCGTCGGCGTCGTCGCCCGCGCATCCGGGCTCACCCTCGACGCCCGCCTCGCACACCCGTTCACCGAGCCGCCGGACAGCTTGCGGCCCGCATGCCAGGACGGCGGAGACGTCATGGCCCGGTTCACCGTCCGCACCGAGGAGGCCAGGACGTCACTGCGCCTGATCGCCGCCTACGCCGGGCAGGTCACCGCCCTCACCGCCGCCGCCGCGCCGCCCGAAGCTCCCCGTAGCGGCAGTGGGCTCGGGATCGTGGAGGGCTGGCGGGGCAGCACCGTGCACCGGGTCGAGATCAGCGCGGCCGGGGTGCTTACCCGCTGCAAGATCGCCGACCCGTCGTTCCTGAACTGGCCCGCCCTGTCGGTCGCCCTGGCCGGCACCATCGTCCCGGACTTCCCCCTGGCGAACAAGAGCTTCAACCTCTCCTACGCCGGCAACGACCTGTGAGCCCGGGACCGCCCGGCCCGGTCATCCCCCCGGCGCAGACGCCGCCCGGCACGGACCCGCCGCTACCTCGCGGGATCGGGTAGGAGATCGCGGTCTCAGGGCGGGGAACCCGCCGCCGCCAGCCCATGCCCCGCCGGGACACAGTCACGCGGGCTGCTGCCAGCTTGCTAACTTCAGCAATAGCGCAGCAACCCGGCCGGCCGCAGGCGCCTGCAAGGGGTCATGGGAGAGGAGGGAGCGACGATGGGACTGTACCTCCCGGGGCTGGCCCGGCGCGGCATCGCGGTGGTGCGGCTGCGCGGCGTCCTGACCGAAGCCAGCGGCTGCAGGCTGGCCGCGTCGCTGCGGTGTGCTTTCGCCGCTGACCCGCAGCTGCTGATCACCGATCTCGGCGGGCTGCGCGGCTGGGATGACAGCGGGCAGCGGCAGCTCGCCGGCGCCGCCGGGTACCTGGCCGCCCGCGGCGGGCAGATGGTGCTCAACGCCATGGGCGTCCACCTGCGGCGCACCGACCCGCGGCTGGCCTCGCTGGAGGTGTTCGCGGACGTGCCCGCCGTCCTGGCGGCCGGGAACGCCGCGCCCTGGCCGCGGCGGCTGCCCCGGATGCGCCGCCGTCGGCCGACCCGCGGGGAGCTGCTGCGCCACGCCTGCCAGCTCATCCCATCAGGCCCCGGGCAGGTCACGGCCGCGCGGCAGTGGGCCAGCACCATCCTGGGCACCTGGGACCTGCCCGGCCCCGCCGGCCCGGTGCTGGCAGGCCTGTCGGAGCTGGCGGCCAACGCGGCGGCCTACGGGTTCGCCGACGCGGTCGGCATCACCATGCGGCTATGGCGCACCCCCGAAGGCGCGCAATGGCTGACCGCTGCCGTGCACGACAGCAACCCCGCCCCGCCGGTCCTGCACGCCCCGGCCGCAGGAGTGCAGCCGCCGCGGGGCTGGGGGCTGCTGATCGTGACATCATGCGCCGATGCCCACGGCTGGTACCCCGACGCCAGTCCCGGCGTACCCGGCAAGACCGTCTGGCTCGCCCGCCGCATCCAGCCCCCGTGCCAGCAGCACCGCGGCCCGCCGGCCCGCCCGTGACCCGGCCCGCATGCCCGCCCCTGACCCGCCACGGGAGGACACCTCATGCCGCACCCCGCGCGACGGCCGTCAGCGCGATCCGGTGACCACCGCTCCGGCGCCTTCACCGCCGAAGACCTGGACGGCCCGGTTCCGCCGCGGCCCGAGCTAACCGGTGAGACGGTGCTGGCGCCCGAGGACCACCAGCCCGGGCACCCGCGGCTGGCCAGCGCGGGCCGGGTCTCGTTCGGCTGGGAGGTCCGCATCGTCGACTCGGACGGGCGCGACCTTCCCGTCGAGGCCGCGGGCGAGCTGCTGATCCGCGGCGAGTGCCTGTTTTCCGGGTACTGGCGGGACGCCGAGGCCACGGCGGCGGCCTTCGCCGAGGGCGGCTGGTACCGGACCGGTGACATCGCCAAGCTGACGGCCGATGGCTATCTCTACATCCTGGATAGGGCCAAGGACATGATCATCAGCGGTGGCGAGAACATCTATCCCGCCGAAGTCGAGGCGGTGCTGGCCCGCCACCCGGCCGTCGCCGACGTGGCGGTGCTGGGCCGGCCCGATCCGACCTGGGGCGAGGCGGTGCACGCGGTCATCATCCCGGTGGCCGGGCCGGCCGGCCAGGCCGTCCCGGCCGAGGAGATCATGGCCTGGTGCCGTGACCAGCTGGCGCACTTCAAGTGCCCGAAGAGCGTGGAGTTCGTCAGCGCGCTGCCCAGGACGACGACCGGTAAGGTGCTCAAGCGGGAACTGCGAGCCCAGCTGCTGGCACAGCTCTGGGCGCAGCCGCAAGCCGAGCGGGCGCGATCATGAGGGAGCCGGAGGCGAGCGGCAAGATCGGCCTCGGGTTGTCCATCGCTTCGCATAGCGGGCTCCCGCCTGCCCGGATCGGCGCGCTGGCCGAAGCCGCCGAGCAGGTCGGCGTGGTCAAGCCCGCCGCCGTTCCGTCATCCTGACCGCTGCCCCACGTCGGTGTGATCCGGCATGGCCTCGGCAAAGTCGGTTAGCACTTCGTGATCGTCCGTAGGTGCCGGCTAGGTCGGCGGGCGTGGTCCCCTCTGCGCCGAGCCTGACGGCGACTGCCGCTCTTGACGATCCACCCATTAATATGATATCATTTTGATATGTGCCGGGCAGCCGGCACCGCAGGCGGCAGGAGGCAT
>Ga0187814_10000256_pt1 | contig 16132 bp, 14 predicted proteins | sample NC_S_4_FD_132450 | JGI IMG/M metagenome (GOLD analysis project Ga0187814, IMG submission 132450) | Wetland sediment microbial communities from Neuse River Estuary, North Carolina, USA - ASW-S_4 | ecosystem: Environmental > Aquatic > Freshwater > Wetlands > Sediment | place: USA: North Carolina... | reverse complement strand
CGCCTCACGGGCGATGAACAGGTGCATGATCTCGGTTGAGCCCTCGAAGATCCGGTTGATCCGCAGATCACGCAGCATCTGCTCGGCCGGCACGCCGCGTTCGCCGCGGGCGGCCAGCGACGCCGCGGTCTCGTAGCCGCGCCCCCCGCGCAGCTGCACCAGCTCGTCGGCGAGCCGCCAGGCCATCTCCGAGCAGTACAGCTTGGCCAGCGCCGCCTCGATGCGGATGTCGTTGTGCTTATCGTCAGCGAGCCGGCTGGCCAGCTCGACGATGGTCTCAAGGGCGTAGGCCGTCCCCGCGATGAACGCGATCTTCTTCGCGATCGCCTCGTGCTCGCCGATCGGCCTGCCCCACTGGACCCGCACCTGGGACCACTCCCGCGCGACCTTGGTCGCCAGCTTCCCGGCCGCGGCGCAGGTGGCGGGGAGAGAGAGCCGGCCGGTGTTCAGGGTGGCGAGGGCGATCTTCAGCCCCTGCCCCTCCTGGCCGATCCGGTTCTCGGCTGGGACCCGCACGTCGTGGAACCGGGTCACCCCGTTCTCGAGTCCGCGCAGCCCGAGGAACGCGTTGCGGTGCTCGACCGTGATCCCCTCGGCGCCGGCCTCCACCACGAACGCGGTGACGCCACCGCGGCGCCCGTCAGCCTGCGGCACGCGAGCCATGACCACGAGGAGATCGGCCACCACGCCGTTGGTGGTCCACAGTTTGACGCCGTTCAGCGTGTACTCGGAGCCGTCTTCTGACGGGACCGCCACCGTGCCGACGCGCGCCGGATCGGACCCCACGTCGGGCTCGGTCAGCAGGAACGCGCTGATCTCACCGCGGGCACAGCGTGGCAGGAAGCGCTGCTTCTGTTCCTCGGTGCCGAACAGGGCCAGCGGCTGCGGGACGCCGATCGACTGGTGCGCCGACAGCAGCGCGCCTACCGCCGGGGAGGCCGAGCTCACGATCATCAGGGCGCGGTTGTAGAACAGGTTGGAGAGGCCGAGGCCGCCGTACTCGGGCGAGATCTTCATGCCGAATGCCTTGAGGGCCGCGAGCCCCTTCACGACCCGGTCCGGGATCTTGGCATCGTTCTCGATGACCGCGCCGTCCACCTCTTGGGCGCAGAACTCGGCCAGCCGCTCACAGAACGCCTTACCGCGTTCTTCTATCTCCGGATCCGGCTTCGGGTACGGATGGATCAGCCCGAGCTGGAAGTCGCCGAGGAAGAGCTGCTTGCCGAAGCTCGGCCGCAGCCAGGCGGTCTCGCGGGCTTCTTCGGCGACGCGCCTCGCCTCGGCTTCGCTAACTTGCCCGGCATCTTGCTGCTGAATGGTGTCGGATCGCTTGCTCACGACGGATCACCCTCGTCCCACCGTTCGATACTGCGTTACTGCGCAGCTGCATTGAGTTAGTGTGGTTACTGCCCAGTTCTACCCGCGGGTAACCCAGCACCCGTGAGCAGGATCCGGAGCATGCGCCGGCAGTCGTCATCCGTAGGGGGGCTGCCATGTGCCTGCTCCCAGAACGCGGTGCCGTAGAAGGCGAGATGGGCGATGACGTCCAGGTCCTCGGTCTCATCGACCTCGCCGCGCGTAGCGGCGCGGTCAAGCGCCCGGCGGAAGGGGGCGAGCGCGCGATCCAGCACGGCGTTGAGCAGCTCCTGGAGTTCGGTGGAGCTGGAGTTGATCGCCTCGGCCAGCGCCCGTCCTTCCGGGAGGACCGAGTTGTCGCGGATCGTGGTCATCAGCGCCATGAGGTCGCCACTCAGCGACCCGGTGTCCGGGTCCTCGTCATAGCGGCGCAGGAGGGGCTCCGCCACTGCGGCCAGCAACGCGGCCTTGGTCGGCCACCGCCGGTAGATCGTCGTCCGGTTGACGTTCGCGGCCTTGGCGACTGCGTCGATCGTAAGGCCGGCGAATCCCGTGCGCGTCAGTTCGGCCAGGGTGGCGGCACGCACGCTCTCCACCACTTGCACGCTGCGGGGACCGCGCTGGAGTCCTTGCGTCCGGCGTGTGGTCTCCTTCATGACCTTTGACCCTAGTCCAGAGCGCGCTGAACAACGGAGTATGGCATCACATTGTTGCCTTTTAAGGGGGCCGAAGTGAACGAGACAAGCTATGACCTGGTGGTAGTTGGCGCCGGGACGGGCATGCTCGCGGCGCTGACGGCGGCAGAGGACGGCCTGTCCGTGCTGATCGTGGAGAAGTCGCAGTACTTCGGGGGATCGACAGCCCTGTCCGGCGGCGGCTTCTGGATCCCCGGCAACTCGCTGCTGCGCGAGGCAGGGCTCTTGGATAGCCCCGAGCGGGCCAGGGAGTACCTGCGGAACGTCACCGCCGGCGAGACACCGGAAGCGCGGTGGGAGACGCATATCGTGCACGGTCCGGCCGCGGTCGAGGTGCTGCGCCGCCGTACCCCGCTGAAGTTCCAGTGGATGGCCGAGTACGCGGACTACTTCCCCGAGCTGCCGGGCGGGTCGGCGACCGGGCGGGCGATGGAGCCCAAGCCATTCGATGTCCGGCGTCTCGGCGAAGACCGGGCGCTGCTGCGCCCGCCCGCACTGGCCGCGCCGTTCCCGATGCCGGTCAGCGGCAAGACGTTCCGGTGGGTCAACCTGGTGGCGCGCAAGCCGCGCGGCATCTACACGGCCGCCAAGCTGCTCGGCCTTGGAGTCGGCGGCCTGGCGATCCGCCGCGAGTACGTCGCCGGCGGCGGCGCGCTGGCTGCCGGGCTGTTCGCCGGGGTTCGCGCGGCCGGCATACCGGTGTGGTTCAACTCCCCGCTGAAGGACCTAGTCGTCGAGAACGGGAAGGTCACCGGGGTCGTCGTCACCAGGGACGGCAAGGACGTCACCGTCCGGGCCTCGCGCGGTGTGCTGCTATCAGCCGGCGGGTTCGACCGCAATGCCGAGCTACGGCACGAGTATCAGTCCGCGCAGCTCGACACTTCCTGGTGCTTCGGGAACCCCGAGAACACGGGCGACACGATCGCGATCGCGCAGGCAGCCGGCGCGGACCTCGCGTTCATGGACGAGGCGTGGTGGTTCCCCGCCGTGCCGATCCCGGGCCCAATGCCAGGCACGCTGCTCGCCGAGCGGTCCCTGCCCGGCCAGATCATCGTCAATCAGCAGGGCAGCCGGTTCATGAACGAGGCGGTCAACTACATGTCGGCGGGGCACGAGCTCATCAAGCAGCAGCTACCGGTGTGGATGGTCTTCGACCAGCGGTTCCGCAACCACTACATGTTCTGTTCCTCAGTCTTCCCCCGGCAGCCGCTGCCCAAGTCCTGGTACGACGCGGGCATCGCCGTCAAGGCCGGCAGCGTCGCCGAGCTAGCCAGCCGGGTAGGCCTGCCGGAGCTAGCCGCGACGGTGCAGCGGTTCAACCTGCTAGCTGCCTCCGGCCGCGATGACGACTTCCACCGCGGCGACAGCGCCTACGACCGGTACTACGGCGACCCGACGATCGTCCCCAACCCGTGCCTCGGGCCGATCGACAAGGGACCGTTCTACGCCGTGCAGGTCGTCCCCGGTGACCTCGGTACCTGCGGTGGCGTCCGCGCCGACGGCTTCGCCCGCGCACTGCGTCCCGATGGCATCGTGATCGAGGGACTGTACGCATCGGGCAACGCCGCTGGCAACGCCTTCGGCCGGGTCTACCCCGGACCCGGCGCCACCATCGGGCAGGGCCTCGTCTATGGCTACGTCGCCGCCAGGCACGCCGCCGGCAAGCTCCGCGACTACCCCGTCACTGCGGCCGCCTGAGCGCCTGGTGTGCGGCACGGCCGACCGTCCATGGTCGGCCGCCAGCGGGCAGTAACGCGGCGGTAAGAGACAGCCGCGTACGTTCGGACTGAGTTCGGCCTAGGGTAGGCCACGATGAGCTTGATGCGGACGGGACCTGGCCGGTTGCTGTCGGCCATCCGGGACAGGGGCGGCGCTGAGTCGTCTATGGGTGACGGTGGGCCGCCGGGGCGGCGCGGCGGGCGAGTGCGGCGTATCGCGCGGCGGGCCGGGTTGACGGTGGTGGCGCTCGTCGTCGCGGTGACCGGTGCGAGCTTCGGGTACAACCTGGCGACCGACGTGCCCGCGCCGCGGCCGTCCGGGCTGCTGATGATTCGAGGCGGCGGCTTCGACACCCGGTACCGGGAATGGGGTGCATCGGGGACGCCCATCGTGCTGGTGCCTGGCGCCTTCGAGACCGCGGACACGTTCGCCGCGCTCGGCGCGGTGCTGGGCGGATCGCATCGCGTGTTCGCTCTCGACCTCACGGGGACCGGGTACAGCGCGCCGAGCCCGCCGTACAGCGCCGCTCACCTTGCTCAGCAGGTGCTGGCGTTCCTCACGGCGAAGGGCTTGACCGGCGATAGCGCGCCGGTGCTCGTCGGCCACTCCAGCGGCGCGGCGGTCGTCGGGCTGGCTGCCGTGGCGGGTGGCCCTCAGGCGGTTCGTGGCGTGGTGTTCCTCGACGGTGACGCGACCCCGCTCAGCGGGCCGGGGTTCCTGGGGTGGCTGCTGATCGACCCGTACCGGACGACGCTGCTACGACTGGCGCTCGGTCAATCCTGGCTTATCGAGCGTCTCTACAGTTCGCAGTGCGGGCCTTCGTGTCCGCCGCTGAGCGCGGCCGGGGTGGAGACGTGGCGGCTTCCACTGGAGCAGCCGGGGTTCGCTTCCGAGGTCGCATACTCGCTACGGCACGGGATCCCGAGCATGACGCCGGGCGAGTTCGGCGCGTTGCGGGCGCTCGCGGTGCCGAAGCGGGTGATCTTCGGGGTGGACGATCCGCAGATGTCCGCGTCAGACGCCGCCGCGACCGCGCGCAGGATTGGCGCGCCGCCGCCAGCCTTTGTGCCCGGCCGCCACCTGACGATGATCTCCTCCCCGGAGCAGGTAGCCGACGCCTTGGAAGGGTTCATAGCTGCGAGGACCTTGGGTCCGGAAGACGGGACGTTAGGGCCCTAGACCCCGATTAGTGCAATAGCTCTAATTAGAGCATGAACACTAAACAAGCTGACCTGCCATCCGAGCGGAGCCGGGCGCGTATGGCTAAGTCGGGGCTTACCCGGGACCGGATCCTGGACGCGGCGCTACGGCTGTTCAACGAGCGGGGCACGGCGGCGGTCAGCACGAACCACATCGCCGCGGCGGCCGGGCTGAGCCCGGGCAACCTGTACTACCACTTCGCGGGCAAGCAGGAGATCATCCGGGCGCTCCTCGACCGGTACGCCGCCGCGCACGAGGGGTTGTGGGAGCCGGGCCCGGAAGGCCAGGCCAGCGTAGCCAGGCTGCGGGCCAACCTGGCCAGCGGGATGGAGCTGGCCTGGCAGTACCGGTTCTTCGAGCGGGAGCTGCTGGCCTTGCTGCGGGCTGATCCGCAACTGCGGGAGAGCTACCGGGATGTGTACGAGCACCGGCTCGCGCAGTGGGTCCGGTTCGGGGAGCAGCTGGCCGTCGACGGCGTCCTGCGGCCACCCCCGCCGCCCGCCACGATCGCCGAGCTGGCCACCGCCGTCTGGCTGATCGGCACGGGCTGGCTGCCGTTCCTGGAGATCACCGGGGACCCGCAGGACCCGCGGCAGGTCGCCAGGGGCGGCGACCTCGTGCTGGCGGTCCTCGGCCCCTGGCTGGCCGGGCCGCAGGCCGGTCATGAGTCATGAGGAGAGGCCATGAAACTGCACTTGATCATCGGGGCCGGACCAGTCGGGTCGGCCACAGCGTTGCGGCTGGCCGCCGACGGCCAGCGGGTGCGTATCGCCACCCGGTCCGGCACCGGGCCGGACGCGGACGGCATCGAGAAGGTCGCCGCCGACGCCGCCGACCCGGACCGGCTCAGCCGCCTCGCCGCGGGCGCCGCGGTCGTGTACAACTGCGCCGGCCCGCCGTACCACCGGTGGCCGCAAGAATGGCCGCCGCTGGCGGCCTCTGTGCTGGCCGCCGCCGAACGCGCCGGCGCCGTACTGGTCATCATGAGCAACCTGTACGGCTACGGCCCTGTCGCGCACGCCATCACCGAACAAGACCCCCTGGCCGCCACCGGGCCCAAGGGCCGGGTTCGCGCCGCGATGTGGGCTCAGGCACTGGCCGCGCACCAGGCCGGCCGGGTCAGGGTGACGGAAGCCCGGGCCGCTGACTTCTTCGGGCCCGGCGTCCGGGGCCAGAGCCCCATCGGCGAGCGCTCCATCCCCCGCCTGCTGGCCGGCCGGCCGATCGCCGTCCTAGGTGATCCCGGCGCGCCGCACAGCTGGACCTACGTACCCGACGTCGCCGCCACGCTGGTCACCCTGGGCGCTGACGAACGAGCCTGGGGACGCGCCTGGCACGTGCCTACCAGCGCGCCGATGAGCCAGCGCGAGATCTACACCGCGCTCGCCCGCCTCGCCGGGGCTCCCGACCCCACGCTGCGGCCGGTGCCCCGGTGGCTGATCGGGACCGGCGGCCTCGTGAACCCGTACCTGCGGGAGTTCAGGGAAGTCGCCTACCAGTTCAATGTCCAGTTCGTGGTGGATTCCTCCGCCTTCACCAGCACCTTCGGCACCCGGCCCACCCCGGCGGAGGAGGCGCTCGCCGCGACCTTGGCCTGGTGGGAACGCCAGGTCCGCGTCCCGGCCCGGAAGGAGTTATCGCAATGCACACCAGCACCAAACCCGCACCCACGCCCAGCGCCGCCGGGCCCGGCGCCGCCGCCCGGGACGCGTGGCGGCGCCGCGTCGCCCGAGTCGGCTCGGACATCCAGCTCGCGTTCGCCGTCTTGTGGGTCATCCGGGGCACGCTGGCCACCGGCTGGCCCGGCCGCCTGCCCGTGGCCCTGATCCTCGCGGGCGCGACGGCCGCCCTGGCCGTCTGGGGAACCGCGGTCACCCGCGGCCTCGCCCCGCAGCCCCGCGGGACCGCCGCGCGCCGTCTCGGGCGGGCCATCACCCTCGCGACCATCGCCCAGCTCGCAGCCAGCTGCGCGCTGCCGTTCATCGTCGCGGCCGCCGGCCGGCCGGACCTGACCATCACCACGGTGGCGATCACCATCGGCATCCTGCTGCTGTGGCTGTGGGCCACCCTCACCACGCCTGGCCATCTCGCCGCGGGCATCCTGCTCATCGTCGTCCCCGGCGGTCTCGCGCTCGCCCTGACCGGCACCAGCCTGACCGCCGCCGCCGGGCTCGCCACCGCTGCCATCCTCATCGCCAGCGCGGTAACAGGATTCCGCGCCCTAGCCAGCGGAGCACTCGCAACCCCAGCCCCCGCCTCCGAAGTCGGAGCTGAATGACCGGGGTCTGCGTCCGGCAACGGTTCCGCCGTCGTCAGTTGCGGATGTAGACCGGCGTGCCTGGCGTCGGTACCACAGTGTGGAAAAACCCAGCGACATCCATGGGGATCCGCACGCAGCCGTGCGAGACCGGCTGCAACGGAACGTAGGTGTCGCCATGGATCGCGTAGGCGGTGTCGATGAAGAACACCGGGTTGTACATCTCGCCGAGCGGCACCGTGACCCAGCCGGGCATGAAGGTGGTGGTGGTGAAATCGCCGACCGGGGTGATGGCGTAGCCGCAGCCACCTCCTGGCGAGCAGTAGTAGTAGCCGCCGCCGGTTGAGACGTGGCTGATCAGCGAGATCTGGCTATCGCGGTAGAGGACCAGGACCTCGTCTGCCAAGTTGATCTCGATCCGCGGGCTCCCGCCACCGGGGACGAGCACTGCCGGGGGTCGCGGGTTAGCTAGGGCTCGCTGCATCGCGGCGTCCACCACATCCTGCGCGGGCAGGCCCTGGACCTCCTGGAACGCCCACACTGCCTCAAGAGTGTCGGTGCCGAACTGGCCGTCGACCGGCCCGGGGTAGTACGCCAGGGCAGCCAGCCGCCGCTGCAGCTGAGCGACGGCCGGCCCACTCATTCCCGGCTGGAGCAGCTGACTGGCTGACGCCGGCGGCGAGGTCGGCGCTGACGGCCGGGCTGAGGCCGATGGTGAGGCGGGGGCTGACGGCCGGGCTGAGGTCGATGGCGACATGGGAGCGGTCGGCGCGGCGGATTGCGTGCGAGACGGCACGACGGCAGGAGCTGGCGTGCGGACCGAGCCGCAGGCAGCTATGCCCAGCACCAGAACTGGCAACACGAACATCCAGCGGCATCGCATCGTGACCTCCGCGAGCGCCTTAGATAACAAGACGGGCCTTTAGCGACCTGTACATCTAAAGTGCCCCCAGCTGATCTATGCTGTGCAGGGCCGAACGTCGTGCCTGCAAAGCCAAAGGCCTTTACGTGACTGCCGCGACAGGCCGCCCGTCTCTGTGTGCACAAGCCGCCACCATCGGGAACCCTGTACCAGATTCCGGCAATTCAATTTCTGTAAATTGAGTCAAGTCGGGCCCGCTTCACGCGGCCTCATCCCACAACCGGCGTGGCGCTAAGAGGCGGTCGGAGTACATTCGGAATGAAAATCTCGGTCGATCGGAAGTGACCTGCGCCTATTCGTCAGTTACGTTTCGGCGTGCAGGTCGGCTGTATCGATGCCGGACAGGACTGCCGCGATCTCGGGTTCAGCGGCGAGGTCGACCGGGACCATCTGGCCGCGCGTCTCGTCGGAGATGAGCAGCAGCGGCTCGTCCTTGGCCGCCGTCGCCAGGACCCGGAACACGTCGTCCCAGTCACTGAACGGCGTCCGGGTCAGATCGCGGTGCTCCGTGCTGACCAGCGAATGGGCCCCAGCCACTTCACCCGCCGCTTCCGCGCCGCCTACGGCCTCACGCCGAGCGATTGGCAGCGCATCCACACCCACCCCGCGCGGCTGACCCAATACGCGGGCCGAGATTTCGTTTTATCCCGAACGGACCCTGGGTGACTCCCGCAGATCCGCCGAATCCCGACAGCAGGCTAGCCAGGATGTCGTGGCTCAGCCGTACAGGCGGTGCGGCGTGATGATCACAGCCTCCGAGTACAGCGCGGCGAACCGGGACGCCGTGCCGAAGTGCGCCCCGATTCGCTCGGCGTACTTCATCACGTACTCCGGCACCTGATCGGCTGCGGGGAAGCCGGGAACGAGCTCGGCGGTCCCGTCGATTCGGATGATGTCCCGGCCGAGATCGGTCACGTCGAGTCCCAGTGCCACCCTCGGGTTGTGGCTGATGTTGCGCAGCTTAATCTTCGCCGCCTGGCTGTAAGTGAGGATCGTCTCGTCGTCGCGCAGCAGGAACCACACCGGCACGCTGTCAGGTCGCCCATCCGGGCGCACCGTCGTCAGCCACGCCATCAGATTGGCGCGCAGCCGCCCCTCGACATGCGCGCGGCGGTCATCCGGCAGATGTGACGTCAGCTTCATGGGAAGCATCATGGCAGACGCGGTTCACGGCACCTCCAGCCGAGAGCCCTTTGGCCAGATGATCAAGTCGAAGCCTTCTGGCGCCACGTCCGCCCAGGTCATGGTAGGTGCGCCGGTAATCTCAGCGCCTGACAGGTCTGCGCGCCAATGTTACAGTCTCGCATCGAAGGCTTGAATGGGGCACCAGGGCGGAATCATGCTCATACTCCGCAAGAAAGCTACGGGTCGTTTGGCTCCGAGTTTGCTGAGGGGGTATGACCGGTCATGGGCGATGGCTGAGGCCTGGGACTGCAGAGGATCAACACGGTCAAGGGTGATCTTGGAGGTTCTGGTGATAAAGGCCTCCCTGCGGCGCGGAATCCGCATCCTGCAGGGAGGCCCTATTTTTATCATCATCGACATCCGCTCATAACCCACCCACCCCGGGATGTCTGATCATAATCAGCCTTCGCCCATGACGGGAATCCTCCTTGCCGGTCGGGAAGGAGCGTAGCACAGCAATCCCGGAGCCCGGCTCACGTTGGCTCATTCCACAGCCAACGGAGACCGTATTTACGCCCGCGCAGGCAGTGTTCGAAGTTATGCTCAACGTAGCCATTGGGAGCAACGCCGAGCAATTCAGGCGCTCCCTCGGGAGGAACGTCGCTCCCGTCACTTTGTGCGCCCATGTCGAAATACCAGCACCGATAAGGCATCGCCTTCGGATCGAACTGCGCCCGAACAGTCAGGGAGCGCATCTCCTGACCTCGCACATCGTAGAGCACAGTCGGCCGGCACGGCTGCTGGGAGTTGAAAACGATCATATACGCGAAGAAGTAACGCTCACCGCCGTCAAGGGTATGCGCGAACTTCAGCGTTCCCGTACGACCGCCTTGCGGCAGGTCACGGAGCGGCCCGGCTAGCGTGCAATTCGCGAGCGGCACTATTTCGACCGGCGCGTTTGGATCGTTGTAGTACCAGCCAACGGGCTCGTAGTGATCAACCGGCGCATGAGCGATCAGCCACCGGTAGCTGATCGACTGCAGACCTCGATATCCCTGGAATCGGTACAGCACATCGGTCCGGTCAAACGAGATCGCCAATGGGTCTGGAGGCGACGGGGGAAGACCAACGCGATACCTTCCCCAGGCGTCCGAAGAGTCATTGAGCTCTTCGAACCTCCGCTCGACAGTGTCGGCCAGATGATTCGCCGCAGTCGACCAATAGCCGCGGTAGGCCTCTGCCAGCCGCCTGATGTCGCTATCTGACAAAGCCCCCTCTCGCTCGGCTAGCGTGCGCCAACGACCCGCCAGCGAGTCGTAGTCGGGTCCAATGTATTGATCAGCCGGGAGCCGCAACGCCGCCAAAGCGGCAGCCCTCCAGCGCGGATTCGTCAGCTGCTGGATCAGTTCCTGAATAACGGTCAGAACAGCCGTCGCCCTAGCCTCCCTGGGCCAGCCAGACGGCGTTCGCGCCGCGCTCATGATCGCTTGCAAGCCAGCGGTATCACCGCGGCTAAGGCGGCGCACGTCGGGACCGGGATCTCGCGCCAAGTCGCGCAACCCGGCTTCGATGGAATCGCGCGGCGGCTCCCCACCCCCGGGGCGTCTTGGCACGCTTCGCCCCTCTCTTTTCCCGCGGATTCACCAGGTTGCGCCCCTCCGGGAGGGGCGTGTTGCGCTGTATATATCCCGCGGAGCTTACCTCACGAAGGGCGCAATGCGGAACAACCGCACGACAAATGGGGGCCCATGTTCATCATCGCCTGCATCATCACCACCGCCATTGTCTCGATCTGGCTCACAGCCATCGCCCGGATAGCTGTGAAGAACTTCTTTGTCGAGCGTGCCATCAAGACCTCGGCCTACTGGCAGTCGCGGGCTCGCCGAGCCGAAGCCGCCTTGGAAGAGATGGCCGGGCGCCGCAATGAAGCCCACCCATGGTGGGCTGACCGTCCGTGATCACCGGCGGCGGGCAGTAACGGGGCGCTAAGAGCCGGCCGCGTACGTTCGGAATGAACGCACCTAACGCTGCTGAGCTGCGCGGCTGGCGCACGACTGTAAGTCAACTCGTCAGGCTGCTCGCCGCGAAACAGGTCTAATTCACGGGCAATGGGGTGCCCTTGAAGACTTCGCGCGTGTGCCAATCAATGTGGCTGGAGTCGACGAACTGGTAATCTCCGCGAACTGAAGGGTACTCTTCCTGCCGCCTACATCTACGGGTCGTGGGCTGGCCGGCATGCAGGAGAGCCTGGGCAGCGCCCCGTCGGCGACATCGACTTGCTCGTACTCGGCGCCCCAGACCGGGATCAGCTCTACAACGCGCTCAGCGCCGCCGAACAGCGGCTAGGCAGATCGGTCGAGGCGACAATCCGAGACGTCGCATGGCTGGAATCAGGTACCGGCGGGTTCCATGACACCGTCGCCAGCCGTCCCATGCTCAGGCTCGATCTGCCGGACCGGTAACGAGCTGAGCAGGCGGCAAGTCAGCCGCAGCACGCGAGGCTACGGCCTATGAAGACGGAATCTAGAAGCAGAAATCGCGGAAAACTTTGTCCGCAACCACGGAACAAAAGTGCCGGAAAGACGGAACTATTCAGTAGCATAGACGGATGCGAGGAGAGCTCACGGGGCTGGCTGAGCGGCGACTCACGGAAGTTCTTGAGGGTCGGCTCACCGAGGAGCCGGTCCTGGTCCTGAACGGACCGCGCACCGTCGGCAAGAGCACTCTGATCAGCCAGCTCGCACAACGGCTCGGCCGACCGGTGATCGACTGCGACGACCCGGCGACACGATCTGTGGTACGGAATGACCCAGCGCGGTTCGTCGAGTCGGACTCACTCGTCCTGATTGACGAGTACCAGCACGTGCCCGAGCTACTGGACGCGATCAAGGCGCAGCTCAACCGGGACCTACGGCCCGGCAGATATGTCCTGGCCGGCTCGACCCGCTACGCCACGCTGCCGCAGGCAGGGCAAACGCTTACCGGCCGGGTTGACATCATCCCGGTGCTCCCGCTGTCCCAGGGGGAAATCGACGGCAAGCGGGAGACCTTTGTCAGCCGACTCCTTGACGGTGCTGGCGTCGAACTCGCTGCACTCCCCGTGCCGACGACGCGCGACGAATACGCCATCCGGGCAACGTCCGGCGGAATGCCGGTCGCTCTCCGTCGTCCGCCCGGACGTTCCCGGTCCCGCTGGTACTCCAACTATGTCAGCCTGGTCGTCGACAAGGATGTCCTAGACATCTCGCGTGTCCGCCAGCGCGAGATGCTGCCAAGACTGCTCAGCCAGCTAGCTGCCAGGTCGGGCCAGGTTCTCAACATCGCCGCCGTCAGCGGCGTCACCGGCCTGGAGAAAACCACGGCCGAGAACTACATCAAACTGCTTGAGGCCGTGTTCCTCGTTCAGCGACTGCCAGCTTGGGGCACGACCCTCGGCGCCCGCGTCGCCCGCCATCCCAAGATGCACATCGTCGATTCCGGCGTGATGGCATGGCTGCTGAACCTCACACCACAGAAAATCGCACAGACTGATCCCGCAACCCTTACCGACTACGGCCACCTCATCGAGACCTTTGCCGTCGGTGAGATCCTTAAGCAGGCCAGCTGGTATGACGTCCCCGTCACGACCGGGCACTTCCGGACTGGCGAGGGAGATGAAGTCGACCTGGTGCTAGAGCGTGACGACGGTCAGGTCATCGCCTTCGAGATCAAGGTCGGCTCCCGAGTAAACAGTGAGGATCTTCGCGGCTTCCGCGTGCTCAAGGAACGCCTGGGCAGCCGACTGGAAGCAGCGATCGTTCTGTACACCGGCGCCCACGCGTACACCCACGACGGGTGGATCACGGTGCTGCCACTCGACCGTCTCTGGACTTGAGCTGCGGTCCCGTGCCCCGCGTACGTTCGGAATGAAATCTTTCGGCCACCGCGGGGCAGATGTACCGTTTGACGGCATGGGAGAGCCCGGCGGAAGCGTCGCGGAGATCATCACCAAGGCGCTCGAAGACGGCAAAGTGCCCGATCAACTGGCGAGCCTGATCACTAGCGCGATGCGGGTCACGGATGACGGGGCTGCCGCTGCGGCGACGGGGCAGAAGCGCGCCTATCTGAAGGCGATCACCGTCGAGGGGTTCCGCGGCATCGGCCCGAAGATCACGCTCACACTCCAGCCCGGTCCGGGCCTGACGGTCGTCACCGGCCGGAACGGATCCGGCAAGTCGAGCTTCGCCGAGGCCGCCGAGCTCGCGCTGACCGGCGAGAACAAGCGCTGGTCGGACCAGACCGCGGTGTGGCGGGAGGGCTGGCGAAACCTGCACCACCCGGACACGACCGCCATCGCGGTCCAGCTGACCGAGGACGGCGAGCCCGGCACGACGACCGTCACCAGGGAATGGCCCGCTGGCGCCGCGCTGGATGGCGCGCAGGCGACCGTCAGGGCCGCCGGCGTGACCCGGCCGCTCGCCGCGAAGGGCTGGACGAGGCCGCTGGAGCTGTACCGCCCGTTCCTCTCCTACTCCGAGCTCGGAGCGCTCGTCAGCGGCCAGCCGTCGAAGATGCACGACGCGCTGCAGGGCATCCTCGGGCTGGACGTTCTGATTGATACGGAACGTACGCTCAATGACTCACGGAAGTCCGCCGAATCCGAAAGCAGGCTGGCCAGACAGGAGCTGCCTGCCCTGCTCGCGAAACTGGCGGCTCACCCCGACCAGCGGGCCCGCGCCGCCGAGAAGGCACTGAGCGGCCGGACCTGGGACGTGGCGGCGCTCGACGCGCTCGCGATCGGCGGCGACGGCGCGGCTGACGGTGGTGCCGGCCTGCTGCAGCAGGTCGCGTCCCTTGCGCTGCCTTCCGTTTCTGACGTCTCTGCTGCGCTGGGCCGGCTGGCCGAGGCGCGGTCGGCGGTGGCCGCGCTCGCCGGGACCCGGGCCGACGACGCGCGGCGCCTGGCCGGCCTGCTGTCCGCGGCGCTCGAGCACCAGCGCTCGCACGCCGGCGAGCCATGCCCAGTGTGCGGCGGGCGGGTGCTCGACTCGGCGTGGGCCGTCTCAGCGGAGGCGTCGGTCGACGAACTCATGTTGCAGGCCGCGGCGGCCGAAGCTGCCCACGCCGAAGAGGCGGCGGCGGTGCGGGCGCTGGGCCAGCTTGTTCCTCCGAAGCCGGGAGCGCTGCAGGCGGACTTCGGCGGCGACGTCGATGGTTCCGCGGCCGGGGCGGCGTGGGACCGATGGACTGAGGCTGCGCCGGACGTTTCCGCGGAAACGTTTGGTGCGCTGTCGGCCGCCGTCGACGCTCTGCGTTCGCAAGCCTTGGCGGTGCTGAAACGCCGGGCTGAGGCCTGGCAGCCGGTCGCTCGCGACCTGGCCGCATGGGCCGAGCAGGCCAGGAAGAGCCAGGAGGCGGCGGCTAAGCTCGCCGACCTGCGGAAGGCGATCGACTGGCTGCGGAAGATCGGCAACGAAGTCCGGAACGCCCGGCTGGCTCCCTTCGCGCAAGCCTCCGCCCGGGTGTGGGAGACGCTACGGCAGGAGAGCAATGTCGAGCTCGGGCCGATCACGCTGGCGGGCGCGAGCACGCAGCGGCGAGTCACGCTCGACGTGACCGTCGACGGAGTGCCGGGCGCGGCGCTGTCCGTGATGAGCCAGGGCGAACTGCACGCGCTCGGCCTCGCCCTGTTCCTGCCGCGCGCGACGGCCGCCGACTCCCCGTTCGGGTTCGTCGTCATAGACGATCCGGTGCAGTCGATGGACCCGGCGAAGGTGGACGGCCTCGCGCGGGTGCTCTCCTTTGTTGCCCAGACCCGGCAGGTCGTGGTGTTCACGCACGACGACCGGCTGCCCGCCGCGCTCCGCCAGCTCCAGCTCCCGGCGACGGTGTGGGCGGTGACACGACGGGAACGTTCGGTCGTCACGCTCAAGAAGGTCGATGACCCGGTGTCGAGGTACCTGGACGACGCCCGCGCTCTGGCGCGAACGGAGGAGCTGCCGGCGACGGTGCGCGCGGTGGCCGTGGCTGGGATGTGCCGCGGGGCGCTCGAGGCCGCGTGCGTCGAGGTGGTCCGGACCCGGGAACTCTCTGCCGGGGTGCCGCACGACGCGGTGGAGCGCGAGCTGGAGTCGGCGCACTCGGTGCAGGAGCTGATGGCGCTGGCGCTGTTCGGGTCGTTGTCGCGCGGCGGCGAGGTGGTGAACCGGGTGCGGGCGCTGAGCGGGCAGGCGGGCGTGGATGCGTTCTGGGCGGCCAAGAGAGGGGTCCATGATCCGGTGAAGGGCGACCTCCGGCGGTTCGTCGAGGATACGGAGCGGCTTGCGAAGGCGCTGCGGCGGTGAGCGGCGATTCTGGTGGCTCCGCGTCTGTTGTGACTCCGGAGGAGCTGCTTGACGCGGCCAATCAGCTGCTCACCTCGCCCGTGCGGGGGCTCGGCAACCTGTGGCCGATGGCCTGCGCGCTGCTGATCCGGCTGGCGCTCGAGCTGACCCTCGACCGGTATTGGGCACGGGTGCTGCCCGAAGCCGCAGGCTGCGGAATGCGGGCGCAACTGCTGCTTCTGCCGCTGTACGCGGGGGCGGCACCCGGCCCGGCTCCCGCGGACTCGGCGGACGCGGTGTCGCTGGCGCGCGAAGCGTGGCTCGGGCTGGCAGGAGCGGCGCACCACCACGCGTACGAACTCGCACCGAACGCCGCTGAGCTGCGTGGCTGGCACACCGCCGTAAGCCAGCTCGCCGCGATGCTCACCGCTCATGCACGACTCCCCGGGAGAACCGATGACTAATTGGTTAAGTGTCGTCGAAGGCCTCGTCGCTGCCGCGATCCCAACAGTGGGCCTCGTCTACACGTATTCGGCAAACAGGCGCAGCCAGTATG
>Ga0187814_10000254_pt1 | contig 16202 bp, 20 predicted proteins | sample NC_S_4_FD_132450 | JGI IMG/M metagenome (GOLD analysis project Ga0187814, IMG submission 132450) | Wetland sediment microbial communities from Neuse River Estuary, North Carolina, USA - ASW-S_4 | ecosystem: Environmental > Aquatic > Freshwater > Wetlands > Sediment | place: USA: North Carolina... | reverse complement strand
GCCTAGGGCCATGGTCCCGGTCAGTCATGTGCTGGCGTTCGCGGCCGTGGTGACCGTGCTGATCGCTGTCCCCGGCCCGAGCGTGCTGTTCACCATCAGCCGGGCGCTGACCGTCGGCCGGCGCGCCGCGCTGCTCACCGTCATAGGGAACGAGCTGGGCCTGTGCGTGCAGGTGGTCGCGGTGGCGTTCGGGGTGGGGGCGGTCGTGGAGCGGTCCGCCGAGGTCATCACCGTGGTGAAGCTGGCGGGCGCCGTGTACCTGGTGTTCCTGGGCGTGCAGGCGATCCGGCACCGGCGGTCGATGGCCGACGCGCTGGCCGCGCGGGTGACACCGGTCCGGCCGCTGCGGGCCATCAGGGACGGGTTCGTGGTCGGGGCGGCCAACCCGAAGACCATCGTGTTCTTCGTCGTCGGCCTGCCGGAGTTCACCACCACCGCGCCCGGGCATCTGCCCCTGCCGGTGCAGATGCTCATCCTCGGGTCGCTGTTCCCCGCCATCGCGCTGGTCCTGGACAGCGGCTGGGCGGCTGTCGCGGGCACGGTCCGGCAGTGGCTGGTGGGATCGCCGCGGCGGCTGGCGCTGATCGGCGGGACCGGCGGCCTGGTGATGATCGGGCTCGGCGTCAGCCTCGCGGCGACCGGCCGCAAGGACTGAGCCGCCGGGCCTGGCCGAGGACCGAGCGGCAAAGGCCTGGCCTGAACCGGGACGAAGCCGGAATGTTACAGAATTCTTGCGGGACCGACCCATCCACCGTCCCGGCCGTGGCGAACAAAGCACGTGACAGGCGATCCGGTGGCCAACGATGGCCACCCGAGCTGCGAGCCGATGTGGGCACCGGCGCGCCCCGGGGCCGCCACCGGGTCGCCGTCCCGCTCCCACTCCCTCTTCCGGCGTGGCCTTCGCCTGCGGCGACGTGCATGCCGACCAGTCACCGAAAGGATCGACATGCCCAGTGACGACACACAGTCTTCCTCGGCCATGCGAGTTTCCCGGCGTTCGGTCATCCGGGGAGCCGCGACCGCGGGTGCCGCGGGACTCGCCGCCACGGCCCTCGGTGGAGCCCTGAGCCCGGCGGCCGCGGCCAGCACCCGGGCTGCGTCCAGCACCGGGGCGCCAGCCGGCGGTGACGTGAAGGCGCCAGCGGGCCCCATCGTGGTGCACGTACGCAATGCGAAATCCGGCGACATCGAGGTGTTCTCCGGGACCAGCCAGACCCGGCTGCGGGACAAGGAGCTGGCCGCCCGGATCGCCCGGGCTATCGGCTGACCCCGCCCCGCCATCCCTTTCGAGCCCGTGAGCATTAGGCAAAACCGACTCGCGAGTGCAGGCCTTTGGGGCCTGCGCGAACGATCGGTGCAGGTGAGCGGCCAGCAACCACAGCGGGTTCTTTGCCTAACGCGAACTATTGCCCAATACACAGTGAGGTAATTGAATGTCATCGCACCGCGAGGCACCGGAAATCTCCAAGGACCCGGTGGCCGACAGCACCGACGTCTACGCGTTCGTGAGCCCGGACCAGCCGGACACGGTCACCCTGATCGCCAACTACGTGCCGCTGCAGCTGCCCTCAGGCGGGCCGAACTTCTACGAGTTCGGGGACGACGTCCTGTACGAGATCCACGTCGACAACAACGGAGACGGCCAGGCCGAGATCTCCTACCAGTTCCGGTTCAGCACCCAGGTGTCCGACCCGGACACCTTCCTGTACAACACTGGCCCGATCGAGTCCATCAACAGCCCCAGCTGGAACCGCCGCCAGTTCTACGACGTCACCGTGGTGACCGGCGGCGGGGCAGAGGTGCTGGGCTCGGGCCTGGCCTGCCCGCCGTGCAACATCGGGCCGCTGTCGACGCCGGAGACGTTCTACCCGGGCATCGCGGCGTCGGCGGTGCGCGGGCTGGGCGGCGGGATCAGCGTCTTCGCCGGACAGCGGGCCGAGGCCTTCTACGTCGACCTGGGCTCGATCTTCGACCTGGGCAACCTGCGGCCGTTCCAGAACCTGCACGCCACGTTCGGGCTACCCGGCCTGGCCAAGGCGCCCGGGGTCAACGCCACCAACAACCTGAACGTGCACTCCATCGCGATCCAGGTGCCGATCTCCGCGGTGACCATCAGCGGTCACCCGACCATCGGCGTGTGGACCACGGCGAGCCGCCAGCGGGTGACCGTCTGGGACGCCGACAACGGCGAGAGCGTGAGCGCCGGGCCGTGGCGGCAGGTGTCGCGGCTGGGTAACCCGCTGGTCAACGAGGTGCTCATCCCGCTCGGCAAGAAGGACCTGTGGAACTCGCTGCCGCCCGCCGACGACAAGCAGTTCGCCGGCTTCGTCGCTCAGCCGGGCCTGGCCGCCCTGCTGCCGGTGCTGTATCCGGGCGTCTTCCCCAACCTGGCCGCGCTGGTCAAGTCCGGCAAGCCGCGGGTCGACCTGGAGGCAATCCTGCTCACCGGCATACCGGCGGGCATCATCCCGGGGTTCACCAACCTTACCGGGTCGGTGGCGGCCGACATGCTGCGGCTGAACACCAAGATCCCGCCGGCCAAGAACCCGAGCATCTACGGGCTGCTGGGCGGCGACCCGGCCGGCTTCCCGAACGGCCGCCGGATAGCCGACGACGTGGTCGCGATCGAGCTGCGGGCGATCGCCGGGGTGACCTACCCGCTGATCGACAAGCACTTCAAGCCGGACGCGGCCGCGGGCCTGCTGACCGACGGGCTGACGCCGGCCGACGTCAGCGCCTCCCCGCTCGGCCACTTCCCCTACCTGGGGCTTCCGTACAGCGGCTACAACGAGCCGTCCTGACCGCGAGACTCCCCGGCCGGGCCTCCGCACGGGCCCGGCCGGGGGTTCTTTGCTGACCCTGGGGGTTTGATCGCATGACCGAACCAGTCGCCGGGCCGTCAGGCCCGGGAACCGTGGTCCTGGAACTGGGCGCCGACGTTGGCGCCCTAGTCCTGTTCACGCCGGCCGAGCTGGACGGCCGGGAGATCGAGATCAGCCGGGACGAGGATCGGATGGCCCGGCGCACGCATTCGCAGGTTCGGCCGCGGCACGTGGTGAGGGTGACCAGGTACGCCGCCGTCTACCCGGACCTGCCCGCGGGGACGTACACGATCTGGGCCGACGAGCAGCGCCCGGCGGGCAGCGTCGTCATCGCCGGCGGCCGGGTCACCAACTGGAGCTGGCCGGCCTGAACCCCTCCCGTGGCTGGCCTCAACCCGCCCTGGCTGCTCGTGGCCGGCCAGGGCGGGCCATGGTTTTACAAGCTCAGACCGGCAGCGGCAAGGCGAGGATCGGGACGGTGGTGGGCTGTTTCGAGCCGCCGGCGGGCTCGACGGTCAGGCCGAGCTTGTCGCCCTTGACGATCCCGGTCGCCACCACGGGCGTGGTCACCCCGGCCTGGGCCGTAGGCAGCAGGCCGGCCGAGACGATCTTCACCGGGCCGATCAGCCACAGCTGGTAGACCTTACCCGCGGGCAGGGCCGGCAACCCGGACGTGGCCACGACCAGCTGGCGCTTAGCCGCGTCCAGCACCACGACAGCCACGCCGCCCTTGCTGGTCCGCTGCGAGAGCAGCGTGACGTGCGGTGCGCCCAGGATCTCGGCCAGGGCCTGGTCGTGTTCCCTGGCCTGGTTGAGTGCGGCCTCGACGCGGGCCTGGGCCGCGGCCAGCGCCTGGTTCTGGGCCCGGGCCTGGTTGAGCTCGTTCTGGGTGTGGGCCTGCGCGAAGCCGAACAGGACAGCGAGCACGATCCCGGCCGTCGCGATGGCCCCGGACAGCCACGGTATCCACGGCGCGGCGCTGCGGGTGCGCCGCGGGCGGACGTGGGTCCTGACCTCCGGCGGCAGCTGGCGCGTGCGGGCGACGGCCGCCATCACCTGGTCGCGCATCTCGGTCGGCGGGTCGGTGGTGGCCGCGAACGCCATGGCCGTCGCCACCTCACGGAACCCGCGTACCTCGCTGGCGCACGACTGGCAGCGGCTCAGGTGGCGGTTGAACCGGGTGAGCTCGTTGCCCGGCTCCAGCGCGTCGAGCGCGTAGGCACCGGTGAGCGTGTGCAGGTCCTGGCGGAAGAACCTCATCAGCTCACCCCCAGGCAATCGCGCATGCGGATCAGCCCGTCACGGATCCTGGTCTTGATGGCGCCCAGCGTGACGTTCAGCAGCTCGGCCACCTGGCGGTAGCTGTGCCCGCCGTAGTAGGCCAGGGTGATCGACTCACGCTGGATCTCGGTGAGGCTTTCCAGGCAGCGCCGGACCCGTTCCCGGTCCAGGCTTGCTTCCACGGCCTCGGCGACCTCATCGTGTGGCGGGCTGACGTCGGCTGTCTTGTGCTCGCGGTCGGCCGCTGCCGTCGTGGAACGGATACGGTCGATGGCGCGGCGGTGGGCGATGGTCGTCACCCACGTCGCCGCGCCACCCATGGCCGGGTCGAACCGCGCGGCGGTCCGCCACACCTCGAGGAGGACCTCTTGGGCGACCTCCTCGGACTGCGACGGATCGCGGAGAACCCTGCGGATGACGCCGTACACCGGGCCGGCCATCCGGTCATACAGCGCCTCGAACGCGACCTGGTCGCCACGTGCCACGTGGATGAGCAGGTCGTCTAGGTCCCGCTCTCCCCTCCTATCCGCGGTCGCCGATCTGAACCGGGACGCGTCCGAATCGTTCGGGTTCATATGGCACCTTCGGGGCCGAAGCGGGATCGGATGGGTGGGAACAAAAGAAATTTTAGATAATTCGGTTCGCTGTAGCCTGGTGCGGTGGTTCGTCTGATTTCGGAGCCTGGGACCGGTGCAGTCCTCGCTCAGCTCGGTGGTGAAGTAGCGGCTCGTCTACCGCACCGAAGAGCGGCTGATCGCGGCCGTGTCCGGGCCGGCCGGCATCGCGCACCTGGAGGACCGAAGGTGCTCGATGACCTGGCCCTGGCCCAGGGCAGCGCTATGCGAGCGCTACCTGTCGGCGCGCACGCTGGCCAGCCAGTCGGGCGCGATCACGCTGCTCGCGTCGCATCGGTTCTCCACGGTCCGGATGGCTGACCTGATCATCGTCCTGGACCAGGGCCGGATCGCGGCCACCGGCGATCACGCCTCGCTGATCCGGGCCGGCGGCCTCTACGCCGAGCTCCACGAGCTGCAGGCGCGCGCCTACCCGTTATGCAGCCCGAGGTCCGCCGCACCCGGCCCGGTCACGGGTGATCGAGGTCGACTCGGTCCAGGCGCGGCGCGGACGACGAGATGACCAGGAACTCGAGCGCGTCGGCCGAGTCGTTGCGCAGCTGGTGGGGTGCGGCCGCGGGGACGGGCACGGCCTCCCCGGGTCGGAGCGTCTCCTCGTGATCGTCGAACCGGACCGTGGCGACGCCCTCCAGGACGTAGTAGAGCTGCTCGACGGCGCTGTGCAGGTGCCTGCGCTCCGCGCTGCCCGGCGGCATGCGCTCCTGCAGCACGTGCAGGTGCGGCTGGTCGGTCAGCGTCCAGCTCTCGCCGGCCTCCCACACAGTCCGCGGCGCGATGGACTTGTTGATCATGTTCCGTCCCTTCCCTCGGGGCATGGACGGGGCTTGCTGGCGATGACGGTCACCTCGACGAGCATGCCGGCCACCAGCCCGGCCCGGACTGTCGTGCGTACCGGCTTTCCCGGGCCGGGAAACGCGCCTTCGTAAGCGGCGTTGAACGCTTCGAACAGGGCGAGATCGGTGATGTGCACGAGACACGACACGACGTCATCCAGACCGGCTCCGGCCGCGCGCAGCAGGGCATCGATGTTGCGGAACACCTGCGCGGTCTGGCCGGCTATGTCATCGCTGACCAGCTGGCCGGTCGCGGGATCGAATCCGCCCTGGCCCGACAGGAAGATCCAGTCGCCGACGATCAGCCCGGGTGAATACGGGCCGGCCGGCGCCGGAGCCCCGGCGGCACTGACGAGTTCCTTCACCGGGGGTGCTCCCTCCTGCGCGGCGCCAGGCTGCCTCGATGAGATTGCTAATAATATAGCTAAGTTTCTATGTCTATGTGATCGGCACCCGGGCTCAGGCGTGGGCCGGGGGCAGCGCAGATCTCAGAGTTCGTCGCGGAGCTGGCGCGTGAAGGCGCGGATGGCTGCCTCGTCACGCTTGTAGAACGTCCACTGCCCGACCCGCTTGGAGGTGACCAGCCCGGCCCGTGCGAGCGCTTGCAGATGCGTGGTGGCGGTGGGCTGGGTGACACCCAGCTTGTCGGCGATGAAGATCACGCAGACGCCGTCGTCGACGAGGTCTCCGTCGCGCTGCGGCGGGAAGTGCGCGACGGGGTCACGGAGCCACTCGAGGATCTGCAGGCGCTTGGGGCTGGCCAGGGCCCGGAACACGCCGGCGACGGCCGCGACGGGAACGGGGGTTGTCATCGCACCGCCCTAGGCGAGATCATATAGTGGATTAACTATATTTCTTACTAATCTGGAGTGTACTTCATGACGGCTCAGGCGAGAGTGATCCCGAGCCCCGCGGGCTGGCCCGGATCGGCGGAACTTCATCCGTACTTCGTGTGCGATGTCTTCACCTGCGAGCCGCTGCAGGGAAACCAGCTCGGCGTGTTCATCGACGGCCGGCCCTTCGGTCCGGCTCAGATGCAGCGGCTGGCGCGAGAGCTGAACGTCGCCGAGACCGTCTTCCTCTTCCCGCCGGCCGAAGGCGGCGACGTCCGGGTCCGGATCTTCACACCGGCTACCGAACTGCCCTTCGCCGGGCATCCGGTCCTCGGCACGGCGTTCGTGGTGGCCGCGGCCCTGGGCATCGACTCCGTGACCCTGGAGACGGGCGCGGGCCTGGTGCCGATCGCCTTGGAACGCGATGGTGACCGGCTCGTGTTCGGACGGATGCGGCAGCCGATACCGACCTGGGAACCGTACGAGCGGGCGGGCGAACTGCTCGCCGCCCTGGGCGCCGAGGAGTTTCAGCTACCGGTCGAGCTGTACCGCAACGGCCCGCCGCACGTCTACGTCCAGCTGGCCAGCGAGGAGGCGGTCGCCGCGGTCCGGCCGGACCTGGCTGCCCTCGCCGACCTGGAGGTGGCCGTCAACTGCTTCGCCGGCCGCGGGCGCGGGTGGAAGACCAGGATGTTCTACCCGTCCGCCGGCATACCGGAGGATCCGGCCACCGGCTCGGCCGCGGGCCCGCTGGCCATCCACCTGGCCCGGCACGGCCGGATCGGGTTCGGCGAGCAGATCGAGATACGCCAGGGCGCGGAGATCGGCCGGCCATCGGTGCTGTACGCGACGGTCACCGGCGAGGGCGACAGGATCGACTCGGTCGAGGTCGGCGGCGCGGCCCTGATCGTGGCCGAGGGCCGGTTCCGGGTCGCGCCGACCTAACCCAGGCCGACGGCGCCCCGGCCAGTACGTGGCCTGGCCCGCACCAGGCCGCCCGGGCGTTATCCTGCGAGACGGAACCAGGGAAGGGAGCGGCCGTGGCTGACGCGGCACATACGGCTCGTGCGATGTGGACCTTGTTCGAGCCCATCCACGACGTGACCTACTTCGCACCGGAGGCCCGCGGGGCCTTCGAGGAGGCGGGGCTGCGCGGGTTCTGGCGCGGCTACTTCGCCGGCCGGTCTGCGCCGCTCGGACCGGCCGGAGCCGCGGTGGTGACCGCCTCGTTCTTCAACTTCGCCCCCGCCTTCGTCGCCCGGGCGATCCCGGCGGTCTGGGACCTGATCACGCCGGAGGACGCGCTGCGGACCCGGCTGGCGGGCGCGGAGGCGGCGCTGCGCGGCCTGCTGGCTGGACGCGAGGCCGAGGCGACGGTGGCCGCCGACATGCTCTGGCAGGCGATCGGTGAGCTGGACTTCTCGGGCCGGGTGCTGGCCGCGGCCAACGCCGCGCTGCCGTTGCCCGACGGCGAGTCCTCCGACGGCGAGTCCTCTGGCGGCGAGTCCTCCGGCCTGGCGCGGCTCTGGCAGGCGGCCACCCTGCTGCGGGAGCACCGGGGTGACGGGCACTTCGCGGCTCTGGCCGCGGCGGACATCGACGGCTGCGAGGCGGTGGTGCTGCGCTGCTGCATGGACCTACGGCGGGAGGGCCTGCAGCCGGTGCGGGGCTGGACCGACGAGGCGTGGGACAACGCGCTCACCGGGCTGGCCGACCGCGGCTGGGTCGGCGCCGATGGTCGGCTGACCGACGCGGGCCAGGCGGCGCACGACGCGGTGGAGAACGCTACCGACTGGGCCGCGGCCCGCCCGTGGGCCCGGCTCGGCGCCGATGCGACCGCGGAGCTCGCGGGCGTGCTCACCCCGCTCGCGAAGGCCTGCGCGGCGGTGGTGCCCTACCCCAACCCGGTCGGGGTGCCCATTCCCGGCGGCGCGGGCTAAACGAGGCTAGCCCGAGGCTAGCCCGGGTCAAGCAGGGCAGTCAGCGGTCGTGTTCCTGCCGGGCCCCTCCGCAGATTAGCCAGGTGGGCCGAGGAGGGGCACGCGGTGTGGCAGCTCGGCGCCGGGCTAATCGAGCGAGCCACCCGGCTGCCCGGCGGCTCGGATCCGGCCCCCGCGGGGCTGGACGCTCGTCCTGCTCGGCTGCGCGGCGGACCGGCCCGGCGAGGCCGGGCGCGCCGCCTAGCGCTTCGGCCTGGTCACCGAACTCGGCGCGAGCGGGATCGACCCAGGGCACCCGGTGATCCTCACCGCCCGCTACGACGAGGCGGCGCGGCGGGCCGCGACCGGGGACACCCGGGAGGCTGGGGACCTGCTCGAGCCGGTACTCGACCGGACCGTGCTGGCCCACGGCTACACCGCGCTGGGCGAGGCGCATCCCCTGCTGGCCCGCGCGCGCGCCCTGGCCGAACGCCTGGGCATCAGCCTGCCCGACCTGGTGCCGGCCATCGACGAGGCGTCACCGGACATCGACGTCTGGATCCCGCCCCGAGGCCCGCCCCGAGGGCAGCGCGATGAGGTAGGCGGCGGCCGCGGCGGCCAGGCCGGCCGCCGTCAGCCAGGCCGAGCTCACCTGGTGCAAGGCCAGGGCGGCCAGGACCGCGCCGCTGGCGATGAGGCCCGCGACGCCGAGGAAAACCTGGTGGCGAACCCAGCGTCCGGGCCGGGCCAGGCCCGCGGGAGCGTGGGCGGCGAGCAGGTAGCACAGGATGAACAGGCCCTCGGCGGTTAGCACGGCGGTCCCGGCCCGGGAGAACGCGCAGGTCAGGATCGCCGCCGCCACGGCCAGGCCCGCACCCCGCCGCCAGCCGACGAACGCCCCGGCGAGCACCGCGAGTGCGCCCGTGCTCGCCGCGGCGTACGCCCACCCCGGCGCCCACGCCAGCGGCCAGGCCAGAGCAAGCAGCCCGAGCGCCGCCGCCGCGCCGCTCAGCACGGGCGTTTTCATGATCGCGAAGGCTTTTACCCCGGGAAACGGGGCCGAAGCCTTCGTGACCATGAGGAGACCGCGGCTCACGGCCGGCTCCCGGCCAGGCGGCGGACGCCGGGTGGGGGCGTGCGGAGCGGGGCGAGGACGCTGTCGAGCTCGGTGCCGGCGTCCCAGCCGAGCACCGGGATGCCCAGCGCGCGCAGGGCGGTGCGGGTCGCGGTCCGGTCAAGACGCCACAGCCGCAGCGCCAGCCGGGCGTCCGCCTGGGTGCCCGGGGGCGGCTCGTCGCGCAGCGTGTCGACCACGATCAGCGGGAAGCCGCGCTGGCGCAGGTCGGTGATCGCGCCGAACCCGCGGGGGTCGAGCAGCGGCGAGAACACCACCACGAGCGTGCCCGGCGGCAGCGCGGTGCGCGGGATCCGGCCGACGTCCGGGGTGACGAAGCTGTCATAGCGAGCCGCGAGCATCATCTCGGCGATGCGGTAGAACTGCCGGTCGCCGGCGGCCGGCCCCAGCCAGCGAAGCAGCCCGCCTAGCACGACCAGCCCGGCCCGGTCGCTGACCCGCAGGTAGGCGGTGACCAGGGCCGCCGCCCCGTGCACGGCCAGGTCCATGGTGCGCTCCGCGACGGGGCCGGCATCGCCGAAGGCGTCGATCATCACCACCAGGTCCGCGGCCCGGGCCGCGGCCCGCTGGTTGACGTGCAGCTGGCCGCGCCGGATGCTGACCGCCCGGTTGACGTCCCGCAGCTGGTCGCCGGGCAGGTAGGGCCGGATGCCGGCGAACTCGACCCCCTCGCCGACGGCCCGGCCGGTGTGCTCGCCGATCCGGCGCAACAGCTCGGCGGGCACCCATCGCGGTCGCAGCCGGCTGGTTCGGGGGAACACCTCCAGCGGGTCCAGCTCGGCCCGCCGCGAGGTCTGCAAGGCACCCGCCCGGCCGGTGACCCGGACGGTGCCCGGCGAGTACCGGCCCCACCGGTCCGAGCGGATCACCCACTGGGCGCTGGCCCGCCCGGCGTGCAGGAAGGCCTGCGCCCGCGGGCTCGCGGCGGCCAGGGCGGCCCGCGGGTCGGTCTCCAGCTCGATGACGATCTCGTCCAGCGGCGGCGCGGCGTCGACGGTGACGGTGATCGTGACGTTCTCGCCCTCGAAGCAGCGCGATCCGGACCGCGTGACCGCCACGGTCAGTTCGGCGGGTCGGCGGCGGCGCGGCATCAGGGCCAGGGCGCCGACCGCGGGGGCGGCCAGCAGGACGAGCGCGGCGTGGCCGGTGAGCACCGCGGCGGCCAGCGCGAGCAACGCCGCGGTGGCCAGGCTCCGCGCTCGCGCAGAGGGATACCAGCTCATGCGGGGCTGCGCGGGACGGGCACCGTGGCCAGGACCTCGGCCGCCACGTCCTGGCCGGTGACCTGGCGAACCCACATTTCGGGGCGGAGGACCAGGCGGTGGGCCAGGGCCGGGACGGCCACCGCCTTGATGTCCTCGGGCGTGACGTACTCACGGCTGTCCAGCACGGCGTGACCGCGGGCGAGCTGGATCACGGCCAGCGTGCCGCGCGGCGAGGCGCCCACCGTGACCTGCGGGTGGGACCGGGTGGCGGTGATCAGGGCCACGACGTAGGCGAGGAGATCGGGGTGAAGCTGGACAGCTTCCAGCGACTCCCGCATGGCCAGCAGCCGGGCGGCGTCGGTGACCTGCGGCGCGACCGGCGGCGCCGAGCCGCGGGCCAGGCGGCGGCGGACCATCTCGGCCTCGCCCTCGGGGTCGAGGTAGCCCAGGCTGACCCGGGCGATGAACCGGTCGAGCTGGGCCTCGGGCAGCGGGTAGGTGCCCTCGTACTCGATCGGGTTGTCGGTGGCCAGCACCACGAACGGGCTGGGCAGCGGGCGCGTGACCCCGTCCACGCTGACCTGGCCTTCGGCCATGGCCTCCAGCAGCGCGGCCTGGGTCTTCGGCGGGGTCCGGTTGATCTCGTCGGCCAGCAGTAGGCCGGTGAACACCGGGCCAGGCCGGAAGGCCGGCTCGCCGGTGCGCAGGTCGAGCACCATGGCGCCGGTCAGGTCGGCGGGCAGCATGTCCGGGGTGAACTGGACCCGGGTGAACTCCAGCCCGAGTATGGTCGCGAACGTGCGGGCGAGCAGGGTCTTGCCCAGCCCGGGCAGGTCCTCGATCAGGATGTGGCCGGAGGCCAGCACGCCGAGCAGGACCGTTCGTACGGCGTCGCGTTTGCCGACGATTACCTGCTCTACCTCGGTCAGGATCCGCTCGCACAGCCGCGCGGTGTCCGCGACCGTCCCGGCCAGCACCTTGCTCACGGCTCCTCCAGCTGGGTCACGATGCGCTCGAGCGTGGCCAGGTCGACGCCGGGCCCGTCACTGTCAAAGGTCGCCCGGTTCCCGGGTCCGCCGAGGTCCACGGCCGACGAGCGGCCCAGGATGGCGGCCAGCCGGGCCAGCCGGGGGCGCAGGGTGTGCTCGTAGTGCCGCCGCGACATCCGCGCCCACTCGAGGTCGGACGCGATCGTGGCGTAGGCGGGGAAGTCCGCCGCCCGGAGCGCCGGCCGCTGACCCGGATCCCGCCTGCGCTCTTTTTCATCCCGAACGGCCCGCGGTTTCTCCTCCCGCACCGTTCCCCGCGCGACGATCAGGACGCCGAGGGTGGCCACCGAGGCCACGTCGATCAGCCCGGTGGCGCCCGCTGCGGCGTAGCCGGCGACCAGCGCGGCGGCGGTCCCGGTCACGGTCGCCGCGGCGGCCAGGGCCCGGCGGCGGTTCACGGTCCGGCGGCGGTTCACGGTCCGGTCCCCTGGCTCTCGAGGTCGGCACGCAGCTCGTGGAGGGCGTCCGCGGCCGAGGTCGAGTCGGCGTTGGTCATCGGGTACGTGCTGTACCTGGCCCGGCGGAAGAGGCCGGTCAGCGTCTCGGCCGGCTCCGGCCGGACCAGGCCAGCCCCGGTGGCACGGGCCAGCACCTCGGCCGGGGTATCGGCGGCGGCGGGCGCGGATCCGGCCGCGGCGAAGCCGCGCTCCATGGCCGCGTAACACGCGATGATCGCCGCCCGAGGCTCGCCGCCCGCGGTCAGCGCCTCGCTGCCCGCAGCCAGGCTGTCCAGCAGCATGGCCAGGCGGCGTTTGCCGGTGTGCGAGGTTCCTGCGGAGCGTCTGCGGCGGGATAGTACGGTAAGGGCGAGGACGATCAGGACCGCGATCACCATGCCGGTAATGAGCGGCCAGATCGAGCTGGGCGGCGGCGCGGCGCGCTGGCTCAGGCCGACGCCTGGGGCGCCGCTGGTCAGCGGCTGGTGCCCGAGCGGGCGCGGCTTCCGGGTGAACAGCACGGCGAACGGCGTGACGAGCGCGGCCACGGCCAGCAGCACGCCAAGGGTCTTGGCCCACCACGGGATGCTCGGGCGCGGAGGCTCCTCTTCTTCGTCGCGCTTGGGTAGGCGCTGGGGGCGGGCCGAGGCGAGCACGATGATGAAGGCGATGACCGCAATGCCTTCGGCGGCGGACAGGGTGATGGCCAGGACCGCGTCGCTGACGCCGACGACCGCATGGTTCTGCCCGCGGGCGAAGGTGCCGCGGGCCCGCAGGCCGACGGCCGTCACCACGAGCAGGACGGCGACCGCGGCCACCCGCCCGGCGTCGGCGGCCCAGCGGCTCTGTCTGGCGACCGGCGTGGTTACGGAATCGGCAGGTCGTGGTGGGCCCGGGCGAATTGCCGTTCCCCTTCGGTCAGATCCGCATCGCGCACCGGGACGACCAGGCTCCAGTGCTTTCCGACCGGGCAGTACTGGATCCTGGCCACGACCAAGTCCAGTCCCTTGAGTTTCACGCCGGGAATCCAGACGGTGGCGTACACGTGGCCCTGACGGCACCGAACGACGACGTTGCCGCCCAGCTTGTAGCCGAGAAGCCGCGCAAGAACGGTCCCGCCCGCGATGACGCCCACGACGACCACAACCGGTGTAACAACTCGCCGCCGTGACATTCTGTCATTATGACACCGCGCCAGCCCGGGGTGGGAGCATGAGCTGGTGAGCTGGGACGAGGGGTTCGCGCACCGGTACGACGAGTGGGCCGCCCACATGACCGAGGACGTCGCGTTCTACGTCGGGCTCGCGCGGCAGGCGGACGGGCCGCTGGTCGAGCTGGCGGTCGGTAGCGGGCGGGTCGCCATCCCGGTCGCGCACGCCACCGGCTCGACGGTGATCGGCATCGACTCCTCTCCCGCCATGCTCGCGCAGGCCCGGGCCGGGGCCGCCGCGGCCGGGGTGCGGCTCGACCTGCGCGAAGGCGACATGCGCGACCTGATCCTCGACGAGCCCGCGGCGCTGATCTACTGCCCGTTTCGGGCGCTGCTGCACCTGCCCACCTGGGCCGACCGCCGGCGCACGTTCGAGCGGGTGGCCGCCGCGCTGCGGCCCGGCGGGCGGTTCGCGTGGGAGGCCTTCGCGTTCGACCATCAGATCGCGGTGCGCTACGACGGCGTGCACCAGGCCGAGCCGGTGCCGCACACGGTGCGGTACGCGGTGGGCGAGAACCGGGTGGACATCGTGCGCGACGACGGGGCGCGCGCCTCGGCGTGGTGGGCGACGAAGAACGAGTGGCTCGGGCTGATCGACGTGGCCGGGCTCGAGCTGGAGGCGCTCTACGGCGGGTTCGCGGGCGAGCCGTTCACCGACGACAGCCGGGAGTACGTGTTCGTGACCCGTCGGCCCGGCTAGCTTCACGTGTCGCGGGTTCCTGAGCGCCGCGCGGACCACGGCTGAACCAGTGAAAGCAGCCAGAAGACCGGCGGCATCGGCGATTTCGCCACCCGGTTCGCCGGCTCCTCCGACCTGTACGGAAGAGGCCGCCGCACCCCGTCCGCCTCGGTCAACCTGATCACCGTGCACGACGGGTTCACCCTGCGGGACCTAGTGTCCTACGACACCAAGCACAACGAGGCCAACGAGGAAGGCAACCGGGACGGCACCGACGACAACCGCTCCTGGAACTGCGGCGCCGAGGGCCCCACGCCCGACCCGCAGGTGCTGGCCCTGCGAGCCCGGCAGTCCCGGGCCATGCTGACCACGCTGCTGCTGTCCTTCGGCGTGCCGCTGCTGCTCGGCGGCGACGAGCTGGGCCGGACCCAGGACGGGAACAACAACGCGTACTGCCAGGACAACGAGATCTCCTGGTTCGACTGGTCCGCCGCGGACGCCGGCCTGCTGTCGTTCACCGCCGGCCTGGTGGCGTTCCGCCGGTCGCACCCGGTCTTCCGCCGGCGCCGGTTCCTGACCGGCGCCGAGACCAGCGAACTCGGCTGGTACACCCCGGCCGGGACGGCGATGACCGAGGGTGACTGGGCCGACCCTAACGCGCTCGCCGTCGGGATCTACCTGGACGGCTCGGACGACCCGGACCGGGCCGAGGATGCCCGCCTGCTGCTGGACGACGACTTCCTGGTCCTGGTGAACGCGTGGTGGGAGCCGCTGGACTTCACCATCCCGCCGATCCGGCCCGGGCAGGTCTGGCAGCCGGGAATCGACAGCTACGACCCGGGCCGGCCGGCCGGGGACGAGGGGAAAGACCGGCACCAGGCCGGGGATCGCGTCACCGTCGGCCCCGGTCCGTTTGCGTGCTACGCGGCCCGCGGCCGCAGGCCCCGGCCTAGGGCACGAGCGCCCGGTCGGTCCGGGCGAGGTCGCCGACGGTACCCGGCGTGACCCGGAACCAGTGGTCAGGGGTGACCCAGACCCAGGAGGCCAGCTGTTCGTGGGTTACCGACCCGTGCCGCACCGCGTGGATCCGCGGGGCGGCGTACAGCATCATCATGACGGCCGTCACCAGCAGCAGCAGCCCGGCCGCGCCGATGAGTACCGTCGATCTCGAGCGTGCCCCGCTCACGACCGCATTCATTGTCCGTACCTGTCTCCCCGTAAGAACCCCGTACGCTCTCCACGGTAGAGAGCCCGCCGCGGGATTCCGATGGTGCTGGCACCCGAATATGGGAGGGGGGGTTACCCCCACCACGGCCGGGCGCTCGCTGTCCACGGAACCTCTCTATCCCGCCTGGGTTGAGCGCGGATTGAGCCGGGGTTCGTGAACAGTAGACGATGCCGCCCGCCGGATGTCATCGGAATTTTCGCGCCGCGGGCGGGCGGCGAGCACGGGGACGGGTACGGGGAACCACGGTCCGTTCGGGATAATAAAAGAGGGCTGGCCGTAGGGAGATGAGCCGATGACGTACGCGATACCCGTGATCGACCTGGAGAACGTACAGCTCGAGGCGGTGCGGGCCGGGACCGAGGAGCTGGGCGCGGTCCAGGTCGTCAATCACGGCGTGCCGCAGGGGCTCAGCGAGGACCTGGGGCGGCGGATGGCGCGGCTGCTGGGCCTGCCGCGGGCGGAAAAGGCGCGGCTGGCCAGCCCGCACCCGTACCGGGGGTGGCGGCAGTGGCCAGATGACTTCGGGCGGCTCGAGCTCGAGCGGTTCAACGTGGCCCAGTTCGACAGCCTCGCGGAGGCGAGCGCGGCCGGGGTCGGCGAGGAGTACCTCGGGCTGTACGCGCACGCCAACGTGTGGCCGGCCGATGACCCGGGGCTGCGGGAGACGGCGTTCGGGTACATGGCGGCGTGCCGGGGGCTGGCGGAGCGGATGCTCGGGCTGTATGCCGTGGCCTTCGGGCTGGGTGAGGACGCGTTCGCGCTGGGCGCCCTGCCGCACTTCCGGCTGACCGTGAACGACTACCCGACCTGGGCATACCCGGAAGCGACCGCGGACAAGGACAAGCTGCTGCTGCTCGAGCACGCGGACGACTCGGCGGTCACGGTCCTGGCGCAGGAGGGAGACTACCAAGGGCTGCAGGTCCAGACGGCTGGCGT
>Ga0187814_10000253_pt1 | contig 16244 bp, 16 predicted proteins | sample NC_S_4_FD_132450 | JGI IMG/M metagenome (GOLD analysis project Ga0187814, IMG submission 132450) | Wetland sediment microbial communities from Neuse River Estuary, North Carolina, USA - ASW-S_4 | ecosystem: Environmental > Aquatic > Freshwater > Wetlands > Sediment | place: USA: North Carolina... | reverse complement strand
GGGCGCCGGCCGCTACGTGACCGCCGGGGACGGGCCGGGTGCGCGGGCTCTGATCCGTCCCGAGTCCGAAGACCTATTCAGATAGCTTCGCGGGGCTCAGGCGTACGAGATCGCCTAGAGCTGCCCCGGGGCCCCGACCGCATGGAACCCACCGTCGGCATGAACGATCTCGCCGGTGATCGCGCGGGAGTAGTCGGACAGCAGGAAGCAGATCGTGCTGGCGACGGGGCCGGGATCGGCGATGTCCCATCCCAGCGGCGCCTGCTCGGGCCACAGCTTCGCGAGTCGCTCGAAGCCGGGAATGCCACGAGCGGCGACCGTCCCCAGCGGGCCTGCCGATACGAGGTTCACGCGGATGCCCGAGGGACCCAGGTCACGCGCCAGGTAGCGGCAAACCGACTCCAGCGCTGCCTTCGCGACGCCCATCCAGTCATAGATCGGCCAGGCTACGGACGCGTCGAAATCGAGCCCGACCACGCTTCCCCCGCTCGGCATCAGCGGCGCCAGCGCCGCGGCCAGGGCCTTTAGCGAGAACGCGCTCGTCCGGAAGGCCTCCACCGCGCTCTCTACGGGTGTGGTCATGAAGCCGCCGCCGATCGCATCCTCGGGTGCGTGGGCGATCGCGTGGAGGACGCCGTCCACACCGCCCCACCGTTCCCGCAACGCTCCGGCGACCGCCTCCAAATCCCCCTTGCTGTTGACGTCGAGCTCCAGCACGTCGACCGGCTCGGGCAGCCGCTGCGCCGCCCGTTCGGTCATCCGCCGCACCCGGCCGAAGCTCGTCAACAGTACGGAGGCGCCCTCTCGCTGGGCCTGCTCGGCTGCGTGAAAAGCGATCGAGTCCTTGGTGATGACGCCCGTGATCAGCAGCCGCTTGCCGGCAAGAATCACGGGCAGGCCCTGGCCAGCGCCCGGAGCGCACCTGCCAGTCGCTGCCTGGTCTCGGCGGGTGCGACGATCTCGTCGACGAAGCCGGCGGCGGCGGCCGCATCGGCGCGCAGGTGCTCGGCCGCGTAGGCGTCGGCCAGCCTGGCGCGCTCGCCCTCAGGATCGCCCGCGGCACGCAGCTCTCGCCGATGAACGATCCCCACGGCTGCGCGGGCGCTCATGATCCCGAGCTCCGCCTCGGGCCACGAGAGCACGAGGTCCGCACCGAGGTCACGCGAGTTCATCGTGATGTAGGCGCCGCCGTAGGCCTTGCGCAGCACGACCGTGAGCTTGGGCGCCTCGGCGGACGCGAACGCCCGGACCAGCGAGGCGCCGTGGCGGATCACCCCGGCCCGCTCCTGCCTGGAGCCGGGCATGAACCCGGGAGTGTCGACGACCGCGATCACCGGCAGGCCGAACGAGCTGCACAAGCCGATGAATCGGGCGGCCTTCTCCGAGGCGGCCGCGTCGAGAACGCCTCCGAGGTAGTGGGGCTGGTTGGCGACGATGGCCACCGGGCGGCCATCGATCCGCGCCAGCGCGGTGACGACGTTTCGGGCCCACCTCGGACACAGCTCCAGCAGGGAGCCTCCATCGATGATCGCCCGGAGCGGCTCGCGGACGTCGTAGGCACGCCGCGGCTCGGCTGGGACGAGCGGACCCGGATCCGGCAGCTCGGGATCGAGCGACGGAGCGAGCGGTGCCGGCTCCCCTGCAGCCGACGGCAGGTAGGACAAGAGATCGCGCACGCGGGCTGCGGCCGCGACCTCGTCGGGTTCGACCAGGTGGCACACGCCGTTGTGATCGTGAACGCGTGGGCCGCCCAACTCGGCCGGCTCGATCTGTTCCCCCAGCGCGTCGCGGACCACGCCAGGGCCGGTGAGGAACATCGCGGCGTCTTCGGTCATCAGGATCAGGTCCGTGAGCGCGGGCGAGTACGCACCTCCGCCGGCCGACGCGCCGGAGAACACGGAGATCTGCGGGACCACGCCTGTCAGCGCGACCGTGTGCCGGAAGATCCGCCCGTACCCGGCCAGGGCGGCCGTGCCCTCCTGCATCCGGGCACCTCCGGACTCCACGAACGCGATCACCGGGATCCGCGCCCGTCCCGCCGTCTGCAGGACGCGCACGATCGTGTCCGCGTGACGCTCGCCGAGCGAGCCGCCGAAGTACGAGCCGTCCTGGGCGTAGCAGGCGATCGGCCGGCCGTGCACCATGCCGGTCGCGCCAATCACCCCATCTCCGTCCGTCGCCCGAACGCCGAGCTTCGGCGAGAGCACCCGGGAGCGCAGGACCTGGATCGTCCCCTCGTCGCACAGCGCCTCCAGGCGCTCCAGCGGCTCGAGGCGGCGCTTTGGCTCGGGAAGTGTGATCACTGGGGTGCTCATGCTCACGACCCCGCCCCGCGCAACACGAGCGCGACGTTGTGGCCGCCGAAGGCGAATGAGTTCGAGATCGCGGCCGGGGGATGACCGTTGGAGACGATCAGCGGCCGCGCCTCGCCTGGCACGAAGTCGAGATCGAGTTCAGGGTCCGGTACCTCGTAGCCGAGCGTCGGCGGGATGACCCGGGTGCGCAGCGTCTCGACGGTCGCCACGGCCTCGACGGCGCCCGCGGCTCCCAGCAGGTGACCGATCGCCGACTTGGTGGAGGACACTGGGATCCGCCTGGCCTGCTCTTCTCCCAGCGCCCGCTTCAGCGCAGCGGTCTCAGCGGCGTCGTTCAGCTGCGTCGAGGTTCCGTGGGCGTTGACGTAGTCGAGCTCTTGCGGGCTCAGCCCGGCGTCCGTGAGGGCAAGCTCGATCGCCCTGGCCGCGGGGGCCCCGCTCGGCTCGGGCGCGGTCAGGTGATAGGCGTCGGCGGTCGCGCCGTAACCCGCGACCTCACCCAGAATCGTCGCGCCGCGCGCCCGCGCCGCGCCGGCCTCCTCAAGCACGAGCACGGCGGCTCCCTCGCCCATCACGAAGCCGTCTCGGTGCAGGTCGAACGGGCGGGAGATTCCGGATGGCGAGAGCGCCTGCATCGCTTCGAACGACGCAAACGCGAACTGGGTGAGCGCCGCTTCAGAGCCGCCGGCGACGACCGCGTCGGCATCGCCGTACTGGATCATCCGGAGCGCCGACCCGATCGCATGCGCGCCACCCGAGCAGGCCGAGACGACCCCGTACGCCTGACCCTGGAGGTGGTGCTTCATCGACACCGCCGCGGCTGCCGCGTTGGGCATGTACTGCGGGATGCCCAGCGGAGAGACCATCCTCGGGCCCCTCTCTCGCAACACGTCTAGCTGGCTTTCGACCGTGTACTGGCCGCCGATCCCCGTGGCGATCACGCAACCCACCCGGAGCGGGTCATATGGCCGCTCCTCGCCCCACCCGGCCTGGACGAGCGCGTCGTCGGCGGCGACGAGCGCGAACTGGGAGAAGCGATCCAGCCTGCGGATCTCCTTGGTCGAGAGGAACTCGGTCGGGTCGAACTCGCTGCAGCGACCGACGCCGTCCTCGATCCCGCAGATCCCCGAAGCCCAGCGTTCGTGGAGCGCTTGTGCGCCCACGCCGAGCGGGGTTACCGCCCCCATCCCGGTGATCACGACGCGTCGCTTCATCGACTCTGCCTGCGGCGCTCCGCGGTCAGTCCGCCCGGCTGACGATCACGTCGATCGCGTCGCCGACGGTCTTCATCTCCTTCATGTCCTCGCCCTTGAGCACGACCCCGTACTCGTCCTCGACGATCTGCGCGAGCTCGACGAGGTCGAGCGAATCGATGTCGAGCTCCTCGAAGGTGGACTCCCGGGTGATCCGGTCCGCCTCGGGTCCGAAGCTGGCGAGCGCCTCGATCACTCGGGTTTCGACCTGCTCGGTGGTTACTGCGGGCATTGGTTCTCCTTCGCTGTCGTTTTCGCTGCGCGGCCCATCTCACGCGGCCATCCCGCCGTCAACGGTCAGGACGGCGCCCGTCACGTAGCTCGCCTCCTCGGAGGCAAGAAAACGTACGCAGGCGGCGACCTCCTGGGGCGTCCCCGCGCGCCGCGCCGGGATCGACTCGAGCAGCCCCTTGGGCAGCTCGGCCGTCATCTCGGTATCGATCCATCCCGGGGCGACCGCGTTGACTGTAACGCCCCGGCGCGCCACCTCGACCGCAGCCGTCTTCGTGAACGCGATCAGCCCGGCCTTGGCCGCGGCATAGTTGGCCTGGCCGGGGTTCGCGCGCAGGCCGACGACCGAGGAGATGTTGACGATCCGGCCAGTGCGCGCTCGCATCATCGGGACAAGCGCGCGGCGCGTCAGGCGGAAGGCGGCGTTCAGGTCGACCTCGATCACCGACGACCATTCGTCGTCGCCGAGGCTGGGCACGAGATCGTCACGGCTGATGCCGGCGTTGTTCACCAGCGCCAGCACCGGTGCGCCGTAGTGCTGCTCGAGCGATCCGAACAGCTCGTTGGCGGCGCTCGATTCGGCCACGTCGGCCCTGAGCGCGATCGCCTGCCCTCCCTCCCCCTCGATCTGCGCGACCACCCGCTCGGCGGCCTTGCGGTCGGCCCGGTAATTGACGCCGACGGGCCACCCGTCGCGTGCAAGCGCGATCGCGATAGCGGCGCCGATTCCGCGCGAGGCACCGGTCACGAGCGCACAACCCTCTCGTTCAGGCATCGCGCGACCCCGGCCACTCGATCACTCCACCTCCCCAGGTGAACCCTGCCCCGAAGGCACCCAGAAGCACGCGCGCCCCCGGCTTCAACCGTCCGGTGCGCTCGGCCACCTCGAGCGCGAGCGGCAGGGTCGCTGCAGACGAGTTGCCCAGATTCTCGATGCAATCTACGACTTTCTCGGGCGCGAGCCCGAGCCGCTCTCCCAGCGCCTTGGTGATCCGGGCGTTGGCCTGGTGGTAGACGAACAGGTCGATCTCGTCGAGCGTGAGGCCGGCCCGTTCGACCGCTGCGAGCGTCGACTCCGCCATCCGCGCGACCGCGTGCCTGTACACCTCCGGGCCGTCCATGTAGAGCCTGCGGTCGGAGTGCTCGATGACGATCGCTTGACATCCTGAGCCGTCCGCACCGAGCACGATCGGTCCGATCGCGCCGTGCTCCCCGCTGGCCGGTCCGATCACGACAGCCCCCGCCGCGTCGCTGAACAGCGGGGCGGTCTTCCGATCCTCCCAGTTGATCACCTTGCTGATGAAGTCGGCGCCGATCACGAGCGCCCACCGGCAGCGTCCGGTCTCGATCTGCGCGGCCGCCATCGCCACGCCCGACAGGAAGGCGGTGCAGGCGGCTCCGATGTCGAATGCCCCGGCGTGATCCGCTCCGATCTCGGTCGCAACCAGGGGCGCGCTGTTCGGCGTCACCTCGTCCGCCGTCATCGTCGCCACGATCACCAGATCGACCTCCGAGGGATCCACGCCCGCACGCTCCAGCGCCGCGGCTCCGGCACGCGCGGCGAAATCGGAGAGACGCTCGTCGGGTGCGGCCACGGGTCGTTCGCGCACGCCCGTGCGCGAGATGATCCAGTCCTCGCTCACCCCGAGCCGGTTCGCGATCTGGGCCGTGCTGACACGGGCGGAGGGGAGCGCGACGGCGACGGAATGGAGCGAGGCGCGAATCAGTCCGGGAACGGGACTGGGCGCCAGCACGTGGCTGCGCTCGCGCGGCTCCAGGCCGGCTGACTCAAGCATCGGCGAGTAGTGAGCAAGGTCCGGTTGCGGCCATCCGAGATTCATTTACTCGCATACACTGCCCCGGATACAGCGGGCGTACCGACTTCCCCCCGATCGGGGGGAGGGTAGGCTTAGCCGCCCCGTGAGCCTCCCGAAGCCACGCCCGAGATCGACCGCGCTCGTCACCGGCGCCTCGGCCGGCATCGGTCAGGAGATCGCGCGCGAGCTCGCTCGTCGCGGCCACGGAGTGACGCTTGTGGCGCGGCGCAAGAATCGCCTCGAGGCGCTGGCCCAGGAGCTAAGCGCCGAGTACGGCATCCGCGCCGAGACGATCGCGTGCGACCTCGGCAAGGCGGCGTCACGCGCACGCATCCCGGGGCGCATCAGCGAGCTCGGATTGGACGTCGAGATCCTCGTCAACAACGCGGGCTTTGCGACGGGAGGTCCCTTCTACGAGGCCGATCCCACGCGCGAGCTCGAGCAGGTGCGGGTGTTGGTGGAGGCAGTGGTCGGGTTGACCTCCGCGTTCCTGCCGCAGATGGTGAAGCGCCGTCGCGGTGGGATCCTGAACGTCGCTTCCACTGCGGCGATGCAGCCGCTTCCATACGCCGCTGGTTACGCGGCCGCAAAGGCATACGTGCTCACGTTCTCCGAGGCGGTACACCAGGAGGTGGCGGGGCACGGGGTGGCCGTCACTGCGCTGTGCCCGGGGCCGGTGGAGACCGAGAAGTTCTGGGATCAAGCCGGCTGGCAGGTGGCCGGAGGCCGGTCGTTCGAGCAGGCATTCCCGGCGAAGGCCTCTGCTCGCGAGGTCGCCCGTGCGGGCGTCGCAGGACTCGACTCGGGCCGGCGCGTGGTCGTCCCGGGGTTGCCCACATGGGCCGCGATGCAGGCGGTGCGATACGTCCCGCACGCGATCAAGCTGCCCGCGATGGAGTGGGTGCTGCGCAAGCGGGACAGCTAAGCTACGCGAGAAGCCCGATGCGCTGGGCGCGCTGCACGGCTTCGGCCCGGTTGCGCGCACGAAGCTTGCGATACAGCGCGCTGGTGTGCTCCTTGACCGTGTGCGGGGAGAGATAGAGCTCCTCCGCGATCTCCCTGTTCGTCGAGCCGCCGGCGATCAGGTCGAGCACTTCGCGCTCGCGCTCGCTGAGCAGCGGAGCCGGCTGCTCGGCCTTCGGCTCGAACATTGTCATGCCGCGGCCCACCCCTTTCACGGCGGCCACCACGTCCTTGGCGTCCCAGTCCTTGGAGATGAACCCCGATGCGCCCGCGGCGCGGGCCGCCGCCGGCGCCATCCTGCCCGCCCCGGAGATCAGGAGCACGCGCGTCCGGGGAGACGCCGTGCGGATCGCCGCGCACAGCTCGGCCCCGGATTCTCCGGCCAGGAACAGGTCGACCAGCGCCACGTGGGGCTCCAGGGCCCGGGTCAGCGCGAGCGCTTCGTCCCCGGTCCGGGCAGCGAGGTAGCGCTCGACCCATGGCTGCTCGGCGAGCAGCACCCGGAAGCCCCAGTGCACGACGTCGTGGTCATCCACCACAAGCACCCGCAGGCGCCCGTCGGCCTCGCCCGCGCTCAACTCTCCTCCTGCTCGAGCCTCACTGCGAGCCGCACCCGCCAGGAGTCCGGGCCGGTCGGACCGGACTCCACCACGCCGCCGTGTTGGAGTGCCTCGAACGCCGCCAGCCGCAGGCCCATTCCCCCTCCCGCTGCCGCGGCGGCGGGCGGTCCGGACGTGGTCCCGTCGTTGCGCACCTCGAGCGTGAATGTGTCCGCGTCGCGCGCAACCAGCACCTCCACGCGCGAGGGGTTGGCGTGCTTGCCGATGTTGCGAAGCGCTTCGGTGAGCACCGATTGGGCAAGCGGTTCGAGATCTGCTGGGACCGTGAAGTCCCCGCGCCAGTCGACGTCGACCACCATGCCCGGCGAGCGGCGGATCCGCTCGAGCTCTCCGGCCAGCGTTGTTCCCGTCTCGGGCGGCAGCGGCGCGAGCGGCCGCTCCAGCGCGCGCCGGAGGTCGCCCAGGGCCTGCTGCATCTCGGCCAGGCAGCGCTCGCGCTGCTCCTTGTCCAGAGCCTGCTCGGCGCTCAGAGCCAACGACACCCCGAAGAGGCGCTGCAGCACGCGTTCGTGAACCTCGCGCGCGAGGTCGAGCCGCTCGGACAGCCGCCTCGTCCGCTCCTGCTGGCGCGTCACGTTGCGGGCGGCTGCGACCAGCGCCGTCGTCTTGCCCAGCGTCCAGAGCAGGTGTCGCTCCCCCGCTCCGAGCTCGAACGTCCCGCCGCCGCGGTCGGCGCAGATGACGCCATACGCCCGGCCGGCCGCGCTCAGCGGCGTGCACACGAGCGTGGTGATGCCAAGCAGCTCGGCGTATTCGGGTGGCACCTCCTCCTCGATCCGTTCGGAGATGACGACCACGCGGTCCTCCAGCAGCGCGCGCTGGGCGATCGGGGTGTTGACCAGCGTCGGCCGGAGCGCCGCCAGCTGGGAGAACGAGATACCGTGCGCACCGACCGCGCGTACTCTGGCCCGGTCGGCGTCGGCCATGAAGATCGCCGCGCGCCGCATCGTGGTCAGACGGCAGATCGCCTCGCAGATCCGGTCGTAGAACTCGGTCGAGGAGGTCTGGACGTCGATGTCGGAGAGCAGCTCGACGAACACCTCGAGCGGCTCGACGCCCGCGAACAGGGATGGCGCGGCACTCATGCCGCTGCTACCGAAAGCTCGTACCGCCGCCGGATCCCGTACAGCGTGGTGCGCTCGGCCGCCGGGCGACCCGCGCGGTGAGCGGCGGCGATCAGGTCGGCGGGCTCCAGCCTGACGCCGTGGTAGCTGCCCGCCATGCGGGAGATCGACTCCTCCATCAGGGTGCCGCCGAGGTCGTTGACGCCCCATCGCAGCGACTCCGTGGCCGTATCCAGTCCCATCTTCACCCAGCTGGCCTGGAGGTTTCCGATGGTGCGGCCCAGGGCGAGCCGGAACGCCGCGGTGTGCTTGAGGTTCTCCTCTCTGGAGATCTCCTCGATGCCATGGGTTCGGCCCAGGAGGGTGTGGAACGGGATGAATGACAGCGGCACGAACTCGGTGAAGCCGCCCGTCCGCTCCTGCAGCTCGCGCACCACGCGCATGTGCTCGGCCAGCTCCCAGGGCTCCTCGATGTGGCCGAACATCACGGTCACGGTCGATCGAATGCCCTCCGCGTGGGAGGCCTCGATGATCTCGACCCAGCGCGCCACCGGCAGCTTGTTGGGGGAGATTCGCTCGCGTACGCCGTCGTGGAGGACCTCGGCGGCCGTCCCGGGCGTCGAATCGAGCCCCGCCTCGCGGAGGCGCTCGAACACCGCACGGGGAGCAAGCCCCGAGACGTCCGACATGTGCGCGACCTCCATCGGCGAGTACGCGTGCAGGTGCATCTCGGGCGCAACCTGCTTGGCCAGGCGCAGCCACTTCTCGTAGTCCTCGAGTCCCCAGTCCGGGTGGATTCCCGACTGCATGCAGATCTCCGTGGCCCCGAACTCGATCGCCTCTTGCACGCGCCGGACGAACTCCTGCTCGGAGTGCTCGTAGGCATCCGGAGAGCGGCGCGACTGTCCAAAGCCGCAGAACGCGCACCCCACGATGCAGACGTTCGAGACGTTGATGTTGCGGTTGACGACGAACGTGACCGTGTCCCCAGCCAGCTCAGAGCGCACCTCGTCGGCCGCCGCGCGCATCTCCTCGATCACCTCGGGCCGGCGCTCGGAGAACAGCGCGGTGAGCTCGTCGGGGGTGAGGGCCAGGCCCGCGCGTCCGCGCTCGATCGCGCGCGGGGCGGCATCGTCGGCCACGGCGACGTCGGCCCGCCGCCCCGATCCGCGGCGGGGAATGAACGACCAGAAGGAACGTTTGATCACGTCGAGGACGGGGCGCGAGAGCCACTCCGGCTCGATGTACTCCGGATACACGCACAGGCGCTCGGTCAGCGCGAGCCCGTCCCCGCGCAGGCGCTTGCGAACGCTCGCCGGAGAGGGGAACGGGTGCTCCGGCGAGATGTGGTCGCCGTTCGCGCTCAGGCCACCGAGGTCGGTGGCGCCCGCGCGGACGAGCTCGACCCACCAGTTGGACAGATTCGGTGGCACCTGGATCCCCACGTCGGGCATCAGCCGGCGGGCTTCGGCCACCAGGCGCTTCATGTCCTCGATGGTCACCTCGCAGGCCCACTCGGGGGCCGAGCGCTCCGGCCCCTCCCAGACGCCCGTGCGCCAGTACTCGCGGGTCGCTGCGTCCGCGATCTGCGCCGGCTCGCGCCCGTAGTAGCTCTGGTGGGGGACGAAGTTCTGGAGGATCACCTCCTGGATGTGCCCGTGGCGGGCGTGCAGGTCCGCGAGCGTCTCCAGCGATGCGATCCGCTCCTCCTCGGTCTCGCCGATGCCGACCAGGATCCCGCTCGTGAACGGGATCCGCAGCTCGCCGGCGGTCGCGATCGTCTCTATCCGGCGGGCTGGATGCTTGGTCGGCGAGCCGGCGTGGACCGTCTCCATCAGCCGCTCGGAGACCGATTCGAGCATCAGGCCCTGGGACGCCGTTACCTCGCGGAGTTTGAGCAGGTCCTCCCGGCCCAGCACGCCCAGGTTGGTATGGGGCAGCACGCCGTGCTCGAGCGCCCGCTCGCACGCCCACGCCACGTACGCGATGAAGTCGTCGAAGCCGTACTCGCGCAGGCGTGCGGCCACCTCCGCGTTGACCTCTGGCTTCTCGCCGGTCAACACCAGCAGCTCCTTGACGTGGTGGCGCGAGACCGCCTCGTCGAGCAGCCTCAGCACCTCCTGAGGGTCATACAGGTGGGGCTTGTGTGTCGCGAACGCGCAGTACTTGCAGTAGCAGCGGCAGGTCCTCGACAGCGACAGCGTGAAGTTCCGGCTGAACGTGACGCGGCGGCCCATGCGGTGGGGATCTTAATGGGGCGGCTTGCGCCGCCCTTGTTGTCGGCCATCCGTGGTAGCCTCAAACGTCAGAAGAGACCGATCGGGGCACCGCTCGGCCGACCTGGGTGGCCAACAAGCGATGGGGGTAGGCATGGTGAGCAGGGTTAGTAACCGCGCGATGACGGCACGCCGAGGTGCGCGTCGATTGTGGGCACTGACGGTCGCCGTGGCCGTCGGTGGCGTGGCCGCGGTCGCTGCACTTCCGAGCCCGGCGGTGGCGGCCGGTTCGAGCACGATCGCCCTCGACGCTCCCGACAATGGCACACCGCCCCAGATCGCGTACGACCCGACGACGCAGACCACGTACGTCGCCTGGTCGGATCCGGTCAACCCCGGCATTGACCTGTGCGTCCTGCCGGCGAATGCCACCGCCTGCGAGGGTGGCGCGCCGGTGCTGCTCACCGACGTCAACGGCTATCCGGGCTATTCGACCCTCAACCACCCTGGTATCGGTGGGCTCGTCGTCCTGCCGGGCGGTGAGGCGGTTGTCATCGGCACGCCGGTCAGCACCGGCACGGTCGCGTGGGCGTCGCCGGCCGGCGGCGCGGCCTTCCTGTCGGGCAACAACGGCCTTCAGAACGGCGGCAACTTCATCAGTCCCGTCTCGCTTTTCTACGCCACCGGCAACGCCGTCGCGCTCAGCAGCACGGACGTCGGCCTGCTGGACGACTACTTCGACTACTTCAGCGACTCCCAGATCGCGGGACCCGAGTCTCCCGCCATCCCAGCGCCAAACAGCAACCAGACTACCCCGGCCGGCGAGTTTCCGCGGAAGGCGCTCGAGACCAACGGGCCGGAGATCGCCGCCGAGCCCGCGCCGGCACCCGCGGCCACGGGCACCGACATCGTCGTCGGCGTCGGGGACAACTTCGGCGGTCCGAGCGTCGCCCTCCCGGGGTGCCTCAACAGCGCTGGCACCGGCTTCGGGGTGTCGGTCGGCAAGGTGGACGGAACGTCCAACGCCGCAGGTACGCTCAACGGCGAGGGGCTGCCCGCCTACCAGGTGCTCGCCTGCTCAGCCCAGACCCCGGTCCTGGCCAGCGGCGGCCAGGCCGGGATCGGCGTGCTCGAGACGGAGGGCTCCGGCGTTTCTGGGGCCGGTTCGGACTTCACGCTCGATTACCGCCCGTTCGACGCGACCGCCACCGGGGGCACGTTCGGCGCCCCAGTCGAGCTGCAGGACGTCACCAACGTGAGCCTCGGTGGTGCCATCGAGCTCGACCTCTCGGACGACTCGGGCACAGGCGTGTACGCCACCTGGATCGACCACCAAGGGCTCGTGCTCGACTACAGCTCCAATGGAGGGGCCGGCTGGGGTGGACCGGTCGTCGTGCCAGCGCCGGCGGCTGGGACGCAGAACGACCCGGTGATCGTCGGCACCGGTGGCGGCAACGCCGAGATCGCGTACGACAGCAACCCCGGCACCGGAAACCAGGTGTTCCTGCAGAGCGTCAACTACCAGGCGCTGGCGATTGCCCCGACGACGGTCGCGACGACGCAGGCTTCGGGGTCGGCAACCGGCGCGGACCTGACGATTTCGGCGGGCTCGATCGGTGAGACCGACCGCGCTACGGTCAGCGGCACGAACGCGAGCACCGCGACCGGGACGATGAGCTACGGCCTGTTCTCGAGCTCGACCTGCGCCGCGTCCAGCGAGGTGTTCCACGGCGGCACGGCCGCGGTCACGGCGGGCGTGGCGGCACCGTCGACAGGCGTGACGTCCGCCCTCGCACCTGGCAAGTACTACTGGCAGGCCGTGTACAGCGGCAACACGACCAACGCCGCCAGCGCCAGCACCTGCGGCTCCGAGGTGCTGACCGTTGTTCCGGCCAGCTCGGTCGGCGGCAGCGGCACGAGCAACGGCAGCACCGTCACGGTGACCGTGACCTGTGCATCGACGCCGTGCACGGTCACGATCACGATCACCTACACCGAGACGCTGGCGGCCGACAAGGCGAGCGCGGCGAGGAAGAAGAAGCACACAAAGACGATCACCCTGGCGAGCGGCACGTTCAAGATCAAGCATGCCGGGAAGAACCAGCTGGCCGTCAAACTGACCGGCAAGGGGAAGAGCCTGCTCAAGGCCCACGGTGGCCACCTGAAGGCGAGCATCGTCGTCTCCGACCACACCCCGGGCGGAGTGGAGAAGACGACGGGATCCCTGAAGATCACCACTGCCAAGCACAAGCACAAGTGACCTAGCGACCTCACAGCTCTGAGCCGCCGTCGAGGCCGGCGGCTCGGATTGCCCGCTCCCTCGGGACCATGCGCCGTCTTGTGGCCGGCGGTCCATATGCTCTCGCGCGATGCGACTGCGCCGGGTCACAATGCTCACCGCTGCGCTCGTCGCGCTCGCCGGCTGTGGAGCCCCCCAGGCCCACGACCGCGCCACGCTCAACGCCAGCCTCGTCCTCGACTTCACCCCCAACGCGGTCCACGCGGGAATCTACTCGGCGATCGCGCATCACCTCGACCGGTTCAACGGCGTCCACCTGAACGTGATCGTGCCGTCGGCGTCGACCGACTCGATCAAGCTGCTCGAGACCGGTCGCGTGAACTTCGCGATCCTCGACATCCACGACCTGGCGATCGCACGCGAGCGCGGCCAGGACCTCGTCGGGATCATGGCGATCGTCGAGCAGCCGCTGGCTGCGGTGATCGCGGCGCCCCAGATACGGAGCCCCAGCGAGCTCGAAGGCAAGACCGTCGGGATCACCGGCGATCCGAGCGACACCGCCGTCCTAGATTCCGTCGTCGCGGGGTCCGGCGGCGATCCGCACAAGGTCACGACCGTCACGATCGGCTTCAACGCTGTCGCCGACCTGGTCGCGGGCAGGGTGGCCGCGGCCACCGCGTTCTGGAACGACGAGGGTGTCACGCTCGCGCGCACGCGGCCCGGGTTTCACGTCTTCAGGGTCGACAGCTACGGCGCGCCGCCGTATCCGGAGCTCGTCCTGTGCGCGACCGCGGCCAGTCTGAGGCGCGATCCGAGCCTCGCGCGGGGCGTGGTCCAGGCGCTCGTGCAGGGATACGACTTCACGATCGTCAACCCGGCCCGGAGCGCGCTGGACCTCGAGGCGTTCGCTCCGGGACTGGATCCAGCGCTGGTGAGCGCGCAACTCGACGCCCTGCTGCCGGCGTTCAGGGCCCCCGACGGACGCGTCGGCGAGCTCGACCTCACGACGCTGAGGAGGTGGGCCGTGTGGGAGGCGCGGTTCGGGATCGTCTCCCGAGCCCCTGACGTCGGCAGGATGTTCGACCCGACCTTCGCCGCGAGCGCGGCCTCAGCCGCCGGGCGCTGAGAGCCGCTCCACGAGCGCCGCCCCCTCTCGCGCCATCCGGGAGCGAGGGACGACCAGGTCGAAGCCTGCCTCTTCGGCCAGCGCCCGGACCTCCGTTTCCACATGCGAGTAGAAGGCGAGGGTCCTGACCCCCTGCGGCCGCGTACGCAGCTGCGCGATCCGGTCGGCTGGGTCGAGCGTGAGGTCGACGACCAGGACGTCCGCGCCTTCGAGCTCCCGGGTGAGCGCACCCGCGTCGGTGGCCAGGGTCGCGTCGTGGCCGGCGGCGCGCAGCGCGCCGAGGACATTGGATCCGAACAGCAGGTCGGGGATGAAGGCGACCACGCGCGCCATCTTGCGACTACTACTGCGCGCGGATGCGCCTGAACTCCTCGCGCACCGACTCGGTCCGGCCCCACATCGGGTTCACCTCGACGCGACCCGTGCGGACCTCCCGCACCGCCTGCTCCCCTTCGATCTCAGCCTCGTCCAATAGCGCCAGCGCAGCGTGGACGGCGGGCGCCGCGGCCGCATGGCCGAACCTGTGGGCAACGAGCAGACGCCAGTGCCAGTCGTGCTTGGAATACGGCTGGGCGTTGCACGTGACCAGCAGCACGGCCGCATCCACGTAGCGCCGCTCGTCGAAGATCCGCAGGTCGAGCTCCAGATCCGTCCAGTCGTCGGGAAGCGAGTCGACAATCTGCTGGAAAGTCTCTGCGAGGGCCACGGCGGGAGCGTAGCGAGCGTCAGTGCCCAAGCTGCCACACGAACGTGTAGACCACCATCGCGCTCACGAGCACGACGAACACGCGCAGCGCCCACAGGCCGGCGCTGGCCCTCCGGCTGAGCCGGGCCCGTGGCACCGGCACCGAGCGCTCGGCCACGAGCTGGTCGGACTCGAGGTAGTGGATCAGCTCCTGCTCGGTCATCAGATCACGTGCACCACCTGGAGGAAGGAGTCGATCGCGTAGGCGGCGCCGCACACCGAGATGAACGCGACGATCGCGACCGCGACGCGGTTGAGCCATCTGCCGTTGACCCACGCGCCCATCAGGTCCCGGTCGTTGGCCAGCATGATCATGAACACGAGCGCGACCGGGAGCAGAACGGTGGCGAGCACGTTTGCGTTCAGCGCGATCGACAGGAGCGGCACCCCAGGGATCAGGATGATGGCCGCGGCGATCAGCGCGGCGCCGATGTTCGCCGCGTAGAACAGCACCGCGCCGCGAGCCGAGCTGTTGAGGCTGTGCGGGGCGCCGATGCACTCGCCGACGGCATACCCCGTGCTTGCCGAGATCGTGAGAACCGCGACCGCGCCCGCCTCGATCAGCCCCAGCGCGAACAGGACCCCGACAGCATGGCCCGACACGCGCGACAGTGCCGCCGGGAAGCCGGCCCCGGCGAGCCCCTGGATGTTCGAGCCGCCGTGAGCTGCGAGCGCCGCGCCGGCGATCAGCGCGCCGCATCCGAACAGGGCGGCGAGGACACCGCCGGCGATCGTGTCGTAGCGCCCGTGGCGCAGGTCGCGGGGAGTGAGCCCCTTGTCGGCGGAGGCGCTCTGCTGGAAGAAGATCATCCATGGCGTCACGGTCGCGCCGATCGTCGAGGCGATCAGAAGCAGCAGCGTGTTGAAGCTCCCGCCCGGAAACGGCGAGAACGTGGCGAGCGCGTGTCCCACCGATCCCCAGTGAGGCTTAACCAGGAGGGCGGCTGCGAGAAACAGCCCGTTGAAGATCGCCATTCCCAGCACGATCCGCTCCCAGCGCCAGTAGCGACCGCCGCTCAGGGTGAAGACGATGAGCGTGACGCCGAGCAACGCCGCGATGCCGGCCCCCATGTGGAAGTACGCGAGGCCGACGCGGATGGCCACGAACTCGGCGATCAGCGTTACGAGGTTCGTGAGGATCAGATCGCCGGCGCTGAACCATCCCCACAGCCGTCCGAAGCGCTCCAGCACCAGCTGGCCGTAGCCGCGATGTGTGACCGCCCCGACCCGCATGGACATCTCCTGGCACACGACCGCCATCGCAAACGTCACCACGATGAACGGCAGGAAGAATCCGATGCCGTAGGTGGCGCCGCTCGTGGCGTAGGAGATCATGCTCGGGCCGTCGTTCTCCCCGAGCATCGCCAGGATCCCCGGACCCACGAGCAGCCATAACAGGTACCAGCGCCGCCGCTGGTGGCGCGCGTGATGAACGCGGAAGCGATCGCGCGAACGGGCGGCGTCCTCCGGCGTCAGCGGAGGGAGGGTGGCGGTGCCGTCGGGCGCGACCTGGATGTCGAGAACATGCGGCGGCGGACTCACCGCTTGACCTCCACGCGCATGGCCCGCGCAAGCTTTCCGCCGAACACGTGCACCACGTCGCCGAAGCGGACGAACAGCGGGCCGTCGAACGGCTGCTTGTCGATCACCTCGAG